>Ga0180432_10006813_pt1 | contig 14730 bp, 11 predicted proteins | sample SS_ome_10_FD_132414 | JGI IMG/M metagenome (GOLD analysis project Ga0180432, IMG submission 132414) | Hypersaline lake sediment archaeal communities from the Salton Sea, California, USA - SS_1_MS_2 metaG | ecosystem: Environmental > Aquatic > Non-marine Saline and Alkaline > Hypersaline >... | reverse complement strand
TTCACGACCCAGCGTCGTGGGTGGATTGTGGGCCGGCACCAGTCGGACAGCCGAGAGTGGCTGCGCGGTTGAAGGTCGCCCCACAGATAAGGACACCGGCCGAGGTTAGAATGTGACGGTCTGTGCTGCTCACCGCTCGTGGGTCGGGTTGCGCCGGCGGGTCGATGGCGGATCCCATTGAGGCGCGCGAAGATGGGAGGATGGGGGCAGGTGAAAGGCAATGCGGGCCCTGAGCACCACGCTAGCCTTGCTGTGTTAGGGCGGATATGCTATAATAGTCTTTGGCACTGAGGCTCAATGTCTTGAGGAGGTCTTTGCGTGTGAAGGACTATGGAGTTGACAAACTGAGGAACGTGGTTCTCCTGGCTCACAGCGGCACCGGCAAGACATCGCTATCCGAAGCCATGCTGTTCGATACGGGTAGCATTTCGCGGCTCGGGCGTGTCGAAGATGGCACGACTACGTCGGATTATGATCCCGAGGAGCAGCGACGTGGGATGTCGGTGAACACTGCCGTTCTTCCGTGCGAGTGGCGGGATCACAGGATCAACGTCTTGGACACACCGGGGTACATGGACTTCGTTGGGGAGGTGGCGGGCGCGACCCGAGTGGCTGACTCGGCCATCGTCGTTGTGTGCGCGGCCTCGGGCGTGGAGGTAGGGACGGAACTGATGTGGTCCCTCGCCGACGAGCAGGAGTTGCCCCGGCTGGTGTTCATCAACAAGATGGACCGTGATAACGCGAGTTTCGCCCGCACTCTCGAGCAGTTGAGGGACAAGTTCGATGCCAGGTTTGTCCCGCTGCAGCTACCCATTGGCTCGCATGAGTCGTTTCGCGGGGTGATTGATCTGATCGCGATGAAGGCCTACGTGGGCGACAAGGGAGAGGAGGCCGAGATCCCCGAGGATCTACGGGATCAGGCCGAGGTCATGAGGGAGGAGCTGATCGAGAACTCGGCCGAGGGCGACGATGAGCTGCTCATGAAGTACCTTGACGGCGAGTCGCTTACGGAGGAGGATGTCCGGCGAGGCGTGGCGGCCGGAGTCAGGGCTGGGCGGATAGTGCCCGTTCTGTGCGGATCGGCGACCGGGAACATCGCGGTTCTCCCCGCTCTTCAGGCGGTCATCGATTACTTCCCCTCACCGGCGGAGCGAGTTGCCAAAGCCACGAACCCGGTGACGGAAGCAGAGGAGGAGATCCCTGCGGATCGAAGCGGCCCGCTGGTTGCTCTGGTGTACAAGACCCTGGCCGATCCGTTTGTGGGCAAGCTCACGTACTTCCGGGTGTACTCCGGTAGTTTGGAGTCCGATTCCAGGGCCTACAATCCCGTCAGCCGCGAGACCGAGCGGATTGGGCAGTTGTACCTGCTGAGGGGCAAAGAACAGATGCCTGTGGATTCTGTTCACACGGGTGATCTGGGCGCTGTGGCCAAGCTAACGGAGACGAAGACTGGGGACAGCCTGTGCGACAAGGGCGCGCCGTTGGTGTTGCCCGGCATCGTCTTCCCGAGCCCTGTCTTCTCGGCCTGCATAGAGCCCAAGACCAAGGCAGACCTGGACAAGATGGGCTCCGCCTTGAAACGACTGACCGAGGAAGACCCGACTCTTCGAGTGGGGCGGAACGCGGATACCGGTGAGATGATCATGTCCGGTATGGGCGAGTCTCACATTGACATCGCCGCGAAACGCCTGCATGAGAAGTTCGGGGTAGAGATCGTGAGCCGAATCCCCACCGTGGCCTACAAGGAGACCATCACGAAGGTGGCGTCGGCTCAGGGCCGCCATAAGAAGCAGACCGGGGGTCGCGGCCAGTTCGGCGATGTCTTCCTTCGTCTTGAACCGTTGGAGAGGGGGAGCGGTTTCGAGTTCGGCAACGAGGTATTCGGTGGCTCTGTCCCGAGGCAATATATCCCTGCTGTCGAGAAGGGTCTCAATGAGTGCATCGGTGACGGGGTGCTGGCCGGGTTCCCTACGGTCGATTTTCGCGCTGTGCTCTACGATGGTTCCTATCACTCGGTTGACTCGTCTGAGATCGCCTTCAAGCTGGCCGCGCGCCTGGGGTTCAGAGCAGCAGCGGCGGAAGCTGGGCCGGTGCTGCTGGAGCCGGTGATGAGTGTCAAGATCACGGTGCCGGAGCAGTTCATGGGAGACATACTCGGAGACCTGAATACGCGGCGAGCTCGCGTGCAAGGCATGGATCAGGCGAGAGGCAACTGCGTGGTGACAGCTCAGGCTCCGCTGGCGGAGATGCAGCGCTATGCGACAGACTTGCGCGCCATGACTCAGGGTCGAGGACTCTACGAGATGGAGTTCTCGCACTACGAGCAGGTTCCTTCGCATGTGGCGGAGAAGGTGATAGAAGACACGAGGAAGAAGAAGGAGGAAGAGAAGTAGTCCCAGCACCACGAACAGTGGAAGTCTCTTCCAAGCTGAATCGAAGTAGTGAACGATAGGCGCGATAGTCGTATGAAGAAACGCAGGCCCAGTCCGGGTAGGAGGATCCCAATTCTCTCCTACCCGCTTTGGCATGCGCGGTCAGTCTGCACGTCTGACGCTCGAAAGGCTCGGTCTCCTCATGGAGATGTCAACAAGTATCATGTCCTCTTTGGCGGCCGCCATCGGCCCAACCATACTCTACGTGATGGTGGTGTGGTCGCTAGACCGCTACGAGAAGGAGCCCATCTGGCTGGCCTCGGTGGCCTTCCTTTGGGGCGCCCTGCCCGCCGTGATCATCTCCTTTGTGATGGAGTACGCTCTCGAGGTGCCGGGGCAGGGGACCGGGCAGGTGCTGGCCGACCTGATCGAGGCCGGTCTGGCCGCGCCCATCATAGAAGAGGGCGCCAAGGCTCTGGTCCTGCTGGGGATCTACGCCTTCGCGAGCCGTGAGTTCGACGACCCGCTCGACGGGATTGTCTACGGAGCCCTCGTTGGGTTCGGCTTCGGTATGACCGAGAATGCCATCTACTTCATCTCGAATGCAATGGAGGGCAGTCCCGTGGATCAGCAGCTCCTGGTGCTGATGCGCAGTGTGGTCTTCGGGCTGAATCATGCCTTCTTCACCAGCCTCACCGGTGTTTCGCTGGGGTACGCACGGCTGAACCGCACGAGGTGGAAACGGCGGCTGATCTTCATCGCAGGATTCTCTTCTGCTGTCCTCTTCCACGTTATTCACAACACCTTCGCCAGCCTCGCGGAGTATGTCTGCTTGTCCTTGGGCGTGAGCGTTCTGAGCCAGATAGGCGGGCTGCTGGTGCTGGTCGTGATCGTCTTCCTTGCGTGGGCCCGCGAGAAGGAATGGCTGGAGCGCCAGCTCGTCGAGGAGGTCGAGGCCGGCCTGATCACGAGGGAACAGTACGAGATCGTTGGCTCGTATCGGCAGAGGATCCAAACTCGCTGGAGGGCACTGAGGCAATCGGGATGGGGCTCCTACGGCAGATGGGGAAGAATGTTCAAGCTGGCCACGGAGCTGGCCTTTGTCAAGGAGAGGCGAGAGACGCGGGGTGGGGAACGGGGCATCGACGGACGTATCTCGAGGCTCAAAGAGGAGATACGTGGATTGGCCTCGCAGTTGGGGGCTTTGCCTCGCGCAGATGGAAACAGTTGAGTGAGAGCCGTCGGACATAGGTGGCTGTGTCCAGCCTGTCCCGCATGTGCGCTATTTGAGCTCGAAGAACAGCGAAGGATTCGATTCGGGGAAGAACGACATGAAGATCGCGATTCTGTCAGATGCTCACGACAACATCTGGAAGCTGGAAGAGGTGCTGCAACAGTTGGAGGGCGTCGGAGCGCTACTGTTCTGCGGGGATTTCTGTGCTCCTTTCAGCCTGGCGGCCATCGCTGAAGGCTTTGCTGGGCCGGTGCACGTCGTGTTCGGTAACAACGACGGGGATCAGTGGCTGCTGACCCGAAACGCCAACAGGGCCGACAATGTGACTCTTCACGGTACGTTCGCCGCGTTGGAGTTGGGGGGGAAGAGAATCGCCGTGACTCACTACCCCCAGGTGGCTGAGGGGGCTGCTGCCTCGGGCCTCTACGATCTAGTCTGCTACGGGCACAATCACACTCGGCAGATCGAGCGGGTAGGCGACTGCTTGAAAGTCAACCCGGGTGAGGTGATGGGCCGCTTCGGCGTGTCGTCCTACGCCGTCTATGACACCGAGACGGGTGATGCTGAGATCCGCGAGGTGTGAAAGCGTCGACGTGCCAGACGGAACGAAGGGCGCTCCGATGCCCTCAGGGGATCGCTGGGGGAAGGCCGTGCGTGAGAGAGGCCTTAGGTTGTGCAACTCCGGGCCGATCGTTCCGACTCGACGGTTCCGTCGTGAAGATCCGCAGGGGTACAGACGAGCTCCCAGGCTTCTGCGGCGGTACGAGACAGACGCTGCCCGATGAGACCAGCCATGCCGAAGGCTACGGGGAACCAGATGGGCACGCCCAGGACAGTGGGATTGCTGTACTGCCAGACGCCGAAGCGCACGAAGATGGTTTCTGCGACCAAGCCCGCCGCGCCCAGGATCACGAACGAGCACACATCTATTCGATCGTGCCACAGCCAGATCACCGCGGGAGCTTCCAGCAGCAGAATCGAGAGCAGAAGCAAGTTGTCTCGCCAGAGTAGCACGATGGTGGCGGTCAGCACCGAGAAGGCACAGGCCTGGGTGGCGAGTCTGGTCAGGTGTTGTCTGAGACGGACAATCATGGTCTCTTCTCCGAGCGGTTGATGGCTGTTGCACTCGCAGACATGCGGCCATTCTAGCAGAGAAGAGATCACCGCGCAACCGTGATTCCTCCAGAGGTCATCCGGGCCCATCTGGTACGCCGACCAGGTGGAAGCCCACCCCATCCAGTGGAGAGGTGGACGATGACGGGAGACAAGGTGAAAGCTTGGTTGGCGCTCTCCCGGCTACCGTTTCATTCGGTCGGAGTGCTGCCGTTCGTGCTGGGCGGGCTGTTAGCTTGGAGAGACACCGGAGCCTTCCGTTGGGATATCGGAGCCTGGGGCACTCTGGGCGTCGTACTGGTCATGCTGGCCACCTACTACGCCGGTGAGTACTGGGACTATACTGAGGATACCCTGTCCGGCCAGAGCGGATGCAGCCGGTTCGCCGGGGGCTCACAGGTGATACAGCGGGGGCTGATGCCTCGCTCCGTCGCTCTGCGGGCCTCGCGTATCTCGGTGGTGCTGGCCATCGCGGTGGGACTCGTGCTGCAGTTGGGTTACAGGACTGGGCCCTGGACGGTACCGCTGGGCGTTCTGGGTCTGGTAGGCGGTTTCTTCTATTCGACTCGTCCGGTACGCTGGGTGAGCACCGGGGTGGGCGAGCTGTGGATCGCGTTCTGCTACGGATGGCTGCCCGTAGCCGTGGGCTACTATCTGCAGACCCGGAGCATCTCTCCGCTGATTCACCGGTTGTCCATCCCCATCGGTCTCTCAATCTTCAATGTCATCCTGCTGAACGAGTTTCCTGACTATGCGGCCGACCTGGCGACGGGAAAGGCCAATCTGGCGGTACGTCTGGGGCTCAGCCGCGCATCGTGGGTCTACGGACTGGCCAGTCTAGGGAGCTGGGTGGGGATGTTATGCTCCCTGCGCCGGGGAGTTCCCACCCAGGCGCTATGGTACTATTTGCCCGTCCTCGGCCTTTCGCTGGTGCTGGTGTTGCTTGTGATGCGCAAACGGTGGCAGAATCGGTCGGTGCTGGAACGACTGTGTGGGGCCAACCTGATGGTCAATCTGGGCACCACGGCGGTGTATATCATCGCCTTTGGGTTCTGAGCCTATGGATGAGTGGCGGGAGGAGTGGGGAGAACGGCCAGAGCGCAGGGTGCGACCCTTCTGGTGGCCGCCGAGTTTGATCGTCCGTCAAGCGATGAGCGCGCTGTATGTGGGTGCGCTGGCACGCTGGAGACGGCTACCCCGGTGGATTCTTTCCTATGGCTTCAAGTGCCTTCCAGGAGCTGCCGGATCGAGGGGCATGGGCTGCATCGGCTTCCCTGCCCACCCCGTATGGGAAATGACCACGGCCTGCAACCTGCGGTGCATTCACTGCCACGCTTCGGGGGGGAAGGCGTCTCCAGAGGAACTCAGCACGGAGGAGGCCAAGCGCCTCCTGGACCAACTAGCCCAGGTGCGCGAGTTCCGCATGATGGCCTTCACCGGTGGAGAGCCGCTGGTCCGACCCGACCTCTTCGAGCTGCTGGCCTATTCTCGCGCGCTGGGGTTTGCCAACACGATGGCGACCAACGCCACCCTGATCGATGAAGAGGTCGCCCGCCGCCTGCGAGGTTGTGGTGTGGTGATCGCCGCCGTGAGTTTGGATGGCTTTGATGCCGACACGCACGATTTCGTCCGGGGGGTTCCAGGTTCTTTCGAGAAGGCCTTGGCCGGCATGCGAGCCCTGCGGCGGGCAGGTATTCTGCTGCAAGTCAATATCACCGCAATGGAGTACAACGTGGAGCAGATGAGCAGGCTAATGGACCTGGTGGACGAGCTGAGCACCGGCATTGTCCTGATGTACCAACTGGTGCCTGTGGGACGGGGTCGCGATGTCCAGGAAGCGTCCCTGGATCTGGAAGCCAACGAGAGACTGATCCGGTTTATGGCCCGAGCCCAGCGTGAGACGCGAGCCATAATGGAGCCTGTGGCCGGTCCTCAATACTGGCCGTTTCTACTTCAGCAGAACGCCATCGGCGGCGGACTGCTCTTGCGCTTGGCGGAGACCGTCTTCCACGGATGTTCAGCAGGGCGTGGTTTCGTGTATATCAAGCCGAACGGTGACGTTTGGCCTTGCCCATTCATAGAGGTGGGTTGCGGCAACGTGCGTCGCACTCCCTTCGATACGATCTGGACAGAATCCCCGGTGCTGAAGGATCTGCGGAGGCGGGAGGAGCTTCTCGAGGGGCGATGTGGAGAGTGCGAGTTCAGACGCATGTGCGGTGGTTGCCGTGGGAGGGCCTGGGCCACCACCGGCGACTACCTGGCGGAGGACCCCTCCTGCTTCATACACTCTTCCAACGGAAGCGAGGAAACGCATGGAGTCTCGGTTGGCGCTCATCCCTGCGCTGGAGCCTGTTCGGGAGGGGATTGAGGACGCGGATCGGCTTCTTCGGAGCATTGTGGGCTCGACCGAAGAGCCGCTGAGGTCGATGTTCAACCACCTTCTCGGTGGCGGCAAGCGGCTGCGGATGGCGCTGGTCATTGCCGTCGGAAGGATGTTCGACGCCGGCGGGCCGCGGTTCGCCAAACTCGCGGCGGCTGTGGAGATGCTGCACACGGCGACACTGATCCACGATGACGTTGTGGATGATGCATCCATGAGGCGAGGCCGCGAAGCCCTCCACTCCGTGTGGTCGGTAGGAGCGGCGGTGCTGGCGGGCGACTTCCTCCTGGCCCGGGCCGTGGCGCTTATGGCCGAGCTGGATAGCTCGCGGATCCTGCGTATCTTCACGGGCGCACTGTGTGAGATGTCCGTCGGGGAAGTGAGGCAGACGCTGGTCGACGGAGGCAAGCATCATAGCCGTGAGGACTACCTGCGTTGCGCCAAGGCCAAGACGGCCTCGCTCCTCGAAGCTTCGACGGAGACCGCGGGCATACTGGCCGGTGTGACGGAGTTGCAGATCGCGGCTCTGGGTCAGTACGGAAGGGAGCTGGGTCTGGCATACCAGATCACTGACGACGTGCTGGATCTCATCGGCGATGAGGAGAAGCTGGGCAAGGCGGCCGGCAGCGACTTACGCCAAGGGTTGGTTACGCTACCGGTCCTTCACTACCTGGACGCTGTGCCGAATGGCGGCGCAGTTGGCACCGTGCTCGACGGTCTGACGGACGAAGCTCACGTGAAGGCCGCTGTAGAAGCGGTGGTCTCGTCGGGTGCCGTAGAGGCTTCGCTGGCGGAAGCTCGGAGCCACGTCCTCCGGGGCAGGGAAGCGCTGGCATGTATGCCGGACAATCCCTTCCGCCAGATACTCTGGTCCCTATCCGGCTACGTGATCAATCGGGAGTTCTGACGAGGAGGCACTCCGATGCCAAGCGAGTGACCTGCTGAAGAGGCCTGACCTGGTCGGATCGAGGTGGATTCCTGCTTCGGTACCTCCTATCGGTGATCGCCGAACTCGACGAAGATGGGTGGTCGTACCGAGGGGCGGTAGTGTCGGACGCTTCGGTGTGTTTGGCCCAGATCAGAGCATTGCTGTTCGTGGCGCGTAGATACGGCAATCCCCCATGCTCGACGCATTCCTCTCCATCGTAGCAGCCGCGAACCCGAGAGCTCGTACCGAAAGCCTGCTGAACGTGTCAGCACTGACGATCGCGACACACGAACTATGTCCGGTGTATCACGGAGTGCAGGGGCGCCGGCCGGGGACGGGCGGATACCTGGGAATACGGGACGATTCGCACCGTCCCACATTCGGACGGCAGACCGCGGATGGGTGTCCAGGGTTTGCTCAGGGTGCTTGACGTCTGTGATAGAATGGAGTAGCAGGATAGGGTCTGTCGCGGTTGGTGACGTACGACTGGCTGGTACTGCTCGTTGGGAGTCGCTTGATGCTCAGTGATCTCCCTGTTTCAGGAGCCACCGGCAGTCATGACCGGGAGGAAAGCATGTCTAGCAAGCTAACGTGGCATTTCCAGAAGCGACCGGCGAGCATCCTCGAAATCGTCAATGAAACGCCTGCCAGATGGGTGAAACTCATCGATCCACCCGACACAAACCCAACACCCGGCAAGAGGGTAGTCGGGCGTCACTACGTTCCCGATGGTGAGGCCAACGCGCTGATCATGCAGGGAGCGTCCGGCGCTGATAGCTGGTTCGCCCGGTGCCTGCCTGCGTTTGAGCGTGCTCCGTACGTTCATTGCTGGGAACTTCCGAACGAGCCACCGGTTCGTGAAGCCGAGCAGCGCCAGAAGCTTGAGGAGTTCTCACTGAGGGCAATCGAGCTGATGCGCGGTCGTGGTCTGAGAACTGCTGCACTGTGTCTGTCGGTTGGTTGGCCGAACATAGGGGACGCGCCCGACTTCATCCCGATCCTCTGGGCTACAGACTATTGGTGCCTGCACGAGTACGGACCCGGAGACATGAGGCGCGATACTGAATGGTACGCCCTTCGACACCGCCGTACGGTGGCAGAACTCACGGATGCGGGCTATACCGAGATACCTCCGTTGTTGATTACGGAGTGCGGCATCGACGGTCCCGGAGGATGGAAGAAGTTCACCAATCGAGAGGGCTACTGGCAGCAGTTACAGTGGTACGACGAGCAGCTTCAAGAGGATTCCTACGTTGAGTGCGCGACCCTGTTCACATCGGGCCCCAAGCGACAGTGGAGGTACTTCGAGATCGACGAGATGCTAACGGGGTGGATGCAGGAGCACATCGTGAGGCTGCACGAGATGCTGCCCGAGCCTGAACCGGAGCCCGAGCCGGAGCCGATCATCGACCTGGCGGCAACGATCCGGAAGGCGGCCTGGAACCAGGCCGGCGTGGGTTTCGATGCCGGTGCCCGTCTTGCCGGTGCGGCACGAGAACTGGGCCTGGGTGCCCCGGTAACGGACGAGTTCGAGCATGAGGGATACCGGGTACAGGGCTTCTCCAACGGTGTGGTGTATCTCAGCATCGACGATGCGGGTGAGGTCGAAGAGGTGGCCTGGTAGTGGTCGGTCAATCGCCGGAGAGCTAGCAGCCTGTGCGGGCATCCCCCGTGAGGGGCGATATCGAGGCGGGCAGGCACGGTGATGGGACAGAGCCGCTGAGTCGCGAGGGGATGGGAGAGGGCGGCGGAGCTGGCGTTGGGACCAGAGTGCCAGGGCGACTGTTTCGGGAGTCGTCGCCCGAAGACGGCTCCTCGGCTCAGAGCGGGGCCATTTGGGCGGAAGCCCCGGCTCGTCAATCGTAGCGGCTACGCGAGTTGACAGGAGCAGAGAAGCGTGGCATAATAGAGTCAGGAGAAAGGTCTCCGCGGCGGGTGTGGACCTGCGGCAAGAGAAGCCTTTCTTCTTTGGTTTTCGGGGCGAATCGCAAAGGGAGGACGGTCCTTCCCATCACTGGAGCAAAGGAGGCATTGTAATGGAAGTGGGGCCCGCGTGAAGGAGGTCGTGATCTCTCACGGCCTGCAGGGTGTCGTGGTAGCGGATAGCCAACTCAGCTACATCGACGGCACCGAAGGCGTTTTGCGCTACAGAGGATACGATATCTCTGACCTGGCACGGAACGCCTCGTACGAGGAGGTAGTCCATCTTCTCTGGTTCGGAGAGCTGCCGGATCAGGAGCAGTTGGACACTCTCAAGTCGCGCCTGTTGGGAGAGCGACATATTCATCACGGCATTCTCAGCCTGATGAGATCCTTCCCCAATCGGCCAGAACCGATCGAGGTATTGAGAACAGCGGTGTCGGCTCTGTCGTCTTTCGATGCCGAGTCGGAAGTGAACGAGCCGGAGGCGAATCTGCGCAAGGCCATCAGGCTGGTGGCCAAGATGCCCGCGATTGTGGCATCGTACTGCCGGTTGCGTGACGGCAAGGAGCCCTTGCTGCCTGATCCTAGCCTGGGCCACGCGGCCAATTTCCTCTATATGGTCAGCGGGGAGAAGCCATCGGAGCTTCAAGAGAAGGCTCTGAACATGATGATGGTCTCCATGGCTGATCATGGCCTGAACGCTTCGACCTTCGCAGCACGCGTCATCGCGGCTACCCTGTCGGACATGTACTCGGCCGTTACCGGTGCTATTGGTGCGTTGAAGGGTCCAATCCACGGCGCTGCCAACCGTGGTGCCATGGAGATGATGTTGGAGATCGGCGAGCTGGGTCGCGTGGAGTCATACGTTGACGCAGCGCTGGCTTCCGGCAGGCGCATCATCGGCTTTGGCCATCGAGTCTACAAGACCATGGACCCGAGAACGCTGAATCTGAAGGCCATGGTCGAGGCTCTGTGTGAGGACGGCGGAGACCCCACCTGGGGACGTCTGGCCCTCAAGATCAATGAAGTGGTTACCAGGCGCAAGGGTCTGAACCCCAACGTGGACTTCTTCGGCGGCGCCATGATGTATCTGCTGGGTCTTCCGTTGGATGTGTTCACCCCCGTGTTCGCCTGCAGCCGTGCAGTGGGCTGGAGCGCGCAGGTGATGGAGCAGTACGGCCACAATCGCCTCATCCGCCCACTGGCCAACTACGTGGGACCTGACAGACGGGAATACGTTCCGCTGGGCGAGCGTTAGCGTCTCATCTGGATGACCGACCAGGAGCCGAGCTGTACCGAATCCGGCTCCTGGTTTTTTCGTGGGGTCGGCCTTCTGGAGGGAGCCCGGGCGAGCCGGGTTTGGGCTTTTCACGACCTCCTTTTCGGGGTACAATGTGCGCTCAGACACAGTGGCACCGTGGAGCCCTTGCCGTGCACTGTGCGGCAGCAGGCAGTCTCGAGCTTCTAGGCGCGCCGGTGTCCGGCCAGAGATCATGGCACTAGAGGGGAAACATATGCAGGAGATTCCGGTCGTACAACTCGGCTTGGGCGGAGTCGGCCAGGCCCTCATCGAACAGATGCTGGTTGCCCAGGCTGCAGGTGTCGCCGATCGGCGCTGGCGAGCGCGGCCCCGTTGGGTAGCGGTAGCGGACAGCCGGGGGCTCCTATACCGCGCGCAGGGCGTCTCTACCTCGGATCTGCGGCTGATCCTGGATCTGAAGCGCCGGGGAGCCGGACTGGACTCCATCGATGGGTTCATGCCGGGTGGCTCGGGCAATCTCATGGACTGCGTGATGAACCGCAAGGGTCCCCCGGGGATCATCGTCGACGTCACTGCTGCCTCCGGTATGGAAGGCCTGCTGCTGAGCGCGATTGAGCGGGGATGGGGTGTGGTGCTGGCCAACAAGCGTCCCCTCTCTCAGGCTCAGGCAGTCTTCACCCGCCTGAAGAACAGCGGGCGCATGAGGCACGAGGCCACGGTCGGTGCGGGTCTCCCGCTAGTGGGCGCCATCGACTATCTCTTGGACTCCGGTGACGTCATCACGAGCATTGAAGGCTGCCTGAGCGGCACGCTGGGCTATCTCTTCACTGCGCTGGAGGACGAGACGTCGTTTTCGAGCGCTCTTCACCGAGCCAAGAAGCTCGGCTATACTGAGCCGGATCCACGGGAGGATCTAAGCGGACAGGATGTCGCTCGCAAGGCTCTGATTCTGGGTCGTCTGCTGGGCTGGTGTCTGGAGATGGAGGATGTCAGGATCGAGGCCTTGCACCCTTCCTCCATGGCCGAACTCTCCGTGGACGGCTTCCTGAGGGCCGTGTCCGATCTGGATCACTCTTACCTGGAGAGAGCTGCAGAGGCAAGGGAAGAGGGGAGTGTGCTGCGCTATGTGGCCAGCATGCGGGACGGTAGGTGCTCGGCCGGGATTCGTCGAGTTTCGGAGCGGGAGCCGATGGGTAGTCAGCGTGGCACCGACAACATCGTTGCGATTCACACAGCCCGGTACGGGCGGCTGCCGCTGGTACTGGCCGGGGCCGGAGCAGGTCGAGAGGTGACTGCCGCAGGAGTGCTGTGGGACATTGTGTCGCTGGCGCGCGAGATGTCTGCCTGGCGGTGAGGAACGAAGCTCATGAGTGTGTGCAGAAGAGAGTCTCTGGGGACAAACCACGATCGCCGAGGAAGTGCTCACTGACACTTCCCCGGCGATCAACAAGGAGGAGAAGAGACAGATGCCGGATGGATCACGTTGGTCAGGATGTAACGGGTGGCTTGTGGGCGTACCCCAGGAACAACCAGCAGACTCCTAGCGCCAATATCGTCAGCAGTGTCGTCATCTCGCTATCTCCCGGTCGACGCCCCTCTACTCGTGTCCATCCCTCATCTGTTGACATTGTAGCAGACCGACATTACAAACGCATGAAAAACGATTGTGCTTTGCATTACAGTTTGGTTATCTTCGACCGCTGTCAGGGAGGTGCGTGCGGGTGAACGTGCTTGCGGTGCCTCGGCCCTTCTCGGGCGGGCTCCTCCTCTCCTACAAGTGTAACAGTCGTTGCAGACACTGTGTCTACGCCTGCTCGCCGGGCTGGCGGGGCGATTGGATGCCTTTGGACGATGCGCGGGATGTCCTGACTCAGCTCTCCGATATGCTCCAGGGTCGCGGCGGCGATCCCGATCGAATTGGCGTCAATCAGGGCATTCACTTCACCGGCGGTGAGCCCTTCCTGAACTACGAGTTGCTGCTAGGAGTGACGGAGATCGCCGCCGGTTTGTCGATTCCGTCGACCTTCGTGGAAACCAACTGCTACTGGTGTGTTGATGATCATCGCACCCGTCGCAGGCTGACCGAGCTCAAGGATGCGGGCCTGAAGGGCATTCTCATGAGCGCCAACCCGTTTCTCGTGGAGTGGGTGCCTTTCGAGCGGACGTTGAGAGGCGCGAGGATCGCCGAGGAGGTCTTCGGCCAGAACGCCATAGTCTACCAGGCGTTCTTCTTCGAGCAATTCAGGAGGATGGGATTGGAGGGCACCCTCCCGTTCGACGAGTACCTGCGCTTGGCGGGCCATGGGCTTCAGTACGCGGAACTGCTCCCCGGGGGCAGGATCTCGTACGGGCTGGGGGAGTGCCTCGGTCACTATCCGGCGAGTCGCTTTCTGGGCATGTCCTGCCGCCAGGAACTCCTGCGCGATTGGCACATTCACATCGACAACTACTGCAACTACGTGCCGGGCTATTGCGCCGGTATCTCACTGGGCGATGCCAGAGACCTGGAAGGTCTGTGTCGAGGAGTCGACTTGAGCGAGTTGCCGGTCCTCACCGCGCTGCTCACGAGTCTGGGAGACCTTCTGGAGCTGGGTAGGCGACACGGGTACGAGGAGCGCGAAGCCTACGCGTCGAAGTGCCATCTCTGCGTGGACGTCAGGCGGCACCTCGCAGCAGAAGGGGACTTCAGGGAACTGGCGCCTCTGCAGTTCTACGAGCATCTGGAGGACTGAGCGCGCCCCTGGAATAGAGGAGGTGCAACGCACTTGCGAAGTGCGTTGCACCTGTGTGCTGGCAATCGGGTGCACGCTCAAGACATCGGGCAGGCGAGACGCAAGCGCGTGTGAGGCTGAACCCTCAGATTCGGAGAGCGAAGCCCCTGCGGGGCTGTAGTCCAGCCCGTAGGGCTTTGCCCTTTCAGCCGGTTGCTTCAGCAACCGGTCGGAGCCTGGCGAATGCCTCTCCAATCGGGTGCAGGAAGGAACTGTCAGGTAGAGAGGCTAATCCGCTGGGCTGGCCGGGCGTCAGACTCGACGGGTGCGCAACGTCCGCCCTCTGCGCCGGACCGCCCTGGCATCAATGCCAGGGCTACGAAACGACGCCGGATGAATCCGGCTAGCAGTCTGTACATGTGGTACTATACGTCGCCCGTGGGTTCATGCGAGGGTGTTGATTGCCAGCCCGGTCCTCCCTCTGTGCCGCGCATAGGCCAGGTTAGGTGCCCGGCACCTCCGAGGTGCCGGGCACCTGGCTAGAGCCTCGATGCGGTGGCGGAAGCCGTTTGCGGGGTGGAAGACTGCATCCAGGAACAACTCGGTGAGAACCTCTGCGTGCACCTCGGCACATGCATGGCTGTCGGTGTCCAGTGATAATGTCACCCTAACTGGCAGATGAGAGTGTCATCCGTCCTGGGTATTCCTTCTGGATGCAAGAAACGGGCGACGCCACGGGTGATCGGGAGCTGGCTTGTATGGCGCACGCGCCGTTTTGGGCTGGGCCGACTGCGTCTTCGTCGTTGAC
>Ga0180432_10006812_pt1 | contig 14734 bp, 13 predicted proteins | sample SS_ome_10_FD_132414 | JGI IMG/M metagenome (GOLD analysis project Ga0180432, IMG submission 132414) | Hypersaline lake sediment archaeal communities from the Salton Sea, California, USA - SS_1_MS_2 metaG | ecosystem: Environmental > Aquatic > Non-marine Saline and Alkaline > Hypersaline >... | reverse complement strand
TTCCTCAAGTCTAGTGAGTTGGTCAAGTCCAAGAATAGCTGAAATCTCATTGGACCTATGATTGAATCCAAGAATAGTGTGATTATACTTTTCTGTCTCTCCATGGTTTTTCATGAGTCTTCCCCAGTACGCGTATTCCTCGTTGTTTGTCACTACCATTCCTCCCTCCCCAGTTGTGATTATCTTGGTGGGATAGAAGCTGAAACAACTTAGATCATCAAATTCCCCGAGTTCAATCTCCTTATAGGTTGAACCAAGAGCTTGAGCGCAGTCATGCACGATACATAGATCAAACTCCTCACGCAGCTCCAGTAAAGGTTCATAGTCTGCTATGTTACCGAAAAGATGAACCGGAAGCACTGCACGCGTCTCTTCATCCACCTTCTTCCAAGCATCTTCAATATCCATTAGAAAAGAATCAGGATCAATATCCACGAAAACTGGTCTACACCCGGCGTGAATCACCGCGCTTGCAGATGCTATGAACGTAAAAGCAGGTACCAGTACCTTGGAACCAGCAGGGACACAACTCTGTACCGCTAGTTGTAATGCAGCAGTACCGCTCGACACGCTGTAAGCATAATTGGCGTTGACTCTTTTTCTAAAATATTCCTCGAATTGTTCTGTGATTGGCCCCTCTCTTAGCATCCCAGATTTTAACACATGCTCAATATCCTCAATTACCGTCTTACTGAACTTGGGTCTGCTTAAACGAATAATCTCCCCGGCTGCTGGCTTCAGATTATTCTTAACGCGAAATATGCCCAATCCCCCTATAGATGAATCCGTTACTTGCACACTCTTCAGGATCGAAGAGGTTTCTACCATCAACTATTACCCGGGTCCTCATCATGGATGCAATACATTCAAGCTCCAGTTCTCGATATTGACTATGTCTTGTCATCACAACTAGGCAGTCAGAGCCTAGAATAGTATCCACAAGTGACTGTGGCTTTACCAGAAGATGATCGGCGATATAGGGGTCATGGACTCTTACTGGGATATCGAGTAACTCAATTAGCTTAATCGTGGGGCTGTTTCGAGGGTCTCCTGTGTCCTCCTTATATGAGAGTCCCAGTATACCTATTTTTGATTCATGTATTTTATTCCCTGCCTCGTCTAGTGCTTCATTTATCAAATCATACATGTAACCAGGCATAGACTCATTGATCATTCTACCCATGGGGATAAGTTGTGGCTTGAATCCATCTTTTGTTTTCTGAAACGAGTGGAGAAGAAGGTGAGAATCTTTTGGTAGGCAGTGCCCTCCTACTCCTGCTCCGGGTTCAAGGATATTTCTATAAGGATTACCAGCACCTTCTCTGTTTGGTAGGGTATTCACAAATTCTTTTACTTCAAAAAAATCAACGCCAAGAGCCTTGCATATGAGTGATGCTTCATTTGCGAAAGCAATATTCACGTCTCTATGACAGTTTTCAACGAGTTTTGAGGTCTCAGCGGTCCTTGAATCTGTAATAACTATCTCCCCCATGCAGAATGTCTCATAGAACTCTTTTCCACGCATAGCACAATCAGTAGTTATTCCTCCAATCACTCGTGGAAGCATACGTAAATTCTCAATAAGATGTCCCGGTGTGACTCTTTCATAGCTGAAAACTAGATTGAAATCAATTCCTAGCTTGAGTTCAGACTCTTCTATGATTGGTTTTACCACAAATTCAGTGGTGCCTGGGGGAACCGTGGATTCAATGCATACCATTGAGCCTTTTGATAGATTTTTCCCAACTTCTCTACAAGCATTAATCAGATGAATCAGATCAGGCTCTTTATCCCCCTTAATTGGAGTCTGAACTGTAATAATTACAACTTCTGAGTCATTGATCTCATGAGTATTTTCAACTGCCCTAAGTTTTCCAGACTTCACAGCTTCTAACAAAAACTCTGCTAGATCGGGCTCCTCTCCCCTAATGGGCGATCTTCCTTTATTTATCCAATCTATCTTCCAGCCGCTTCTATAGGATCTTCGTTGAATCCCCACCACATCATAACCACTTTGAGCCAGCACCACACTCAAGGCTACTCCAACATATCCCAACCCGACAACTGCTACCTTCAAACAAATCCACCATTAACAAATACGACCTGTCCACTCTCAGCACTCAAGAGTGCAGCCTCACAGACCCTCAATGCTTGGAGCCCGTCCTCCCCAGTGACAGATGGGCTTCTCTTCTCCAGAATCGCTGATGTAAAATCGGATAACTCTAGGTATAATGGTTCCTTATACCAGTTCAACGGTTGATAGATATGATCATTCTTCTCCACCTTCAACTCTTGCGTGGTGTACTCTACATCTATAATACCCTCTGAGCCAGTTATAGTGAGTGATCGAACCCTTTTTGGGGTCAACCAGTTGGTCTCCACGAAACCAGATCTATTGCTTGTATACCCCAGAATAATGTTGGCGTAATCCTCAAAACAATGGTTATGCTTGCCCACTCTAGCATACACGTTAATCGGAGACTCACTCATGATATAATTAATCACATCAATATCATGAATCCCAAGATCCTTAACGACTCCAATATCTCCAACCCTAGCCGGTCTTCTAGTTACACGTTTCGCGTGAACAATGAGAACCTCCCCTATCTCTCCATTCTCAACAATTTTCTTTGCCTCCAATACTGCAGGATTAAATCTCTCGACGAACCCAACAGAGAGAAAAACCCCCATCTTTCGAGCAGTATCAATTAAACTCATAGCCTCCACCGAGGAATTTGTCATCGGTTTCTCCACAAGAACATGCTTTCTAGCATTCAAAGCTATCAGAGACAAATCATAATGAGTAATTGTAGGAGTGCAGATCGAAACAGCTTCTACCTCGATATCATCTAACATATGATCAATCGAACCATATCCTTTACAATGAAACATCGAAGTAGCGCGTTGGGTCTTTTCAGGGTTGATATCAACAACAGCCTCAAGTCGTACCCCCGGAAGCTCATTGAAAACTCTAGCGTGTTGATACCCCCATTCTCCGCATCCAATTACAGCTACTTTTAGATGCTTCATAAGCTCTTAAACCAAGCAGAAACCTACAATTAACTGTTACTAAAATATGAAAGAAGGAATTTAGTTATGCTTGTCAAGAATCTCTTTCAGCTTATCTGAAATTGGGATCTCAGCCCTCTTGAATCCCATCGGATCCTTGAACATTGGACGCGTAGCATCAATTCCTACCTTACAGCCAAGCTCTTTCTCCTGATCTCCCGCAGGGTCCAGACTGCTCACACGAGCACCTGGAACAAGAAGAATATCCTCATCACCCTTAAACCGTGTAGCAATAGCCCATTCTACCTGCTGCATATCATATGGATCAATATCACTGTCAACCACTATGGCGTGTTTTAGGCTGGGATGTGCAGCGAATATTGCCATCAAGACGTTCTTTGGGTCTCCCTCACGGAATTTCTCAAAGCTAACCACACAGTGGAGCCACCCCATCCCACCAACAGTCATATTTACTCCTCTCACATTTGGCACCACGTTCCTCACATACTCCCATATACGTGGCTCTCTGGGCATGCCCATCAACAACCGGTGCTCACTGCCCGATGGCAAGAGTCCATGATACACATAGTCCTCTCTACGCATTACCCCAACAAGCTCAATCACTGGCTGTTGGCGTTGAACATCAAAAGTACCAGAAAGATCAACAAATGGCCCCTCAGTAACATTCTGATCCAACCTAAGTTTACCCTCTAGGACGAGCTCCGCATCCGCCGGAGCCAATGCATCAACATGCTCACATTGAGTAAGCTTTAGAGAACCTCCTAGAAGCCTATTCGCAATATCAAATTCACTGGTCCCATAACTAGCCGGCAAAGCTGCCGCTAAAAGAGTAGCTGGATGGTGTCCGATGGTGACCGCAACATCAAGAGACTTTAAACCCTCTTCCCGTGCCAGTTGAGTAATTCTATAGAGATGTCTAGGCACAATCCTGATCGCCATCCGTTTATTATCCAGAACAAGGAGTCTATGGAAACTGACATTCTCCTGTTCACCCTTTGTCCCTTGGTGTGAAGAATTCCTGATGTGATATATGGGCCCGGGTCTCCCTTAAAGTGAGTAAGGACCGGGATATCATTCAAGTTTCCCTTCTCCAACACTTCTTTAACAGGACCATCAGATACCTCGCATTTCAATGGGTTCTTTGTAGCATCAACAAGAGTAGGGTAAAGAGTTTCCTGGGTCACTCCAATTGATCTGAGCAACCTAGCTCTGTTTCCATTCACACCACCAATAACAGTAACTCCTGTCTCTTTTTCTTTGACTAGAACCGCTTTGCCGCCATCAAACTTCCTTAAAGCTGCGGCTATCTCATACTGTCTGGATAGTGGTTCCTTGAATTCGATTATCTCGTCATTGATTTCTTTTAGAAATGTTCTTAGATTCTTCAATTATCCTCACCCAATAACTCATTCAACAACCTCAAGACCACCCTACTATCAAATCCAACAGGCAGATTAGTCGAAACCAGTGCGATCTTCCCCGCACTAGACGCAATTCTCTCACCAATCATCTTAGAAAGCATCTCATCCCTATCTCCAAGCAGCTGACTGCTGCTCTTATCCGGGAGAGTAACGCTCAAACTACCAAGTTTTGGCTTTTCCCCGACCCAGAATAATGCAATTACAGCGTTTTCAAGTTCACCAATAGACCCGTTAAGCTGTTTTTCATCGAATGTTACACTCTTGTTTGAGAAGTTGAGGCTCATTATGTTTCAATGAGCCTTCATGGTTGTTAAGGATTATCTCACACAACCCGTTTTACTCGCTTAATAATTAACCGAAGCTGAATATTGGTGTGATACAACAATATCCAATTCTCTAGATGAGTTAATTAAATCCGGGTTATCTCAATTTAAATAAAAGACCAGCATATCATTCATGAAAAGGAAGTCAAACCATGGCAGAAGACACAGGCAAAACACAAGACATCCTAAACAAACTTAGACCAACCAGACTACAAGCAATCGAGATCAGCATACTAGCCACCATTTCAATTGTTGCAGCACTACTCAGAATCCTCCCATTACAATATGGCGCATACTTCACAGCATTCGACCCCTTATTCCAGTACAGGGCAACCCAGTATGTTGTTGAAAATGGCTTTGCATCATGGTGGACATGGCACGATACAATGAGCTGGTACCCTATGGGAAGAAATATCGCAAACAGTGCATATCCCGGTATTCCCTTTGCCGCCGCTATTCTATATTTGGCGCAGAAAACAATTGGATTAGGCATTAGTCTCTACAATGTATGCCTCTTTTTCCCAATATTAATGGCGGTCTTAACAATAATCACCATATATTATCTCGGAAAAGAACTATCAGGCAAGCCAACGGGAATCTTCGCTGCCTTGTTCTTAGCTATAACCCCTGCATTCATACAAAGAACTTCTCTAGGCTTCTTTGATACTGAGAACATCGGCATCTTCGCTATTGTATCAACAAGCCTATTCTTCCTGCGCTCAAGCGATAAAGCGAGAAGCATTGAAACTAGAGCCATCTATGGAGTATTGTCCGGTCTCACCCTTGGATTAATCTATGCAAGCTGGGGCGCGGCAAAATACATGACAGGCATGTTAATGCTCTACATGGTTTTCCTGGTGATCAGCGAAAAATACGAGACAAGACACTTGATTACATACACCCTCACAATCGGATTAGGGTTTCTAATTGTATTCTTTACTCCACGACTTGGTCCCATGAGTATTCTTAGTCTAGATAGTGTAGCAGCTTTTGGATTGGTTTTCGCATTAATATTTTACGAATTTATAAAAGACAAAATTGATATTGGTGTCGTTAGTATCACAGCCGTTGGAATTTTCATTCTGATTGTTCTCGCTGTCTTTATACTTCCTGCAATTGGAATAAACATACCTATAGGATATAAGTTTCTAAAAGTATTGAACCCGTTCACTTCCACTGACAGCTATCTATATGACTCAGTTGCAGAGAATCATGTAATACCTTGGGCTACCCTATTCAATAACTATGGCATATTATTGACGCTTGGCCTATTTGGAACCTATTTGAGCATTACAAAAACAAATGAAAAAAATCTTTACGCTGTTCTCTTTTTTATTTCGAGTCTTTACTTTGCTGGCGTGATGTCTCGTTTAACCCAAATTTTAACAGCTCCTGCTTGCCTTATTGGTAGCTATGGTCTTGTTTCTGTCATGTCCCCATTCCTACGGGATCAGGGCACTCAATCGAATAGAACTTTGAAAAGGCGAAAAATGGTTTTCGGTGTAAGTAAATCTCTTGTGCTTATCTTCTCTGCTTTCCTTTTAATCGCTATGGTGCCCAATGTTTTGAACGCATTAGAGTCTGCAGATGGACCAACTCAATTAGCTTCTAGTAGTATTAGTTTACAGGTAGATGGAGAGTATGTTAAGGATTGGCCAAACGCTCTTGAATGGATGAGGACTAATATTGAAGATGACGCTGTTGTTTGTAGTTGGTGGGACTATGGATATTGGATCGAGGCCATGTCTGGGAAAACTACGATGGCAGATGGAGCAACCCAAACTCTGGTACAGATCGCCGAGATAGGCAAGATCATGATGCTCCAACCAAACGAGTCTATCAAGATACTAGATCGATATGATGCTGACTATATTGTGGTTTTTGTTACCTATAATCCGAATAATATTCAGAATCAGTGGCCTTTTGGTGATAACGCTAAGTGGGAGTGGATGGTGAACATCGGGGGCTTGGATCTAAATGACTATGTTAACTACACTGCAGGAGTGTACAAGGATGGATATCTGAACAGTACTTTGGTTAAGCTCATGTATCAGGTTCCTCCGTTTGATGTGTTTGAGCCTGTGTATGTGAGTGAGCATGGGTTTGTTGTTGTTTACAAGATCAACTACCCAGAATAATAAGTAAATTTTTCCTTTCTTTTGATTTCAAGTCGTTGTGGGTAGGTTTTGTTAACCACAATGGTTAAGAAGTGTCTTAGTATTGTAGATTTGACTCATTGGGTGTAAATTTGATGCAGCCATTAACCGGGTTGAGCCGCTTTTATGATTAAGGTAAAGAAGACAGAGTATAGACCAGTCCCTGTGCGGGAGACTCTTATCCAGATGAAGGATATATCGGAGCTTATGATTGACCTCGCTTATTCTGCTGCCTTGTTTCATAATAAGGAGCTGGCTGGTGAGGTCATGGAGCTGGAGACCAAGGTGGATGATCTCGTCTACCTGCTGAACATGAATCTCATGTTGGCTGCGAGGGACCGTGATGACGCCGAGAAGCTCTCGGGAGTAGCCAAGATCGGTAGCCTTACTAATGCTATTAGTGATGCCGCTGCGGATATCGCAAGTCTCGTGTTGCATGATATTATGGTTCATCCCGCTGTGCAGGCTGTGTTCCAGAGGGCGGAGGAGCATCTGGTGCGTGTGAAGATTGATAAGGATTCGTTCTTGGCTGGTAGGACTATTGATGATTTGGAGCTTGCTGCTGAGGTCGGGGTGGATATTATTGCTATTAGGCGTGGCGAGATCTGGCATATTAACCCGGATAAGGAGATACTGTTACCCGAGGATGTTTTGGTGGCTCGTGGTACAGCCGATGGGTTGGAGAGTTTGAGTAAGGCGGCTAAGGGGGAGGTGGATCATCTTGAGTGAGGCGGATAGGCTGCACTGGGAGAAGATCACCCGTGAACTGGTTACATTGAAGAATACCAGTGAGATGATGATGGATCTGGCTTACTCTGCTTTGTTGCTAAACAGTAGTTATCTGGCTCAGGAGGTCATGGCGTTGGAGGAGAGGATGGATGAGCTTCATATTGATTTCCAGAGCGAGGTGCTTAGTCGCACTGATGAAGAGTCTGACCCTAAGGAGTTGCTTGGTATTATCAGGATGGGTAATGTGACTGAGCGGATCGCTGATGCTGCTAGTGAGATCGCTGAGGTGGTTTTGCGTGGTGGTGAGCCTCATCCTATTTTGGGGATGGTGATTCAGGACGCTGAGGAGACTGTTGAGCATGTTATTGTCGCTGAGGATTCTGTTGTTGCTGGTAAGACGCTTCGTGATGCCCAGATAGCTGATGAGACTGGTATGTGGGTACTCTATATTAGGCGTGGTAATCGCTGGATGCGACCAAGACCGAGTACAAGGCTTGAGCCCGGTGACCTCGTGGTAGCAAGCGGGTACAGTGAGGGCGAGGAAGACTTTAAACAATTATTGACTGGTAAAAAGGAATAGTTAGAAGATTAATCTTCTTTTTCTTCTTCAACAGGAGCCTCTTCTGGCTCTGGCACGGGTTCAGCTTTTGGTTCTGCTTTTTTCTTCTTCTTGGGGGCTTCTGTGACGACGAAGTTGAGGAAAGTGGTTTCTGTGCTTATGGTGTTTCCTCTTACGACTTTGCGTTTCTGTTCGCCCTTGTTTTGTGGCTTGTAGCCGACTCCTCCACTGAGCACTATACGTGATTTGGCGCTCCCATGAACATCGGGGCGCATGGGTATACCATCTTTGTCGGTTCCGCCTGTGAATTTTAGTTTGTACCCCTGCATTCCTGCAAGTGAGCCTTCTATGGTTTGTCCAATCCTTGTTCCTACGAGTGATCTAAGTTGAGCGTCTTCTATCTCTACTCGTTGGCTTGTTCCCGCTGCGGGGTCTGAGATAATGAGTATTGGCATTTTTCTCTATTCTCCTATATTGCCCAGAGTATGTCTGTCTTGCGTTTTAGTTCGAGTAGCTCCTGGAGTGCTTCTAGGGCGCTCTCTGAGAGCCGGTTCGCGAATTTTGTTCGCAAGAGTTTTGCATCTTTCTCTGGAATGTCTACGAACAGAAGATCACGCTCTTTTATATGTCTACCTAAAATAGGCTGGGGCATGGCTACCGCTACCTCTTTTCCCTCCTCAGCCCTTGGGATGGCGTTACCGCTATCCTGTATCTGACTTATCCTGCCGATACGGGTTCCTTCCTGGTTTATGCAGTTTATATTGGTGGTGATTGAGCCTGAGATTATCTTTGCTCCGAATATTGCTGGTTTTGCGCGCCTGAATACGTAGCCTTCCATGATCTCGAATTTACCCGGCTTTACCAGTGTATCAAATTCTTTGCGGGCTTTGGCTTCCCTCTCATCATCTGCCCATCTGATATATTCATCCATGAGGTTGTAGATTATGTCATTCCAGAATATGGGTACCTTCTGGTCTCGGGCCTCTTTCTCGGCGTCTTGGAGTATCTTGACGTTGAACGCCAATATTACCCCGAGGAATGGATCCTCATGTTTGACACTGAGGGCTTCCATCACATCTCTGCGGCTGACATCTCCAATATCTGCTACACGGATGGGGATATCCTTGTCTCGCAGGCTCTCGACTATGGCTTCGAGGCTTCCCAGTGTGTCTGTCTTGACCATAATACCCGTTTGCTCTGTCTGGACCTTGAGGCGTTCCATCTCTGAGGCAACATAATCAACAGCTTTTTCGAGGGTCATATCTCCTCCAACTGCTATAAGGGGTGATCCGGGTATGGCGTCATCTATATCTGGTGCAGCGATCTTGATTCCCGCCGCTGCGTGGGCTTCTGGTATGCTGTTGAATTTTTTCTTGGAGTCCCTGATCTCTTCAAGGGGTTGTGGCACAAGTATCGCCCTTATCGTTGTGGTGATTGGCCCTTCTTTTCCCCCGATTACTATTGTGTCTTCAGCGTGTAGGATTCCATCGAAGATGATAGCGTTGAGTGTGACGCCGAGCCCAACCTCTTCTCTTACTTCGAGTACTGTTCCCTGTGCGGGTCCCTCTGTTACTTGGAGTCTTTCTTCGAGGTATTGCTGTGTGAGCCCAATGAGCACTGCGAGGAGTTCTCCCATCCCTTCCCCTGTTTTAGCGCTGACGGGTACTATGGCTACGTTTTTTGTGAAGTTGCGTACCCTGTCGAAGCGTTCGCTGCTGATTCCTTCTCTGCTGAGGGTGCCCATCATGTTGTATAGTCTGTTGTCTAGGTCTTCTTTCACCCATTTGCTCTGTGCGTTGTAGCCTTTCATGAATGGTCTGTATTCTTCGCTGACCCAGCCATCGATTCTGTCTATCTTGTTTGCTGCGATGATGAAGGGAACTTTTCTTGATTTGAGTATGTTTAGGGATTCATAGGTCTGGTTCTCGAATCCATGCATCGCGTCTACGACCAAGATGGCGATGTCTGCGACGCTGCCTCCTCTGGTTCTGAGGTTTGCGAATGCTTCGTGACCGGGAGTGTCTACAACCAGTAGGCCTGGTACTTTGACGTTTAGGTTGACGTCTTGCATTAGTTTCTGGGTGATGGCTACAAGGGTGTCGAATGGGAAGTAGCTGGCTCCAATTTGCTGGGTTAGGCCGCCTGCTTCACGCATTTGGACTGCTGTTCCCCTGATCTTGTCGAGGAGGCTTGTTTTTCCTGTGTCTACGTGGCCTAACATGCATACTATTGGTTGTCTCATCGGCATTTTGTGCACCCGCTGTGTATGAATATTGGACGGTTAATATAGGTATCTCGTATTGGTTATGATTAAATCTCATTACCGTATTTTATTGGTATGCGTAATGTAAAGAGCTTAATTTATCGGCCTTTTAACTTGCTTTATCTAGCCTTTTTGGCTTTCTTACTGTTCACTGTTGCTGGATATTTCCTCAGCTTCCTAAAGGGGTTATTGATTGATGCTGTGGGTATTCCTCAGGAGTATTTCTGGGCGGTTACCTTGTTGAGCTTGATTGGAAGCGCGGTGAATTTCCCTTTGTTCCTTTTGGAGAGTCCGCATCCTGTTACTATTGTTGAGGAGGTGGATGTTTTTGGGGCTAAGCGTGCTGTTCCTCATGTTGAGACTGGGACACGGCAGACTTTGGTTATGATTAATCTTGGCGGAGCGGTTATTCCAGCGATTATCAGTGTTTACTTGTTATTGGTTTCTATACCCAATTTTTCCACAAATATTTGGACGAGTTATCTGCATGCCTTGATTGTCTTGGTACTTGTTACTATGTCTACTCATCAGAGCGCTCAGATTGTTGAGGGTCTCGGTATTACTACTCCTGCTTGGGGTCCTCCTACCATGACTGCTTTTGTGGTTTTCCTCATCAACTACTTCAGTCCAGTGACCTGTGCTACTCAGATCACTTATATTGGGGGCACGTTGGGTGCTTTGATTGGTGCTGATTTGATGAATCTACGGAAAATTGCAGGAGTTGGACCCGTTGTAAGTATTGGTGGGGCTGGTACCTTTGATGGTGTTTTCCTCACCGGTTTAATGTCGGTCCTTATCGTCCTACTTCTCCAATAAAAAAAGGGGTTTTAGGCGATTATATTTTTAGCTTCTTTGTTTTGATCCCAGAAGATAGTAGCTTTTTGGTAACTACTTGATTTGACCTTGTTGAAGGCTTGTCTGAAGTGCTCCATTTTGACTTCCAGACTTTCCTTGTGTTCGATGGCTTCCTTGGGGTCCGCGTATTTCTGAAGATGTTGGTGTATGGCTATTTGGCTCGCCGCTTGGCTTGTTGCCGCGATATCTGCGCCGCTATAGCCCTCCATTAGTTCTGCTAATTTGTCCATGTCAACGTCTTCTGCGAGGGGCATTCCCCTTGTGTGTATTTTTAGTATAACTTCTCTTGCTTCCTTGTCTGGGTTAGGTATGTAGAGTATCCTGTCTATCCTGCCGGGTCTCATTAGGGCTGGGTCTACCATGTCTGGTCTGTTTGTGGCTGCAATTACTACTACGTCTTTTAGCGACTCGAGACCATCTAGCTCTGTTAGTATCTGGCTTACGACTCTTTCAGTTACATTGGAGCCCATATCCCTGCCTCTGGGGGGTACGATGCTATCGATCTCATCGAAGAAGATTATACAGGGGGCTGCCTGTCTGGCTTTTCTGAAGACTTCTCTGACGCCGCGCTCGGATTCTCCTACCCATTTGCTGAGTAGCTCGGGTCCTTTTATGCTGATGAAGTTGACTTCTGATTCTGTTGCAACTGCTTTGGCTATTAGGGTCTTGCCTGTTCCGGGTGGTCCGTAGAGCATTATGCCTTTTGGAGGGGTTACTCCAGAGTATTCGAATATTTCCCCGTATTTGAGGGGCCACTCTATGGCTTCTTTAAGTTCTTGTTTGGTTTCTTCTAGTCCACCTACGTCTTCCCATTTTACATTGGGTGATTCTACGAGCACCTCTCGCATCGTGCTTGGCGGTACTTCGCGTAGGCTGTTCTCAAAGTCGTCCATGGTGACGTTTATCTTGTCCAGAAGCTCGGCAGGTATGCTTTCCTCGTCTAGGTTGATCTCTGGTAGTATCCTGCGTAGAGCGCCCATGGCCGCTTCTTTTGCTAGGGCTTCTAGGTCTGCGCCTACGAAGCCGTGGGTTCTTGATGCGATGTTTTCTAGGTTGACGTTTTCTACTAGTGGCATTCCACGGGTGTGTATGTGTAGTACTTGTAGTCTGCCGTTTCTGTCTGGTAACCCGATCTCGATCTCTCTATCGAATCTACCGGGGCGTCTTAGGGCTGGGTCGATTGCGTTGGGTCTGTTTGTTGCGCCTATTACTACTAGTTGTCCTCTGCTTTGGAGACCGTCCATGATGGTTAGTAGCTGAGATACGATTCTTTTCTCGACGTCTCCGCTGACCTCCTCTCGTTTGGGGGCGATGCTGTCTATCTCGTCGATGAAGATGATGCTTGGCGCGTTCTCTTCAGCTTCCTTGAATATCTCCCTTAGACGTTCCTCGGATTCTCCATAGAATTTGCTCATGATCTCGGGTCCTCCAATGTGGTAGAAGTTGGCGTTTGTCTCGTTTGCTACCGCCTTCGCTAATAGTGTCTTGCCTGTTCCTGGTGGTCCGTGTAGTAGTACTCCTTTGGGGGCTTCTACTCCTAGGCGTTCGAATAGCTCTGGGTGTTTTAGGGGTAGTTCTATCATCTCGCGGACGCGACTGATCTCTTTATCGAGTCCTCCGATGTCCTCGTAGGTGACTTTTGGTATGTTGCTGGTTGTTTGTTTGGGGGCTTTGTCTGTGAATTTTATCTGGGTGCCTCTGTTAACTATTACTACGTCTGCTCTGGGCTCTACCTTTGCGATCATTAGGTCTACTCTGCGACCCATGATGTTGATGGTGATGCTGCTTCCCTGGGTTACTACCCTGCCTTCCAGTAGCTGGCTTAGGTAGCCTTCTGCGCCGACTATGCGCAGTGGTTCTGTGGGGTATAGGGTTAGGCTGGTTGCTTGTTTTGCTTCTACTCTTCGTACTGTGACCCTTTCATCGATTCCTATCTTTGCTTTGCTTCGTATGAATCCGTCTATTCTGATGAGACCCTTGCCGTATTCTACTGTTTGGCTTGGCCATACCTTGGCGTATGCCTTGCTTTTTCCAGTGATCTCGATTACGTCCCCGCTCTGCCATCCTTGGTCTTGGATGATCTTGGGGTCTATGACGGCTATTCCCCTGCCGACTAGGTTTTGTGGAGCCTCTGCGACTCTGAGTGTTATTTCTGACAATTTATTATTCTCCTCTATTGGTTTGAAAATGTGGTTTAGTTGACTTGGATGTCCACGCTATCTGGTTTGTGCTCTTCCAGTAGCCTCAAAGTGATGTCCAGTACACCGTTTTTGTAGGTTGCTTTCGCTGACTTGGGGTCAACCTTTGCGTTGATAGGTATCTCGGTGTCGATTTGTCTGGTCTCGTAGCTGGCTGATAACTGTAGCTTGTTCTCGGTCCCAGTTATCTTGATTGATTCCTTTGTGAATCCAGGCATCTCGACGATTACCCGTACTTGCTTATTCTCGGTGTCTATATCTACTTGTGATAGCGGCTCAGGTGTCTCTGGTATGTATGGCTGTGGCTTCAATGGGTTAGGTCCCTCTGGGAGCCCTGTGCCCCATTCTTTTATGATTGGTTTTCCGTCTGGCCCTGTGGTCATGCTGTAGCCGTAGCTCCATGACTGGACGTTGGGGTCATCTGGTGTTAAGCTCATGTTTCTGAGCATTCGTTCGAATAGCTTGTTGATGTCTTCGTCTCTTATCCATGCCATTTTATTTTCTCGGACTTGTTTCTTGTAGCCCCATTAATAAAGTTTATGGCAAATTGTCATAAATCTGACATATTTAGTGGTTTTTCTACAAGAAATCCGGGATTTGAAGGAATTATAACCACATGTCATAAATTTTTATATTACGCTGAATAAATCAAGATACGATGTCAAGCAGAAGGAGCTCAGTACAGGAAGCAGTCAGGGTCATCATCACCAAGAACCCATACCTCTACCGAGGACTCCGAATGCAGGTAATCAACTACAGCGCTGTGGCTCGATACATTCAAGACCAAGTACAAGACATGGCCGGGAACAGTGTAGACCCCAACACCATTGTAACGGCTATAATGAGATTCAGCAGGGAGGCAAGCGAGGAAGAGCTGGCTAGACCTGAGAGCGCGTTATCTGGTGCAAGGTTTAATCTGGTAACTGATATCGTGGATGTTACTATTCGTATCAGTCCACAGGATCAGGTTACTGTTTTGGAGCAGTTGTTTGAGCTCCAGAGACGAGGCTCAAACATAAAGGTACACCAATATCAGGGAAGCCTCAAGATAATCACTACCAGCCACGATATGCCCGAGTTTATGCAGGATCTGTGGCAGTATCAGCCGGTTATCCGTGAGGGGTATGCTGAGCTAAACATCCAGTTGGCTCAGGAAACAAGCCGTTATGATCGGATCGCTATGTTGACTGATCTACTCTT
>Ga0180432_10006809_pt1 | contig 14739 bp, 10 predicted proteins | sample SS_ome_10_FD_132414 | JGI IMG/M metagenome (GOLD analysis project Ga0180432, IMG submission 132414) | Hypersaline lake sediment archaeal communities from the Salton Sea, California, USA - SS_1_MS_2 metaG | ecosystem: Environmental > Aquatic > Non-marine Saline and Alkaline > Hypersaline >... | reverse complement strand
GATCACGCGCTGCTCGCCGATCTGCATGCCCGTCGGGAGTCACCGTTGGGACAGGATGAGCTCGGTCTTGTGTACGGCCTGGACCAGAACATCGAGCTTGTCTGGCATAGTGAATTTGTGGTCGCCGACGTGCGAAATCCGGCACCCATCGAGGAGCGTGTGAAACTCATCGTGCTTGCGCGGCGCTTCCTACCGGCGATCACACGCGGCCTCGTTGTGGCGAATGCCACGCTTGAACGTCATGTTTGGTATGCGCTCACACCGGCCGGCGTCGAGTTCGCAGAAGGGGCGCCGCCAGCAGTGCCGAAACTTCCCCGAGCCGACCGTGAGCTCATGGGATGCTACGACGATGCGCTGGCCCGCGCTCGAGCTCGGCAGGAGACTTCACCGCCGAGGCTCCCGAGCGAGCTGGGCGAATTTGCGTTGAATGCATCGCCGGCACGGCCACGACCGGGCTTCGCTGAGGCGTGGGGCGATTTTCTTGCTAGTGGAAGTGGTTCAGTTCCAGGGAGTTGACGGAGGAATTGACAGAAGGCCGAAAGATGAGGGTTGACGCTTGGGCCTCCGATTACGTTATTATAAGTGAAAATATGAGGCGAAAACCGTTCGAGGGTAGCGTCATGGCGATCACACTAGAGGACTTCCTGGGAATGTTGGAGAGCACAGATCGAGGCTTCAACAACCTTTCCATTCGCACCACCACACCAGCCAAGGAGTTTTTCCAGGCCGTCGTGAAACAGTCTGGGCTGACCCAGGGTGATTTCTTTGTCGAGATGATGAAGGCGATTGTCACACAGATGGTCGGGACCGTTGACGGTCCGCCTGAAGTGATGCTCAGGGGACTCCTAGGCTCCATGCAGCAGGATCGCGGTAACGCGGAATCTCGCATACGCGATGTTATTCGCGAGTCGCGGATGCCGGTTATTGGAGCGAAAAAGGTCGAGGCCGGGGCCGAAGCCGAGGAGACCGATCAATGAGCACGGCTGCTGGCACGTTGCTCATCCTCGCCGCGAAGGCGGAGAGCACCGACAAGAAGCATATTGCGATCAAGGCTTACAGCGGCTCGACGATGAGGGTTTCCGATTGGGGTCTGGTCGCCATCGAGTTGACAGGGCTCGAGCTTCCCGAAACCGTACCACTCCTCGCGGCCCACCGCGAAGGCACACGCGACGTCGTTGGTCAGGGCCGGCCTGTCGTGCGCGACGGCACGCTTTTCGTCGAGGGGGATCTGCTTCTTGTGACGCCGGTCGCAAAGGAACTGCACGCGCTCGCCGCCGCGGGCTTTTTGTGGAGCGCTTCCGTGGGGATTGAAACCATCGCCTCGTCGTATGTGGCCGCCGGCGATGAACGCCGTGTCAACGGTAAGATGCTCAAGTCGAGCTCCGGATATACATTGATCACTCGGGGCGCGCTGAGGGAAGTCTCGCTACTCCCGACGGGCGCCGATTCAAAGACACAGGTCAAGATCGCGGCCTCGGGCCGCGCAAGAGAAAGGAAGGATCCAATGTCTGAGACGAAACTTGAAACCGAAAAGGTAGGCGATCCCGTCGAGCAGCGGCGCCTTGAAGCCGCGGCCGAGGAGGAACGGATCGCCGGTATTCAGAAGGTGTGCGGATCGAGGCACGCCGACATTTGCGCTCGTGCGATCGGGGACGGTTGGCCCGTCATGCAGGCGGAGCTCGAGGTGTTGCGCGCGGACCGGCCGAAACCGCCGAGCATCGCGGCCTCGCAGCCGTCTGGCGCGTCGAGTGAGGATGTCCTCGCCGCGGCGTTCCTCCAGTTTTACGGGCACCAGGACGTTGCTGAAAAAGCTTACGGCGAGCGCGTGCTCGACGAGGCCCACGGGTTGCGTGCGCGCAGCCTGGTGGACCTGTGCGCCGAATGCCTCCGAGTCGAGGGGCGCAATATTCCGCGCACCGCATCGGGCGTGATTCGCGCGGCGTTTTCAACCAATGCGTTATCCGTCGCGCTCGGCTCGACGGCCGAGAAGCTCATCCTCGAGGGGTACGCGGATGCGCCGCCGTCATGGAAAGGTTTCGTGAACGTCGTCGCCGTCAAAGATTTCAAGACGGCGAAAGTCATTCGGCCAACATTCGCCGGCGAACTCCAGCAAATCCCTGACACCGGGGAGTTCAAACACGGGCTTCTGACGGAAGAAACCGTGGACGTGCAGGCGCAGGTGTATGGCCAGGTTCTAAGCGTCGGGTACAAAAGCATGGTCAACGATGACGGCGGCGTGTTTGAGTCCACCGCGATCGCGCTTGGGAAAAACGCTATGCGAAAAGTCGCCGACATCGTGTACGAGTCGATACTTGGGAATGCCGGCAGCTTTTTCTCGGCGGGTCACTCAAACCTGCTCGAGGGCGTGGATAGCGCACTTTCGGCGTCGGCCCTTGGTACTGCGATTGCGGCGATGATCAGCCAGCGGGACGAAAGCGGCCGCGATCTCGACATCCGGCCCGTCGTGCTGGTTGTGCCACCCGAGTTGCGCGAGACCGGCTTAATGCTCGTCGAGTCTGAGCTCGTGGCAAGGTATGTGAGCGAGACGCTTGATAAGTTGCCGACGGGAAATCCGTTCCAGGGTCTTGCACTCGCCGTCGAGCCCCGCTTGTCGAACAGCGTACGGTTCACGGGGACCTCCGCCACGGCGTGGTATTTGTTTGCGAGCCCGCGCGATGCCGCCGTGAACCTCGCGTTTGTCAATGGCGAGGAGAATCCGCAGATCGAGACTTTCGGGCCGAGCGATCAAGTCGAGCGGCTCGCGTTTACTTGGCGCGTTTATCACAGCTTCGGCGTTGGCCTGGGCGATTACCGGGCGGCATTGAAAGCCACCGGCGAGGCGTAAAGGCGCTAATACAGAATGAGCGGGACCTTACGCTTCAATTGTAAAGGCTAGTTGTGAATTGGCATTCAGTGATAGCGGTTATCCTGGCCAGGATTGTTGCCAGCCTCCTATGCGCCTGGTCGGGTGGAAGGTGCTCATGCCGGCTTTGCGCCCTCCCTGCGCCGGCACGGGCCGAGTTGCTGCGATCAGGGCGGTCGCCGGCCTTTTCGCTTTTCCCCGGCGGCCGCCCGACGCTTCCCCGAATTCAATGTGAGTGAGGCGTAGCGTGGCAAGCGCGAAAGGTATCAGAGCCGGTAAGGCGTTCGTCGAGCTTGGCGCCGACGACTCCAAGATGCTCGCCGGGCTCAAGAAGGCCACCAACCGCCTCCGCGCCTTCGGTCAATCCGTCGGTCAAATCGGTCAGGGAATGGCGAGGATCAGCGCGCTTGCGATGGCGCCGCTCATCGCGGCCACGAAGGTCTTTTCATCGTTCGGCGACAGCGTGGCGAAGATGGCGAAACGTACCGGGTTGAGCGTCGAGGCGCTGAGTGAGCTGCGTTTCGCGGCGAGTCAGAGCGGTACCGATCTGGAAACCCTCGAAGGTTCGCTCAAGCGGATGCAGCGGACCGTGTATGACGCCGGCCGCGGACTCTCGACGGCGACTGACGCGCTCGCCGATCTCGGCGTGAACTATACCGATCTTGCCAATTTGAAGCCGGAGGAGCAATTCAAGCTCCTTGCGGATCGCGTGGCGCAAGTGGAGGATCCGACAACGAAGGCCGCTCTCGCCATGGCCACGTTCGGCCGCACCGGCACTGATATGCTCCCGATGCTGAACCTTGGCGCAAAGGGTATCGGCGACCTCCAAGCCGAGGCGCGTCGCCTCGGCCTCACGATGAGCGGCAAGGATGCGAAGGCCGCCGAGCAGTTCTCCGACAAGCTCGACCGGATGGGGAAGGTCGCCAAACAAGCCGTGTTCGAGGTTGGGGCGGCGTTGGCACCCGCACTGGAAGCCGTCTTTGCTGCGGCTACCAAGGCGCTCCAGGGTGTCCGTGCGTGGGTACGAGAACAGGGGGCCGTGATCCGAGCCATCTTCAAAATCACCGCGGTCGTCGCCGGACTCGGCGTTGCGCTCATGGCACTTGGCAAGGTCGCCACGGTGACAGCCGGTATCATGAAGGGAATGTTCTTGTTTGCCGCCAACCCGGCCGTTCTGGCGATTGTAGGAATTGGTGCTGCTGCGCTTACGACAGCCGCAGCCTTCGGCGCGTTCGGATCTAAGATCGAGGATACTTCTCACAGTCTGCAGGAGCTACGCGATCAGATTGCGCGCATGAATCTCGAGGCCGCGACGTTGGAACTCGCCAAATGGAGTCGGGAGGTTGATAAGATCTCGGGCAAATTGGAGCGCAACGCACGAGGTTTGCCAGGGTGGCTCAACCCCCTTAGCTATACCAAGACGGAAGTTGAAGAGCTCAACGCAGCTCTTGATCGGGCGATCCGCTTGAGGGTTGCGGCGTCGAAACGAGTCGGTGAACTGAAGCCAGGTGTCACGTCGCCTGGAGTCTCATCGCCTGAAGTCTCGTCCCGCGCCGACGAGGACTGGGCGCGCAAGGTCCACCAGCTCAAGCTCGGTTTCATCGAAGATGAATACAGGCGCGAATCCGCTTTGATCATCGAGCGGTACAACCACGAGCGGCAACTTGCAGTGGCCGAAGGTGCTACCAAGGCCACACTCCATGAGATTGATGAGGCGCGGACTCTTGAGCTTGAGACGCTTGAGATTAACATGGCGAAGAAGGTGGCGGCTGAGCGCCAGCGGATATTCGAATCTGAGCAAGCGCGCAGATGGAGGATTGAAGAACTGGGCCTCCGAGTACGCTTCAAGGGCCTCCGCCTGGAAGAGGAACTGCTCAAGTTGACCATAAAGCGGGAACTCATCGAGGCGAAGGCTCTCGGCGAGAGAAGCGACCTCATCATGCAGCAGTACGCACTGGAGAAGGAGCTCCTTAAGCAGAGCCGGGACTTGGCGCCGCGGATGGAAATGCGGGTCATCGGCACGTTCAACCCGAACGCGATCCGGGGCCTCCAGTCCTCGAACCTCGCAACGCGCACCGCGAAGGGCATCGAGAAATTGGTCAATATTCAAGGGGACATGTTCAGATTCCTCAGACAACAGGGTGGTTTGGTGTTCTCGTAGGGATAGTTAGGAAAGGGAAGGCAGACGTGATTCTCGACGCCATCGAATTCTCGCAGTGCCCGCGCTTTTTCCCTTTCTCGCGGGCTGTTGCCAACCCAGGACGGTGCCGGGCGCGTTCGTCGGGTGTGCTCGGCGCCGCCTGGGCTTTACTGGTCCCAGGACGCGCGATCTCGGCAAGGGCCGCCACTATGACCCTCGGCCCGGGCCGTTCGCGCGAGGACGGCGGCACAGCGGCGCAGAGTAGGTAAGGCATGGAGCAAGAGAGCCTAGAGCCGAATGGCACGAATGGCAGGCTTTCGGCCACATATGACCGTTTCGCCCGGACGTTCGGGGCGCCTCGATGGGATCGGCTTCCAGGCGGGATTCAACAGGCGATCACAGCGGCAACCGCCCAGCTTGACCATGAGGATGACAGCGAGCCCCTTCTCTCCGTGGAGCAGGTTGCGGCACGAATGGGAGTCAGCACCGATGTTGTTTATGGGGCGTTGAAGACCGGCGCTCTCCGAGGCGCCAGGCTTGGGGCAAAGCTCTGGCGCATCCGTGAATCTGACCTATGGTCTTGGTTTGATCGGAACCGAAAGAGAACGCGAGGACCAGCACGTGGCCGCTAGATCAAAGGGTCGTCGAGAGCCGAAGGTCCAGAAGCTACCGAGGTGGCATCCGGACTATACGGCCAAGGCTACCGGCCGGATGATCTACTACTACGATCGCGACGGCCGGCGCCTCCGGCGTTCGGCCGGCAAGCATTCAACCCAGGCCGATGCGTGGGCTCTCATTGACGCCCTTCGGCGGAAGGGCGTCCTCTGGCGCGACGAAGCTGATGGTACGATGACCCTCGACGAGTTCATGCCGACTTACTGGCAGGTCAAGACGGGCCACGCCAAGCCGTCAACACTTGCGCGTGACAAGGCGCGATGGACAATGCGAGTACAGGCCACGTTCGGACATCTGCGGCTCTGCGAGATCACCCTTGCGCGCGTTCAGGATTTCCTTGATGAACTCAAGGATGAAGGGCTTGCAGTCGCTTCTCTCAACCGTCATCAGGCGTTGATCTCGGGCGTCCTCGGACTCGCCCACAAGCGCGGCCTGATTCCAGAGCACCCGATGAGGGGACGGCTTCCGCAGCGGAAGGAACATCGGAAGCGCCGGCCACGCGCACTGACAGAACCACAACTTATGCGTTTCCTCGATGCGGTGCGTGTGGTCAATGCCATGCTGTTTGACCCCTACCTCGAGCTCGCAGTATGCTTGCCGTTGTGCGGCATCCGTCCAGGGCGGGAGCCCGGGGCCGTGCTGTCCTTGACGTGGGCGCAGATTGATTTCGACGAGCGGGTGATCGAGGTGCCCGACACGAAGGGCGGACAGCCGGAACGGTATGAGTTTGGAGGAGATCTCTGTGAATTGCTTCGACAGCGTTATGCTTCACGGCGGTCTGATACGTGGGTTTTTCCGTCGAGAACAGGCCGGGGGCATCTCACGACAATCCGCGGACCGCTCAGACGCGCCGTGAAGATCGCGGGCTTGCCGCGCGACGTGAACTGGTACACACTACGCCATACCTGCGGCACCTTGCTCGCGGATCGAGGGCGCCCACTGCACATCATTCAGAAGATGATGGGGCATCGGGACCCGATGACGACGACGAGATACCTGCACGTTCACGAGCATTTCGAGCGTGAAGCCGCTGAGGACATAGACGAGCTTGTGGCCGGCCTAAGCGGCCGGTCACGGCGGGAACCTGGCAAGAAACTGGCAACAGAACGTTGAACGGGGCGCCGATGAGCGAGTGTAAGTCTTTGAGAGAGAGAAGCGCGCCCGGGTGGACTCGAACCACCAACCTCCGGATTCGTAGTCCGTGACTCTATCCAATTGAGCTACGGGCGCGATCTTGATTGCTCACGTGACGTGAGGACGTTGTGCCTGCCGCCGTGCTCGTCGGCCGCCGTGACGGCCCGTACAAAGCACGGTCATTACTACACCGATTCGTGCGGCGACGGCAAGCGGATTCGGAACGAGACGCAAAGGGCGCCGCGGCAGAGCCACGACGTTGCTCACGGATTCTGTTCGTCGGTATGGTCCAGCAGCGGCACGCCGAGAAACCCGGCCAACCGCTCGGCGTCCCGTTGGAGTGTCTTCTTGTTGTTCCGGGTCACGAGCCAGACTCGCTCCCCAGGAGGCTCGACGAGAACCAAGTTGAGTTCGAAAGCCGTTAGTAAGTGGTGAGCCTCACCAGTCGAAACTGTGCCGGAGCAGAGTTGAAGCGCACTTATCTGCTTGAATGGGATGCCGCCTTGGACGCGCCCGTTGAGCTTCAGGCTTTTGCCTCGGACAGCGCGTTGGAGGCGGTCAAAAACGATTGGAGGGGAAGCGGCCCAGCGAGCAAACACGATGAAGCCCACCCCCATCAGGGAACAAAACAGGAACCCCACCAGCCCGGCCACCCATCCGGACTTACGTGTAGCAGCAATGCCGAGTGCCGTGCCTATGCCGATGAATAGTAGGCCAAGAAGGAGAAGAAATGCCTTCAGGATTCGCGGGCCAAGTGAGGGCTTCAAGACCATTTGCCCAAACCTACGGCTGCGCAATACCCTTGAGCTGCTGCTGCCGACTCCGCGCCGCACGAGTGTTTTCTCGAGTTGGACCAGACGGCCGGCGACCTCTACCGGCTCTCGCGTATGGTCGAGCAAGGGGACCTGCAGAAAGGCGGCAAGCTTCTCTGCGTCGGATCTCATCCGCGGCTCGCGAATGTGGCACATCACGGTAAGTCGTTTTCCCCTTGGCCGGCTCAGGACAAGGTTCGTCTCGTACGCTATGGTTCCTGTATCCGCCACGAGGACCTGTACGGCGGCGATGTCGGACAGGCGGATCTCGCTGCCCAGCCCTTTCGGCGGCGGAGTCATTCGCAGGATCCCGGCGCGCCGCGCAAAAATCCATTGTCGCCGAGCACCGGCGAGGGCGGTGAGCACACCTGCAGCGACGAAGACCAGCCCGATAACGCCGAAAATCAACGCCACATGAATCGGTGCGCCCGGGAGCCGGTTTCTGTACAAGAGGGCCGCGACTCCCAAGGCCCCGAGGCCTAGGAAAGTTTCCACGAATGATAGAACGTAAACACCTCTCGTGGCTTTCACGGCGGCGACCTGTGGCTGTGGAAACGACAGAGCTACAAACCGCGGCGCCGTCAAGATGAACTGAGTCCACCGAGAAGATACGGCGCGTTTGTTCAACGGCGCCCGCGAGACTCTAAATCCTAGTTCCGAATCCATGCTGGTTACCTCTGCGTATCAGGCCTTGTAGGCGGGGGCGACGTTGGGGACTCGGCTCCTGGTTGCCCCTGCATACGTAGGGCTCCCAGCGCCGCCAGGCCGCCGAGATTCATCGTGTCCAGCACGGTGCTCGGGACGAGCATCAACGAGCCGCCCGCACGGATCCCTTCATAGACGATGTTCATCGCACGGAGCTGCAGGGCCACGGGGTTTTCGAGATAGCCCTTCGAGGCCTCGGCGAATTTTTGGGCGATATCCATTTCGGCCTGCCCCAATATGGTGCGCGCCTGTCGCTCTCGTTCGGCTTGGGCCTGCTTCGATAGAGCGTCTTTGAGTCCTTCCGGAATGGCGATGTCCCGGATCTCAATGGAGCTCACGCTGATGCCCCATGCTTCCGTCTTGGCTTCGAGCACCTTCTGGAGCGTCTGGCCCATCTTGTCGCGTTCTGCGAGGATCTCCGCCAGAGAGTGCACGCCGACGATGTCGCGAAGCGCTGTCTGCACGGCAAGCGCGATGGCCTGGTAGTAGCTCTCGACCTCCAACATGGCTTTCTGAGAATCCCAGACGTGCCAAAAGGCGATGGCATCAATGTTGACGGGAACCGTATCGCTGGTGAGCATTGCCTCGCTGTAGAAGGTGGTGGTGCGGACGCGCATATCCACGACGCGGGTAACGCGGTCAATGATAGGCGCGATCATGAAGAAGCCTGGACCTCTGACGGAACGAAAATGCCCCAGTCGGAGAATAACCGCCCGATCCCATTCGGCCAGCAAATGCGCGGAGATCGCCCACAGGGCCGCCACAATCAGTCCCACCACGACGGTGACAATGGCGACGGCCAGTCCGCCAGTGCGGGACACAACAATACCCACCCCAATAGCCGCTATGGCCAGAACAAGCGTGACAAGAGATATCGGTGCCCGCGTTTTGAATCGCTGAATTTGGCGCGAAGCATGTTCCCTTTCGAGTTGTGCCGTTGCGTCATACATGCCGTTCATTGCCTTCCCCTTTCACTTGAGTGTGCCGGCATCTTATTGCTCCCGTGATTCCTGCTTCATGCGCTGCAGCGCAGCGATGATTTCATCAATCCCAATGTGCTGAAGTTGCGCTCTGCCGACGAAGTCGCGGCACAGAGCTTCTACAGCCCGCTGCTTCTCCTCTTCAGAAATTGAGGGGTTCGTCTGCGACCTGACAAACACGCCTGAACCCTGCTGGGTATCCAGCACCCCGAGAAGCTGGAGCTGAGAGTACGCTTTCACAACGGTGTTGGGGTTGACCTCCAGTTTCACAGCGAGGTCGCGTATCGTCGGAAGCCTTTCCCCAGGGAGGATCGTCCCGGCGGCAACGCCGGACAGAATGATGTCGACGATTTGCCGGTAGAAGGGGACGTAGCTTTGCCTGTCGAGCTTGAAGTCAACCACTGTACTAGAATTCTAGTACACTTGGCCTTTGTGTCAAGAAAAATCGTGCAGGGGAGGTCAGGAAGCAGCCATCCCGGGCTGAGGTCACCGCACTCGGCTCCAGTTGCGCATGACGGGCATGGCCGGCCCGTACGTATGGTCCTGCTCGAGCTTAGGCTGTTATCGTGCGGGCGGCTTTGGTGTGGTGGGCGAGGGAACTGCCGGGGGTGGGAATTGAACCCACATGGGCCGAAGCCCAGGGGATTTTAAGTCCCCAGCGTCTGCCGTTCCGCCACCCCGGCTCCGGGGCTACTCTACGTCGGTCGTTGGCTCGCGGCAAGAAGTCTCGGAGGCCATTCGCCCGTCCTTTTGAACGTGCCAATGAGCAGACCAACAAACGACATTCTCGTTTTCTATCACGAGGGGCAGCCGGCCATGGCGGGAACATGGGCAGGGGAAATGCGTAGTCCGTCGTCGGCTCCGACTTGAAAAGGACTCAGTCGCTCAAGATATTGCGGCCGTGGCCGGGCCAAGGCGGCGCGGCCATCCTGGCTATGGGACTTACCGTGGTGGGCTTGCCCGCCTACCTGGGCGGGTCGTCGTACCAGGTCGGCTGGGCCCACTCGTCCTCATCATCCGGCGTGCCGAAGCGAGTGAATATGGTCGCCTCGCCGCACGCGATCGGCGTCGAGCCCGCGTCCACCGTCGGGGTGTTTACGTTGTGCCACTTCGCGCCATCCCACTTGTAGGTGCTCCAGACCGAGGCGCCGAGCGCGCGCAGCTTGAGCGTATTCATGCTGTTCCAGCCCGTGACCGATTCGCGCAGCCCCAAGGTGTCCAGCGTCCGCGCCTGAGGCATGCTGTAGGCGACCCACCGGTCCGTCTGCGTCCAGCCCGGCTTTTGCACCAGCACGGAGGCATCCAGCTCGGCCACGTAGCCGGTGAGCCGGAGCGTGAGCGTCTGGGCGATCCCGCCGCCGGCGAAAAGCTTGTAGCCTTCGCCCACGGCGATGTCGAAGGCCGCGCCCACGTCCGCCGACCACGTCCCCGCCGTCCGATTGTAGACCATGCGGTTGTTGAGCCCCGTGTCGGCTATGCGCTGGCGGATGTTCGGCGCGTTCCGGTCAATCTGCGTGCCGATCACCTGCTGCACGCTGTCGTGGTCCTTGTCCGGGATGAGCGGCGTTGAGATGAAGAAGTCCTGCATCGTCCAGCCGATCTCGAGGTCGAGCTCGAAGAGGCCCACCACTTGACGGCTCGTGTCCGTGCCGTCGCTGCGCCTGACGCGATAGAAGCGGAAATCGGCCGAGAGCGGCGTCGAGAGATCGTCGGCAAGCGTCGTCTCCTTCCCGCTTGCCGTCGTGGTCGTCACCGTGCTCCAGCTCAGGCCGTCGGCATAGGCGTTCGCATCGGCGCGCTCAAGGGTGTAGCCCTTGCCGCTCTTGGAGCTGAAGGTGACCTTGACCGACGAGGTTGCCTCGTCCCAATAGACGTCCGTGATGCGAATCTGCTGCGGCCGAAGCGTCGGGTCACCGAAGGTGACAACGCCGTAGCACCAATCAACGAAATTCTGGGTCAGTGAGCCGTCGACGTATGAGCCCTTGATGACGTTCCACCATGCCCCGGCGTACGTCTCTCCATCGCGGATCGCCTCGTACTGATCGTCACTCGGATATTTCCCCCCGGAATTGGTCCAGGCAAGTCCTACAAGTCCATAGTCTGTCCCGAAGACATATTCGGCCATGAGGCACGTCATGGAAGGATCGTACCTGCCCGCCATGCAGCCCCACTCCTGATAAAAGCCGATGTGGGGATTGACCCATGGGATCTCGACGGAGGTGATCCAGACGTTAGCGGTGGCGCTGGCGTGCGAGGCCACGAAATGGTGCTCGTAGCTGTTCTGGACCTGATCGTGATACATCTCGTCGGTGAGCTCGGCGCCGCCCCAGAAAGAGTCCAACTCATCGTAGGCTTTGCCGATCTGGGTATCGGCGTGCATCCAGTTGCTCGAAATCCAGAGAAGCGAACGCTCTTCAAACGTCATTTCGCCGATCCGCCAGGCGTGGTTCCGGTCGAAGTAGGGATTGAGCCGGTCGCCAGCGGTCATGATCGTCGAGATCCGGCCGACCCAGATTTCCGCCTCCATGTCGCCGTCTTGCCAGTTGTCCCAGCCCTCGTATTCCCACGTCCAGTAGTAGTAGTCCGGGTCCACGGGCCATTTGGGCCAGTACCCGTCCAAGTCGGCGTAGAAGTAGTCCAGTGGCCCACGGTCGGTCGGATCCTGAAGGAATGCCCGGGGGATGCGCGCGCCCATATCTACGGCTTCAACAAGCACGATCCCGGCAAGGCCATCCGTGTCGTACACCGATTTGAGATACGCCCTGAGGTCCTCGCAGTCGTAGCTGGCGCCCTCCGCGCAGACGTAGATCTCCGGCGTATAGCCTTCGCGCGTCAGGTCATCCATGTACCGATCGATGGCGTCCGCGATAATGCCCCAGTAATAGAGGGTTTCCTGCATGACGATGATCACGTTGCTCGACGGTGGCTTGTAGGCCGCCAACGCGCACGCGCCCATGTCGTACCAGGTCCGCGCGCCGCCGCCCGTGTCCGTCACGTTGGGGTCGTCCCACTGCCGCCGGCGATGCATGTCGAGCGTCGGGGCGTCGTCGCTGGTGGCGGCGTCCACGCACGGCGAACCCTCCGAGATCCGGTAGTCTCCCGCGCCGGCGTCGACAAACGAGGGGTTCGACGAGATGTTGCCGTTCGAGCCCGAGAAATCCCCGTCCTGTATGTCGCAGTAGGAGACCGTGTAGCCCGACGGGCCGCCGTAGATGTCGTCGCCGTTGCCCCAGATGATCGAGTTCTTCAGCGTGATCGTGCCGGTGCCCCCATGGGAGACCCCGCGGTAGCCGTTGTTGGCGATCGTGCAGTTGATCACTTCGAGGCTCCCCTCGAGCGTTTGCCACAGGCCCCGGCCCGTGTTGTCGGCGATGACGCAGTTGACCACGCGCGCCGAACCGCTCGTCTCAACGCCGAGACCACGATCGCTGCCGGTAAGGACGCAGCGGCGCACGCGCACGGTCGAGGACGTGGCGTTGACCGCCCAATGGCTCGTGCCGGCCACAACCTTGAAGCCCGCGAGAAACCCGTCACTCACGCCGCTGAAAGTCACGGCATCATCCGCGTTCTTGGCGTTAATGATGCACCGCAACGGGCCGCCGCCGAGAACCCACACGCCGTCGGCCATCACGATCGCCTCTTCATAAGCAGATCCGACTGTCCCGGGAAGAACCTTGACCACCGCGGGGGCCGTGGCGGCATCAATCGCCCACTGGATCTTGGCGTACGGGTGCTCGCGAGTGCCGTCCTGCGGTGACGTGCCCGGATCAATGTTGTTGACGTAGATGAAGGCGGGAGAGTCCACATCCAGCGGGTCGGAGCCGAACTCGTACTCTTCGACGTTCAGGAGAAAGTCGTTGTCTTGGTCGAGCGTGGCGTCCGTCGGGTCGTTGGGATCGAAGCCGTTGGCCGTCTCCCAGGCATCGGGCATGCCGTCGCCATCGGTGTCGCTTGCCGGCGCCTCCGGCGGGTCCTCTCCAAGTGTGCTGGAGACAACGCCACCACCTGAAGTCCCGGCCGACGCTCCCGAGGGCGCTCCCAGTTGAACGTTACCGGTGGAGAAGTCAACGTTGCCCGAATCTTGGGCGGGCGCCTCGCCGACCACCAGGAAACCAAGGCTGCAAAGAGCAACGAGCAAGACCAGCGTTCGCGATTGCATTAGTCAAGCATCCTTGTAGGGGGTGAAAGCATTCTTCTTTAACGCAACTCAACGCGAGCAACGCATTTAACGCGCATTATGCATAATAGCACGTGTACGCTTTCCCTGTCAAGACAAGAACGGATTGTTGGCATTAATTGTTCCCATTATCTGAGGGTGGAAAGCCCCTGACGCCAAGACCAAACCGGCATTCCTCAAGCGAATTGTTCGACACATAGCAATAGTCCATCAGCGGTAAACACAAGCCGGTGTAAAAAAGTCGCTGGCAAGCGCAAAAACGCTGGAGGATTATGCCATTGGCAAGCTTACGTGGCTGGCCCGATCCAGGGAGGCCAGGTTGCGCGGTTCCCTAACTGGCGTGTTCACTGGCGGTTGTGTTCTTCCTCTGGGCACGGCGTTCCCGCTACTCGCTGAGTGTGAAACGGATGGCGACAAAACCAGCGTCTTTAACGATGCCCTGTTTCGGAGCTTCGGAGCCGGGGACAAAGATGTCGGGCGGCGTGAGGAGGCAACTGGCCGCCTCATCGAGGCCGAGGCCGGCCTGCTGAGCCAGCTGGATGGCTTCGTCGCAGGTGTAGAATTTGGCCACCTTGTAGAACGGGTGTCCTTCGGAGGCCTTGTGAGCGTATAGCTTGCCCCATGGGCTGTCGGCCGGCACGAGGCCGACGATGAGGGAACCGTCTTTTGCGAGTACGCGTGCGCACTCGTGGAGTGCCTTCGCGGGATCATCCAGGAAGCAGAAGGTCACGATCAAGAAGGCGCATCCGAAGGCGCTGTCGGGGTATGGGAGCGCCTCGGCGCGGCCGAGGCGCGTGCGTAACCCTCGGTCGGCAGCCAGAGCGAGGACGGCCGCGGAGGGATCAATGCCCTCGTCAATGCCGAGGGCTTCGGCGAACCGGCCGGTTCCGACGCCGACTTCGAGCCATGGCCGAGGCGCGTGTTCGGCCACACGGCGGACACACTCGACCTCGAGCGGAAAAACCGCTTGCCCCTTGAGTGAGTCGAACCACGCATCGTAGCGGGCCGCCAAGTTGTCAAATGGGTTGTCTGTCATTGATTCGCCGGTTGGCGGGATGCTGGCGCGGGCTTTCTCTATGCGAGCTAACACGCCCGCGGCCCGAGAGGCAACCATTATTTAGAGGTGACGTGCAGTGTTGACTCGGTCTTCTTGCTCGGGTTGTTTTGCCGGGGCGTGCTGCGAGAAAGACCCTGCGGAATCTGGGGAGCGTCGAGCGGCTTGACGCGTTGCTCGCCGGCGGATAGCCTGTGGG
>Ga0180432_10006808_pt1 | contig 14739 bp, 12 predicted proteins | sample SS_ome_10_FD_132414 | JGI IMG/M metagenome (GOLD analysis project Ga0180432, IMG submission 132414) | Hypersaline lake sediment archaeal communities from the Salton Sea, California, USA - SS_1_MS_2 metaG | ecosystem: Environmental > Aquatic > Non-marine Saline and Alkaline > Hypersaline >... | reverse complement strand
TCCTGATCGTTGCGGGCGAAGCGAGCAGCGACGCGCACGGCGCGGGCTTGGTCGCCGCGTTGCGGCAAGGCGGGTTCACCGGGACCTTCTACGGTGTGGGGGGGCCGGCACTCGAGGCCGAGGGAGTGAAACTCCTGGAACGGTACGACCAGCTGGCCGTCGTCGGGCTCGTCGAGGTGCTCGCCGTGCTGCCGCGCGCGATCGGACTCCTCCAGCGCCTGAAAGGAATCATGGCGCACGATCCGCCCGATCTCTTCCTCCCGGTCGATTCCCCCGAGCTCAATCTCCGCCTGGCGCGCAGCGCGCGGCGACGGGGCGTGCCGGTCGTCTACTTCGTCGCCCCGCAAGTGTGGGCCTGGCGACCCCGCCGGGTGCGCGCGCTGCGACGCGACGTCAGCGAGCTGCTGGTCCTCTTCCCGTTCGAGAAGACCTGGTTCGAGGAACGGGGGGTTCGCGTTACCTACGTGGGACATCCATTCGTCGACGCCGTGAGCGAGCGGGTGGCTCGGGCGCCCCGGTCGACCCCCACCGAGGGACTCCTTCTCCCCGGAAGTCGTTCCGGGGAGGTGAAGCGTCACCTGCCGGTGATGGCCGAGGCCGCCGCCCGCGTGAGGGGCTCGTTGCCGTCGATGCATTGGACCCTGCGCGCCGCGGACCGTCTGGCGGCCGACACGTATGAGCCTTGGGCGCGCGAGGCGGGCATCGCACTCTCGCGCCGCCCCCTCGTCGAGCTTGCCGCGGCGGCGGATATCGCCATCGCCGCGTCGGGAACCGCCTCGTTCGAGGCCGCCATCACCGGCACCCCGACGATCGTCGTCTACCGTGTGAACTCGTTGACCTGGCTGCTCGCCCGGCGCATGGTGACCGTGCCGCACGTTGGCATGGCCAACCTGGCGGCGGGGCGGTCGATCCTGCCGGAGTTGCTGCAGAACGACTGCCGAGCGGGGCGCATCGCAGAGGTTGCGGTGCAGCTCCTGCGCGAGAAGGATGCCCGCGAGCGGATGCATCGTGACCTGCTCAAGCTGAGGGAGACGTTCGGCCCCCCGGGGGCATACGACCGGGCGGCAGCGCGCGTGTTGGAGGCAATGGGTGAGCGTTAAGGCGTCCGGGGTGGGGGTGATGGGAGCGGCCCTGCTTCGGGCCCTGGGGCGAACCTGGCGGGCGCGCGCCGTCGGTCGCTGGCACGAGCAACAAGGCCTGGAGCAGCACGGCGCCGTTCTCTACGCGTTCTGGCACGGCGGCATCCTGGGCCTCACCTATTTCTTTCGGGAACGGAACATCCAGGTCTTGGTGAGTGAGCATGCCGACGGCGAGTACATCACGCAGGTGATCCATCGACTCGGCTTCGGCACCGTGCGCGGCTCCACCACGCACGGCGGCTTCCGCTCCCTGCTCGAACTCGCCCGCCGGGGGCGCGAGGGGTTCTCGATCGCCATCACGCCCGATGGTCCCCGCGGGCCCCGGCGCAAGGCGCAAGCGGGCGTGCTCCTCGCCGCGCAGAAAAGCGGTGTCCCGATCCTGCCGCTGGCGATGGCCGCCTGGCCTCGGAAGCGCCTCGACTCTTGGGATCGTTCTTGCATCCCGGCACCTTTCGCGCGCATCGTCTACGGGTTCGGCCCGCCGCTGCGCATGCCGACCGACGCAAAACCCGAAGCGCTCATCGCCGAGTGGGAAGGCCCCGTGGAGGAAGCGATCGACGCCATCAGCTTCCGTGTCGAGGAAGAGGTGAGGATGTGGGCCGGCGCCCCGGCCATCGAGATGAGCGAGCTCTAGATGCCCACGGATTGGATACGGCGCGCCGGCGATGCGCTCTACGGGCTGACCTGGGCGGGCGCCCTGATCGCAGGGTCGCCCTACCTGGCCGGACGTGCCGTCCTGCGCCCGCGGGAGATGCGCGAGCGGTTTGCCGGTTGGGAGGAGATCCCGGATGAGGCGATCGGCGGCACCTGGGTTCACGCCAGCAGCCTGGGGGAGCTGCGCGGGGCGCTGAACCTCCTGCGCGCCCTGTCGGCGGAGGGCGAGCGCAGCGCGCTGACGGTGATGACGCCTGCCGCTCGCGCCGCGGCGGCCGAGGCGCGGCGGGCGGGAGCCGCGCTCGTCCGTCACGTCCCGCTCGATTTCCCCCCGTTCGTGAGACGCGCCGCCCGCCGGCTCCGGCCCCGAGCGCTCCTGATCTGCGAGACCGAGATCTGGCCCGCCCTGCTGGGAGAGGCGCGGCGCCGCCGCATCCCGACCGCCTTCGTCAGCGCGCGCCTGACGGCCCGGGGAGCTGCCCGCCTGGGCCGCGTCCGCCCCTACATCGGACGCCTCCTGCGCGAGGGGATCCATGTGGCGGCCCAATCGGAACGCGATGCCGGGCGCTGGCGGCGGCTGGGAGTCCCGGCCGCACGGCTCTCGGTGACGGGCAACCTGAAGTACGAGGCGCCCGCCGGCCCCGCGTCTCCCGCCGAACGGACGGAGCGGCGGCGGGGGTGGCGACGGGTGGTGGTTCTGGGAAGCGTGCGCAGTGGGGACGCCGATGCGGTCGCCGATGCGGTGGCGCGCCTGGGAGGCCTCTCGGGTTCGGTGCTCTTCGTTCTGGCTCCCCGACACCCCGCCCGGGCCGGCGCATGGATCGAGCGCATCGGGCGTCTCTTCGATTCGGTGAGCGAGCGGACCCAGAAGGAGGATGCACTGGTGCCGGCGCCGGGTGAGGAGTTGCGGGGATTGCTGGTCGTGCGTACGATCGGCGAGCTACGGGAGTTCTACCGGATCGCGGACATCGGCTTCGTGGGCGCGACGTTCTGCCCGATCGGAGGGCACAACCTCTTCGAGGTCGCGGAGCTGGGCGTGCCGGTCGTCTATGGACCGCACATCGAGCACGTGGCGGACGTCGCCGAAGCGCTGGAGACCGAGGGTGGGGGGTGGCGTGCGGGAGATCCCGCCGGGTTGGCCGCCGCGATGCGCGCCTGGCTCGAGCAACCCGAGGAGCGCGCGCGTGCCGCCGCGGGCGCCCTCCGGGCCGCCGAGCGCTTGGCCGGTGCGGGCGGGCGAACGGTCTGTGCCCTCCGGGCATGGGGATTCCCCTTGAGGGGAGGGGCCTGACATCGTGAGTTGGTTCGAGATCCACCGGAGGCTCGATCGCGGAGAAGCGCGCGGGGCCGAGCGTCTGCTGGCCGGCGCCCTCTACCCGGTCTCCCTCCTTTACGGGCTGGGAATCGGGATCCGCAACCTGACCTACGATGCCCACCTCCTGCCGCAACGGGAAGCGGGCTGCTGCGTGATCAGCGTGGGCGGGCTTTCGGCGGGCGGGTCGGGAAAGACACCGTTCGCCGCGAGACTGGCGCGTGCCGTCGGCCGGATGGGCTACCGGCCGCTGCTGGTGGCGCGCGGGTACGGCGCGCCGCAGGGAGCTCCGGAGAGCCGGCTTCTGTCGATCGGCCGGCCCCGATCGACCTTGACCGAGTCTTGGGAAACGGCGGGTGAGGAAGCGGTCCTGCTCGCCCGTCTTGCCCCCGAGGTGCCGGTGGCGATCGCCCGTCGGCGCGAGGATGCCCTCGGCGTCGTCCGCGGCCGCGAATTCGATCCCGAGGTGATGATTCTCGACGGCGGATTCCAGTACCGGCGGCTGAAGGCCGATCTGCACGTGGTGATGATCGATGTCTCCGTGAGCCCCGGGCCCGCGCGGCTCCTCCCCTGGGGGGGGATGCGCGAGCCGTGGGGGAGTCTGAAGCGGGCCGACGTCCTGGTTCTTCACCGCGCGGAGTTGTGCGCCGACCCCGAGGCGTGGAAGGATTTCCTCTCTCGTCGCGCTCCGGGCAGACCGATCGTGTGGTGCGAAAACCGGATGGGCGTGCCCTACCCGCTTTCCTTTCCCGATCTGCCGGAGCCGGGAGGCTGGGCGGTGGTCGCGGGGAAGCGTTGGGGCGTTTGGACCGCGCTCGGCCATCCAGAGGCCTTTCTGACCGGCCTCGGGAAGCATGGGGTCCGCCCCGCATGGACGCGGTGTCAACCCGATCACGCCCCGTTCACCCGCCGTCAGGCCGACGAGCTCACCTGGGCGGCGCGGAGTCAGCACCTCGACGGCTTCCTGATCACGGAGAAGGATGCGGTCAAGGTGGAAGCATTCGGCAAGCAGATCCCGCCGATCCACGTGGTGCCGGCGACGCTCAGCCTACGGGAGGGGGGAGAGACGTTCGAGGTGCTGCTTCGGGAGGCGATCGTCGAAAAGGTGGGGAGGATTGGACCCCGCATCCCCGCCCCGTCGCTCTAGCCCGCCCAGTTGGCGAAGTTGATCTGGAAGGGCAACTCCACCACGATCCCCTGATTCGAGACATCCTCATGCCCATAGAACGTGATCATGCACCGTGACAGCATCTCCAGCTCGCCCGTTCGCAGGGTGCTGAGGGGGGGCTCCAGCTTCGCCTGGGCGGTCACGACGACGATGTTCGCCATGGCGGTTTCGCCGCTGGGGATGGTCAGGCTCATGCTGCCGATGAGCGGTTCGATGTGCTCGCCGGGGATGTTGTAGGCCACCCGATAGCTGGTCAGGATGACGGCACCATAGGGACCCGTGGGGTCGATGCTCAAGAATCCTGAACGCGGCTGGTTTTCGAAGGTGACGAAGATCGCGTCTTCGTAGATGGAGCTGTCGTCGCCGATGACATCGGAGGTGAGGTAGTAGTCGTCGAACTTCTCCTCGGTCTTGCTGTCGGCAACGCGGGTGACGAGGACCCGGGAGCGCGGGGTCTCATAGTCCTTACAGCCGGGGGTGATCAGCAGCAGTGCGATCCCCAGCATGGCGAAACGGAGAACCGACGACTTCATGTGGAGAACCTCCATCCTACGGGCAGCGGGCTCCGCCCACGCGCAGATTTCGACCTTTGCCGTACTTATCGGCCTTCCCTATACTCGCCTGAAGCCGAAAGACGGTAGCCCCGCGACCTCGGCGGGGCCGGGAGGTGATCGGGCATGTCACACTACACCTACGACTTCCTGGTGCTCGGAACGGGCCTCGCCGGGCTCGTGTACGCCCTGCGGGCGGCGGAGCACGGCCGGGTGGCGGTTCTGGCCAAGCGGGAGCCCGAGCAGACCGCAACCGCCCTGGCCCAGGGCGGGATCGCCTGCGTGAGCGACCCCGAGGACAGCCCCGAGGAGCACACCGCCGATACGATCGCGGCCGGGGCGGGGCTCTGCCGTCCGGAGGTGGTCGAGGGGGTCGTCGCCGAGGGGCCACGGGCCATCGCCCAACTCGAGGCCTGGGGGGTCACCTTCACCCCCGGGACCGGGGGATCGAAGTACGACCTGGGACGGGAGGGGGGGCACCGCCGCCGGCGCATCCTCCACGCCACCGATCGCACCGGAAGGGTGATCCAGGACGGGCTCCTGGCGGCGGTGGCCGCGGTGCCGGCCATCGAGGTCTTCGGCGACCACTGCGTGATCGATCTGGTGACCGACAGCAAGCTGAGCGGCGAACGCCCGGAAGCGGGCCGCACGCGCGTCCTGGGGGTCTATGCGCTCGATGCCCGGACCGGGGAGATCCACAGCTTCCAGGCGCCGCGGGTGATGCTCGCGACCGGGGGCTGCGGCAAGGTCTATCGCTACACGAGCAATCCCGACCTGGCGACCGGCGACGGCCTGGCGATGGCGTACCGCGCCGGCGCGCGGCTCGCCAATCTCGAGTTCGTCCAGTTTCATCCCACCTGCCTCTTCGACCCCCGAGAGCCACGCTTCCTCCTTTCCGAAGCCCTCCGCGGGGAGGGAGCGACGATTCGCGCCATCTCGGGCGAAGCCTTCATGGAGACCTATCACCCGATGGGATCGCTCGCCGCCCGCGACATCGTGGCCCGCGCTTGTGACCGGGAGATGAAACGACGAGGGGACCCCCACGTCGTCCTCGACCTTCGAGCCGTGGGTAGGGAGAAGCTGAAACAGCGGTTCCCCATGATCTACGCGACGTGCCTGGAGTTGGGGCTCGACCCGGCCGAAGACCCGGTTCCGATCGTGCCGGCCGCGCACTACATGTGTGGTGGCGTGATGACCGACGCGCGGGGACAGACCGATCTGCGGGGGTTGTTCGCCGCGGGGGAAGTCGCCTGCACCGGGCTCCACGGCGCCAATCGGCTCGCCAGCAATTCGCTTCTGGAGGCGGCGGTCTTCGGACTCCGGGCCGTGGAGGCGGCGGCGCGGGAGGAGACGCCCGCCGCGCTGCCGACCATCCCCCCGTGGAATCCGGGAGGCGCCACGGTGACCAAGGAGTCGGTTCTGGTCAACGCGCACTGGCAGATGGTGAGGACCTTGATGTGGGATTTCGTGGGGATCGTGCGCAGCGATCATCGCCTGACCCTGGCCTCGCGCTATATGGCGCTCCTGCGCGAGAGCGTCGACCACTACTACTGGGATTTCGTGCTCGATACGGATCTGATCGAGCTTCGGAACATCGCGCTGGTGGCGGCACTCACCATCCGAGCGGCCGCGGCGCGACCGGAGTCGCGGGGCCTGCACTTCAATGTCGATCACCCGGAGCGCGATGACGCGCTCTGGCAGCGCGAGACGATCATCGATCCGCAGGGGGAGAGCGAGCGTGAGAGACGAGCGTGAGGCGCGCATCTATGAGATCTACGCCAGCGATGACCGCTTTCGGCCGCAGGCGTTCTACCTGATCTTCATGGCCCTTGCCCGGTGTCGCCTGGTGGACGGCAAACCCGGGCACGTCACCGGCAACCAACTACTCCAGGCCTTTGCCAACGAGGCGCGCAGCCAGTACGGTCCCATGGCCCTGACGGTCCTCAATCATCTCGGGCTCCACAGCGCGCGAGATGTCGGGGAATTGGTCTTTCGGATGGTGAAGGAAGGGCTCCTGAGCAAGACCGACGAGGATTCGCTGGACGACTTCGAGGGGGCCTATGATTTCGAGGAAGAGTTCGTCTGCAAGTACAAGTGGTGAGGCCTGGATCGCCGACGCCTGGAGCGGCCCCACCCTCCTGCTGCGCCTGAGCAGCCTGGGGGACGTCGTGCTGGCAACCGCGGCTGCCCGTCTCCTGCACGACCGGCGGCCGGACCTTCCGATCGATGTGCTCACGCGACGAGCCTACGCGCCCGTCTGGGAACGGGCACCGGGGATCCGAGAGATCTTGGTCGCGGAGGAGGCCGCCGCGGGGGAGTACCGCCGGGTACTCGATCTGCAGGGCGGTCCCAAGGGTCGGCGCGCCGCGGCCCGCTTCGCGCCGGGGGCCCGTCGCATCGGATACGAGCGCGCCGCGTGGCGCCGGCGGTGGGTCGTGGTCTGGGGGCGTAGGGCCGGCGGCGTGGAACCCTTGGCGGTGCGATTCGCCCGAGCCCTTTCGGGGCGAACCTTGAGGACCGTCGACGTCTGGCCGCGGGTGATCCCCGACCCGGAGCGGCAGGGCATGCTCGCGCCGGAGCTGGGGGACGCGCGCTGGGTGGTGTTGGCACCCGGGGCCTCGCGGCGGCTGAAGGCCATTCCCGAACCACTGGTCCGGTCCGTGACCGACCGCCTCCTCGCGAGCGGCCGGGGGGTGATCCGGCTGCTGGAGCCGGGGGGACCCAACGGCTTCGTCGCCGGCCGGGGGGCGGAGCGGGCGTACCGGGGGTCGCTCGGCGATGTGACGGCGCTCCTCTCCCTGGCCGAGGGGGTGATCGCCAGCGATTCGGGGATTCTCCACCTCGCCACGGCCGTGGGGAAGCCGGCCGTCGGGGTCTTTGGGCCCACCGCGCCGGAGCTCGGATTCTCCCCGCTGGGAAGGGGGCGGGCGATTGGTGTAGATTTGCCCTGTCGCCCGTGTCATGTGCACGGGCCGCACCGGTGCTGGCAGGGGCACGAGCGCTGCTGGCGTGAGATGAGCGCGACCCGGATCGTCGAAGGATGGGAAGAGAGCCTGACCCATGGTTGAGACGAAACCAACTCGACTGCGGATCGGCCTGCTGGGCGTTCGGCAGGAACACCTCGAGCTGCTACCCGCCCTCTACCGGGACGAGCGGATCGAGGTGGCCTGGATCTACGCCGGGAGTCCCAAGGCATCGGTCGCCCGGCTGGGCAGCCTCTTCTCTTTTCCGGTGGTGAGCGCCCTCTCGGCGGGGGCGCTCGAGAGCATCGATCTCCTCGTCCGGGCGCCACGAGACCGCGCCCCGCGCGAGGTGGAGGCCCCGGCCGACCTCCCGGTCATGACCGATGCGCAACTGGCCGCCCTGCGCGGACCGGATGGGTTTGCCTGGGACAAGGTCCCGCGCCGCCGCCGGAGGATGCCGGTGCGTCCGACTCCGCGCGAGCCCGCCTCCCCCAGCATGCCGCGGGAGCTGCCCGATTGGTTCTCGAAGCTGGCGACGGCCGATGGATTGGGAACCTGGCTGTACCGAGCGCTCGAGCGCGAGCTCGGGACCGAAGGGCCGGCGCTCCTTCTGGTGACGCGCGGCGCGGCGTGCCGGGCGGCCTACGGCCCGCGGGGCCGACCGACCGGTGTCGGCCGGCTTTGTCACCGGCTGGTCAAGAGCGGTCGCCGCCTGGATGGGCGGGCATCGGAACTCGCCCAGGCCTGCGGGCTTCGCGGGCGGCGGATCGGTCACGTCGTCCTGCCGCTGTCAGGGGGATGGGTCGCGCGCTTGTTGGTGAGCGAGGAAGCGTCCGAACCCGCCGAGGCGCTGCGGGCGCATGCGCCGGAGCTCAAGCTGTTGGCCCGCTGGATCCGCAGGGAACGGCAGGCGCGCGCCTGGCGGCGACTGCGGTCGCTGGGACGCCGGCTTCTGGGAGATGCCTGATGGAGCACACGATGGAGACAGCCCCCATCCGGAAGCTGCCGGCGGAGGTCATCGCGCGGATTGCAGCGGGTGAGATGATCTCCCGTCCGGCGTCGATGGTCAAAGAGCTGGTCGAGAATGCCTTGGATGCCGCCCCCAGCCGGATCGGCGTCACCGTCCGCGAGGCCGTCGACCGTTTCCTCCAGGTGAGCGACAACGGCGGCGGGATCGCCCGCGATGAGCTCGCCCTGGCCCTCGAGCGGCACGCCACGAGCAAGATCGTGCGCGAGGAAGATCTGCTGGGAATCGAGACGCTCGGATTTCGAGGTGAGGCGCTGGCATCGATCGCCGAAATCGCCCGCCTCACGATCACGAGCCGCCGGGAACCCGATGAGCACGCCTGGGAAATCGCGGCCGAAGGGGGAACGATCGGTGAGATCAAGGCCGCCGCGCGCGCTCCGGGAACAACGGTGACGGTCGAGAACCTCTTTTACAACACCCCGGTGCGGAAACGTTTCCTCAAGTCGGGCAAGGGAGAACTGAAGCTCGCCAAGAGCACCCTATCGGCCTACGCCCTCGCCGCCCCGGGGGTGGGCTGGTCGTACACGGTCGATGAGCGCACCGTATTCGATCTCGCGCCCGCCTCCGACTTGCGTGAGCGGCTGGCCCAGCTTCACGGACCGCGCGTGGCCGACGGGTTGCTGGAGATCGATGGGCGCGAACGGGGCTTCAGTCTGCGCGGCTTCGTCGGGGTGCCGGAGCTCGCGCGCGCCGGTTCCCAGCATCAGGCCTTCTTCGTCAACGGCCGCTGGGTCGCCGCCCCTTGGCTGGGGCAGGCGGTGCGACATGGCTACGGAGATCTGATCCCCGGTCATCAGAATCCCTGGCTCGTTCTCTTCGTGGTCATGCCACCCGACCAGGTCGATGTGAACCTCCATCCGACCAAGCGTGAGGTGCGGTTTCTGGACGAGCGCGCGGTGTTTGGCAGCGTGCAGCGCGCGGTCCACCAGGCCGTCGCGCGCCTCTTGCCCCGACTGGTCCTGGGTCAAACGAGCCCGGCGGTAGCGCCCCGTTCGTCCGCCCCGGCATCCCAGGGGGGCATGTTCGACGGCCTCAAGCAAGCGGCGCGGATCTACGGAGGCGGATCCGCGGGCGAAGACCTCGTGGCCGATGCCGCCGCCGGCGGCGAGAGTCCCTTGACCGAGGGGCCGGCCGAAGGTTTGGTCTCGCTCTGGCAGCTTCACAACCGCTACGTCCTCGCGCAGACGCGCAAGGGGCTCTTGATCATCGATCAGCACGCCGCCCATGAGCGGATCCTCTACGAGCGGATCCGTGAACGCATGGCCCGCGGCGATCACGGGGCGCAGCAGATCCTCTTCCCGGTCGTTCTGGAGCTCGACGAACAGCAGATGGACCTCCTCCAGGACGTGAGCGCGAGTCTCGCCCGCATGGGATTCGACCTCGAGCAGTTCAGCCACAACAGCGTTCTTGTGCGCGGCGTCCCGCCGCTGTGGCGGGTGCGGAGCGAGGCCGAGCTCGTGCGCGATCTGCTCGATGAGGCCGCGAGCATGGGCCTGCGCGAGGGGGAGACGATCGAGGGGCTCGCCCGTTCCTTTGCCTGCCGCGCGGCCATCAAATCGGGCGAGCCGTTGTCGGTGGAAGAAATGAACCGGCTCGTCGACGAGCTCTTCGCCACCGAGCTTCCGCACGGCGATCCGCATGGGCGCCCGACCTTTGTCTTCGTCTCTCTGCGTGATCTGGACCAACGCTTCGGTCGCGGCGGCGGCTGATGAACCGCCTCACCTTCCTGGTGGGACCGACCGCCGTGGGCAAGACGTCGGTGGGGATAGCCCTGGCCGAACGGCGCGGGTGCGAAATCCTCTCGGTGGATGCCCGGCAGATCTACAAGCACCTCTCGGTGGGAACCGCCAAGCCGACGGCCGAGGAATGCGCGCGGGTTCGTCATCACCTGATCGACCTCTTCGAGCCGACCGAGCGCGTGACGGCCGCCGCCTTCGCGGCCCGATTCCGCGATGCGCTGGCCGGCATCCAGGCGCGGGGCGCGGGCGCCATCGCGGTGGGGGGATCGGGGCTCTATGTCGACGCCTGCCTGGGGAGACTCGACACCATGCCGGCGGCGGATGCCGGGGTGAGGGAAGCCCATGAGCGGATCCGCCGCGAGGAAGGCCCCGAGGCACTCCACGCGCGGTTGGAGAAGGTCGATCCGGCGTCGGCGGCCCGGCTGTCGCCGCGTGACTTCCAGCGCGTCAGCCGGGCGCTGGAGGTCTACGAGACATCGGGAGGCCGTCGCCTGAGTGACCTTCAGCGAGGGCACGGCCCGCTCGATCTCCAAGGTGGCCCCCGGATGGTCCTCCTCAGTCGTGATCGCGGGGACCTCTACCGGCGGATCGAGGCGCGCGCGGAGGCAATGCTGGACGGCGGTCTGCTCGGGGAGATCGCCTCGTTGCTCGAGCGCGGCGTGGCGCGCGATTGCCCCGCCTTTGAATCGATCGGGTACACGGAGTTCGCCGCCGTGTTGGCGGGCGAGGTGCCGCTCGAGCGGGCGCGCGAGCACTTCCTGCGCCGCACGCGCCGCTACGCGAAGCGCCAGCTGACGTGGTTTCGGAATCGGTATCGGGGCATCGAGGAGGTGGTGATCGGGGAGAAGGAATCGGCGACCGACGTTGCCGCCCGCCTCTGAGAATCGGACCTTGACACCTGCCGGTGCGGAGGACTAGCCTTCCCCCGTACGCAACATCGGTGAGCGGGCGTAACTCAGTGGTAGAGTATCAGCTTCCCAAGCTGAGAGTCGCGGGTTCAACCCCCGTCGCCCGCTCCACTCCGCGGAGAGCGAATGGGGTCCGGGGTTCCGGGACCCCTGCTGTTTGCCCCGAGGCCGAGTTCCCATGCGAATCATCCGCATCCAAGAAGGCTCTCCGGCCGAGTGTGCCGGCATGCGGGGAGGGGACCGTCTGCTGGCCATCGACGGCCATGCGATCCGCGATCACCTGGATTATCAGTTCCACGCTTCGGGCGAGGAGATGCGCGCGGCCATCGGGCGGGACACCGAGACTGCCACGCGCGAGATCGAACTCACCCGTTCCCAGGGCGAGGCCTGGGGGATCGAACTGGCGGAGGATCCGATCCGTTGCTGCGGCAACCACTGCGTCTTCTGTTTCATCGATCAGAATCCCCAAGGCCTGCGGCGAAGCCTGTACGTGAAGGATGAAGACTACCGCCTCTCGCTCACCTACGGAAACTACGTCACCCTGACCAACCTCGAAGCCTGGGAGATCGATCGAATCATCGAGATGCGCTTGAGCCCCCTCTACGTTTCGATTCACGCGGTCGACCCGGCGGTGCGACGCCGGCTGCTCCGATCGCGCGACACGGACGACGTGCGACCGATCTTGAGGCTTCTGTGTGACGCGGGGATCCGCCTTCACGTGCAGATCGTGGTCGTGCCGGACTACAACGATGGGGATGTCCTGGAAGAGACGCTCTCGGAGCTCGAAGCGCTGGCGCCCGCGGTGCAGACGATCGCCGTCGTCCCGGTGGGATTGACCCGTCACCGGGCCCGACTGACCCCGCTCCGTCTGCTGGGGCGCGAGGAAAGCCGGCAGGTCGCCCGGTGCATCGAGATCCATCAAGAGGCCTGCCTCGTCCGGCTCGGAACGCGGCTCGTCTTTGCCGCCGACGAGCTCTACCTCCGGGCCGAGCTCCCCCTTCCGCCCGCGGAGGCCTACGAGGGGTATCCGCAGCTAGAGAACGGGGTCGGCATGGTGCGGGCGTTCGAGGAGCGCCTGGCGGAGGCGGGGCCCATCTTGCCGGCGGCCGGAGGCGACCGCCGCGTGGTGCTCGTCACCGGCACCCTCTTCGCGCCGTTTCTGGAGGCGGCGATGGCCGGGACCTTTGACGTGCGCGTCCTCCCCGTGCAGAATCGGCTTTTCGGCCCCACGGTTACCGTAGCCGGGTTGCTGGGGGGAAGAGAGATCATCCACTCCCTCCGCGAGGCGGGCGGGTTCGATCTGGCCGTGCTCCCGCCGGAGGTGTTGGGGGCGGAGGACCGGCTTCTGGACGACGTGACGCCGCGGGAGATCGCCGAAGCGATCGGACGGCCCGTAGAGGTCGGATTCGGGGAAGGATCGAGATGAGGATTCCGGTCGTTGCGCTGGTCGGACGCCCGAACGTGGGGAAGTCAACGTTCTTCAACCGCGTGCTCCATCGGCGGCAGGCGGTGGTGGATGACACGCCCGGGGTCACGCGGGACCGCAACGCGGGGCTCGCGGAGTGGGCGGGGCGCGAGTTCTACTTGATCGACACCGGCGGCTGGATGCCGGACGCCCGAACCGGGATGGAAGGAAGGATCGCCGAGCAGGTACGGCAAGCTCTGCAGGAGTGTGATGCGGTCCTTTACATGGTCGATGTCCGGGAGGGTTTGCAGCCGTCCGACGAGGAGGTATCCCGGGCGCTCCACGCCCTCGGCGCCGACGTGCCGGTTCTCCTCTTGGCCAACAAGGTCGACGGGGAGCGATGGGAGCCGCACGCGGCGGAGTTCGCGCAGCTCGGGTGGGCGTCCGTACATCCGATCTCGGCGGCCGAGGGACGACTCGTGGCCGAAGCCCTGGATGCCTTGGTGGAGACCTTGCCCGAGACGGGGAGCCTCAAGGAGCCGGGGGAGGGGATCCGGGTCGCGGTCCTCGGTCGGCCCAACGTGGGCAAATCGAGCCTCGTCAATCGCCTGGTCGGCAGCGAGCGGGTGATCGTCGACAACCGGCCGGGCACGACCCGCGATGCGATCGATGTGCCGTGGCGCTGGCAGAAGCGCACCTTCTGGCTCGTGGATACCGCCGGGATCCGGCATCGCTGGGATCATCTGCCCGGTTTCGAATTCTATGCCTCCCTGCGCAGCGTCCGGGCTCTCGAACGGGCGGACGTCGCGCTCCTGCTGCTCGATGCTTCCGAGAAGATCACCCGCCAGGATCAGCGGGTCGCATCCTTGGTGGAGGAGAGCGGAAAGCCGGCGCTCGTCCTTCTCAACAAATGGGATGCGGTGGAGAAGGAGACCGGAACCCTGAAGGAGATGGCGGAGAAGGTCGGCCACGAGCTGCCTTTCCTCGATTACGCACCCCTCCTCTCCATCTCCGCCCTGACCGGGCAGCGGACCGGACAGATTGCCGAACGCATCCTCACGATCCATGAGGCGGGCCGGCAGCAGGTGCCGACGGCCCAGGTCAATCGCGTGCTCCAGCAGGCCATGGAGCGCACGCCGCCCCGGGCACGGAAGGGGCGCCGGATCCCGAAGATCCTCTACGCAACCCAGGTGCGGAGCACGCCGCCGACCTTTGCGCTCTTCTCGCGACACCCGGAAGCCCTGGGCGCCGAATACATCCGCTACCTGGGTCGCCAGTTTCGGCTGGCGTTTGGCTTCGAGGGTTCTCCGATCCGCTTCAAAGTCCGCCAGCGGACGGGGGCCAAGCCCGCGCGCGGGCGCCGGAAAGGCCGCTCCTGATGTCCGTCCTGCTTCTTGCCCTTCTCGGATTCGCCCTGGGATCGCTCCCGTTCGGGCTCTGGATCGGCAAGGCGGCCCGCGGACTCGACGTGCGCGACCACGGGAGCGGCAACCTGGGCGCCACCAACGTCCTCCGTACCCTGGGACCCGGCTGGGGCCTGCTCACGCTCGCCCTCGATATCGCCAAGGGGTGGGCCGCGGTCGCGGTTGCCCCGGGCTGGCTCGGGATGGACGCGGTGGGGACAGGGAGCCTGGGGCCGCTCGTCGGGGCGGTGGCCGCCGTTCTGGGGCATATGGTTACCCCCTTGGCCGGCTTCCATGGAGGCAAGGGGGTGGCAACCTCGTTGGGTGCTTTCCTGGCGCTCTCTCCGGTGGCGGCGCTCTTGGGCATGGCGGGCTTCATCCTGACCGTGACGTGGCGCCGGTATGTCTCGATGGCCTCGATGATCATGGCCATCGTCTTTCCCCTTGCCGCCACCTTCTGGGGCCCCCCG
>Ga0180432_10006806_pt1 | contig 14742 bp, 11 predicted proteins | sample SS_ome_10_FD_132414 | JGI IMG/M metagenome (GOLD analysis project Ga0180432, IMG submission 132414) | Hypersaline lake sediment archaeal communities from the Salton Sea, California, USA - SS_1_MS_2 metaG | ecosystem: Environmental > Aquatic > Non-marine Saline and Alkaline > Hypersaline >... | reverse complement strand
GAGGAATCGATGGACGGACTTCAACAATTTAATGCTGATTTTTTAATAGAGTCCGCGAATGATGCTGAGCTCAAACGGATCAACGATGGAAAGTGGGAATTTCTTTTCAATGAAGCCTTTGGGTTAAAAGAAGTAAGATCGATCGATTTGGAGACTGCAAGGAAACTGATAAATGACATTGCAACAGAGATGATCTCCGACCGCTTCCTGAAAAAGTTGGAGGATTTAGTAGGCGAACTTCCTTCAGACGCGGATATCGTGCGCAAACGAAAAGAACTGCTTACTCTTTTGCTTCCGGTTCACATGTCCGTGATGGAATCGTTCGGGTTTGAAGGGGAACAAGGGTATCTCCAGGCGCAACGCGCGCTAATGGACCATATGGCCGATCCAGAGATCCAGCGAAAATCCCTGGAAGCTCAGAGGGTAGTGTTTGACAAGTTAAAATAAGTTCTTCATTTTAGGCTTCAATTAACAAGAGGTCTAGGCCATGTCACTACAAAATCGTACAGTGTTTATTACAGGATCAAGCAGGGGAATCGGAGAGGCGATCGCATTGCGATGCGCAGAGGATGGGGCAAACGTGGTGATTGCCGCGAAAACAAGCGAGCCGCATCCCTCGTTGCCCGGTACTATCCACACAGTCGCAGAAGAGGTCGAAAAACGAGGCGGGAAGGCGTTGGCTGTCCAGGTGGATATCCGCGATGAAGATCAGGTGCAAAGCGCGGTCGACCAGACAGTTGAAGCGTTTGGGGGGATTGATATCCTTGTCAATAATGCATCGGCGATCTTTCCGACGAACACCTTGAACACACCCATGAAAAAGTTCGATCTCATGATGTCATGCAACATGAGGGGAACCTACCTCTGTTCTAAACTTTGCCTGCCCCACCTGGTCAAGGGCAAAAACCCTCATATCCTGAATCTTTCACCTCCCTTGAGCTACGACCCGAAATGGTTCAAACCGCATGTCGCTTACACGATGTCGAAATATGGGATGTCCATGTGCACTCTTGGAATGTCCGAAGAGTTTCGCGATCAAGGGGTGGCTGTGAATTCACTTTGGCCAAAGACAACGATAGCGACGCAGGCGATCAAAGTCTTTTTCCCTTTCCTGATGGACAAAAGCCGCAAACCGTCAATCATGGCAGACGCGGCATACCATATCATTACGCAAGACAGCAAAACGGTGACAGGGAACTGTTTCCTCGATGAAGAAGTGCTCTTGGAGCAGGGGATCGATGATTTCGATCAGTACTCTCAAACTCCAGGGCAAGAGTTGCAGACCGATCTATTTGTTGAAAGTAATGCCTAATAAGAGACGTTCAAAATAGAGGTCGCAGCCGAAATGGCCTGTGTTCCCGAGGGGCGTGTCCCTTCGGGTGAATCCATATTTCTCATAAAGACTGACTGCGGCATCCATGTTGGAGACGGTCTCCAGATAACATTTTTTGTAGCCTAATTCACAGGCAGCTCTAAGAGCCTTGTCCATGAGCTGCTTGCCCAGTCCTATTCCGCGCCCTTCGGGAAGGATGTACATTTTGCGCAGTTCGCAAACTGCAGACGCTTCACCCTGAAGAGGAGCGATGCCGATTCCTCCAACCACCTTGTCATTCATCAAAGCGACAAAATAGGCGTAGCCGTCTTGTCGGTAAGTTTGGTACATGCGGTGCAGTTCGCGGTCTTTTGCGGCGAACCCCGGCTTGTTGCAGTCGTATTCGTCTAACACTTGCAGAATCATCCGTGTGAGCGCTCTCTCATGCTCAGCACAGATAGGCTCAATTTTCGTCCCGTTTTTGAGACGGGCTTTCTCCAGGGCCTCTGCATAGATCTTCATTCCCAGTAAAACGGCTTGTTGGCCTTCTTCTGATAAATGCTCCATGGCGGAGCCGACATGTTCTGCGGCTTTTGCATTGATTGTATTGGCCAGCTTGCCTCCCTCTTCAGTTGCGGTGAGAAAACGTCTTCGCTTATCAACCTGATCTGTTTCAAGGCGCAGCCATCCTTTTTTGACCATCCCGTCGACGTGACGGCTGGTTGTCGATTTATCAAGATTGATCAGGATGGCAATATCTCCGAGGGAAGAACAAGGGTTTTCAATGACAGAAAGCAGGATCTGAGATTCGGAAGGGGTAACTCCCAGCTGTTTGAAATCTGTCTGGCGCAAACCCAGCTCACGAAAGACTTTGCGGGAGTGTGTGCGTAAGTCAGTAAGCATGGTCATCGACAAAAGGTTAGGATTAACTCAGGGATATTTTGTATATCAACGACGGAAAATAATCACAAGATCGAGTTTGTTACTCTTCAACCAGAATGAATTCGATCCCGTCATGATGGGAATTTCGGAGTTCGTCAAGCCTTTCCTGAGAAATGCTTGTACCACCGAGATTGATAGCCCGGGGCTCTCCATTGCTTTTTGCCCCTAATTGCAGTAGCTCATTTGGAAAAGTATCCAAATCGGAGCAATTTGTTAGAATGAGATCGCCTCCTAATTGGAGGTCGGGACTCAGCTCTGCCAAAAATGGACAAAATCTGAGAGATAGCTTCCCTCTTACATTGAGCCTCTCTGGTAGTCTCGTTATACCAGTTTCCGCAAGAATTAGATCGCCATTGACTTGGACCCCTTCAGGAAACTCACTCAAGTTTTGGCATTGAAAAAGGTATATTTTTCGTCCCACGTAAAATTCATTCGGCATTCTCTCTAATCCCTGACATGCCCTGGCTATCAGATCCTCCCCAACATGAAGTCTATTGGGCAAACAGGACAATAGCCTGCAATAAGAAATATTCAGGGTTCCATCTACTCGTAGTCTTTCAGGTAAAGCACGTAGTTCCTTACATGCATGGAGATTGAGGTCTCCTGTTACATGAAGCTTATTGGGTAACGAAATCAGGTCTAGTCTGTGCGTGAGATTTAAAGACCCATTCACACGAATATTATTCGGCAATGCCTCGCCACTATCCAGCTGATCAATAAACTCTTCAGGTGATAAAACGATCTGATCTGTAGCTTGGGGGAGATTGGACGCTTTTTCGGCAGCCGCAATTTCTCCCGGTTTTAACCATTTAACAGCTAGCTGGAACAGTGCGACCCCGCCGACACACAACAGATAAGGCGTTGCGATCGCTCCGAAAATAGCGGCGGCCACTGCGGCAACCTTTCTGGGAAGAGACAGTGATTTATAATCCTCTACCGATTGACGAAAATGAGAGGAAAAGGGGTTGCAGTAGTTATTAATTGTTTGCATGGTATCAACTTTTTGTAAATTATTAATATTAAGTAGATTTTAGTTGATTTGTATTAAATAATTTACCGTATTTAATACCATGTCAAAGGTTTGAAACGCCCGCTCGCTTTGCTCACTCAAGACGCAAAGGCGCAAAGAAAGGACGAATATTCCAAATTAAATTCCACGTTCAGTGTTCCCATGCTTATCCATCCTAATGTCGTAGACTATCCAATTAAATCATCTTGTATTGACCAGGTTTAACCGATTGTCCAGGTACACCCATTTCAATGTATTTGAAGACCTCAAATCGAGGTACTCATTTTAATTATTAAAATATCAACCTTATAAATAAATAACATTTACAATTTCTTTATTGAATCCTTATTAAATCTTAAAGTTTATAAATTAAAATTAAAATTATAGTTATTCTAAAGAATATAATTTCAGAATAATAATTGAGGAGTTAGGTTAAGAAAATATGAGTTATTCAAGGGTACAAGATAGTTCACAAAATCATGATAAATATCAGACATATTCAGAAAAGGCTATGGAGGAATGTGCTAAATTCGGAGCCAAAGAAACTTCATACGGTGTAAAATTGTATTTCGGTGGAAAAATGTTCAACTGTGGAAAATTGCTTCATCGATCAGTTGCGCTTCTTGCAACTCCACTATTAGCAGTGAGTTTTTTAGGTGAAAGTGCCGTCTCCCTCTTATTAGCAATTATTAACGGGGTTGGAGCGTTGTTTAGTGAGGAGAGAGGAGAATTAGCAAAAGAGTTTGCTGTTAAAGGCGGAAAATGCCTGGTATTACCGATTTTCGTTATCCTTGTATATCCATTCTTAGCTGGGTTTGGTATCGATCCAACTGAAAAAAATAATACATAGACACAATCCGCGGGTGAAAGGCTTTTGCAGTAAGATGTGATCAATTGGTCATCGCTGTCAGGATTTTCCTTTTACCTTTGAAGGGAGCGCGCCCGTGCATGGTCAAGATGTTGTCCAAAGCCATCACGTCTCCTTTCTTCCACGGAAAGTAGATGGAGTGTTTATCAAGGACATCGTGAATATGATAGATGTCGTCGCGTGAGATCTTTTGATCGTCCGCATAAAAGATCTCGTCAACCAGCATATGCTTGCGGCAGTAGAACGCTCTCATCGCCAGATAGCGCCACCAGCCGAGAAAGCGAGGGTTGTAGTCGAACAGATGGACCTGGTTGAACCAGACCTTATCTTTTGTTTGAGGATGCTCCAGGAATGCGGGACGGTGCCGGCTGATCTCCAGCCAATCATTGACGTTCCACTTGCACCCGATATTGTTTTCCTTGCACCGTTTTTCCACTTCCTCTTTTTTGTCCGTTTCAAAAACGTCGATCCAGGTTTTATGACCCCTTTGAAATTTGTTGACGAGGTCCATCAATGCGCTTTTGTGATAATATCGGGAAACATACTTCAGCCCTTTTTTCTCGAACCGCTCTTTTGTTTCTTTTCTGACCGATTTAAGAATTTCCCTCGCGTCTCCAATAAAGGTTTCCCCGCCCTCTTCGGGAGGTGTCTCGCAAAAGAAAAAGATATGGCTCGGATAGTTGTCCGCAAAGCTCATTTCGTTGTGCAACTGGATTTTGATCGCAGGAGGAGCTTCTGTGGAGGTATAGACGCTGTCTTTGACTTTATCGCGTGGAGCTCCGCCTCCGATATAATCGACAAATTCCCCAGTACCAAGGGCACGAATGACATTTGAGAAATCTTCCGGTTTGTTGATGGGGAATCCTCTGAACAGTATTCCGCCGTACTTGAGCATATTCTCTTTGAAAAAACTGTTCTTTTCTTTGATGATTTTGATGAGGTCGTCAAGCGTGGGATTTGGAAAGTTAGGTTCGATCACCAAGGGGAGTTTTTGTTCGTTGATAAAGGAAGTTTTTATCTCTTTCATTTGTATACCTCAAATTTTAAATGATAGATGATATAAACGTTTCTATTCTTTTTGTTCAATTAAATAATCAATCGGGATACATTGATTTTTCTTTCCTGTTACGCAAACAAGGAGATTTACTCATGGCACTTGTTCAAGCCGTCATCACCGATCCCAACAAACTATTTGGCTCTTCTTATTTTGATTTAGAAAATCAACTCGAAGCATCACCCAGAAGAATTATACGATTATTCATTGAAGCTGTGACGAAAACAGACTGGGTCAGTCAGCTTTCGACAGAGAAACAGGAACAGCTGAGTAAAAAGCTGAGTTTAGTCTTGCCCAGTCATACTCCATATGACTGTCTTGAAATTTTTCGGAGCGTATTTCGCAATCTTGAACTGCCCTCTTTGAGGAACAATTTCACACTTCAGATGTGGATGTTGAACAGAGGGCTTGTTCTGCAAAATCTTCGCTATGACTTTAGAAGTAAACTTGGCCATGCAGCACATTCAGTCGAGCAGCTCTACCTATTTGCGATCCATCAGGACTACCAACATTCTTCCTCTTCCACTTATCTGAAATTACTGTTGAAGGAGGGGATTGCGCTGTCAGGTGAGCTCAAAGGGGAAGACCTTCTCAGTATCGTGTCTGCTCACGGCACCGCTGAAGAACTGCAATTGACGCTGGACTATTATAGACTGGTTTACTGTGATTACTTTCGTGAATTCTTAAATGATCGAATGAATAAGCTGCTTCATCAGAACCTTGAATCCCCTGGAACAATGCTGACTTTGATTAGAGCATGTCAAAAATCTCGTTTAGAACCTGATCAGTGGATAAAGAAGATTGATTGGATCAAGCACCCAACATGTTTTCCTGTGGTGATGCGCTGGCTTGATAAGGAAACCCAGCGTACTTTTTATCAGGCTCATGGGCTGAATTTACTCATCTTATCGGCGCTTAAAAGCGAAGGAGAATTAAACGATTGGGCTGAGCGGATGGTTGCAGTCGATGTTGATCCCTGTCAGCTGTTTCCAAAAAGGAAAGGGACAAATCTAACATCGATCGAAGAACTGTTGCTCATGCTAGGATATCGGGATGCCTGCGTGCGAATTGTCAAGAAATTTGGCGGGGACAGTGCAGACTCCATTAAAATCCCTGAAGGCGATACGTTTTACACGGGGTATGTTGATAAGGCTGCGCATATCAATCTTAGAAACTTACATCGAGCGGTAGAATCTGGGATGGCGTTTGGAAAAAAGAGGGGTGCTAGTCGAAAAGAAGCTCTGAATAAATGGGGGGATAACGCTTATCTAGCCTTTACCGACAAATTTTTGCGTGCGGCTTTTATTGAGACTGCGTTCATTTTTAGAGATGCGTACGAGAAAAGCGGACGCGATTTTAAGAAAATGGAGAAGTTGCTCAATAACCTTCGAGATGACGGCCCTCATTATCTCCATCGGTTTTTTTATCGAAGTTTTGTCGATACTTACCACAAGGCAAGAGCCTACACTCTTATGATCCCGGGATTTTTTACATTGGCGAGAATGAAAAGAAAAGACGAAAAGCCGTTTTTTACTCCGGGGAATGTGCAGAATGACTGGAGGCTGATGTACAATTCGCTGCAGTTTCTTCTTCAGCTGTATCCAATGGGTAATTTGCGTGAGGCTTATTATGACTATTTAGAACCAGACTTTGGTTTTCGGGTTAAAAAAGATGAAGAGAGGGTGATCGGGTTTCCAAGCTCAAAACCTCTTATTTTAACTTATTAATTTGGTTAGCAGGTCAATTCCGATTTTCATGCACTCTTCATCCAAATTGAATTTGGGATGGTGCAAAGGGTAGATGCACTCCTTTTGTTCATTGCGGCATCCAAGCTGGATAAAACAGCCGGGAACATGGTGGAGGTAATAGGCGAAGTCCTCTCCAAAAAGCGCTTTTTCGGCAGGGGAGTTCACTTGATAGTTCGAGGCCGCTTCAGCAACTTTTCCAGCGCATGTCTTTTCATTGATGAGGACCGGGTATCCTTCGTGGTAAGTCATCTCGCCAATCGGAGCGACCAGCTTTTCGATTTTCCCCCGTATCATTTGTTGTGTTTGTTTACTGTAAGTGCGGACCGTACCGCGGAGTTCAGCTGTGGAAGGGATCACGTTGTACGCAGAACCTGCATGGAATTGAGTCACTGTCACGACCGCGGAATCCAGAGGGCTGACGTGTCTTGAGACAAGCGTTTGCAGTTGAGTGACAAGATAAGATCCTGCAACGATCGGGTCGTCTGCGTCGTGCGGAGCTGCGGCATGTCCTCCTTTACCTTTGATCGTTATGTCGAAGGCGTCTGCCTGCGCCATTGCAGGCCCGTCGCAAATGCCGACTACCCCGGTTTCCAGCCAGGGCCAGACATGCAGGGCATAAATTTCGTCAACACCTTGCAAACAGCCGTCGGCGATCATCCCAGGAGCTCCCCCCGGATGAAGTTCCTCGCTTGGCTGAAAGATAAAGCGGACGTGGTTCTTCAATTGGTCTTTTTGAGCGGCCAAATATTTTGCAGCCCCGATTAGCATGGCAGTATGGGAATCGTGACCGCACATGTGCGCTTTTCCGTCTATAGTCGACTTATAGGGGGGATTTCCCTCCTCCTGCATTGGCAGGGCGTCCATGTCCGCACGTAGAGCAATCCTTTTGGCAGCGCCTGGAACGATGATGTCGCCGACGACGCCTGTCCGTCCCACTTCGGTCCTCACTTCGATACCTGCACCACGTAACTCGTCAGCCGCTATTCCGGCTGTCCGCTCGACCTCGAAAGCTGTTTCTGGGTGTTGATGGATGTCCCGACGGATGGTGACAATTTCTTCAAACAGGGACTCTTCCATTTTTTTGCCTTTGTAGCAGGGGGTGTGTTTCTGGAATGAACAAAGCGGAAATAAAACTTGCGATAGCGCTGGCGATCAGCCAGTAGCCGGGGGCGATCGGTGTTCCAAGTCTTGAAAGAAGCCAGGTTGCGATCAACGGGGTCAGCCCGCCGAAAACGCAGACGCAGGTATTATAAGCGATCGCAGAGGCGGAGTAGCGGATATTCGGTTCGAACAGCTCGACGAAGATCGCTGCCATCGGCGCATTGATGAGCCCATAGATCACTCCAAGAGTGACGTGCGCGGCGATCAGTGTCGGCAGCGAACCGTAGGCGATCATCTCAAATAGGGGGATGGCCGCGGCAGCCAGCACAAGCGGGCCATAAATGAGGATAGGTTTTCGACCAAAACGGTCGGCCATCAGTCCGCTAAGAGGTAGCATGCACATGGTGACAGCGATCGTCAACGAGGTGGTCAGCATGGAGGTGGAGTAGGGAAGGCCTCTCTCAATAGTGAAATAGGTGGGCAGGTAGACAAAGATCAGATAGAGTCCGACTGTCCCGACAATCCCGCATCCGATCGAACCTATGATCCCGGGCAACCCTTCTCTGACCGCGTGTTTTAACGGAGATTTGTCGAGCTGTTTGTTTTTTTTCATCTCTTCAAAAATCGGGGTTTCTGAGATGTTGCGGCGGATGATCAGACCGCTGACAGCAAAAACGATCCCAAAGAAGAAGGGAATGCGCCACCCCCACTGGTACAGGCTTTCAACCGATATGTTCAACGTAATGAACGCTGTGATCAATGTGGCCCATATCTTTCCGACGAAGCCGCCGATGATGCACCAGGAGCCGAAGAAACAGCGGCGGTGCAAAGGCGCGTGCTCGATAAGGAAGCTGAAAGACCCGACATATTCACCCCCGACCGACAACGCCTGGCATAAGCGCAGAAGAGTCAACAAGAGAGGGGCGAACAACCCGATCTGAGCGTAAGTGGGGAGCATTCCGATGAAAAGGGTGGGGATGGCCATAAGCAAAATGGACCACTCCAGCGCTTTTTTTCTCCCTTTGCTGTCACCCATCGCGCCGAACAGCAGGGCGCTTATCGGGCGCATGATGAACGCGCAGGCAAAAACGCCGTAGGTAGCCATCAGACTGTTGACCGGGTTATCAGAGGGAAAGAACAGCTTCGCGATCACTGCCGCGAAATATCCGTAGAGGGAATAATCATAGAGTTCAAGACTGTTGCCGAGTATCCCGGCCCAGATCACTTTTCTCGATTCTTTAGACATTGCATCTATCGTTTTAATTTGAGACAATACGAATTTTGAGAGTTTTAAGCTATGGATATTCTGGTTTTCGAAAAAGCGAGAGAAAGGATCGCCCCTTACGTTCTTGAGACTCCGCTTGTTCAATCGCTTGCATTTCCCAATCTCTATCTCAAGTGCGAAAACTTCCAGTGGACGGGAAGCTATAAACCGCGTGGAGCAGTCAATGCAGCTCTACAAAAAGTCAAATCCGGATCTGGAATCGTCGCCCGCTCCTCCGGTAATTTTGCGCAAGGGATCGCCTACGCGGGTAACCGTCTGGGTTTTCAAGTCACGGTCGTGATGCCCGAACATGCACCAGAACTGAAGGTCAAGGGAACTGCAGCCCTCGGAGCCGACGTTGTTCTGTATGGAACTACGCATACCGAGGGCTATGAAAAGGCAAATGCGCTTGTCAAAGAGGGGCGGGGCGTGATGATCCATGCTTTCGATGATCCGGACGTCATCGCCGGACAAGGTTCTATCGCACTGGAAGTCTGCGACCAGCTTGAGGATTTTTCCCACTTTTTTGGACCGGTCGGTGGCGGAGGAATGATGGGAGGGTGCTCCTGTGTACTCAAGCAGGAGCGACCACAAGTGGAAGTGGTCGCAGTGGAACCCGAGGGGGCTGCCAGGCTGACTGCATCGCTTGAAAGGGGGGAACGCCTGAACCTGCCTTCAACAAAATCAATTGCCGACGGGCTGCTTTCACCCTGTGTGGGAGAGCACAATTGGCCATTGCTCAAGGAAAATATCGATACCACTGTAAAGGTGTCCGAGGAAGAAATTGTGGAGGCGATGAGAATCCTGTTCAATGTCTACGGTATTGTGGCAGAGCCTTCGGGAGCTGTGTCCTTTGCCGGATACTTAAAAAAACAGCCGCTCTCCGGACCTGTTGTTTGTGTCATCACTGGCGGAAATGTGGATAGACAAAGGTATTTAGAATGGATCGAAGCGCCAGCTTCATCAGCGACTACCGTTTAACCCGTGTGCAAGAGCGCAACGGGCCTGTCTGGTTGTTCCTGCCAGGAGGTGCGGGCCTTGGCTCTGAATGTTTTGACAGCCTTTTGGAAGTGATCGATCTTCCGGGTTCGATCTATCTCCTTGACTATCCGGGTGATGGATCCAACCCCAAACCGCTCCGGCCAGATCATTGGAAACAGGGACTATTGGACGTTGTCAAAGCCTTTGATCATGTCCATCTCGTCGCGCACTCTTTTGGCGCGATGTTTGTCATGACCATTCCAGAACTCGAAGATGAACTGCAGGCCCTCGTTCTCATGGATGGATCGCCGAAAAAACTCACGCATCACCATGGCGGCCCCTCGAACCTGAAGGTAGAGTTTCCCGAACTCCTTCCGAAATATGTCACAGCCGGACAGCTTGAAAGGGCGAGAACATTGTTTCATGACCTTCCTTATAACGATCAGGCATTCCTGTGGGTGAGAGACCATTTTCACCCCGATTTCAAGCCATCGTTTGTTCCAACAAAAATTCCCGCTCTGTTGTTGACAGGAGAGTTGGACGGGATTACCCCTTTCTCCAATTACAACGGGACTTCGTATCTCAATCGCTCCAATATCTTGACGCGAGTCATCCAGGGGGCTAGCCACTTTCCATGGTTGGAAAAGCCGGATGAAGTCAATCAATGGCTGAACCTGATGGGAGAATCGGTGTTGACGACAGATCGCCTGATCTTACGCTGTCTGAGAACCGGAGATTTCCCGGAAGTCGCTGAACTTTTAGCCGATCCTCAGGTGATGGAATATTCTTTGAATGGGCAGCTTTCTAAGGAACAGGCAGAGGAATACCTCAATGACCGCATTCTCGCCCACTACCGAAAATGGGGGTTTGGACCTTGGGGAATATTTGATAAATCCTCGGGGGCATTGATGGGAATGGCGGGGCTCGTCGTGCGGGAAATTGACGGCCAGGATCAAATCGAGATCGCATATCGTTTGTTTCCCCGCTATTGGAATCGGGGATATGCGACCGAGGCGGCAAAATCTGTCAGGGACTGGGGATTTGAAAATCTTCATGTGACGCAATTGGTTTCGATGATCGAGCCTTCGAATGTGGGAAGCGTGCGGGTCGCGGAAAAAATTGGGATGAAAAAAGAATCGCAGACAGTTTTTCATGGCATACCCGTGGACATCTATCGCGTGAATACCTATTCTCCTGATTAAGACGGAAAACAGGCAAAATGATGGAACGAAAATTATTAAACTTTTGCGCGGGCCCGGGCGCAGTTCCTGAAGAGGTATTGCAAGAAGCCCACGATCAACTTCTCGACTATCAAAATAGCGGCATGTCGATTCTTGAGATCAGCCACCGAACAAAATGGTTCGAAGACATCTATGATGAAGCGCGCCAATTGATCAGAGAGATGCTCCAGATCCCTGATCACTTTGACGTCCTGCTGCTTCAGGGAGGAGCGACGCTTCAATTTTATATGGCGCCCTTGAACCTGGCAATTGAAGGCAAAACAGTTGATGTGCTGCATACAGGCCATTGGAGCGGGAAAGCGATTACGGACATCAAACGGGTCAGCCCTGTCCGCGTTGTCGCGAGCTCAGAAGAGTCCGGGCATACGCATATTCCTGAGGTGACCGCAAGCGATTTTAATCCGGATTCCCCATACGTCTACCTCACTTCGAACAATACGATCTATGGAACGCAGTGGCGCGAGTTTCCCGATACGGGAGGTGTGCCAATCGTTGCGGATATGACTTCCGATCTTTTTTCAAGGCATTTGGACTTTTCCAAGTTCGGGGTGATCTACGCCAGCGCTCAAAAAAATGTGGGGATCGCGGGGGTGACCTTGGTGATCGTCCGGCATGACCTCGCTGAAAGATGCCCGGACAATGTCGGGACGATCATGCAGTACCGTACCCATGTCAAGCGTCCGAAAGTGTATAATACAGCTCCCGTTTTCAGCATTTATATGATGCTTTTGGTCCTCAGGTGGATGAAGAGACAAGGGGGGATCGACGGATTGAGCAAGGTGAATGCGGAAAAAGCGAAGAGAGTATACGCCACGGTCGAACGGTACGATCTTTACGACAGCAGGGTCAATCCCAAAGATCGTTCGGAAATGAACGTCTGTTTTCACCTCAAAGGGGGAAAAGATCAGGAATTTGTCGATGAGGCACTGAAGAGGGGAATTTATGGAATCAAAGGGCACAGGGAAGCCGGAGGAATACGGATATCCCTATACAATCCCGTGACTTTGGAGGCTGTTGATCAATTAGTAGATTTTATGGATCAATTTGCCGCTAATCAGAGGTAGAGGCTGCCACCCGCCTTCTTTTCTGTTTTGCCAGCGGCTTTGTCCGGCTTTGGTAGTCTGCTCCCAGGCTCTCTGGAGGGAATGCATAAATATGTCTTGCCAGTTTGTCGAATTTATGATCATTTGCGTAGTTATACGCTGTACGTCCATCCTTGTCCTTTGCTGATACAAATTCTTCATTTGTTTCACGGCTACCGGGTAAAAATCTGAGAATGAAGAGACCGAGATGATGGTTGTATTGTGCCAAGGTATGGAGTGGTGTGCGATGATGGGAGTCTGTGCACAGCAATAGTTTTGGAAATGTCTGTATACAATCCACAAGAAACCCATATCCCTCTCTGTCAAGTTCAGACCTTTCCAAAATATGGTGAAAGAGGGATTTCCCTTCCGAACATTTGTGCTTGGGATTGGCTCCCAATCTTAAGAGGTAGCGGGCGCCTTCCCAAAATCCGCTGTGAACAGCCAGGAGAAGAGGGGTCATCTCATTGTCGTCTTCGCTTTCGATCTTTGCTCCTCCTGAACACAGATGATCCATCATCGCGACACTTTTACCTAGAACAGCTTTATGTAATGGGGTCAGGCTGTGCAGATCCCTGGAATTTTGGGGAAGCTTGGGAAAACGCTCCATCAGTGCAGGATAAAGCTCTGAGCGACCATAAAAAGCGATCGTATGCAGAAATTTCTCTTCGTTTTGATTTTTGGCTTTTGGATCTGCATGTGAAGCAAGAAGCATGATCAAGATCTCTTGCGTGGCGCCCCTGTCGCTGTTTGCCCCTTTCCTGGCAAGCATGTGCAAAGCTGTGTCTCCGTTATAGTTGCGGCGTTCGACGAGTTTTCCATCAAGTGTAGTAATGATCTGTTTTTCCGCTTCCAGCAGCACATGAACAACCTCCGAATGGTGGTTGAAGACAGCCTTGTGCATCAATGTGTCCCCTTCGTCATCAACAGTCCAAATATTTGCCCCGATGATGAGAAGTTTGCGTGCGATGTGAGCATGGCCCTCTTGAGCGGCGAGCATAAGAGGAGATTGTCCAAAGGCATTTTTCGCTTCGATGTTCTCTCCTTTTTGGATCAGAAAACTCATTGCGTCTTCCTGACCATGCAGACACGCTTCGTGCATAGGGGTGTTCCCTTCGTCATTGACCTGTTGCATCGGCTGCCAGAGGAGTTCGATAATATTTCTACACCCATATCTGCAGGCGATATGCAGGGGAGTGTCCCCTCTGTTGTCCACTTCGACCAGTGCTCGAGGGATCTTTAAAATAGAAATGCAGTCGGCATTTGTTTTTGTTGCTGCCAGATGGAGGGGAATTCTTCCGTCCTTGTTTTTAATGAGGAGGTCGGCTTCAGCAAACCTGAGAAGTCTGAGAAATTCAGCCTTTCCATAGTAGGCGGCAAGATGGGCCGCTGTGTTGCCCGCCGCGTCTTTTTGATTTAAATCGAGATTGAGCTCAGCGTATATTTTTAATATATCTGTATTGCCTCGGATCGCAGCTAAATGCAGGGGAGAGTATTGCATTTGCGTTGAATCTGCATGGTATGCTGATTCAGGAACAGCTTTAACCAGTGCTCTGAAGGCGATGGGTTCATTTGCAGAGACAAGCAGGTTTCCAAGTGTCAGTCTGTTTTTGGTTTTTTCAATGATCTCTTCGTGTAGTTGTCCCAGATTTTCCAAGATGGCAGCATCAGTATCTAAGTGGCGCTGGGAATGCACAGCGCTCTCAACCGGAATGATCCCCTGAAAATTTTTTTGCAGCATTAACTTGGGGAAAGTATGATGGATCCAAAGGATCAAGTTTTCGCTTCCAGAGATCACTGCCCGGTGAAGGGCGTTGTTTCCAAGAGGGTCCACAGCATCAGTATTTGCTCCCGCTTTGATTAAGGCCTCCAGGACGCCAGTGCTGCTTGCCATACGTATTTCCGGCTCATCGAAATAATCAGGTTTGCGATGAGGAAGGATGCCGCATCCGATTAAAAACGGAGTTTCCCCGAAATCGTTAAGCTGATTGGGATCGCCACCTTTGTCCAGTAATCGTTTTAACGCTCTCAACTGTCCTTTGTAGGCTGCGAGGTGAACCGGAGTAAAACCGTAGATATCGCCCTGATTGACATGGGCTCCGTGCCTTGTAAGCAACCTGACAGCCCGCCAATTCCCATG
>Ga0180432_10006805_pt1 | contig 14742 bp, 16 predicted proteins | sample SS_ome_10_FD_132414 | JGI IMG/M metagenome (GOLD analysis project Ga0180432, IMG submission 132414) | Hypersaline lake sediment archaeal communities from the Salton Sea, California, USA - SS_1_MS_2 metaG | ecosystem: Environmental > Aquatic > Non-marine Saline and Alkaline > Hypersaline >... | reverse complement strand
CGACCGGATCCTCGCTGCGATCGAGGAGGAGTTGGGAATCTCCGTCGGCGGGACGACGGACGACGGGCTGTTCAGCCTCGACGTCGTGCGCTGCCTCGGGACGTGCAGCCTCGCTCCGGTGATGATGATCGACGACGACGTGTACGGCCGCCTGACGCCGGCTCGGGTCGTCGAGGTCCTGGATGGGTACGCCGGAGAGGAGGCCGGCGGATGAGCGCGCGGGAGGTGCGCGTCTGCTCCGGGACGGCCTGCCGATCGGCGGGGGCGCTCGAAGTCCACGTGCGGCTCGCCGCGGCGGTCGACGCGGCGGGGCTTCCCGACGAGGTCGCCCTGACGGAGACCGGCTGCATGGGCCCGTGCGCCCGGGGGCCGGTCGTCCACGTCCTGCCCGACGACGTCCTCTACACGGAGGTTCGTCCCGAGGACGCCGAGGAGATCGTCCGCGAGCACCTCGTCGAAGACCGCGTCGTCGGCCGCCTCCTGTGGGCGGAGGGGTTGGAGGCCCCGTCGCAGATCCCGTTCTACAAGCACCAACGGAAGAACGTCCTGGCGAACTCCGGGGCGATCGACCCCGATCGGATCGACGCCTACGAAGCAGGCGGCGGCTACGGCGCGCTCCGACGCGCCCTGACCGAGATGACGCCCGAGGGGATCGTCGAGGCCGTCACCGAGTCCGGCCTGCGCGGGCGCGGCGGCGCCGGCTTCCCCACCGGGCGGAAGTGGCGGTTCACCCTCGACGCGCCCGGCCGGCCGAAGTACGTCGTCTGCAACGCCGACGAAGGGGATCCGGGTGCGTTCATGGACCGCGCGATCCTTGAGGGGGATCCGCACGCGGTGATCGAGGGGATGGCGATCGCCGCCCGGGCCATCGGCGCCGAGCGCGGCTACGTCTACGTGCGGGCGGAGTACCCGCTCGCCATCTCCCGCCTGCGGACAGCGCTCGCGCAAGCACGCGATCGCGGGTGGCTGGGGACCGACGTGCTCGGCACCGGCTTCGACTTCGACGTCGAGCTTCGGATCGGGGCCGGCGCGTTCGTCTGCGGCGAGGAGACGGCGCTCCTCGCGTCGATCGAGGGCCGACGCGGGGCCCCGCGTCCCCGCCCGCCGTTCCCGGCGCAGTCGGGGCTGTACGGCCGCCCGACGCTGATCAACAACGTCGAGACGTTCGCGAACGTCCGGACGATCCTCCGGGACGGGCCTGAGGCGTACGCGTCCGTCGGCACGGCGTCGAGCAAGGGGACCAAGGTGTTCGCGCTCGCCGGACAGATCCGAAACACCGGCCTCGTCGAGGTCCCGATCGGCACGACGCTGCGCGAGCTCGTCTTCGACATCGGCGGCGGCGTCCCCGAGGGGAGGGAGCTGAAGGCGATCCAGATCGGCGGGCCGTCCGGCGGCTGCCTGCCGGCGGACCTCCTCGACGTGCCGATCGACTACGAGTCGCTGACCGAACACGGCGCGATCATGGGGTCGGGCGGGGTGATCGTCCTCGACGACACCGCGTGCATGGTCAGCGTCGCCCGCTTTTTCCTCGAGTTCACCGCGAGCGAGTCGTGCGGGAAGTGCGTTCCCTGCCGCATCGGGATCCCGACGATGCGCGACATCCTCGTCCGGATCACCGAGGGGGAGGGGGAGCCGGAGGACCTCGACCGGCTGCAGGAGCTGGCCGAGCTGGTGAAGTCGTCCGCCCTCTGCGGACTCGGCCAGACGGCGCCGAACCCGGTCCTGTCGACCCTCCGCTACTTCGAGGACGAGTACCGCGCGCACATCGAGGACCGGATCTGTCCGTCGGGCGTCTGCGAGGCGCTCGCCCCACCGTACCGGATCGACCCCGAAGCCTGTCGCGCCTGCGACGCCTGCGCTAAGGTCTGTCCGACCGGTGCGGCGCACGGGACGCCCGGGGAGCCGCCGTACGAGATCGACGAGGAGCTGTGCATCCGATGCGGCGCCTGCTACAAGGCGTGCCCGTTTGGCGCCGTGACGAGGGGGGCTCGATCATGACCGAGGTCGTCTCGATCACGATCGACGGCCGCGAGGTCGAGGCGCGAACCGGGGAGACCGTCCTCGCCGCCGCGCGTCGGAACGGCATCGACATCCCCGGCCTCTGCTACCATCCGCGGCTGACGCCGACCGGCGGCTGCCGGCTCTGCCTCGTCAAGATCGAGGGGCGGCCCGGCACGACGACCGCCTGCACGCTCGAGGCGACCGACGGCCTCGCGGTCACCGCGTTCGACGACGAGCTCGAGGCCGAACGGCGCGGGCTGATCGAGCTGCTGCTCGCGGAGCACAACTGCGACTGCGTCGTCTGCGAGTCGGCCGGCCGCTGCGAGCTCCAGGACCTCGCCTACCGGTACGGTCTCGACGAGCGGTCGCGCCGATACCGGCTTCCGGAGCGCGACCTGCCCGACGAGGACGCCTCCTCGCCGGTCCTCGTCTACGACCCGAGCAAGTGCATCCTCTGCGAGCGGTGCGTCAAGGCGTGCGACGAGATCCAGGGCAAGGCGATCCTCTCCTACGCCTTCCGAGGGCTCGACGCCGTCGTCACCGCCGGGCCGGGCGGCTGGGGCGCCTCGGACTGCGACGGCTGCGGCGAGTGCGTCCAGCTCTGCCCGACCGGGGCGATCCGCGAGAAGCTCGACCTCCGGCCGCCGCGACGGTGGGAGCTGACGCCGGTGCGCACGACCTGCTCGTACTGCGGCGTCGGCTGCCGGCTCGACCTGTGGGTCCACGACGGCCGGATCGTCAACGTCACCGGCGCGGACGCGGTCCCCAACTACGGCTCGACCTGCGTCAAGGGGCGGTTCGGCCACACGTACGTCCAGGCGGACGATCGGCTGACCCGGCCGCTGATCCGGCGGGACGGCGAACTCGTCGAGGCGAGCTGGGACGAAGCGCTCGACGAGATCGCGAGGCGGCTCGGCGACATCATGACCGAGCACGGAGCAGACGCGATCGGGGGGTTGTCGTCGGCGACGTGCACCAACGAGGAAAACTACCTCTTCCAGAAGTTCATGCGCGCCTGCGTCGGGACGAACAACGTCGATCACTGCGCCCGGCTCTGCCACGCGTCGACCGTCGCCGGCCTCGCCGCCGCGTTCGGCTCCGGTGCGATGACCAACTCGATCGCCGAGCTGGAGGACGCCGACTGCATCCTCGTCACCGGGTCGAACACCACCGAGACGCATCCCGTCATCGCCAACCGGATCAAGCGAGCCGTCCGGTACCGCGGCGCGAAGCTGATCGTCGTCGATCCGAGGCGGATCGACCTCGTCAAGCACGCGACGCTCTGGCTCCGACAGCGGAACGGCACCGACGTCGCGTGGATCAACGGGATGATGTCCGTCATCCTGTCGGAGCGGCTCCACGACGAATCCTTCTTCGCCGAGCGGACCGAGGGGTTCGAGGAATTACGGACCGTGCTCGAAGGGTTTACGGTCGAGGACGCCGCGCGGATCTCCGGGATCCCCGTACAGAAGATTCGAGCTGCAGCTCGAATCTACTCCGGCGCGGAACGCGCCGCAATCGTCTACGCGATGGGGATCACCCAGCATACCCACGGGACGGACAACGTCCTCTCGCTCGCCAACCTGGCGATGCTGACCGGAAACGTCGGCAAGCCGTCGTCCGGCGTCAACCCGCTGCGCGGCCAGAACAACGTCCAAGGCGCCTGCGACCTCGGCGCGCTCCCGAACGTCTACCCCGGATACCAGCCGGTCACCAACACCGAGGTGCGGGCGAAGTTCGAGTCGGCGTGGGGCGCCGCCCCCGGCACGGAGGTCGGGCTGACGGTCGTCGAGATGATGCACGCCGCAGCGGAGGGGCGTCTCAAAGGAATGGTCGTCATGGGCGAGAACCCGATGATCTCCGATCCGAACCTGAACCACGTCGAGGAAGCCTTGAAGGCGCTCGATTTCCTCGTCGTGCAGGACGTCTTCCTCACCGAGACGGCGCAACTCGCCGATGTCGTCCTCCCCGCCGCGTCGTTCGCCGAGACGAACGGCACGTTCACCAACACCGAGCGGCGCGTGCTGCTCGTCAACCAGGCGATCGACCCGCCCGGCGAGGCGCGGCCGGACTGGGAGATCCTCTGCGACCTGTCGACTCGGATGGGGTATCCGATGACCTATCCGAACGCCGCGGCGATCATGGACGAGATCGCGTCGGTCTCGCCGATCTACGGCGGGATCCATCACCGCAGGCTCGAGCCGGACGGCCTGCAGTGGCCGTGCCCGGACGACGAGCACCCGGGGACCGTCTTCCTCCACGAGGGGACGTTCCGCTGCGGTCTCGGGAAGTTCCACGCCGTCGAGTACACCCCGTCCGCCGAGCTGCCCGACGACGAGTACCCGTTCGTCCTGTCGACCGGCCGGATCCTTCAGCACTTCCACACCGGCTCGATGAGCCGCCGGTCCGAAGCGTTGAACGCCTACGGAAACGAGCCGTACGCCGAGATCCATCCGGACGACCTCGCGGCGCTCGGCGTCGAGGACGGCGACGCGGTCCGGGTGCTGACGCGCCGCGGCGAGATCGTCACGAACGCCCGCGCGGCCGAGCGCGTTGCGCCCGGCTCGGTGTTCATCCCGTTCCACTTCGTCGAAGCGGCGGCGAACCGGCTGACCAACGACGCCCTCGACCCGAAGGCGAAGATCCCCGAGCTGAAGGTCGCCGCCTGTCGGCTTGAGCGGGTGGACTAGCCAAGATCGTCTCTCGCAGAGGCGCAAAGGCCGCAGAGGGGAGTACTTCGGCTCCCAGGAGGAGCGCTTGTGAACCCTGACTCTTGCAGTCCTTGGCGTTCTCTGCGATCTTAGCGAGAGGAAGGTTCTCCATGTCCGGGAGCGGCGAATCGAAGAAGACGCACGAAGTGCAGATCCGACGAATACAGCACGGCGAGGTCGAGTCGGTCGAAGACACGCTCGTCGCGGAGGCGAACGTGGCGATCGCGCTCCGCGGCGACGAGCGGATCCGGACCGTCTGCTCACCCGGTCATCTGCACGAGTGGGCAACCGGCTACCTCTTCTCCGAGGGCTACATCGCGCACCCGGACGACATCGAAGAGATCCGCGAGAGCGACGGCGTCCTCACGGTCGAGCTGGCATCGTCGGCGCCCGCGGAGCCCGCGGCGCTTCTCCCGGTCGAGAGCGACTGGAGCGTGACGCCGGAGCGGATCCTCGCCGTCGCACGCGAGGCAGTCGACAAGGCGAAGCTCTTTAAGCAGACCGGCGGCACCCACGCGGCAGGGATCGCCGACGAGACGGACGTCCTCGCCTTCACCGAGGACGTCAGCCGGACCTGCGCGCTCGAGAAGGCGCTCGGGATCGCGTTCCTACGGCGTATCGACTTCACTCGCTCGCTCGCCTTCCTCTCGTCGCGCGTCCCAGCGCGGATGATCGCCAAGCTCGCGCGGTGCGGCGTCCCGATCGTCGCCGCTGTCTCCGCTCCGACGATCGATGCCGTCCGCCTCACCGAGGCGCTGAACGTCTGCCTCTGCGGCTTCGTCCGCCGAGAGCGGCTGAACGTCTACGCCCACGGATGGAGGGTCGGGCTGTGACCCGCGAACCGCCGACGCTGATCGTCCTCGCCGGCGGCGAGGCGAAGCGGTTGGGCTTCCCGAAGCACCGGCTCACGGTCGACGGGGAACGTGTCATCGATCGGCTTTGCCGACGGCTCGGCCCGCTGTTCGCCGAGACGGTCATCGTCGGACGTAACCTTGACGGACTCCCGCCGGGCGTCCGCGCGACCGAGGATCGATACATGGTCCGCTCCCCGCTCGTCGGGATCCACGCCGGCCTCGCCGCCTCGCGGACCGACCTCGCGTTCGTCACCGCCTGCGACATGCCGCACGTCGAGCCCGCGCTTGTGGAGTTCCTTCTCACCCAGGCCGAAGGCGTCGACGCGGTCGTTCCCGTCGTCCGCGGCTACTACGAGCCGCTCTGCGCTGTCTACCGGAGGTCCTGCATCGCTCCCAGTGAGGACCTCATCGAACGGGGCATCCTCAAGGTCTCGAAGCTATACAAACTCGTGGAAGTATGCGAGATCGCCGAAGAGCATGTGCTGGAGCATGATCCCCAGCTCCGGTCGTTCGCGAACCTGAACGAGGCAGGCAGTCCCAGTTGGGAGCTGGCATCGTTTGCCGCGGATTAGCGAACGTTGTAGAAGGGCGGAAAGCAACTCATGCGATCCGTTTGCCGCATTCGCTCTCGGCGCGGAGTGCGGTGCCTTCACCCAACTGGAAGCGGCTTCCGTCGGGTGACATCTTGGTTCCGCGTGAGCAGAGGCGTCTTGTGGGCAGCAACGGTAGACCGCCACGCACGGCCAGCTACATCCTTACGATCTGAGTTCTATTGTGTTCGCCACATGATCTCACTATGATGTTCTCACCCATATGAATGGCGATACTGCGGATCTGCTTGAGCAGTTGCTACATGAGGAGGAAGGTACCGCCCTCGACTTCAAGGCATCTCAATACCCCTTCTCCGGTGCAGATGACAGGCAGAAGAGCGAGCTTCTGAAGGACATCTTGGCATTTGCGAATTCGTGGCGCAGATCCGATGCCTACATTCTGATCGGTGTGAGAGAAGAGCATGGAGGAAGGTCCGTCGTTGAGGGGGTCACTACTCATCTCGCAGACGCTGATCTGCAGCAGTTCGTGAACACCAAGGTCAATCGGCCCATAGCCTTCTGCTATGCAGTTCACGCGTTGGAGGGCAAAGAGATCGGCGTCATCAGAGTCGACCTGCAAGACAGACCGTTCTACTTGAAGGAGGATTACGGCAAACTGCAGGCATCGCTTGTCTATGTCCGAAGGGGTAGTTCCACGGCCATCGCCACTCCTGACGAGATTGCCAAGATGGGAAACGCACCAGTGCAGATGGAGGCCCAACAGCCAGAACTGTCGCTGTGCTTCGTAGAGAAGGAATCGCTGCTCCCGATTGGCGACGAAGCCAGCGTCTCCGTGATGAGTCTCGAACTACCCAACGCCAGCGAAATTCCCGACTACAACCCCAGCACAGGCATGCTCAGTATCGCATTCCCACTCGCTAACAAGAGGTACTACATGGAGTTTGCCGAATACATCGATGAGCAGGTGGGCTTGCGCGAAGTGCTGCTCCAAGTCGAGAATCACGGAGACGTCCCGGCACTCGATGTGATCCTCAATGCGAAGCTAGACGCTGCAGATGGCCTCATGCGGATTCTGGATGGTCACGACCGAAAGAGCAAGCCCGACCCTTCGCTTGACATGTACGTCCGGCCGGCCATCTCTGTGTGGGGGCCACAAAGGCAGTTCAACGTCTCGCGAGTTGGAAGCGATTGGCTCCTGGAGTACCAGATCGGCAAGATCCAGCCAAAGGCAAAGGCAATCATCGAGGGGTTGTTCGTTGGGGCTTACGAGAGCCGATCGAGTGAAGTGGCTGTACTGCTGTTCGCGGACAACCTACCAGAGCCAACCGCCTTCAACCTGTACTTGCATGTTGATGTCTCGAAGCGCGGAGTCTCACCGGAGGAACTCACGGAGTTTGCCCATGCCTGAACTGTGTGGGTCTGAGTTCAATCCTGTCAGCAGGACGTTCCTGCTGGACAGAAGGCTTGCCAGTTAGAGCGTCTTCGACATCAGACCGTCTCCTTTGGAGGGAAACCGGAGATTCCATATGATCCCTGCGAGGTGACGCAATTGGCACAGAAGACCATCCTCGACAAACTGTCCATCTACATCCCCCAAAAGCAGCAGGCTGAAACGCCGGTTGAGAGACTTATCAAGCTCGGGAAGTGGCGAGATCGGTCTAGCTACTACTTGGTGGTTCAGGCGATCATGGAGTATCTGAAGAGGGAGGAGAAGTGAGCATTTGGACAACTCCGATCACGTTCGGGATCGCGTTTGCGGTTGGGCTTGCTTGGTGGTTTCTGTTGGTCTGGGGGGTCCTTCGAGACTGGGATTCAGAGGAGAACCGAAAACTACGAAGCCAGAAGCCGGAGCTGCTGTCCGAACAGAAGCAGTACCACAACACGCAAATCTACAGAGATTTCGAATTCTACGTGAAGATCACTCTTGCTATTGTGGCTGGGGTCGCATACGTGCTATGTCGTGATTGTCCTGGATTCGCCCACAACGGCACGGTAGGCCGCGTCCTGATCCTGGCTGCGGGTGGACTTGAAGCTCTTGCCGGGATCCTTCTAGCACACTTCGTCTTCTTTCACCAGAGGTCGAAGCTGCTTCGATGGGACCCGAAACCGAAGTGTGCGAATGCATGGAAGTGGCAGGAAACGTGGCTCTTCGCGTCGCTCGTTGCTGCTTCAATCGCGTTCGGAGTTGGCCTCGCACCCTACCTAGCTGGCGCGGTATGACCGAAGGCGCAGCCGATCAGAACTACGCGGTAGAGGTGATTCTTCAGTACTTGTAGAGGGAGGAGAGGAAGGACATGGGCAGAGAATGACGAGTTGGCAGATACTGAACTCGGTACTGTGTATCACGGCTGGCGGGATCATTGCGAGTGGCGTCTCGTGGCTCTTCCATCGGAGTGCGTCGAAGGATCTGCGCCTTCAGTCGGATCGGCTGAAGAAGCAGGTTGACAAGGTCCTAGCTGCGTTGGAAGAAGCGAACCTTGTAGATCTAGTCAGAAAGAACGGCGAGATCACGGGTGAACCGCCCCGGCTTTTCCGGAGGGTTTGCTACTTGAGTCCGGCGACCATTGCCAGACCCTCCTGCCTCTCGTAGTGTAGCTCCTCGAACTCGGCTGGTGGAACGTATCCTGTCGGCTCCAGCAATCGCCTGTTGTTGAACCAGTCCACCCAGCCAAGTGTCTCGATCTCCACAGCGACCATATTGTTCCATGGCCCCAGCTGCTCAATCACCTCCGTCTTGTACAGGCCGATGATGCTCTCCGCTAGTGCGTTGTCGTAGGAATCGCCGACGCTGCCTACCGAAGGCTCGATGCCCGCCTCCGCCAGTCGCTCCGTGTACCGGATGGAGAGGTACTGCACCCCTCGATCGCTGTGATGGACGAGGTTCTCGGTGGTGCCACGGGCGTAGAGGGCTTGCTCCAGTGCGTCGAGGGCCAGGTCACTTCGCAGGGAACGCGACACACGCCAGCCAACGATCCGTCTCGAGAGCGTCAATGACGAAGGCAGCGTAGACGAAGCCTGCTCGTGTAGATACATACGTGAGGTCCGCCACCCACAGCTGATTGGGTCGCGATGCGGTGAAGTCTCGCTGCACAAGGTCAGCCGGCCGGGCTGCTTGCTCGTCGGGAATCGTCGTCCTGAACCTACGGCCGCGAACGGCTCCTGCAATCCCCAGCTTCTTCATCAGCCGCTCGACAGTACAGCGTGCTACCGGGATGTCCTCTCGGCCCAGCTGCTTCCACACCTTGCGCGCGCCGTAGACTCCACGGTTCTCGTGCCAGATGCGATCGATCTCCACGCACAGCACGGCATCTCGCTGGGTGCGCTTTGGTAGGCGCGAAGGATCTGCCTGACGGGCCTTCTGTTCGTAGTAGGTCGACGGGGCGATCGGCAGCATCGCGCAGATCGGCTCGACCCCGTACAGCTCACGGTGTTCATCGACGAACGCCGTCATCGCTTCGGTCGACGGTCGAGCTCCGCCTGGGCGAAAAACGCTGACGCCTTGCGAAGGATCTCATTCGCTCGGCGAAGCTCACGGTTCTCTCGCTCCAGCTCTTTCATGCGAGCCCGCTCGTCACTCGTCACGCCGTCGCGCCGCCCGGTGTCAACTTCGACCCGTCGCACCCATGTCCGTAGCGTCTCTGGCGTGCAGCCGATCTTGCTCGCAATCGAGACGATCGCTGCCCACTGCGAGCTGTGCTCACGCTCGCACTCGAACACCATCCGCACCGCTCGCTCCCGCACCTCGGGGGAGTACCTCGTTCCTCTTGCCATGACCCCATCCTCTCAAGGAATCCAGTCTCCGGCAATCCCGGGGCGGTTCACGGGGATCGTCAAGTACGGGCAGGTCGGGCCAGACAAGGGAGGCCGCTAGAGTTCTGACTCCGTACCCGTACCTAGGAATAGCTCATACGTCTTCCCACTCCTCCGTCTCTCAAGTAGGCCAAGGTACTCCATGTCTTTCACGAGCTGACTGAGATGTCGCCCGTCGTCATAGCCAAGGGCCTTCTTGAGTTGGTTCTGTTTCGTGCTAGGTTTCTCTCCAACATAGCACCGAATCTCACTGGCTGTACCTATCGACCGGATGGCAAGCTCGACGTACTCGCCGTACCCGGCTAGCCCTGGGACAAACCCCACTAGCTCGCGTATGTTCTCCAGCTGCCCTTTCGCTCCCGTGATCGGAAAGAACCGGCATGCGTAGTAGATAGCAGGAACCTGGACTGGGCTTCCTGACCCGATTGCCGTGAACCACTTCGCGTAGCGCTCGACAAGGGGGAAACTGGCAACGCAATGACCCAGGAGAGCATGGAAGTCCTTCCTGGAGAACGCCTTGTTGATCTTGTCGAGCAGTTCGAAATAGAGACCTACGGCCTCCTCGTCCGACAACCGTCTGTATTCTCGCCTTCCGACTTCCACGACTTCCGGAATCTTCATCCGCCTACCTCCGCTGCCAGCATAGTGACAAGAGCGAGGAAGACGAAGCGTGTCGACCTGCCCTCCGAAATCGGTTCGGAAGCAGAGCTAGCATCTGGACTGATGGATGAGGGTTAATAGCATCTCGACTTCCTCCGCCTTCGGCCAGCGATCAGTTCCAAAGCTATCCAGTACTTCAGGGAGAACTGAACATAGAAGAACGCCACGGCCGGCCTTCGCCGGGAGGAGCCTCGACGCCCTTCTCGAGAGCATACGGCTTCTCCAGACGCAGCTTCTCGCCACGAGTGATGAGTGGCATCAACGCTCAGGAGTGCCTTGACGTACCTTGGACTTCTGCAGTAATGTGCATACGCACATCATCCATTCGTCGCGAGAGGAGGCGCGTTTGGCTACGAAAGCCACCGAGCTGAAGATCCTCATCAAGGCCATCTGGGTGCTCAACTGGTTCAATTCCTGCGGCTTCGCGGAATTGGTGCCGATGGTCGGATCCAGATGGGACATGGAGAGGTTCGGGATGATCATCACCGGGACGCCGAGACACGCGGACGTCCTGTTCATCGCCGGGTATCAGACCTTCAAGTCGTTGGAACGGGCGAAGCGGATCTACGAGCAGATGGCCGAACCGAGGGTTGTTCTGGCGCTCGGCTCCTGCACGATGTCGGGCGGGATGTACTGGGATTCGTACAACACGGTCAAACGCCTGAGCGATCATCTGCCCATCACCATGTACATCCCCGGCTGCCCGCCCCGACCGGAGGCCGTGTTCGAGGCCTGCGGGAAGATCTTCCAGCACGTCAAGGAGATGTAATGGCCGCCATGGAGAGCGAGCGGAGAAGGGCGGAGCTGCTGGAGCGGATCGGATCGCGATTCGACCTCGAGCCCCGGGTCGCGGAGGACGGAACGGCCTGGGTTTCGGTGGGGGAACAGGACCTCGGGGAGTGCCTCGCGTTCGCGAAGCGCGAGGGGTTCAACCACTGCTCGGCGATCTCCGTCACCGACTGGCCCGAAGAACAGGCGTTCGAGCTCACCTACCACCTCTGGTCGTACGAGACCAAGGTTCTGCTCACGGTGAAGTCGCGGATCGACCGGGGGAAAGCGACCGTCGCCTCGGCGATCCCGCTGTGGGGACCGAGCGCGGGGATCCACGAACGCGAGCTCCACGAGCTGTTCGGGGTGGAGTTCGCAGGAAACCCCGATCTGGCGCCGCTGTTCCTGGAGAACTGGGACGGTCCGCCGCCGTTCCGCAAGGACTTCGACTGGCGGGCGTACGTGAGAGAGACGTTCTACGAGGAAGGGAACCCCCATGAACAGAGTTACCGGGACTGAGACGATGGCGGAAGGCCGCCGCGACGTGGACGGCTACGACCTCTACTTCGGCCCCGTCCACCCCGGCTCCGGCAACTTCGGCGTCAAGCTGACGGTCGAGGGGGAGCAGGTCGTCGCGGCCCGCGCCGATCCCGGCTACCTGCACCGGGGGTTCGAGAAGCTGATGGAGTACCGGACGCCGATGCAGAACGCCGTCCTCTCGGACCGGCTGTGCATCCTCGAGTCGCTGAACTGGAACCTCGTTCACGCGGAGGCGGTCGACCGGCTCTGCGGCACGGAGATCCCCGAACGGGCCCGGTACATCCGGGTGATCCTGGCCGAGCTGTCTCGGATCCAGTCCCACATCATCTGGTACGGGGTCCTGTCCAAGGCACTCGGCTTCGACACGGGGTTCATGGTGGCGTTCGGCTATCGCGACTACGTCCTCGACCTGTTCGAGTTCGTCACCGGCGGCCGCGTCTATCCGGCCGGCTACGTCTGCCCCGGCGGCGTCCGCCGGGACGTCCCCGAAGGAACGAAGAAGCGGATCGAGGTGCTTCTCGCCAAAATGGAGAAGATGGTCCGCGAGTTCGAGGCGTACGACAGCAAGACGATCGCGGCGCGATGTCGCGGCATCGGCACCCTGGCGCTGGACGACGCCCTGCGGCTCGGAGCGACCGGCCCGGTGCTGCGCGCCTCGGGACTGGCGGCCGACGTCCGAAGGGACGCGCCGTACGAGATCTACGACGAACTCGACTTCGAGGTTCCGACCCGGGAGGAGGGGGACGCGTTCGCCCGGTCGATCATCCGACGGCGGGAGATCGAGGAGTCGATCAAGATCGTCCGGCAGGCGCTCGACCGGCTGCCGGCGGAGCCGCTCCCGCCGGTCAAGCCGAAGGCCGCCGGGAAGCTGCCGGAGGGCGAGGTGTACGTGCGCAACGAGATCGCCCGCGGCGAGGCGGCGGTCTACCTGCGCAGCGTCGGGGAGAGCCACCCGTACCGGTGCAAGATCCGGGGGCCCGATCTGCTCCACATGATCCCCGTGCTCGAGCACCTTCTCGTCGGAGCCGAAGTGGCCGACGTCCCGGCCATCTACTGGAGCCTCAACATCTGTCCCGCGGACATGGATCGGTGATCGATATGGCACTCGGAGTTATCCCCCAGCTGATCAAGAACCTGTTCTCCCGACCGATGACGGTCGCGTTCCCGCACGAGGCGATCCCGATTCCGGAGGGGTACCGCGGCGAGCACGCGTACGACGTCGACCGCTGCACCGGTTGCACCCTGTGCGCACGGATCTGCCCCAACCGGGCGATCGAGATGGTCGAGGCGCCCGAGGCGCAGCGGGAGGCGTACCCGAAGACCTACCCGCGGATCGACCTCGGGAAATGCTGCTTCTGCGGCCTCTGCCAGGTCGTCTGCCCGAGCGGCGCGATGACGCTGACTCAGAACGTCTTCCTCTCGACCAACGATCGTGCGACCGTGCTGCGGCCACCGTTCGCGACAACAGAAGAGGGGGACTAGCCGAGCAGGAGCTTGCGACACAGCCCGCACGGTGCCTGTAGATCCGCTCTGCGCGCGGGCTCCTCTTCGGCTGCCTGCCCTCTCAACCGGATAGAATGGCGATGCCCGTTCGAGCACGGGCAGACCAAACGAAGTGACCGCCGACGCCCCCTTGGTATAGGAGGATCGATGACAGCGACGCCCGAAACGATGCAGGCGATGGTCCTCGTGCAACCGCGCGAACCGCTCGTGCTTCGCGAGGTCCCGACGCCGGTGGCGGGCGAAGGGCAGATCCTGATCCGCGTCGCTGCGTGCGGCGTCTGCCGGACCGACCTGCACGTCGCCGACGGCGAGCTGACCGAGCCGAAGCTGCCGCTGATCCTCGGCCACGAGATCGTCGGGCGCGTCGTTGAGGTCGGCGACGGCGTCGAGGGCTTCTCTCCCGGCGATCGCGTCGGCGTCCCGTGGCTCGGCTGGACCGACGGGACGTGTCGTTACTGCGCCCGCGGGCTGGAGAACCTGTGCCAGAACGCCCGGTTCACCGGGTACACGATCGACGGCGGCTTCGCCGAGTACACCGTCGCCGACGCCCGGTACGCGTTCGCGCTCCCTGAAGGCTACGACGACCTCCACGCCGCACCGCTGCTTTGCGCCGGGCTGATCGGCTACCGTGCTTACCGAATGACCGGCGAAGCACGACGGCTCGGCCTGTACGGCTTCGGCGCCGCAGCGCACGTCCTCGCCAAGGTCGCCCGGCACGACGGACGGGACGTCTACGCGTTCACCCGGCCCGGCGACGAGGCGACGCAGGCGTTCGCGCGGAAGCTCGGCGCGGTCTGGGCCGGGGATTCGACCAAGCGTCCGCCCGAGCCGCTCGACGCCGCGATCCTGTTCGCACCAGTTGGCTCGCTCGTCGTCGAGGCGCTCCAGTCGGTCGATCGCGGCGGGATCGTCGTCTGCGCCGGGATCCACATGAGCGACGTCCCGTCGTTCCCGTACCGGCTCCTCTGGGAGGAACGCGTCGTCCGTTCCGTCGCCAACATGGCACGCGAAGATGGCGTCCGGTTCATGGAGGTCGCGGCCCGCGTCCCGATCAAGACCACCGTGACACCGTTACCGCTTGACCAGGCGAACGAAGCATTGAACGCGCTGCGCGAAGGGAAGATCGAGGGCGCGGCGGTGCTGAAGATCATGTGCGACTGAAGCACTCGGCTTCCCTTGACACCCACTCCGCTGCGCCTTTCGAGTGAGCCGAGTGGTACCAGCCCAGCGCTCGCGAGTCGTTCCCTCGACTGGCCGGAATGACCGCGTCGGGCATCCACTCGCCGGTCGTCCTACATCTTGAGGAGCCCGGAACGAAGTTCTAATCCTCCACTCCCAGGAGTG
>Ga0180432_10006804_pt1 | contig 14744 bp, 14 predicted proteins | sample SS_ome_10_FD_132414 | JGI IMG/M metagenome (GOLD analysis project Ga0180432, IMG submission 132414) | Hypersaline lake sediment archaeal communities from the Salton Sea, California, USA - SS_1_MS_2 metaG | ecosystem: Environmental > Aquatic > Non-marine Saline and Alkaline > Hypersaline >... | reverse complement strand
GGTGGTGGATGGCACTTAGCTTTTAATATGCTCGGGCTGTTCTTTTTAGGTCCGACACTTGAGAGACACTGGAAGGGGAAAAAGTTTTTGACATTTTATCTTGGCTGTGGTGTTGCCGGAGGAGTGTTTTATATTCTGCTTGCGCTTGCCGACTTTCTTCCTGTTGCCCCTATGATAGGGGCCTCCGGCGCGATTCTTGGGATGTTAGCTGCCTGTGCAATCCTTTTCCCGCAGTTTGTTGTTTTCATTTTTCTGTTCCCTGTCCCAATCAGAGTCGCTGCCGTGATTTTAATTATTGTTTATACAGCTAATTTATTGAGGGGCGGCGGCAATGCCGGCGGCGATGCGGCCCATCTGGCTGGTATGGCGGCGGGGGCGGTTTACGTATTGTCACAATCCTGGCGCGATAAATTTAAGTTAAAGGCCCGCTCGGGCCAATGGCAAAAGAAAATTGAGACACAGCAAGACCTGCAGGCCGAACTCGACCGCGTCCTGCAGAAGGTCCATGACTACGGTATCCAAAGCCTGACTGCAAAGGAAAAAAAGACACTCAAACAGGCCACCAAAGCCCAGCAAATGAAAAATAAACTATAAAGTGCCATCCAAAACCTTACCCGTAGAGCTTTGTTTATCGCCGCTGTCGTTTTGAGCAGTGCCTAAGGGAAATAATCAATCAGTAATCAATGAGCAATTAATCAGTGCCACCTGAATTTTTTGTCCTTTTCGGGGCTGAGCAGCTCTTTAATGTGGGCCTTTATATTCTCCTCTTTGAATTTATCGTCTTTCCACTTCTCGATATTAGCTCTGCTTTTCTTTATCTCTTCTTTCATCCGCTCGAGTCTTTCCAGCAGCAATTCATATTCTATTTGCTTCCACTTGACCAGCGCATCGAACCTTTTGCTCAGCACCTCTTGCAGTTCCCGGTTCAACTTTTTCTTTTTGCCTTCATCGCTCGCAGCTTTGATTTTCTCTACCAGCTCATTTCGCTCTTTTTTGAGTTCGAAGTTTTCCTTAAGCACCTGGGCAAGGTTCGGGTCATCCTTTGCCTTTTCTACGATTCTGCCGTATCTCCTGTAGCTAAGCCCGACACGTCTGCGATACATGTCCGGCTGTTTTTCTTTCATATCAGCTAATTCTTTCGCCTCTTCGGGGTAAATCTTTTCCAGCTCTTCGAGGTATTCGACAAACCTCTGGCGCATTTCTCCTCTTCTTCGTCTTGTTCTGCCGGGCCCGCCATCCATCATAAAGCCAAGTTCGGCCGGTCTTCTATGCTCAGCGAACCTTTCACGCTGTATATTTCTCAGTTGTCTTTTGAATTCATCCAGGTTTTTATCGCGCAGTTTCTGTAGTTCTTCGGCCTTTTTAGGGTCAGTCTCTGCGAGACGCTGCATTATGCGTTCAATGCCCTGGTCTGTTAGTTTCCAATGTTCCGGTTCGCCTTTGGCAGGGGGTTTCTGACTCTGGCCGGCCAAACAGGCCGAATTCGCAGAGAGCACTACTGCGATTGTCAGTGTCAGAATCAGGTTAATAATGCGATTTATTTTCATTTTGTTATCCTTTCCAAAAATCGCTGTTTATTTCGATAAACTCCATTTCAAGCTCTTCAACGATGCCGCTGCCGTTTTCGCCGTCATCGCCCAACTGCAAAGCCAATAATTCATCTTTGATTTGTTCGATTTCAGCGGTCAAAGTTGACAAATTAGCGTCATCGCTGGCAATATCTTCGCTTTCCCAAATTGCCCTGGGTATTATTGAGGCATATACGATTTCCTGCGGCGGGCTTTGTTTTTCAAGCAATTTTACACTTAAAGCCGCTATGACAATAAAAACAGCGGCGACAGCCACAGCTTTTAAGGCCTTTCGCTTAAAAGCATTTTCTTTTCTGTCCAGTAATGCCCACGCAATTTGCGATTTTATGCCGGCTATAACTTCACCATCCGGCTCAGGCGCAGGGCAGCTTCGAAGGATTTCTTCGGCTTTGAAAAAATCTTCTGCGGCCTGCTCGGCCTGTTCGCTGTTGACGAATTGCTCGAACAGTGCCTTTACATCTTCATCATTTTGGCTTCTTTTGTCCATATCTTACTCCATTAGTTTCCGCAGTCGCTTTATTCCGCGATGCAGCTTTGACAGTGTTGTCCCTATCGGCTCAGACCGCATTTCTGCTATCTCCTTAAAGCTCAACTGAGAGTAAAAACGCAGCATTATCAATTCCCTGGTATCTGCATCGAGCTTTTCCAACTCTGTTTGCAGTTTATCAGCTCTGTCGTCTTCGCGATGCTTTGGCTCTGTAACTTCGGATTCGAGCTGCTTTTGTTGCGCTTCGAGCAGTTTTTTATACCGCTGTTTGCTCCTGAGATAATCATGAAATATATTCGTTGCTATCCTGAACAACCAGCTATTAAAAGAGCCGCCTCTATAGGAACTGATTTTCTCTACTAACTTTACAAATAGCTCGCTGAGTAAGTCCTCGCTTGTTTCGCGATTTCCCGTCAGTCTGTAAAAATAACCATAACAGCGTTTTGAGTAAATATCGACCAATTGTGAAAAACACTCGGCATCACCTTCTTTACAGCCGGTTATTATCCGGGTTAAATCTTCACTTTTGGCCATATTTACAGCTTTTTACATAAATTAAGACGGTTTGTAGAATTGTTTTATTGCAAAATTGACTGAAATCTTTGTTTTTTCGCTCGCCACGGCCGATTTTGCCGTTCCCTCAGAGGTTTTCTTCTTTGTCGTCATCGTCGATTCTCCAGCGGTCGGACTCGTCCATATCCTCGATTTCTTTCTGCATGTACTTAAACAATTTATCCTGAAGGGGGGCCAGTTTTTCCTGCATTTTAAGCATTCCCTGGTAGCTGGCCACAAGCATATCAAGGCGGATTAACTGCCATTTCGCTACGCATTCGGCTTCCTTGATATTGATAAACGGGTCACACTTAAAAGTTCTTCGGCCGTCGGAGCCGATTTCACAGAATTCACAATCTTTACATTGAATCATTACTGCACCTTAACCTAAACGGGCAAAAATCCAAACCCAAAAAAATCCCCTTTTAGTTACTTTACTTTTGCTTTTTTTATGATACCATATATTTTGACAAGGTTAAAAACTATTTTGGAACAAAGAATTTAACTTATTTTACGGAGAATAAATGGCAAAACCGAGACGCAGACGCAAAGTAGGCAGTAAAAAGAGACGTGCCCGCTGGAAAGTGCGTCATAAAATAAGCTGATTTTTCGTTGTGTGTGGCACGTATATCGTATTGTGCAGGATATAGCCCAATATGATACACGTAATACGCAATACGACACATAAATGAAACATTTCAATGTAACTTTCAGGCCCGACGGCAGGCAGGTTTCGATTCACGCCGGCGCAACGCTCACCGAGGCTGCAGGCCAGGCGGGAATAATTTTAAACAGCATTTGCGGCGGCAAAGGCACCTGCCGAAAGTGCCTCGTAAGTATTGGGGCGGATGCCCAGAAGGTATTGGCTTGTCAGTACCGTATTGAAACTGACCTTGTGGTAACAATCCTGCCACAATCAAGATTCTTCGAGCAGAAAATCCTCGCCCACGGTATCGAGGCCGAAGCTATAGGGCCACCCGATATATTCAAAAAATATCTCAAAATCGCCTCATCTGATAAAATATTCGGCATCGCCGTCGATATCGGTACAACAACGGTCGTTGCCAAATTGATTGATATGACCGATGGAAGCTGCCTGGCAACCGAGAGCGCCTTAAATCCGCAGACACAATTCGGGGACGACTGTATAAGCAGAATCTCCTACGCCAAAACCGATGAAAAATTGGCCCAATTGCAAAAAGTCATAATCGACTGCATAAATGAGCTGACAGCAAAACTCTGCAGTGCCAATTCCATAGATGCAAACGGGATTTATGAAATGTGCGTTGTCGGCAACACGACAATGAATCATATTTTCCTTAAACTGCCGGTCAAACAACTCGGCCAGGCGCCATACAAGGCCTTTAGCGTTGATGGCCGTGACATCCCCGGCGGACAATTACCGGTGCAAATCAATCCTGCAGGCAATATCCACACGGTTGAAAATATAGCCGGCTTCGTCGGCTCCGATATTACTGCTGCGGCTTTTGCAGCTAATATCGATTCGGCAGAAGAAGTAACGCTGCTGGTCGATATAGGCACAAACGGCGAGATTGTGCTCGCCGCAAAGAACAAGCTATATGCGGCAAGCTGCGCTGCCGGGCCGGCCCTGGAGGGCGCACGAATAAGCTGCGGCAGCAGGGCACAGCAGGGAGCTATCGAAGCTGTTGTAATAAATGATGGTGACATTGACGTCGATGTAATCGGGGCCGGCCAGCCTCGTTCTATATGCGGCAGCGGCCTTATTGACGCTGTGGCCGTACTGCTGAATCTGGGTATTGTTGACAAAACAGGGCGGTTCGTAAGGACCGGCAGTCTTTCGGAAAAACTGCCAGCAAAAATCCTGTCCCGAATCGGCGAACAGGCCGGCCAACCCGCCTTTTGTCTGTTTGAAACGGCAGGAGCCGACCGAAAGAAGTTACTCCTGACGCAAAAAGATATACGTGAAGTGCAATTAGCAAAAGCTGCTGTAAGGGCGGGGATTAAACTCCTGCAGAAAAAAATCGGGCTTGAAGATTCTGATATTAAACATATTTTTCTGGCCGGCGCCTTTGGCAATTATATTCGAAAAGAAAACGCCATCCGAGTCGGCCTGCTGCCGGACATACCTACTGAACGTATAGTTTTCATCGGCAATGCCGCCGCCTCCGGCGCCCAAATGCTCCTTCCGGGCAGCAGGGCAAGAGAACTGGCCAAGGAACTGGCCCGAAAAATCGAATATATCGAAATCGCAAACGAGCAGGACTTTACAACTGTTTATACTGATTCTATCTCGTTTTAACGGACAGCTTTATCAGTTTATGCGCTAAATGCTAATAGATAAACAATATAAGCAACGTATCCGCAGAATAAGACGATGCCGCCGGCCCTGCTGATTCGCCGGCCGGCCAAAGCCATCAAAAAGAAAACGCCGCTAACAATAATCATAATCCAGTAATCAGCTCCACCCGCGAAGCGTTTTGCTACATCAAACGGGCGAACCGCACTGGCCGCACCTGTAACGAGCAGTGTATTGAAGATATTCGAGCCTACAAGGTTGCCGATGGAAATATCGTGATGGCCTTTGACAGCGGCCACCACGCAGGTTACGAGTTCCGGAAGGGAGGTGCCGAATGCGATAATGGTCAGCCCGATGACGCCTTCGCTCAGGCCGACTTTAATGCCGACAAACACGGCGCCCGTTACAGCCAATTTTGCGCCGACTGCCAGGCCCGCCAAACCGATAACGACAAATAAAATGTTTGCCTTGAGTGTTTTAGCGCTGTCGCTTTCCCCGCTCTGGCCACTTGCCCGGGCCATTGCTTCTGCATTGTTTCTGGATTCTTTCTGTGCCATATAGACAGTTATAAATATCAAGGCAGAGAACACAGCTAACAATAAAACACCTTCCGGACGTGACAGAGATAAGTTCTTCAGAAAAGGCCACAACAGCAGTGCCACCAGCAGCATTACCGGCATTTCGCGCTGTAATATTTTCTTCTGGACACGGATGGGCCGAATAAGCGCAGCCAGACCGCCTACAAGAGCCAGATTAGCAATGTTAGAGCCGAAGACATTACCGATAGCTATGTCACCGCCGCCCTTTTGCAAAACCGCCGCGATACTTGCAGCCACTTCCGGCGCCGATGTCCCCATAGCAACTACCGTCAGGCCGACAACAAGGGCGCTGACACCAAGCCGTTTAGCCAGCCCAACTGCTCCATCGACCAGCATGTCGGCCGATTTCCACAGCATTAACAGACCGCCGACCAGCAATACAGATGCCCAGATTATGTTCATCTTAAAAAACATAACTTACCTGCTCCCGGTCATATCGGGTTTCGGCTCATCCGTTTTTTCCATCTCGCCAAGTGCCTGCTTTTTAAGCTCTTTGAACGAATGGTAACCGACAAGCACATTCTGAATAACTCCCTGGCGGTCGATAAAGAACGTGGTTGGGATAGACGTAATTTTGCTGTAAGGTTCAGGAAGCTCCCGGGCTGCTGCAGAAACCAGCGGATAATTAATCTTGAGGTTTTCGGCAAAAGTTTTGATTTTTTCGGCCGACTCGTCAGAAATACCGATTATAACAAGCTCTTCGTCGCCGGTGGTCCTGGTCAGTTCGATAAAGTGCGGAATTTCCTTTCGGCACGGTGGACACCACGTCGCCCAGAAATCCAGCACCACGCGTTTGCCCTTAAGTTCGGATATTGTAATCTCATTGCCCTGAAGGTCTGTCAGCTTCATATCAGGCGATACAGCGCCGATGTATTCTTCGAATTGCACATCCTGCCAATCCTGCATCATCACAGAGTAGCTCCTATAGATACCTCTGCTGTAAAAGACTGCGAATCCTGTCCCTGCTACCAATCCTATTGCAGAGAGGACCAGAGCGCATATCGCCAAGCCCCTTAAAGGCAGTTTTTTACTGAGATGTACAATGGCAAGTATCAAACCGATAAAGCCGGCTACTGCACCAACCACAAAAATCGACAGTGGCAGTGACACAAGCCCCAGCACAAAACTTGCCACAGCAAGGCCTGTCCCTGTCTCTATGCTCGGCGTGGGCTCAGCAGGGCTTTTGCCGGGTAAATTTGCGTTTGGGCCTGGAACATGCTCGATGGGCGGGTTTTGAAATTGTTCCATATTTGACATTTGCTTTTCTCCTTGCACTGTTTTTAGCTATAAATACACGCAATAGAACGGTCATTGGCAAATATACCGATAATTTTATCACTCTCCAAGTTATCTGAAATGCTGCCAAAGAACAAGAATAAATTCTCACAGGCCCTCAAGGGCACACAAAAATGACTAAAATGACAAAGAAGCAAATTAGTCTTGATATTTTTTGAACTTAATGTAAAATTCACCTGCAACAGCACATTGTAAGTATTTATTGTTTTAGTCACGAAAGGAGTAAAAAAATGAAGTTTGCTACAACGGTGGTTCGTGCGGGAATTTCGCCCGACCCGTCAACCGGCGCGATTCTTCCGCCGATTTACGAAACTGCGACGTATGTTCTGGAAGAAGTCGGAAAAAAGAAAGGTTTTGATTACACACGCTCGTCAAATCCGACACGTGCGGTTTTAGAAGCGAATCTTGCTGCTATCGAGGGTGGAAAGTACGGAGTTGCTTTTGCATCAGGAATGTCAACGGTCGATGCGGTGATGCGGCTGTTTTCAGCAGGTGACCACTTCGTTTCAACCGATAATGTATATGGTGGAGTTACACGATTGTTCGACAAGATTCTCAGCCGATATGGATTATCATTTACCTATGTCGATACTTCTCAGCCTGAAAAAATTGTTGAGGCGATTCGGCCAAATACAAAAATGATTTGGGTGGAAACGCCGACCAACCCGCTTTTGAAAATTACAGACGTAGAAGCCGTCTCGAAGATTGCAAAGGAGCACAATTTACTTTTTGGTATCGACCCCACTTTTGCATCACCCTATCTTCTGCGAACGATGGAATGGGAAGTTGACCTTGTTGTACAGAGTACGAGCAAGTATTTAAGCGGACATAATCAGCTTATCGGTGGTATTGCAATCACAAATAATGAGGATTTATATAAGAAGTTGAAGTTCATCCAGAAGAGTGTTGGCGCCGTTCCCAGTCCTTTTGACTGCTGGCTGACCCTTATGGGTGTCAAGACACTGCCGCTGCGAATGGACCGTCATTGTTCGAATGCAATGGCTGTTGCACAGTTTTTAGATAATCATCCAAAAGTAGAAAGAGTGATTTATCCGGGGCTGCCCAGTCATCCGCAGCACGAAATCGCCAGACGCCAGATGAAGGATTTCGGTGGTATAGTTTCTTTTGAATTGAAAGGTGATGTCGAGTCCGGAATTACGCTGATGAACAATATAAAACTCTGTTCTCTCGCTGAAAACCTTGGCGCTGTAGAAACGCTGGTTACTCACCCGGTCAGTATGACACATACGGAAGTTCCCAAAGAAAAACGATTAAAACTTGGTTTGACGGATTCGATGATTCGTATTTCTGTTGGGATTGAAGACGTCGAGGATATTATCGCTGATTTGGAGCAGGCATTGCAAAAAGTGAAATAATTTCTGTAAGGAGTTTCCTGCCCGACTTTTGAAGTTTTGGCCCTAAACTTTGCCGATAATCAGGCAGGCGTTATGGCCGCCAAAACCTAAAGAATTGCTCAGAGCGACATTGACCTTTGCCTCTCTGGCCTTTTTGGGCACAAAGTCCATCTTAAGATCGCATCGCTCATCCTGGTTGTCCAAATTAATGGTGGGTGGGATAACAGAATTTGTAATGACTTTACAGCATATCAGAAGTTCGACCGCACCGGCAGCCCCGAGTAAATGCCCCAGGCAGCTTTTTGTTGAGCTGACTGGAATGTTATATGCCTTCTCGCCGAAAACGGCCCTTATGGCCTCACTTTCTGCTATGTCATTGAGTTCGGTGGCTGTACCGTGGGCATTGATATAATCAACTTTGTCTATGCGCACACCTGTCGCTGCCAGTTTCATCGCTTTTGCGGCACCGGCCCCTCCCGGCAGGGGGGCGGTAATGTGATAGCCGTCATCGGTGGCGGCATAGCCGAGAATTTCAGCGTATATATTTGCACCGCGTTTTTTAGCATGGCTCTCTTCTTCTAAAACTATAATAGCGGCACCCTCTGAGAGGACAAAGCCATCCCGGTCTTTATCAAAAGGCCTTGATGCCGCTGGTGGGTCGTCGTTCCGTGTGCTAAGTGACCTTGCGGCGCAGAATGAGGCCAGACCTACCGGCGTAAGGGCCGCTTCCGAACCACCCGTTATCATAACGTCACTCATACCGGCAGAAATATTACAATAGGCCTCACCGATAGAGTGAGTTCCAGAAGCGCAGGCACTTACCACACAGATATTCGGCCCCTGCAGACCATAGCGGATGGCGATATTTCCACAGGCGGCATTACCCATAAGCTTGGGAACGCAGAAAGGAGAAACCTTTTTCGGCCCCTTATCCAGCAGCCTTATATGCTGTTGCTCAATCTCACTGATGCCGCCTATGCCGGTCCCCACGATAACACCGATGCGAGTGACGTCTTCTTTCGAAAAATCAAGTCTGCTGTCATCGACGGCCTGAACAGCACCCGCAACGGCAAACTGTGTAAAACGATCCATACGTTTGCTGTCACGCTGCTCGATATATTTTGTGGCATCGAAATTTTTAATCTCGCCCCCGAACCTTACAGGAAATGCACTGACGTCGAAGGATTCAATAGCAGAAACACCACTCTTGCCTTCGCACAGTGCCGTGAAAAGGCCGTCAGTGGTTTCGGCTAATGCGGTAATACACCCTAAGCCGGTAATGACAACTCGACGTTTACTCATACTGTATTTGCTTATTACTCTTGGCTTTTAGAATGCATAACATTGACAATGTAATCGATTGCTGCGCCGACCGTCTGTATCTTCTCGGCCTCTTCGTCCGGGATGCTCATATCGAATTCGTCTTCGAATTCCATTACCAGCTCAACCGTATCGAGCGAGTCGGCATTTAAATCGTTAATAAATGATGTCTCGCGAGTTATCTCCGCCTTATCTGCGCCCATTTGTTCACTTATTATATCGATTACTTTACTTTCAACTTCTTTGACATCTATCTCGCCACCGCTCACTTCTATTTCTCCTTAAAGTCGAACAGAAATTTGTTTTTAAGCTTCAATAATGACGCTTATCCGTATTATTTCGAGGTATATTAACTGCTCAGGTACTTATCTACAAATGTTTTTTTTATTTTTTTTTACATTGCCATTCCGCCGTCCACGCAAAGCACCTGGCCTGTAATATAGGCGGCCTGGTCGCTTGCAAGGAAAGCAACCGCCTTGGCGACGTCTTGGGGGCCTCCAAACCTTCGAAGCGGTATCATTTGTTTTGCGGCCTCTTTGACCGGTTCGGGCAATTTATCCGTCATTTCTGTTGCAATAAAGCCCGGCGCAATGGCATTGGCGGTAACATTTTTTCTCGCAAGCTCGCGGGCCACCGTTTTCGTTAGCCCGATAAGTCCCGCCTTGCTCGAAGAGTAATTGCTTTGACCTGCATTACCTATGAGGCCGGAAACTGAACTGAGATTGATAATACGACCCCATTTATTCCGGACCATAGGCCTTGATACCACCCGTATTGCGACAAAAGCCGCCCGAAGATTGACTGCAATGACCTTGTCGAAATCTTCATCACTCATTTGCATAATCAATCCGTCACGTGTGATACCCGCATTGTTTACGAGTATCCCGATTCCGCTATATTCGCTGGACAAAGCTTCGAGTGTTTCGGTAAATTTTGCGGTATCTGTTATATCGACGCAGCGTGTTTCGCAGCTGAAGCCGGCTTCTTTGACAACTTCTTCAAGTTCTGTAAGCTGCTCAGCGTTTATATCAAGCCCCGCAACGGCCCGGCCCTGTTTGAGCAATTCAAGAACTATTGCCCTGCCTATCCCCCTGGCCGCTCCTGTTATAACCGCCAGTCTCTTTTCAGACATACTTATAACCTCCTTGCCACATTAATATATAGTAAAGCTTTTTATACCGCACCATTTTCTATGATGCCGACAAATTATTAATAGCTTCCAGAGAACTAATATTTTCAACTTTAATTTTTCTGTTGATTCTTCGCATAAGCCCGGTCAAAACTCTACCCGGCCCAATCTCATAAAACTTCTCAACACCGTCAGCCAGAAGTCTTTCCATACATTTTTGCCAAAGAAGGGGCCTCGTCAATTGTTTTATCAGGCCTTCTGCAATTTTTTCTGAGCTTTGATAGTAGTCGGCGTTAATGTTCGCAATAACCCTGATATTTACAGGGTCTTGAATTTGGCAGTTTTCTATTGCGTTTTTGAGTTTTTCAGCCGCACTGGACATCATTTCGGTATGAAAAGCGCCGGCTACCGCCAGGGAAACAGCTTTTATTGCCCCGTATTTTTCCGCCAATTTTTCTGCTCGGGCGCAGGCGTTTTTACTGCCGCTGACAACGACTTGTCCCGGACAGTTGAAATTGACTGCAACCAGAAGTTCATCTCCCCTTGCCTCGTTACACAAATGCTCAACCTGCTCTTTTTCCAGTCCGATGATGCTTACCATACCGCCATCAGTGGCATCAGCCGCCGCTTGCATCGCCTCTCCTCGTTTCTGCACAAGAGCCAATGCATCTTCGAGGCCAATCACTCCCGCTGCATACAGCGCCGTGTACTCGCCGAGGCTCAGACCTGCGGTAATATCAGCTGCTATATTGCTTGTGGTGGGCTTGGTTTTAAGGACTTCCAATATCGCTGCGGAAGTTGTAAAAATCGCCGGCTGTGAAATTGTTGTGGTGTTCAATTTTTCCTGAGGCCCTTCGAAGCAGATTGCGCTCAAATCGTATCCGACAATATCGTTTGCTTTTTTAAAAATTTCTGCCGCCGCAGGAAATGCTTCGGCAATTTCAGCGCCCATCCCCACGGCTTGTGCACCTTGTCCCGGAAATAAAAAAGCGGTTTTCATAAGTTACATCCTGTATTTTGCTGCCTGTATTTCGTATTATCCTTTTACACCTTGCGAAAATCTATAGACCTTCAAAGCTGAATTACACTCGCCCCCCACGTCAGGCCCGCTCCGAAAGCGACAAAAATAACAATATCACCTTCCTTGATTTGTCCCTTTCTGATACAATCATTGAAAGCAATCGGCACCGAGGCCGCTGACGTATTGCCGTATTCCTGTATATTAATGAAAACCTTTTCGTCGGGCAGCTCAAGCCGTTTTGCTGCCGACTCGATAATCCTTGCGTTCATCTGGTGCGAAATAATCATTTTAACATCATCCATAATCATATTGCAATGGTCCAGGCAATCGTTAACAGCTTCGACGATTCGTCTGACCGCCTGCTGATATACTTCTCTGCCCTTGATTTCCATATACATTTTACCCGGGTCGTCCAGCTTTTTGTCTGCCGGATACCGCGAGCCGTAGGCCTGGCAGTTCAACGCCTCCCACCTGTCTCCGTCAGAATACATATTACAGTATATTATGCCTCTTTGGGCATCTTCGCTTCGCTCAAGCACGACCGCCCCTGCGCCGTCACCGAAAAGGATACAGCTTTTTCTGTCATTGAAGTTGGTAATTTTAGTCAGCGTTTCGGCGCCTATTACGAGAGCGTTTTTAAGTCGTCCACTTTCCAAAAACTGCTGTACAATGCTCAGCCCGTACACAAAACCACTGCAGGCTGCCGCCAAATCAAACACCCATGCGTTATCGGCGCCAAGAGCACGCTGCACGAAGGACGCAGTTGATGGAAAGACCATCTCCGGCGTGATAGTCGCAACTATTATCAAATCAACATCCTTAGCCTTGAGTTTTGCAGTCTCCAAGGCCTGTTTAGCCGCCTCCGTCGCTAAATAAGCGGTTGTTTCATCGTCATTGGTGATATGTCTGGTCTTGATACCTGTTCGTGTCGTAATCCATTCATCTGTAGTATCCACCATCTTTGCCAATTCCTCATTCGTCAATTTTTTCTCCGGTGCGAATGAGCCGTAACCTTTTATAACTGCGCGATAATTAGTGGTCGGTTCGTTAATTGATTTCTCCATCAGTTGTCCTTAAAGAGTTGTTTTGAGAATTATCATCCTGTTCAGTATTAAAAAAAGGCATCTGTGACAGGTATTCGACAATCTTGTCGTTTATTTTTTCTGTATAGTATTTTTTAGAAGTCATAATAGCATTTTTTATCGTTCTGCTCTCACTTGCCCCGTGACATATCAGAGCCGTGCCGTTAACGCCCAAAAGCGGTGCTCCGCCGTATTCGTTATAGTCGTATTTACTGTAGATTCTCTTCATCACCGGCTTAAACTTCATAGCGAGCCGCAGCTTTTCCTGCATAAGCTCATATTTTATTGCCTTGAACAGTCCGGCAACGAGCCCTTCGGTAAGTTTCAAAATCACATTGCCGACAAACCCGTCACAGATAGCAACGTCACAAACACCGTTGAATATATCTCTGCCTTCGATATTGCCGACGAAATTCATATTCGTATCGGATTTTATCAGCTCGCGCGCCTTTTTAACTATTTCGTTGCCCTTCGCGTCTTCCTGCCCGATACTCATCAGCCCGACCCTCGGCTCCTTGATGCCGAGTATATGTTTGGAATGCATACTGGACATCACCGCATACTGATAAAGGTTTATCGGCTTGCAGGCGATGTTTGCTCCGACGTCGCATATTGTTACCGGCCCTTCGAACGTGGGGAAAACAACCGCTATTCCGGGCCGATTGACGCCCGATAGATTTCGCATCCTCATTTGAAACGCCGCAACGCATGCCCCTGTATTACCTGCCGAAATTACCGCATCGGCCTGCCCCCGCTTAGCAAGTTTAGCCAACACTCCAATTGAGCTTTTAGGTTTTTTCCGGAGACTCTCTATCGGCGCCTCGTCCATACCGATAACATCAGGCGCATCAACTACGCTGACGGTATCTTTGCGGCCTTTCGAGCGGGCCAGCTTGGATTCTACGACATCTTTCGGCCCGACCAGTATCAGCGTATCGTCGTCGTTGAGCTGCTCGGCAGCTTCGAGCGCACCGCCCACTATTTCGTCCGGCGCCTTGTCGCCTCCCATTGCGTCAATTGCTATTCGCATCTTTTGCCGCCTCTACGATGCCTCTTTACCAAGTTTCAACGTTATTTTAGGGTTGACGTAACCGCAGTTTTCGCACGCTGCGTGAGGAAGCTTTGCGTGGTCGCACTTTATACAAACCGAATAGTTTGCAGCTTTGAGCCGGTGATGACTGCGCCGGGTTCGAGTTCGGCTTTTACTTGTCTTTTTTGATGGCAGCATTATAAATTACTCCATTATGTTACCGTGCTTTTATGCACTTATAGACATTCATTTTTAATTTCAAAACCGCTTAAATAGCCAAAACCCAATGTTTTGTCAAGGGAAATTTAATACACCGAAAAACCGGTTTAATTTGCCGCTAAGTATTTTCACGGTAGTTTTTAAGCTCTAAAACCCCTCTTCGGCTGTTTTCGAACATTGAGCACGTATTAGCTCTTTTTTACCTCCGGCTTCAGTATCCTGCCAGCCCGCACACCTATTACACCTGTAGTTAAATCCAATCGCTACGGGGTCATTCTGAACACGGCCGAAGAATCTCAACCCAATAATCAATAATCCATTAAATACTCATACCTGCAGGCACTAAGTTTTGGGTAGAGAAACGTCTTATAAAATAGCTGCAAACAAAGCTGTAAATAACTAACGGTGGACAGGCAAACATTCAGGTAAAGTGGTGACCTGTTAAGGTCGATAGTAGAAAAGGAAGGAGAGAAATTAATATGCAAATGAAATATTATAAAGGGTGATGAAACAAGGGAGAGAAGCGTGTTTTCTCAATATAGGACAGCAAAAGTCTTTGCTGCAGCACTGATTTCGGTGATAATTGGGGCAGTAATCTTAAAAACTTTGGGCAGCAGCCCTCCCTCTGCCGGTGCATTTAGTCTTTCCGAATATTATCGTCTTGAGTCTGTTGAAGAAGTAATTTCGTCTCGGCATTCCCAATTACCCTGGCGATGGAATCGCATAGAGATTTCTTATAGCACTCCCGAAGCATCAAATATAGACCAGCCGGCCCCGCCGAATGTCC
>Ga0180432_10006802_pt1 | contig 14745 bp, 9 predicted proteins | sample SS_ome_10_FD_132414 | JGI IMG/M metagenome (GOLD analysis project Ga0180432, IMG submission 132414) | Hypersaline lake sediment archaeal communities from the Salton Sea, California, USA - SS_1_MS_2 metaG | ecosystem: Environmental > Aquatic > Non-marine Saline and Alkaline > Hypersaline >... | reverse complement strand
TGTACTCCAGGCGGAAGGTTGGCTCTGCAGGAGGATGGTGAAGGGCGTACATGGCGATGGCCACAATTAACGCACCCAGACAGGCCCGGATCCACCTCCGATGCGGTTTGAACCACAAATCCGCACGATCCATCACGAACAGGGCTCCGATGCCGCCGAAGACTGCCGCTAACGGCACCAGTGCCAGTTGGTATCGTGCCGTGACCAGATCGGTGGATGCCAACGAGCCTGTCACCAATGCGGGCAGCAGGCCGACGAGCAGCCAGAGAATGGTCCGGCCGCGGCTAGCTCCGGCCGACATGACCAGGCCGATCAGAAAGAGACAGGACAGCACAAAAGGAGTTCTGGGAGGAAGCAGTATGGATTCTGAGCCCAGCAGGCCCAGTATCCTCGCCAGGCCCGAGAAAGAAAAAGCAGGCGCAAAATATCCCGTTGCGGCGACGATTGGCAAATACATCGCAGACATCCCGGCTGCAATCACCAGAACACTCGCGATCAATACCGCCGGTTTGAACTGCAGGCGGCGACTTGGCGGGTCGAGCAAGATCATCAATCCCAAGGGAAGCCAGGCCAGGGCCGGCTCGGGACGGAAGGTAGCGGCGAGAACCATAGCGAGCCAGCCCGCGACCAGCAGGATAGCCGAACCTAGCCTTCCTGCCGCAACTACCGCTGCTACTGCCACGGTCGAGAGCAGGGCTATCAATACTGCGGGATCGTCATTGGGACAGAGCCAGGCATGTACTGGCCAGACTGCGATGGCCAAACCGGATACCAGCCCCCCGATCCTGCGACCGGAGGCCCACCAGCCAAGCAGATAAACCGGGACGACGGTCACGGCGCCGCCAAGGGCACCGGCGAAGAAAATTACCACATCATTTGTTCCGAACAGGTTGGTCAATCCGACAGACCAGGCGGCCATCTCGATCCCGAGTTCAGGGTATTTGCCGGGTGGACCGAATGGTGAGGGCAGCCTGATGACCTGGTTTGCGGGTCCGGAATCCAGGGATATCCAGCGCAGAAACAACGCAACGCCTACGAGCAAGCCAATCTCGACGAGGGCTCGTCTTACTTCGGCGTTCTTCCACTGGCATTTTCTGAGCGTCCCGGTTGCCAGAAGTGCAAGGAGAACCAGGAAGCCCGCGATCCAGGCGAAGATCGCGATTCCTACCGGGGAGGCCGCAAACATCTCCAGTCTGGTCGGTTGAGAAGCGGGATTGTCCTGGTAAGTGAAGACGCCATGCCAGAATCCGCCATGGTCCCGTTGATCCACGAGTGCGGCGACCTGGAGCGCGATTGCGATGGCCCGATATGGACCGATGCTTTCTGCCCTGGATAGCTGAACGTCGAAGGAATTCGTTTTTGCAATGGGTTTCTGTTCCAGGCCGGTGTGGACGAAGTCCAAAAAGATTGTTTCGTTTCCGGGCCCGGAGAGTTCCGCCTGGAAATGATCGCGGTCGATGGAAATGTTGACAAGCTTCCATCCGGTTGCCGCCTCCGTGCCGAGGCCCGAGAACAGATTCTCGATCTCCGCCTCGTGTCCGGGTCCTATGACAGCGGTCTGCCCGGGTAAGGCCTGGAGAGCAATTGCCAGGATCGAAACGAAGATATAGGTCATGAAAGTCATACTAGCGCATCTTTCCTCGCTTGCGTGGACTGAAGTGCCGTTCTCTGTTATCTTTTTATAAGTGGCTGTAATTATCATATCTCGAAGCGCGCCCCGCGCAGGCGAAGCTGCCCGTAGCTGCGAGCTTGCCGAGCAGCCAAGGGTAGCGAGCCGTTAAGCAGGGGCGCGCGTACCGAGCCAGACGATGGCTCTAACAGCCACTTGTAGCGGCTTCAGCGGTGATTGTGGAGGCGAAAACGCAATGAAGGTCATCTTCAGGCCCTGCCTGATTCTCCTCATGGCGCTGGTCCTCAGCGCTATCGACGGCTGCAAGGGCAGCATCGAGGCCCCCGACGGCCAGTCCGGCATCGATGCCGTGGACGGCGCAGAAGACGCCGGGGAGGACGATGCGTCCGATTCCGGCCAGGCCGACGGGGATCAGGGGGGCTTCGATGCCGGGGAAGATGCCGGGGCGGATCAAGGCGTGGACGCCGGCAGTGACGGTGGCGACGAGTGCGTCCCGGATTGCGCCGGCAAGCAGTGCGGCGACGACGGCTGCGGGGGTGATTGCGGAACCTGCACCGACGACGAGGTGTGCGTCGACTCCCAGTGCCAGGAGCCGGGGGCCTGCGACTCGGTGGTCTGTGACGACAAGGAATGGTGCAAGGAAGGCATATGCCGCTGCCAGTCGGGTTGGGTGAGAGAGGGTGACGAGTGCCAGCCGGAGATCCCCACCGCCTTCGCGGAGCGCACCCCGGAGAACGTCTGCGCCAAGTGGAACGCGGACTACCCCAAGCGGGCAGAATGGGTCTGGGAGGAAGGGCCCGATAACTGTGACAACGGCACCCTCAACCCCGAGTCAATCGACGACGGCATCAGGCGCATCAACCTGTTCCGCTGGCTGGTGGGGCTCTACCCGGTGTTCAACCAGCGCTCGCTGAACGTCTATGCCCAGCCGTGCGCCGTGATGATCAAGGAAAACGGAGACCTGAACCACGAACCACCGACGGACTGGGAATGCTACAGCTCGGAGGGGGCCTCGGGCGCGGGCCATTCGAACGAATGCATGGGACGGCGCGACCCGGCCGGGGCCGTCGATGCCTACATCGGGGACAACAACGTCACCTCCCTGGGGCATCGCCGCTGGCTGCTCGACCCGCCCTACCTGCCGGCCGGCATCGGCCACACTACTTCCTGGAACTGCACCTACGTGATGACCGGAGGAAATCCCTACAGCCCCGACTGGCTGGCCTACCCGCCGCCGGGCCCGTGCCCGCGGGCGGCCATCCTGGGCAAGTGGTCGCTGGGTGCCTGGGGCTTCGATTCGGAAAACACCACCGTCACGGTGGAAGATCTCAACACCGGTGACCAGCAGCAACCGAGCTTCTATTTTCCCGGCGGCTGGTACGGTAGCTACTCCTACCTGGCTTTCGATCCCGGCTCCGTTCAGGCGGGCCACGGCTACGAGGTAACCGTCACCGAGGTACGCACCGGCTCCGGCCAGGAACCGCAGACGGTCACATACACCGTCCAGGTAGTGGACTGCACGGGGTACTGATCTTGACGGCTCAGCGGCCAGACCACGGGAGAGACGACGAGCACCAGCGACAGAAACGGGAGGGGACCCGGGTGACCTGGGTGGGGGTGATTGTCAACGCCCTGCTGGTGGCGCTGAAGTTCTTGGCCGGCATCCTGGGCCACAGCCACGCCTTGATCGCCGACGCGGTGCATTCCATCTCGGATTTCTTCTCCGACGCAGTGGTCCTTCTTGGCTTGCACTTCGGGCGCAAGGCCCCGGACGCCGATCATCACTTCGGCCACGCCCGGGTGGAGACGCTCGCCTCGGGCCTGGTCGGCCTGTCGCTGCTGGGTGCGGCCGTTTTCCTGGGAGTCGACGCCGTCCGTCACATCTACGGCCACACCCTCTCGCAACCGACCTGGCTGGCCATGGTCGGCGCGCTGGTCTCGCTGGTGATTAAGGAGTCACTCTATCACTATTCGGTCAGGATCGGCCGCCGTATCCGCTCCCCGGCCGTGGTCGCCAACGCCTGGCACCACCGCTCCGACGCTCTGTCTTCGCTGGCGGTGGCCCTGGGTATAGGCGGTGCGATGATCAGTCCCGACTGGCAATTCCTGGACTGCGTGGCCGCGCTGGTGGTGGCCATGCTGATCGCCAGGGTCGGGTTGCGCTTCGTGGTCGATGTCATCAAGGAGATTACCGACACCGCCCCGCCGCCGGAGGTCATACAGGAAATACGAGAGTGCATCGAGTCCGTGCCCGGCGTGCTGGGTGAGCACGACGTCAAGGTGCGCTACTCGGGCGGCCTGTACATGATGCACGTGCACATAGAGGTCGATGGCCAATTGCGCGTCGTCGAGGGCCATCGCATCGCCAAGGAAGTCGAAAGCTGTCTGCTGCGCGATATCGAAGAGGCGGGCGACGTGATCGTGCACGTCGATCCGGTGGATAGCGACGCAGGGGAAAAACGACCGGAGTGATTGTCTGAGAGTCCGCTTCTCAGGTCACCGTGCAGGTGCCGTTCATGCAATCACCGGTGCAGCAGTCGGCGCTTTCCTCGCACTCTCCCCCGACCGGGACACAACCGAAGGGGTTCGGCTGGCAGATGCCGTCCTCGCAGACCATGTCGTCACAGCAATCGCCGTGCGTGGTGCAGGCACCGCCGAGGGGCACGCATTCGCTGCCGCAGTACAGGTCACCCGACTCGTCCGGCAGGCAGAGGCCGCTGCAGCATTCGTCCCCGAAAGAACAGGGTTCTCCGTCCTCGATGCATTCCTCGTCGGTGCCTTCCCCGTAGCAGCGGGTGATGCCGATAGCGGTGGGCAGGCACAACTCGGGGCCGCCCCCCGGTCCGGGCGGGCAGCAATTGTTCGAGTTGCCGTAGGCCGAGCCGCCGCAAACTTCCCCGGCGGCCAGGCAACCCGGCTCGGTGGTCTTCTCGCAGCGCTTCAGGCCGGTATCACCGACCGCGGTGCACACCCCGCTGCAGCAATCGTCGTCGATCAGGCAGATCTCGCCGATCGAACGGCAACCGGAGGGGTACTGGCAGACCCATGTCCCGGTGCCTGGATCGGCACACACGCCCGAACAGCACTGGTGAAAACCACTGCACGGTTCGCCGACCGTCTGGCACTCGTCGATCACGGGGCAGAGCCCCTCCTCCGAGCAGAGGCCGCTGCAACAGTCGCCGTCTTCGTCGCAAAGGTCGCCCTCGCCGCGGCAGACGGAGGTCAGCGTGCAACGCAGTCTTTCCTGCAGCTCGGAACAATGGCCCGAGCAGCATGAGTTGTCGGTTGTGCAGAGCTCACCGAGCGGGATGCATGCCGCGCCGGACGCCTCGCAGGTATCTTCTTCACCACAGATGTTGCTGCAGCAGTCTGTGTCCTGTGAACAGTCTTCGCCGACCAGGGCGCACGCCTCTCCGCTCTCGCAGAACCCGTCGACGCAGCTGAGGCTGCAACAGTCGACGGCCATCGCGCAGGGAGCGCCGATTCCGGCGCAGCCGCCGCCGATGACGCAGACCATAACGCCGGCCGGGTTTTCCTCGCAGCGGCCGGAGCAGCACTCGCTCGAAGCGCTGCACTCCTCCCCTAAGGAGGCGCAGATGCCGTCCGGGGGCATGCAGACGGAGTCGACGCACTTGCCCGAGCAGCACTCGGCCGCCTGGGTGCAGGATTCCCCGGTGGCCAGGCAGCCGTCGCTGCCGTCGCCGCCCGAGCCGTCGTCACCCGTACCGTCCAGGCCGGCGTCCGTCGACTCGGAAGAGCCGCTGCAAGCCGGAAGGTAACATACTGAAAAGACGGCAAAAAACGCGAGAACGCAAACCCCGCAGATCTGCTTCATGGTATTCCTCCTTTATATGATAAACCCCGATACCCGGCCGAAGTTGCGCAGCCTTAGAAAAAATACAACCCGGGCGACTTTCTTATGTCTCTGTGCGTCATCACGTTGCAATACAAGAGAAAAAGGCGTAGATTATACGCCTGTGTTCATTCTTCCAAGTGAGGTGGGGTTCATGTCGAAGAGAATCATTTCCAGTCTGATGGTCATGTCTTTGGCCTTTCTTTACCCGGTTGTTTTCTCTGCCTGTGGCGGCGGAACGGCCGAGGAGTTTGAACCGCTCGATTTCGAGGCCTTCGTAGACGGCAAGGAAGACACCGGCTACCTGAGCAACAAGGCCGCCGAGCTCGAGGCGCGGCTGACCTCGAAGGTCTACATCGACATGAGCGGCCAGAGCCAGGCCGAGATAGAGCAGTTCGCCGCCGGCCTGCCAGATGCCTCGCGCTGGACGCTGCAGAAGTACACCTCGCCGCAGCTCAAGTACGCGCGCAATCCCCTCAAGGGCGAAGAGCTCGATCTCAACCTCGAGCGCGGCGACCCGGAAGTGCTCACGGTGACCACCGACTCCAACGGTGTCTGGCTCGAGTACGCCAACTCGATCGAGTCGCTGGCGAAGTTCAAGGAGCTCGAGGACAAGGGCCTGACCCCGGCCGACCTGGTCGGCAAGCAGATCGATTTGCTCCTGCCCGCCGAGCCCGAAGGGGTTTTCGAGACGGGCTCGATGGCCTGCGCCTCCGATCCCGACGGCGACGAGTTGCACGAGGAAGATCTCAACGACGACAACTATTTCTACTATTTCGATCCCGCAAAGGACGGCTGTCCCCTGCAGGTGGGCTCGGGCCTGGTCGAGGCGCGCTACGAGATCATTTCGTCGCTCGACACCGCCAGCGTCTACCCCGAGTTCGATCTGCTGACCCGCGACAAGAAGATAACCATGGTCAATCTCTTCGGCCAGATCACCCACGGAGACCTGGAAGACAGCGACTGGGGCTGGCGCGCCTACGATCGCTTCAAGCGCGACTTCGAGTACGAAGGCTTCGAGGTCACCGCCACCTTCGACGACAATTTCGGCCACCGGCTCGAGAAGACCTACCCGGGCGGGCTGCAGGTCGTAGCCAACTTCTACACCCCGGAGGCGCTCAAGGATCACCGCCCGCGCGATGAGGTCAACCAGCTCTTCATGCAGGCCATACACGATCACGAGATCGTCTACTACAACGGCCATGCCTTCTACGGCTCGCTGACCGTGCTCGACGACCCGGCCGCATACCCCGAAGAGACTTACCAGATAATTTTCATGGATGCCTGCTGGTCCTACGCCTACTACACAAAGCAGGTCTTCGAGAACAAGATTGGCCAAGACGATCCCGACGGGATGCGCTACGCCGACGTGGTGAACAACACCGAGCCCGGAATCACAGGCAGCCACGAGACGGCCTGGCTGCTGTACGAGAACCTCTTCGAGGGAGCCTCGGAGTACGTGCAGGGCGACGCGCCATCCAAGTACAGCTGGAACAACCTGATCGTCTACATGAACGACTCCGCGGAAAGGCGCGCCCGCTGGTACGATCCCGAGAAGTTCCACGCCGAGATTTACGGCGCCTCGGGAGTGACCGGTAACTGCTTCAACCCGGTCGGGCCGTCGCACTGCGAAGACGACAACGGTTCGTCGTTGACCCACGAGTACGAGGACACGAGCGGGATCGAGATTCCCGACAACGACCCCGAGGGAGCCTCGCGCAGCATAGAGGTGCCGGATTCGTTCACGATGACCTCGGTGAAGGTCGAGCTGAACGTGCGGCACACCTATATAGGCGATCTGAAGATAGTGCTCGAAAAGGGCGGCCACGAGGCCGTACTGCACGATCGCACCGGCGGCGGAAGCGACGATATACAGACCACCTTCGAGGCTCCCGACTTCTCTGGCCTCGATTCCGCCGGCGACTGGACCCTGACAATCTCCGATCACGCCGGCTACGACACCGGCAAGCTGGTAAGCTGGAAGCTGGTGCTGTGCGAGGGCGGCTCCGGCCCCGACATCATAGAGGGCGAGAACACGCAGCAGTTCGACATCCCGGACGACGACCCCGTCGGCGTCTCGAGCGATATAAGCATCACCGACGACGTAACCATCGGCGAGATCATCGTGCACGTCGACATCAGCCATACATGGATAGGCGATCTGGCGGTCACGCTCGAGCACGGCGGTACAAACGCCGTCTTACACGATCGCGAGGGATCCAGCGGCGACAGCATCGACAAGGACTTCTACCCCGGCATCTTCGCGGGACAGTCCTCGGCCGGCACGTGGACCCTGAAGATCGTCGACAGCGCGGGCAGCGACACGGGCAGCCTCGACTCCTGGTCGATCACCATAATCCAGGCGGAATAACTCTTTCACCAGAACTTGGCCGGCACGACCAGGCCGGCCGAGTAGACGTCGGTGGCCCGCGAGTTCCTGCCGCCCAGCCAGGTCTGGTTGCGGTAGTCGAAGTACAGCTGCAGCGGTACCCCCACGCGCAACAGGCTGAGCATGACCCTGGCCCAGAGGATGTTCTTGTGGCCCGTCAGCCAGAGCTTCTCGTTGTCCCAGTCCCACAGCGCCGACTCCGAACTCCAGTCCGAGGGGGCCAGGTGCGTGTGGGTGTAGCGCAGGCTGATCGCCAAAAGCGGCGGCAGGCCGGCGGCCTTCTCGGCATCGCCGTCAACGAGCCAGGTAGCCAGGGCCGGGCCGTACCAGGGGATTACGTCGAATTGCAGCGAGGCCCCGGCGAAATCTCCCGGATCGATGGTGTAGTTGTCGCCGACGTAAGAGGAATAATTCAGTAGCAGTGGATGCCTCGAGCCCGTGGGAGTGTTGTACTCGTGCTCGAACAAGAACTCGTAGAAGAGATCGGTTCCCAGCTTCAACCTGCCCTGCACGCCGGGGATTTCCCAGTCGAGCGACAGGTGGAAGCACAGCTCTCCCTGCGAGTGCAGGCTCCACATTGAAGTGCCCATGGTCGCCAGCTCTTCCGAGTCGGGGTGCTTGCCCGTCGGCAGCGCCCCCATCACCGACACGGCAGCCGCGAGGCCGGTCCCGGCGAACCATTCCAGGTCATCGGAGAACCTGTAACGCAGGCCCAGCACCACGTCGGACATGACTCCCTGGTTGGTGCGTGTTCCCGTGGGTTTGGGCTGGCCCATGGTATCGGCCCATTGCCAGAAATCTTCTTCTGTGTACTGTCGGCCGAGCTGGGTCTGGTAGTCACCGGGTGTCCAGTTCAGGTCGAGGCCGATATCGGTGTACATGACCACCGGTATTCCCACAGCGACGGTCAGGTTGTCGAGGATGCCGTACTGCAGCATGTTGATCAGCAGCAGGATGTCCACGTCCGTCTGCGGGGTCAGGGTACCCTGCAGACTGCCCCCGGGCTCGTAGAGGACGACCGGGTCGATCAGCGGGACCTTCTTGCCGGAGTCGTTGTAGCGGCTGGTGAGCTCGGCCAGCGACACCTTGGCATCGAGCACGAAGGTCTCGGCGGGCACCGTCTCGGTGAACCCGGCCGTAGCCTCCCGGCATGAAAAGCAGGCCAAAAGGAGCATCATGGCGGCGCAGGTTCGACTCACGGCGAACCTCCCGCCAGGCTGGCGCCCAGGTCTAGCTCGTTGAACTCGCCGTCGGTGGCCGGTACCTGACCGGCCGCCCAGTGCAGCTTGCCCAGGCCTGGCTCGAAGACGGTGGCGTTCATGCTGTTGCGGCTGTCCACCAGGTCGGGGTTGCGAAGTATTCCGAACATGGTCTCGAGGTCGATCTCGCCCAGGTGCTCTTTCATGATCTCACCCAGGATCGTGTGTGTCCTGAGCGAGCGGTAGAAAAAGCCGGACCAGAAGCGCTGCGGCCGGGCGTCGAAGATCAGGATGCTGGTGTCGATGTCCGGCACGTTCTTTATGAAGTGAGAGGCGATCCTCAAATCGTCGGGGCCGCAGCTGCTCAAGCGGCGCCCGTGTCCGTCCAGGTTCTCGGGGTCGGACGAGTCGGGCGTGAAGGTGAAAAAACCCTTGTTCTCTTCCTCGAGGATGTTCGAATCCAGCTCCACCGCGGTCATCTGTCCCTGCGCATCACCCAGCAGCATGTTCCAGCCGAAGGTGCTTCCTTCCGCCTCAAGCATCGCCCGGGCCTGATCGACGTCCGAGTGACGCGTCAGCATGCGGCGTACCTTGAAGCCGATGGGCACCCCGGAGGAAAGCAGCTTGGCGTCCGTGTAGTGCTCCTTGACCTGGCGGGCCAGGGGATTGTTGAGGGTGTCCGAGGGCGTGACCATCACCGCCAGCCCGTCTTCGTTCATGCCCGAAAAGCCCCAGATCACGCCGGCCCAGCCGATGGTAACGTGGGCCTTGCCGTCCTCCGGCCTGTGGAGCAGGACGACGTTGTGCTTGTGGGCCGTGTTCGCGTCCAGCAGTGCGAAATGATGGGCCAGCCTGAACGATCCGTCCGCGGTCGCCGCGCCGCGTACTGCGAAACCGAGCGCGGGCGGCTGGCTGCGGCCATCGTCGACTCCCTCGTTGATCACCTCGTGGGGTGCCTTGCCGAAACCGGCCGTGGTGAAGGTGATCCTCTCGTCGCGCATGTAACGCGCGTGCAGCGGCAGCGGGTCGACTATCCGCGACAGGTTCCCGGCCTGGACGATCAGCGATACCTCGGATGCCGGCGGCAGTCCCCCGGGAGGAGTGAAGATGATTTCCATGCCGAAGTCGTCGTCTCCCCAGGGAGCGGTCTGGATGCAATCGTCCGTGCCGGATGTGTAGACCTCCTCGCCGAGCTGGATGCGGATCGCCTGCGGATCCATGCCCTGGCTCTCGCCCTCGAGGTCCTCGACGCCGATGATGCTCAGCAGGCTGGGCTGGTCCCAGAACACCATGTGGATCCTGGCATCGGCGGGCACCTCGACCAGCGAGGCGTGTGTGCGCGGCGAGTAGGAGGCCGTCCAGCTTCCCTCTGCGTCGCGTGTCTTCACCGCGTTGTCGTCGCTCTCGTCGACCTGGCCGTCGCCGTTGTTGTCGATACCGTCCTCGTCGAGGGAGTCGAGGACCTTGACCTGCAGGAGCAGTGGAGCCTGGATCTGGCGAATGAAGGCCACCACCGAGCTGAAGGCAAGCAGGGTGTCGGCGAAGGTGTTCAGGATCAGGATCTTCTCGTACTCCACGTCCGCGCCGTCGGCTATACCATGCAGTTCTTCGATGAATTCGGGATGTGTCTCCAGCATCTGTTCTTCCAGGTGCTGGCCGGACTGCAGCAATGTTTGGTAGGAGAACTGCCCGTCGGCATAGAGGGGCTTCTGATACTCTTCCAGAAAGGCCGAGAGGTTCTTGTGCTCGCGGTTGAGGTAGGGCACCAGGGAATTCTCGATCATCGTCGCGTAGAACGATCTTATCTTCGATTCGAAATGTTCACCATGCGCCAGGCCACGTTCGTAGGCCGTGCCCGTGAGCTCGAACACCTCCGCGTATGGCGGTTTGCCGCCCGGCCCGCATGCGGCTGTCACGAGCGACGCCAGAACCAGGCCGACAACGAGCATGCCGACGGCGTTTGCTGTATCCCGTGTCTTTCGAGCTGTTCCGTCCATTGCACGCATGATACCCTCTTTTTTCTATGTGGCCACTTTGCTGACGGTGCCCATGGAGAGCATGATCACGCCGGCGAGGATAAGGGCGATGAAAGCCAGGTTGGCTGGCGCCGGGCACTTGCCGTAGACGATTATCTCCAGGGCCAGGGGCGTCAGGATCGTTGCCGCGTTGACCGAGGGGACCACTTCCAGGGCCCTGCCCCTGACGAAGCCGAACTGGGTAGTCACGGTAGCGGCCGCTGCGAAGCCGATGGCGATATAAGGATACGGCGTATACAACTGGCCCGAAAAAGAGCCGTCGGAGCGTACCAGGCCGGCATCCGCGATGAATATCGCCAGGCCGATGAAGAGACCGGCGGTGAGCCCGAACGTCGTGCCGTGGATCTTCTTGAAATGCCAGGCGAGCACGCAGGCGAACAGGGCCACGGCTACCAGTACCGCGACCGTGACGACCAGCGAGCTGTCCGCGAACTGCCGTACCATTTTCTCTCCCCCGGCCCCCAGGTATCCCAGCACGGACGTGCCGACGATGACCAGCGCGATGCCGACCCCGTCGAGTGCGCCGATCTTCTCCCCGATCACCTTCAGGGCGTATATCAAAAGACCGATCAGGCCGACGCCGGTCATGGCCGAGATCGTCGACGGCGAGCCCGAGTACATCAAGCCCAGGGAATAGGGGAACGCCGCGCCGGCCGTGATGGCCAGGCCGAGCAGCCAGATGCCCAGGTCGAAGCGGTACTGCCTCGAGAACATACGCCGGCCCTGCAGGAAGACATGCACCTTCTGCTTCTGTATGCCCTTGCCGATATTCAGCATCAGGGCCGCCAGGATGCCGAGCATGACTCCGATGATGAAGCCGCAGTCCATGAAGTCTCCGGGGCCGGGTGGTTCTCGTCAGGAGAATTTCCTGAACAGGCTGAAGCGGGTCGCCTTGGCCCAGAGCACGACCTTCTCGACCAGCCCTGGTGACAAGCGGTAGGCCAGCCAGCCCAGGTTGCCTATCGGTGTCATTATCAATTGTTTTTCGCGACCGGCCAACATCTTCATGATCCTCGCGGCCGCCTGGTCCTGGGTATGGTGCGCCGGTCTGTCCGGCAAGACCAGCTCTCCGTTTGCCGCCAGGATTCTCTTCTCCGGATCGTGCTCGGTGAAACCGAGGTAGACCACGCCGACATTGACCCCTTTCGGTAAAAGCTCCAGGCGCAGGGATTCGCAGAGACCGGTGAGCGCCTTCTTGGTGGCACAGTAGACCGATGCCCCGGGCAGGCCGAACAATCCCGCGATGCTGGAGACGAAGACGATTTGCCCGCGTGCCTGGATTATGTGTTTGAGGGCGATGCGCGAGAGGTTCACACTGCCTACCAGGTTGGTGGCGATGACCCGGGAACAAACCTCGGCAGACAAATCGGAGAAGTCGCCGCGCATGGATACGCCGGCGTTGTTGACGAGCAGGTCGAGACGTTCGTAGTGCTCGATGGCGGCACTGACCATCTTTTCGGCCGCATTCAGGTCGCCGATGTCTCCGGCAACCGTTTCGACCTCCGCGCCTTCTTTTCTCAGGATCTCAGCCGATTTCTCGAGGCGTTCTTTGCCCCGGGCGGTAATCACCACCCTGGCCCCTGCACGCGTGAGTCGCCTGGCGAGGGCGAAACCGACCCCGCGGCTGCCGCCGCTGATCAATGCCACCTTGTCTTCGAAAGATTCCATCTCAACCTCGCTGGTGTGTAGATGACCAAAAACAAGCGTTCAGGCCCCGGCCACAGAAATCTACTCAGTTCAGGTGACCGTATTCCCGCAGGCTTCCTATCGTCTCCTCGATGGCCGTGGCGACCGGGGTCTGCTGCATGTCCAGCTCGCGGATGGATTTTTGCGGGCTGTAATATGTCCCCAGGACGGATAGCCTGGCCATGGTGTAGTTGAAGCGCAGGCGCTTCGATAACACCCTCGACAACAGCGATGCCGCGGCGCCGCCGGCCTTGATTGCGCTCGAGGGCAGGACGACACTGGGCGGTTTCATGCCGCCCGCGATATCGGCGACCCGCGAGAAAAAATCCATGTAGGGCATGTTGTGGCCGCCGGCGATGTAACACTCTCCGCGCCGGCCTGCAGTCAGCGCCGAGACCATCGCCCCGGCCACGTCGGGGGCATAGGCGAAATTGCGCCCGCCCGGCGAGGTGAACCGCAGCTTGTGCAGTATGAACTGGCGGATCAGCTCACCCGAGCTGGGCCTCCAGTCAAGGGAACCGAGCAGGAAGGTCGGGGCCACCACCACCGCGTCGAGGTCCCGGCGGCGCACGTAGTCCTGGACCAGGCGCATGGCCCTGTATTTCGATTCCATGTACGCGATGCCGCGGTATTCCCGGGGGAAGGGACCGTTCTCATCGCCGGGGTTCTGCAGCGGACCGAAGCTGAAAGAGCTGGCCGACCCGGTGAAGACCAGCCGCTCGATGCCGTTTTTCAGGCAGGCATCCAGGACCCTGCGCGTCCCTCCGAGGTTGACCTTCCAGACGATTTCCGGATTGGCCCACAGATCGGTGATCGCGGCGCAGTGGAAGACGTAGCGGCAGTCGCGCATGGCGTTCTCCACCACGTTGGTTTCGTCCAGCAGATCGCCCTCCGCGATCTCGACGGGCAGACCCGCCAGCGTCGGTGACCGGCTGCCCGGTTGCACCAGGACTCGTACGTCATAGCCTCCCTCGACGAGCTTTCTCACCAGGTGGCTGCCAAGCAAGCCGTCACCGCCTACTACCAGCGCTTTCGATTTTTTCTGCATTTCCTTATTCGCCCTTTCCATGATCAGTTCCAGACAGGCTGCAACTCGTGGGCCAGGAAGATCGAGTCGATCATTTCCCGCTCCTTCGTCGTCGGGACCCGTGACTCACGACGATTTTCTTCGCGGCCGGTGAGCCTGTACTTGTCCTTGGCCAGCCCGTGGTAGGGCATCAGCTCGACGCGCCCGTTTCGCACGGTGTCGCTCAGGAACGAGGCCAGCGATTCGACGGCCCGGCGGTCGGCGTTGAAGCCGGGGACGACCGGGATCCTGGGCAGCATCCTGGCCTGGCCCACCCGGTCGAGGATCTCGCGGTAGTTGGCCAGGATGCGATCGTTACCGACCCCCGTCGCCTTTTCGTGCGCCTCTGAGGAGATGTGCTTGATGTCGAAAAGGAACAGATCGACGGTATCGACCAGATCATCGACGAGCTCCGGCCGGAAAAAACCGCAGGTCTCCAGGGCGGTGTGCACACCGGCGGCGTGCAGCTCACGAAGCACCGCGACGAGAAAATCGGGCTGGGCGCTAGGCTCGCCGCCCGTCAGCGTCACCCCGCCGCCGGAGTCTTCGAAAAACTCCCTGTCATGCATCGCCCTCAGTGCCACCTCGCGGGCCGTGACGCGGTAGCCAATCGTCTGCATGGCATCGTTGGGGCAGGCCGCGGCGCACTTGCCGCAGGCGCTGCACAGCGCGGAATCCCTGTCTATGGACTTGCGGGTTGCACTGAGCGCTTCGTTGGGGCAGGCTGCCACGCACTCGAGGCAGTGCTCACAACGTTCCGTGCGGTAGATCATCTCGGGTGCAAAGCCCTGCGACTCGGGATTGTGGCACCAGTAGCAGTGCAGCGGGCAACCCTTGAAATAGACGCAGGTACGAATACCAGGACCGTCATGTATCGCATAGGTCT
>Ga0180432_10006801_pt1 | contig 14745 bp, 11 predicted proteins | sample SS_ome_10_FD_132414 | JGI IMG/M metagenome (GOLD analysis project Ga0180432, IMG submission 132414) | Hypersaline lake sediment archaeal communities from the Salton Sea, California, USA - SS_1_MS_2 metaG | ecosystem: Environmental > Aquatic > Non-marine Saline and Alkaline > Hypersaline >... | reverse complement strand
CGCGTCAAAGCGCTCGCCCGCGAAAACTGGGCCTTCGGCCACCCCGTCATCGGCGACATGGCGGATCTCGACGCCGCCACCGTCGAGGAAGCGCAGGCCTTCTTCCGGCTCCACTACGCGCCGAACAACGCCGTGCTCTCGATCGCCGGCGACATCGAATACGACGACGCGCTGGCGCAGGTGCAGCGGTACTTCGAACAAATCCCGCGCAACGAGCCGCCGCCCGAGCCCGACACGAGCGAGCCCGCGCCGACCGCCGAAAAACACGAGGTGCTTACCGACGAGCGCGCCGTCCTGCCGGGCTTCTGGCTCGCGTACCACGCCCCGCCGAGGCGCACGCCCGACACGTACCCGCTCCTCTTGCTGCAGCGCATCCTTCTCCACGGGCGGAGCTCTCGCCTGTACCGGTCGCTCATCAAGGAGCATGAGGCCGCCATCGAGTGCGTCGGCTTCGCCGAGTTCGTCCGCGGCCCGAGCCTTTTTATGATCTGGGCGGTCTCGAAGGGCAAGGACAACGAGCAGTGCAAGGCGATCATCGAAGCGGAACTCCAAAGCGTCGTCGAGGGCGGCGCCACGGAGTACGAGCTCCAAAAGGCGAAGAACCTCGTCAAGGCGCAGTACCTTGACCGGCTCCAGACGAGCCTCGGGCGCGCGATGGTCCTCGCCGAATTCATGCTCTACGACGGCGAGCCGAGCCTTGTGAACACGGAGCTTGAACGATACCTCGACGTGACGGTGGCGGACGTCCAGCGAGTGGCGAAGGACTACTTCGGGGCGCGGAACCGAACAACGGTCGAAGTGATGCCGGGCACAGCACCATGACAAACGAGGGACAGGCGACGCGCTTCCCGACGGCACCGCCCACTCCGGGCGCTCCAGGCGAGTTTCACTTTCCCGCTTTCACCGAGGACCGGCTCGACAACGGCCTGTGCGTCATGGTGTGCGAGGACCGGCGCGTGCCGCGTGTGTGCGCGACGATGCTTATTACAACAGGTCTTGTACGCGACGAGCAGCGCCTCCCCGGCCTCTCGGGAGTGCTCGCAGCCATGCTCAAGGAGGGCACCGCCGCACGCAGCGCCGACGAAATCGCCGAGGCCGTGGACTTCATGGGCGCCGAGCTCGAGACCGCGGGCAACCAGGACATGGTCCAGGCCTCCATCTCGATGCTCGATGAGTATTTCATTGACGGGCTCGAGCTCCTCGCCGAACTCACTCTCCAGCCCGCGTTCCCCGACAAAGAGCTCGAGCGGCTTCGTGGGCGCGAGCTCGCGGCGCTTGCCGCCAAGCACGCCCAGCCCGGCTACCTCGGCCGTAAGGCCTGCTACCGCGCCCTCTATGGCGACCACCCCTATGCGGCGCTCGACGCCACGAGAGAGTCGCTCACGGCGATCTCGCGCCCCGAGCTCGTCGGGTTCCGCGACGGGCACTTCGATCCTTCACGGGCGTGTCTCGTCGTCGTGGGAAGCGTCACGCGCCACGAAACGCTTCGCATGGCCAAGACGCTCTTCGGCGCATGGACGCCCGCGAAGCCGACCGAGCCGCTCGCCGTCAAGGTTCCGCCGGTCACGGCACGGCGCGTCGTCATCGTGGACTTCCCCAACGCGGTTCAGTCGAACATCTTCCTCGCCGGCCACGCGGTGGCGTACGGCCACCCGGACTACGTCCCCGTCAAGGTCATGAACCAGGTTCTCGGCGGGAGCTACGCGAGCCGGCTGTTTATGAACCTCCGCGAAGAGAAAGGTTACACCTACGGCGCCTACTCGCGACCCGACGCCCGCGTCGAGGCCGGAAGCCTCATCGCGTCGGCGGCCGTGCGCAACGAGGTCACCGCGGACGCGCTCCACGAGTTCTTTGGCGAGTTCGACAGGATCCGCGACGAGCTCGTCGGGGCCGAGGAGCTCGCGAACGCCAAGGCATTCCTCACCGGCGTCTTTCCCATCGCGCTCGAGCGTATCGAGGAAGTCGCCGGCCACATCGTCACGCTCAAGCTCCACGGCCTGCCCGACACCTACTGGGACACCTACCGCGACGCGATCAACGCCGTCACCCCCGACGAGGCCCGGGCCATGGCCCAGCGGACCATCCGGCCCGACGAGATGGTCATCGTCGTCGTCGGCCGCGCCGACCACCTTCGCCCCATCCTCGAACCCTATGGTCCCGTCACCGTTCTTGACAAGAACGGGCCACTACACTAGAAAAGAAGATCGCTCGTCCCAGACGAGAAAGCGCCCTTGGCTGGTTGCGGAGGGAAACATGAGCGTCAGCAAGGTGTCCTACGTCCTGCCGTGCTACAACGAAGCCGAGACGCTCGAGGAACTGTATCAGCGGCTCTCTGCCCTGGCGCACAAGCTCGACCATTATGAGTTCGAGTGGCTCTTTGTTGATGACGCGAGCACCGACGAGACGCCGAAGATACTCGACCGACTCGCCGCCGCGGACGTGAGGGTCAAGGTCCTGCGGCTGGCGGCTAACCGGGGCCACCAAATGGCGCTGACCACCGGCCTGGATTTCGCCACCGGCGACGTCATCGTCACTATGGACGCGGACCTCCAGGATCCCCCAGAACTTATTGGGCCCATGCTGGACAAGATTCTCGAGGGCTACGACGTCGTCCATGCACAGCGTCGAGGCCGCGCGGGCGAAACGAAATTCAAACTGATAACCGCGCGGCTCTTTTATTCGCTTATCCGCAAGCTCTCGCCTCATGCGCTTCTCGAGAACGTGGGCGATTTCCGGGCGTTCACTCGTCCTGTGCTGAAGGCGGCGTGCGCGTTCCGCGAGCCCCACCGTTTCCTTCGCGGCATGTTCGTGCTGGTCGGTTTCCGCCAGGGCGTCGTTCAATATGATCGTGAGCGGCGGCATGCCGGGCGCACCAAGTATCCCCTCAGGAAGATGATTCGTTTCGCCGTGGACGGGCTCATGGGTTTTTCATCCGCGCCGCTCCGGTTTTTTCAATACACGGCGGCGATCCTGTGGACGGCCAGCCTTGTCGTTCTCCTCGTCGTGTTGTACGGCCACCTCATTCTTCACAGGGCAATTGCGGGATGGACGGTCGTGGCGATCCTGCTGCTGTTCTTCGGCTCGTTGAACCTCCTGTGTTTCGCCGTCGTCGGCGCCTATGTCGGCCGCATTTTTGAGCAGGGCAAGGCGCGGCCGCTGTATTGGCTTTCCGAGACGCGGAACATTTCCCTCCGGGACGACGACGAAGGAGCGTCCCCTCATCGAGAAGTGGCTTTGTCGAAAGCGATCCTGCGCGCGAAGCAAAAACGTTTCGAGGCGGCGGACGGACGACAAGAGCGCCCCGGCGGATCGCAAGGCGAGGTTGAGGAAAGCAACCACGTTGAACGGAGATAAGGAACCGAATAAACGGCCGCGGCGCGGCTGGTTCTCTTCGAGCGTGGGCGCCCACGTGTTGCTGATTGTGGTGACGTGGGTCGCTTTTTTTATGTGTTTCCGGGATTTCGGCCTTTACGAAGATGACTACACTTTTGTCGGTTACACGGTGGGGATGCAGTGGAAGGATCTCGTCGGTGCGGTGCGCACGGACCTCGTGACGTTGCCCCAAGGACGTCCGATAGGGTTTGCGCTGCCGAAGGCCATCGCGTTTCTCGGTTCCAGCCTGGGCGGTTTGCCTGTCGTCTACATCTTCGGGTTCTGTATCGTCGTGACCAATGTGATCCTTTTTTACCGGCTGCTCCGGCGCCGGTTTCCGGAGAAATTGGCGCTCTTCGGCGGGTTGGCGCTTTGTCTCTTTCCGGCCGACACGACGAGGCCGTTGCTCACGCACTGTTTCCAATTGCAGTTGTCGCTTATGTTCTTGCTCGTGGCAAGCCACCTCTATCTCTCAAAGAGAAAGGTGTCCTACCTCGTCATACTCGGTTCGTTGCTCTCGTACGAATCAGCCTTTTTGCCCTTTTTCGCGCTGCCCCTGATGGAACGGGGATGGGGCAAGAAAACGGCGCGATCGCTCATCAGGCACGTGGCTATTCTGGTCGGCATTCTCGCGTGCCTCTTTCTATTCCGAAAACTTGTCCAGGAATCACGGGTTGGCCGCCTCACGCTGCTCGACGGGGCCAACGTGATCGGCGGGATGTGCCTCGGGCCGATCGTCAGCGCTTTCTCCTTTGTGTATGGGCCGCTCGTGACGCTGAAGTGGTTGGGTGAAGCGCACGGTGGCATGCTTTTTGTCGCGGTCGGGAGCATGCTGGCTTTCGTCATCCTTTTTGCATTTGCGTTCGGGAGCCGCGTCTCACTCCCGAGCACGCGATCACGCTGGACGTTCGGGTGTCGGTCGAGCCTGGCGAATGTGTCCGGTTCCGTCGAGACGGAACAAGAGTGGCTTGACGCGTCTCGCGGTCTCGTCGTCGGCGTCGTCATGATGGTTCTTGCCTACGCATTTGCCTTTACGCATTTTCCACCTTTTATTCTGAGGGGAAGGGCAACAAGCGTCCACTTCGCGGCCGCGCTTGGAAGCGCTTTGGCCTTCGGGTCTCTGTGCTATGGGTGTGATCGTCTGTGTTCCCGCGGGCGGCTGCGATGGCTAAGTACGCTTGTTCTTGCGCTATATTTTGCGACGCTCGTCGGGTACGGCGTCCGAATCCAGAGTGATTTTCGGGCGTCCTGGAAGGATCAGCGCTGGTTTTTCGCGAGGGTTTTGGAGCAGTGCCCGGACCTTTCGGACGGCACCTTGATTCTCGTCGAAACAAATGAGCTTCCGGAGCACACCTATATCTACAGTTATTCCTGGGCCACGCCGATCGTTTTGGAACAGATATTTCAGTTCCCGGAAAGTTGGGAAACACCGCCTCGGTTGTTCATGGTTGACGAGAACTGGACGCGCAGCATCAACGTCAAGGACGCGACGATCGAATGGTGGATGCCGGCGGCGCTTTGGGAGGCGCATTGGGCCAGGCTGCCGGAGGGCAACCTCATTCTTCTGAAAGTAGAAAACGGCAGGCTCACGCGCTGCTTTGACCCTGTGCGTATTCGTGAAAGAGAATTTGCCCTGAAGCAGATCCCCGCCGGCCCCCCAGCGCGGTTTGAGAAAGGTCACCTCTACGACCTTCTCATCCAAGGGCAATAGGGGAACAAGAGGATCGCTTTATTTCCCGACGAGTTTCTTGAATTCCGCCGCCTTGTGCTCGTAGCCGGCGCGGCCCATGAGGCCGTAGGTAAAGTCCTTGGCCTCCTCGACGCCGGGTTGATCAAAGGCGTTGATTTTGTACAGGGCGCTGATCATCACGGTCTGCATCTCGAGCATGTGGAGGAGCTCGCCGACCGTCTCGGGCGTCACCTTCGGCAGCGTGATCGTGTAGCTTGGCCGATGGGCCTTGGCGAGCGCGACCTCCGTCGCTCGTTCCTCGACGTCAATGAGCCTGTTGAAGGTTTTTCCACCGAGGTATTCGAGCCCCTGGATCGGTGGGCGGCCCTTCGGGATGGGGAGCTTTTTGTCGAATTCTTTGGCACGGACAAAGATGATGACCTTGTCGAACGGCCCTTCGGCGTAGAGCTGCACCTGTGAGTGCTGGTCGGTCACGCCGAGCGCCTTGATCGGCGTGAGCCCGACGTGCACGGTGTCGCCCGCGCGGTTGAGCTTCTTGCCGAGACTTTCGGCCAGGAGCTGCCGGAACCAGTCGGCGATTTCGCGCAGCCGCTGCGAGTACGGCATCATGACTGTGAGTCCTTTGCCCTTGCGCGTGTGCGCGAGGTACAGCAGCGTTGCGCAACGCAGCGCCGGGTTCTCGTCGAGGGTCGGTTTGCGGCACGCGGCATCCATCGCTCGCGCCCCGGCGAGGAAGCGTTCGATGTTCACGCCCACCACCGCGAGCGGCAGCAGCCCCACCGCACTCATGACGCTGAAGCGCCCGCCGACGCCGGGCGGCACCTCGAACGACTCGTACTGTTTTGCCGGCGGCATCTTGTTGACCAGCTCTCTGAGCAGCCCCTCGTGCGGGTCGGTCGTCACGATGATGTTTTTCGCGTATTTCGGCCCGAGCGCGTCGCGGAAATGCAGGAACTGCGCCATCGTCTCGCTCGTCGAGCCCGACTTCGTAACCACGTTGAAGACCGTCCGCTTGAGGTTCACGGTGTCCTTGAACGCGGCAAGCCAGTCGGGGTCCACGTTGTCGAGCACGAAGAGTCGCGGCCGGCCGTGGCGCTGCTTTTTGGCCAACAAATTCCAAAACGGATGACGGAGCGCGGCGTGCACGGCCGTTGTCCCGAGCGCCGAGCCGCCGATGCCGAGCACGACGAAATTGTCGCATTGCTTCGCGATGGCATTGGCGGCGCGCTTGATCCGCCGCGCCTCGTCCTGCTGGTAGGGCAGGTCGAAAAAGGTTTCTTGGCCGCCCGCGCGGAGCGCCTCGACCTCGTCGAGCACACGCGGGATTTCCGGCTTGATCGAGGCGAGGTCCTCGTCGGTCAGGCCGTGTTTCGAGCCGATTGTCTTGGCCAGCATGTTTTTGTCATTCAGCGAGATTTTCATAGCACCTTGAGGATGAACTCCCCTCCTTCTCCGATGTCCACGGTATCGCGCGCGCTGCCGCGGTTGATAACGATCTCCAAGTAGCCCGAACTCCCGATGAGCGCCACGAGCTCGCCGGGCCGCCCTTCGGCGTACGCGCCGACGAGGCGATGCACCTCGTGGTCGCGCACCTGGAGCCGGAAATATTGCCCGCGCGCCTTGGCCAAGAGCTCGTTCGCGAACGTCTCGTGCAGGTCAGTAATCAGGTTGCCGAAGCGGTCCACATGCAGGATATGGCCGACCACCTCCGCCTCGCTCAGCTTGCTCGGCGTCGAGCGCGGGAGCTCGACGAAACGCTCCATCTCGGGGCCGAGCTTCGTGATGTTCACACCGGCATCGAGGTGCGCGGCCGCCGGCGCAAAGACGTCGCGCCCGTGAAAGGTCCGGCTCACGGGCGTGCGCATGTAGCGCTCGTCCTCGATCCGCACGGCACGCCGCACTTCCTGACCGTCGAGCGCGTAGCTGATGACCCCGTTGTCCGGCGCGACGAAGCGGCAGCGGTCGGTCTCGACGGCGATCGCCGCTCGCTCGCCGCCGACCCCGGGGTCCACCACGACGCAGTGCACCGTATTGTCGGGGAAGTGCGGACAGGCGTTCCGGAGCATGAAGGCCGCCGCGGTAATGTCGTGCCGCGGGACCTCGTGACAGACGTCCACGACGTCGGCCGTGGGGCTGATCGTTTTGATCACCCCCTTCATCGTGCCGACGAACCAGTTGTCATGCCCGAAGTCGGTGAGCAGCGTGATGATTCCCATGGCGGTCTCCGTCGGTGCGGACTGTAGCCGAGCCGACCGGTCCAAGGCAAGCCTAGTGGTTGGCCCTGCGGGCGCACTTTTCCGGTTGTGCGGGAACGAAAAGGCGTGCAGAATCGTTGTTATAGTGTTGGGACGATGAATCCTTGGGGCGATCGAGCGGCATGCCTCACCGTTATCTCAGTGAGACCCTGTGTATTATTCTCGGCGGCGGCAAGGGCGAACGCCTCTACCCGTTGACCAAGACGCGCTCGAAGCCCGCCGTTCCGTTTGGCGGCAAGTACCGGTTGGTGGACGTGCCGGTGAGCAACTCCATCAATTCCGGCCTCCACAAGATTTTCGTCCTGACCCAGTACAATTCCGCCTCGCTCAACCGCCACCTCATCAACACCTTTCGTTTCGACCATTTCTCCGACGGCTTCGTCGAGGCGCTGGCCGCCGAGCTCACGCCCGGCAGCGCCGAATGGTTCAAGGGCACCGCCGACGCCGTGCGCCAGTGCATGCGCCACTTCGAGCGCTACAATCGCCGGTACTACCTCGTGCTCTCCGGCGACCAGTTGTACCGCATGGACTACCGCCGGATGCTCACACAACACGTCGAGACAAAAGCGGACATTACCGTCTCGACCGTGGCGGTTCCTCAGCGGAGCGTGGACGGCTTCGGTGTGATGAGGCTCAACAAGCGCAAGCGCGTCATCGGGTTTGCCGAAAAGCCCAAAGACCCCGAGACGGTCGAGGCCTTCCGGCACGAGGCTGAGTTTCTGAACACCTGCGGCCTCGATGCAAGTCGCAACCGCTCCTGGCTCGCGTCCATGGGCATCTACGTCTTCAAGGCGGGCGTCCTCGAGGCAATCCTCAAGGACCCCTCGAAAATTGACTTCGGGTGCGACATCCTCCCCGAAGCCTTCAAGCACTGGCGCCTCTACGCCTATCCGTTTCGGGGCTACTGGCGCGACATCGGGACGATCCGCTCCTTCTACGACTCGAACATTGACATGACCGCCGACCGGCCGCCGTTTGACTTTTACTCTCCGGCCGCGCCGATCTACACCCATGCCCGGTTCCTGCCGGGCTCGAAGCTCCGACGCTGCACGATCTCCAACGCCGTCGTGGGCGAGGGGGTGATCGCCAAGGGCGCGACGTTCTCGCACTCCATCATTGGCGTCCGGAGCGTCGTCCGCGAGGGCACGGTGCTCAAGCGTACCGTCATGATGGGCGCGGACTACTACGAGCCGAGGCGCCCGCGTCGGCGCATCCCGCTCGGCATCGGCAAGAACTGCCACATCGAAGGCGCCATCATTGACAAGGACGCGCGCATCGGCGACAACGTGCGCATCCTCAACAAGAAAAAGCTCAGGTACCTCGACGGCGACGGCTACTGCATCCGTGACGGCATCGTCGTCGTCGAGAAAGACGCCCAGATCCCCAGCGGCACCGTGATCTAGGCGCGCACTTCCGCCTCCCCAAGCACCGACGCCACCGCTTCAAGGACCTGCCCCGGCGACACGTCGGCCGTGCGACGCCGCGCCCGCGGCTCGTCCGTCTTCGGCTCGACAATCCGCCACGGGCTGAACGGCATCGGCTGGTTCTGGACCGGGTCCGTCGGGCCGAGGATCACCACCACCGGCGTGCGCATGATCGAGGCGATGTGCATTGGGCCCGTGTCTCCCCCGATGCAGCCACGGCACCGCCCGAGCAGCACGGCGAGCTCCTTCTGCGACACCGGCGGGGCGACGAGCACCTCGTGGTGCGCTCGCGAATGGATTTCCTTGACGAGCTCTTCTTCGCCCGGGCCGGTAACCACGAGCGGCGTCAGATCGAGCCGCTCGACAAGCAAGTCCGCCAGCGCTGCGAAGTGCTGCGCCGGCCAACGCTTGTGCCGCCTCGAACGGCTCGAGCCCGGAATCAGTGCGACCACTCGTGAGGCATCAAGCGTCGAGAAGAACGCTTCGATCTTCGCTCGTTCCGCCTCGCCGAACGTCAGTTCCGGCGGCTCGGTGAGGCGTTTGCCGCCGAAATGCTCGACGAGCGCGAGGTTGCGCTCGAGGCGCGGGCTCCTCACGGGCCCGGGATCAACCAGCACGTTGTACGCGCGCCAGCTCCCCTCCTTGCTGTGGCCGCGCACGTAGCCGATGCGCAGCGGCGCCCGCGTGCGGCGGGTCAGCACCGCTGTCTTGAACAGGCCGTGGAAATCGAACACCGCGTCGGCGCGCCACGCCTCGAGCCTCCGGCGGAACGCGCGCCACGTGCGAAACCACCGGGGCCAGGCGAACGGGTTTCGCGAAGCGGCTCGAAGCTCGCGGCGCGGCAGGACGAGGCGCTCGTCCACGTACCGCAGGCTCTCGAGGATCGGGGCGCACCGGTCGTCCACGAGCCACGCGATCCTGGCCTGCGGCGCCGCCGCGCGCAGCGCCTGCACGGCGGGAATCGTGCGCACCACGTCGCCGAGCGCGCCGAGCCGGATCACGATGATGCGGCCGAGCTGGTCAAGGTGGACGTCTGAGGGTCTTTTGCGCATGCTGCTATTTCGGCCTCGTGGTGAGCACCTCGTGCCGGTACCGCCACCGGTGCCACCGCATCGTCGAGGCCCGCCCGACGAGCGCGCGGTAACACGGCAGGTCCGGCCCCGCGTACTCGACGAGGAAACGGAGCATGTCGCTCCGCGTGATGCCGAACCCAGCAGCGCGCGCCTTTTCGGCTGATTTCCATAGCCGGCGCAGGTTCTTGAGGCGCGTTCGTACACTCATGGGCCGCACGAGGCGTGCCTTGTCGAAGTCAATGATGAAAACCTCGGGGCGCTTCTCCTCCAAAACGCGCACGAGGATGTTTTTCAGGTGCAGGTCGGCGTGGAAGAGCCCCGCGTCGTGCATCACCCGTACGGCTCGGGCTGCGGCGGCGATCGCCGGGATGCGCTCGCGACGCGCTGGTCGCGTGCGCAGATACTCGAGGAGGTCAACGGTTCCCGGCAGTTCCCGCGAAAAAACCCAATACCGGTAAAAGGGCGGTAGGGCGCGTTCCGTCACCACGGCGGGCACCTCGGCCGTCGGTACGCCGCGCGCGATCGCGTGGCCGACGACGCGCATCTCGCTTAGCGGCTTGCGCGGGTCGAGGTAGCGGCTCCCGAGCAGCCTTCTGAGAAGCCCCCCGTGTTCCATTCGCTTGCAGAGCAGCCGTGCGCCATTGACCTCGACGAGGCCCAGCGCGCCGCGTCCCGTGCGGCCCGGCACGCGTGGTGCATGCGCCGCCGCGTTGTAGAGATCAACTCCCGCAAGCTGGTCCTTCCACTTCGGCTGTAGAAAGATTGTTCGGGACCCGTTGCGCCGAATAATGGGGATGAAGCGTTGCGCTTCGTTCTCGTCGAGAACGCGCCGGTACACCGCAAGGTTCGCTTCGACTATCTGCTCGGGGCGAAAGCTTTTGTCGAGAAAGCCACGTGCGTTCTCGATGATCGCCCGCGGCGCTGGTTTCTCCATGAGGCGCTCAAGCTCGTCGGCGAGAGCCACGGCGTTTCCGGCTGGAAACAGGACTCCGGTTTCGCCCGGCCGAACGATCTCCGGCAGGCCGCCTGCGTCGGCGGCGACGACCGGAACGCCCGACTCAAAAGCCAGGAGCACGACACTCCCCAATGCCTCCCGGACCGAGGGCATGATGAAGACGTTCATTCGCCCAAGGAACGGTCGGATGTCATTGGCGTAGCCGGTGAAGATCGTAGCATCAGCGATCCCTTCGCGCTGAGCCTGTGCCTCGAGCGCCCAGCGCAACCGGCCGTCGCCGACGATCAGCAGCTTGAAAGCGCGCCCGCGTCGCCGCAGCATGCTCGCCGCGGCGATGAGCGTGCGCTGGTCCTTGCACGCCTCGAGCGCGCCGACGGTACCGATGACGAAGTCCTCCGGCTCGATGCCGAACGTTTCCGGCGTCGTTGCGTGAGCCGCGGCTTCCGGCGCCAGCTCAACGCACGCGTCATGCACGACGGTGACTCGGCCGGGCGGCACGCCGTAGTTGAGGAGTTGTCGGCGCACGGCCTGGGTGATGGCGATGAAGTGGTCCACGCCTCGGAGGTATTTCGCGCGACTGAACGGACCGCGTCGGATCGGCCGCAGCACGCGCCGCGTCACGACGAGCTTCCATGACCGACGTCGTGGTGAGGCGAGCCAGCCAAGCCCATGGGCCATCCCCGTGTGGCAGTGAAGCGCCGCTGCGTCGGACTGGCGCATCAGCCGCCGGAGGCGCCGGGCGGCGAGAAAGTCGAACTCAGTGCGCATCCGCAGCTCGCGAACCTCGACTCCTGCCGCGCGGGCGCGTGCGGCAAGCGGTGAGCCGGGCTGGGCGACGAGCAGCGTCTCGTGCCCACGCTCGACGAGCCCGGCGCAAAGCGCGAGCGTCTGGACCTCGCCGCCGTGGAAGCGTCGCGCCGGATTAAGGTGGACTGTCTTCATGCGGCTCGCCCCCGCGCTCGGCGTCGTTCTGGATCGCCCAGATTCGCAACTGCGTCACGAAGGTATGGATGGCGTTCATTCCCGCCCGGATGAGGCCCGGCGTCCCGTCGAGGAACGAACGCTTGACGACAAGAGTCCTCAGGAACGCAAGCGGTGCGCGCGCAAAGTTGAGACAATGGAAACGGCGGCCACTTTTGACCGCCTCACGCGCCTCGGCGAGCGTCTCGCGGTCGAGCCGTTCCCAGCGCTCGGTGAGCGATTCGACGTCGTTCGGGCTCACTCCGTTCCCTCTGCCGTCTCGTCGGCGGGCGTGTTCGTCTTTGGCACGATGTACCCCAGCGTCCGATTCGTCCGACTAACGTACGTGCGTGCGATCCGCTGCACGTCCTCGGCGGTCACAGCCTCCATCTTTGCCACGTAGTTCCTCAAAAACTCCCAGCCGATCATCACTTCGTACTCCCCGAGGATCTTTGCCAGGTCGAGGTTCGACTCCATCCTGCGCACGAACCACGCCGCGAGCTGGTTCTTGGCGCGCTGGAGCTCGCGCGCCCCAACGAGCTCCGCCTTGACTTTCTCGAATTCATCGAGCACCGCGGCGTCCACTTCCTCGACGCTGTGCGGCGCCTTGGGCGTCGCGCCGTACATGAAGAGGTTCGTGTCGCGCAGATTCAGGATACCGGACCAGATGTTCACCGCAGTCTGCTCCTCCTCGACGAGCCGCTTGTAGAGGCGCGTTGTCCGGCCGCCGCTCATGATTTCGCCGAGGACGTCGAACGCCGCGTGGTCGGGGTCGTCGAGGGGCACGGTGAGCCAGGCCGAGAATACGATCGGTTGGGCGTCGAACTCGACGGTGATGATCTTCTCGCCGCGCGGCGCTGGCTCGGTGGTGCGGCGCGTTCCGGGCGGCGGCTGGCGCGGGATGTCGCCGAAATATGTTTCGATGAGCGCCACCGCCGCTTTCGCCTCGACGTCGCCGACGATGCTCAGCACGGCGCGGTTCGGCGCGTAGTAGCGCGTGTAGAACGCCGTAACCGCGTCGCGCGTGTAGCTCGCCATGTCGTCGGCCCAACCGAGGATCGGGTGGTGATACGGATGCCCGACGTATGCCGCTGAGAGCAACGCTTCCCACAGCGCGCCGCCCGGCGAGTTGCCCACCCGCATGCGCCGCTCCTCGATGATGACCTGCTGCTCTTCGTAAAACTCGCGAAAGACCGGGCCACGCATGATCTGCGAGAAGATGGCGCACCACAGTTCGAGCTTGTTCGCCGGCAGGCTCATGAAGTAGTTCGTGCGGTCGAAGCCCGTCGTCGCGTTCTTGTCCTCGGCGCCGGCCTCGATGAGGATCTTGTCAATCTCGCCCGAAACCGTGATCTTCTCGTGCTCGGCCTTCAGCTCGGCGTAGCGCGCCTCGAGCGCCTTGACCTTCTCCAAGTCAGGATCCTTCTTCGCGCGTTCCGCCCGGAGCGCCGTTATGACCTCGTCCTTCTCGGCGATGAGCTTTTGCTCGAGCGCCGCGTCGGTCGTGCCGAGCATCGGCGTGCCCTTGTCATAGAGGTGCTCGACGAAGTGCGCGATGCCCGTGATGCCGCTCGACTCGTCGGCCGAGCCGACGCGGTACGTGAGGCACACGGCCACGGTCGGGACCTGGTGGCGCTCGACGACGAGGATCGTCAGCCCGTTCTCGAGCGTGAATTCCTGCACGTCGATGTTGAGCGCCTCGACGGCCTGCGCTGCACAGGCCGCGAGGAGCGCCACGAGAGCCATGAATGCCGCGGCAACCGATTTCGTTCTCATTGGCTTGATGTCTCCTTCAGCTCGGGCCGGTTCAGGCCCGAGGATGATATTGCTTGTGGACCGACTTGAGCCGGTCGGCGTCCACGTGCGTGTAGATCTGCGTCGTGCTGATGTTCGCGTGGCCGAGGAGCACTTGGACCACCCGGATGTCCGCGCCGTTTGTCATCAAGTGCGTCGCAAACGAGTGCCGCAGCGTGTGCGGCGTCACCCGCTTGCGCCACCCGAGCGCCGCAACGTATCCGTGCAGCCGCTTCCAGAGCCCCGCCGGCGTCAGCCGGGCGCCGCGCCGCGACACGAACAGAAACTCACTCCTCCGTTTGCCGAGGAGCGTCGGTCGCGCGTCCGTCTTGTAGCGCTCGATCCATTCGAGCGCTGTCGAGCCAACGGGCACGAGGCGTTCCTTCGAGCGCTTGCCCGTGACGCGGACCATGCCGGCCTTAGCGTCGAGGTCGGTGACACGGCACGCTACCGTTTCCGCGAGCCGCAGACCCGACGCGTACATGAGCTCGAGGATCGCGCGATCCCGCAGTCCTAACAATGTCAACACGTCGGGTCGGCCCAGAAGTTCCTTGACCTCCTCGACCGTGAGCACTTCCGGCAGCAGCCGCCACGTCTTGGGCGACTCGACGTCCTCGGCCGGGTTGTGCGCCAACAAACCTTCGTCGTTGAGGCACTGGAAAAATGCTCGGAGCGCCGCGAGCCGCCGCGCGAGCGAGCTCGACGACAACCCACGTTTCTTCTCGGCGATCAGGAAATCCAATATATCCTTGCGCTTGAGCGTGGTCAACGCGCCCTTCCCCGCGGCGGCGGCGTAGTCGAGGAACCGCCGCACGTCGCCGACGTAGCACTCCATCGTGTGGAGCGCCGCGCCGCGCGTCGCGAGCAGCGTCTGCCTGAAAAGCTCGAGCGCCTCATCCATCGCTGCGTTCCTCGTCGGAGGCGTGCGTTCGGCCCTCGTAGAGCTTCGCGTAGCGCAGAAACACCTGGTACGCTGTCATCGAGGCGATCACGTACCCGTGGAACCCGTCGAGGACGCCCGCCTTGACGAACGCGACCTCGAGGAATTTCACGAGCGGCCGGGCGAGCATCTTCAAAGTGTCTCCGGGCTTCCAGCGCCGGCTCGACGCCCAGATCGCCGCATAGCGATGCATCGTCCGCAGTTGCTCGCTGATCGTGCGGTACGAGTAGTGGATCAGATCGCCGCGCAGGCGCTTCACCGGCCCGTCAACGATGGGCATTT
>Ga0180432_10006799_pt1 | contig 14749 bp, 3 predicted proteins | sample SS_ome_10_FD_132414 | JGI IMG/M metagenome (GOLD analysis project Ga0180432, IMG submission 132414) | Hypersaline lake sediment archaeal communities from the Salton Sea, California, USA - SS_1_MS_2 metaG | ecosystem: Environmental > Aquatic > Non-marine Saline and Alkaline > Hypersaline >... | reverse complement strand
TGGCTCTGGCCATCTGGACGAACCGGAGGGTTTTCTGGGCCGGGCTGGTGACCATCATCCTTAGCATCGCCTACAGCATGAAACCTGTCTCGCTCAAATCGGTTCCCGTGTTGTCGTCGCTGATCCACGTCACGGAAGGCACCCTTGCCTGCGTAGTCGGCTGGTGGGCGGTTGGTGCGGCAAACTGGACGTCGGTTGTGGTCGGTTGTTACTTTGGCCTGGTGTTCGCGGCCGGTCACCTGCATCACGAGGCAGCCGACCTGTTCGCCGATCGGCGCAGCGGAACAAGAACTCATGCGGTTCTTTTCGGTGCCAGGACCACGTTGTTGGCCGGCCTCGCCCTCTGGACTCTTTCGGCTATCCTGTTTTCGGCTCTGGCCTTCTGTGTTCTGAACCGTCAATACCTGGGCTGGATCCAGCTGGCCATGTTCGCCGCCTACCTGTGGGGCCGGGCATTTATTCTTAGGGGCCGCAACGATCCCGCGGCGATCAAACACTTGCAGGCTTTTTATCGCCTGGTGTTTCTTTCCGGTGGTTTGATCATGGTCATAGTCATGACACTCTTAGAGGCAGCGAAGTGACCCGATACAAACATTTTCTTGCCCTGGCCGGGGCCTGCCTGGCAATTGTCGCGGCAGGAGTCATTCTCTACGCGGGCACACTGTCGGCCGAATTCACCTCGGACGATGTATTGGTGACCATCGAAAATCCACTCGCCGTGGATGCATCCAACATCCCTCATTTCTTCGCAAACGATTTCGACTGGTTGATACCAGAGGAACTCGATGATTCCGTACACCAGGCCAGCCGCCACGGTCTGTATCGCCCCCTGTTGGCATCCAGCTACACCCTCGACGCACTGTTGCACGGGCCCGAGCCCTTCGGTTGGCGGCTCACCAATCTAGTCCTGCACCTGGTGGCCTCCCTGTTGGTGTTCTCGATTGCCGGCCGCCTGCTGGGATCCATGCTGGGCGGGCTGGCGGCCGCCCTGCTCTTCGTCGCCCACCCGGTTCACGTCGAGGCGCTTGCATCGCTGCTCGGCGGGCGCGCCGAGTTGCTGGCCACCGTTTGCGTGCTGGGTTCCTGGCGCCTCTTTCTGGCCGGCAACGACAGGAGCGGCCCGCGGCGCTGGCTTCTCGACACGGCATCGGCCCTCGTTTTCTTGCTGGGGCTTTTCTCCAAGGAAAACGCCGCAATGTTGCCAGCCATACTGTTGCTGGGCGGGTATTGTATTGACGGTAAGAGAATCCGCGATCTGCTGGTACGCCTCGTGCCCCACATCGTTATCTTTGTCCTCTATGCCTCCCTGCGTTTTGTGATAGTGCAGCGCATAGCTCCCAACGATTGGTCACAGGTATTCGGTCCGGCCTCGGCACCGGAGACATTCGGTATCGTAATGTTCATCATGGCCAGCTACCTGCGTCTGGTATTGGTACCCTACCCCCTGTTGCACCCGGACTGCTTCGCGGATCTTCCAGAGCGAGTGAGCACCTGGGACAGTATCTATACTTTTCTGCTGATCGGCGGCCTGCTGGCGCTGTCCGTCCTTGGCATCGTCGCGGGCAGGCGCCGGGCCAAGGCCCCCGTCTGGGCCTTTTCGATTCTGTTGTTCTTCGTCTGCCTGGTACCCGTATCTCACATCATCCCCTTCAGGGTGCTGATGGCAACCCGTTTTTTGTATCTGCCCTCGGTGGCTTTCTGTCTGTTGGCCGGCGGGCTGGCAGTCGAGGCCTGGAAACATTACCCGAGAATACTCGCAATCGGTGGTTCACTGGTTCTTGCTGCCTATGTTGCCGGAACCCTGGCTGGCAATCGCTCGTGGTCCGATCTGGACAGGCTCTACCAGGGGCTTTTGGAATGCAATCCGGATTCGGCGGATGCCTACAACAACATGGGTACCTCGCGCCTGAGAAAAGGCCGCCCGCAAGAAGCCCTGGCTTTATTCCTTCAGGCCACCAAGGCGGCACCCGAAATGTCCGATCCGCTCTACAACATCGGACTGGCGCAGCAGAAACTGGGCCGCAGTGCCGAAGCCGAGAATGCTTATCGCAAGGCACTCGCCCGCGACCCGTCTCATGCCATGGCGGCCAACAATCTGGGCACCCTGCTCCAGGCCAGGGGAGATCTGGCCGCAGCGAGGCAGCTTTTCGAACAGGCGCTCGAAGCCGATCCATCCCATCCGGCTGCCATGGCAAACCTGGGCAGCCTCTACCAGCGCGCCGGTAAGCCGGAAGAAGCCGAGAGCATGTTCCGCCTGGCCCTGAAAATCGATCCCCGGCTCGTCGGCACCCGTTTCAACCTGGCGCGGCTGCTTGTCGACACGGGGCGCAGCGCAGAGGGAGAAAGGCTGTACCGTGAAATAATCGGAAGCCGGCCGCAACACGCCATGGCCCACAACAATCTGGCTAACTTGCTCAAGGGCAGGAAGCAATGGGTGCAGGCCCGCTACCACTACGATTTGGCATTGTTGAACGATCCGGCCTGTGTGCCGGCTCACTTCAATCTGGCAAACCTGTTGATGTTACGAGGCGAGCCACAAGAGGCCGGCGAACATTACCGCACGGCCGTCGGGCTGGACACCGATCACGTGCGGGCCTGGATCGGCCTGGCCTACGCCCGCCTGGAACTTGGTGATTTACAAGGTGCCGCTCAGGCTGCCGCGCGTGCTGCAGCCCTGGCCCCGGACGACGAGCGCGTAGACAAGATCAAAAAGCGCCTCGGGACACCCTCCAGATGACCGCTCGGATGCGTCTGCCTATGGCATGGCGCGCTCGACCAGCAGGCGCAATATCAACCCGCGCGGGTAACCGCCACCCGTATAACCGCTGTCTTCCATGAACAACAGGGCGTTGTATACTGCTTCGACCTGCTGGCCGCCGCTCGGCGCCGGGCTGCGCAGCCAGCCCGGCATGACCACCGAGGGCACCTGCATCACCATCTCGCCGGCTTCACTGTGATCCGGGTCGATGCCAATTGTTGCCGACAGGGCCGAGATGACTGCGGTCGGACCGCCGCTGACCACCGCCAGCGAGGTGCCGCCAACGGCCGAGTAGCCATCGATGGCCAGGTTGGCCACGTCGCCCTCGCCGGTCATTGTACCGGCGGTGATGTGCGCCTCGGTTTCGAAAACCGTGCTCAACCCGTCGGGGATGGCGTAGGTATCCAGTTCGACACTCTCGACGCCGTCCTGCAGGCGCACGGCCGGGTTCTGGTGCGGCGTCTCGGAGGTATTGCGTTCGTCGCTGCCGCGGATGATCATGGAGTTGACTCCATTGTCGTTGCCCAGGCCGGTCACCTCGTTGAGTGTGTCCGGCAACGCGCGCGGCACCGCCGACACCACCGTGTTACCATCGCCACCGTCGACGTCGTTGGATTCTAGCCCGTTCACAGAACCCATGATAACGGCGGCCCGCAAATCGCCCGAGTTGTCGGCGCTGACGGTTGCTAAGCCGCTCGTCTCATGCGGCGTGCTGACATCGACTGCGCTGGAGGCAGTCAGCTTGTCCGGGTTGAACGCGCCCAGCGACAGGCTGTGTCCGGTCAGATCGAGGGGATTGCCGCACACGTCCAGTCCCTGCAGCTTCACGTGAGCCGAGGAGCCGGCCTGGTTGCCGGTCTTTGCGTAGATGTAGATCGGTTTGGGTCCGTCGCGCCAGAAGTTGGCCGCCGCGCCGGCATAGCTCGGCAGCCAGCCGTAGTTGGCCGCGCCGGAGTCGTCGTGGCCCTGGTCGTCCTTGCAAATGGTGGTGGTACCGTCCCAGACCACGACCGGCGAGGCACCGGGAATGCCCTCGGGGATGTTGACCCGGATCTTGGTCGTCGATTCCGAAACGACATCGGCCGGCTGTATCTCAACGCCGCCGACCCAGACGGTGTTGCCGCTCGAGGCAAAGCCGGTGCCGCAGATGGTCAGCACGCCGCCGGCCTCGATGGTCTCTTCGGGCAACTCGCCGTTTGTGCAGCTGTCGTTGTCAGTCGAAAGTCCGGTGATCGACAGGGTGTAGCTCGAAAAATCCTGCAGGTAGACGCTGGCGTTGTCGTCATTGGACCACTTGGTCTGAATCAACGGGCCCAGGGCCGGGTTGATGGCCGGGAACTGGTCGTCGAGCGTCGGCAGGGTGATCGAGTTGGCAAGTTCTAACGTCGAGGCGGCAAAGAAGTAGACCGTCTCTCCGCCGCCCGTGGCGCTGATGACCATGAAGCCGGTATCCGATGCCGGAAGTTGCATGCGCACGCTGGCCTGGCCGTTGTCGTCGGTGTACACATCGACCTGAGACAGCGGAGTGCCATCCTCGTCAAGCACCGAGCCCAGGGCATTGTTGCAGAGCTTCATGACGTCCAGCGGGCAAATGCGCCCCTGGGACAAGTCGCTGCAATTGTATGTGTTGTAGGAGTCGCCGTAACAGATGCCTTCTGTCGCCGGGTCTTCCGGGTCTATACCGTCGGTCAGAGCCTCGACAGCGAAGGTCACCAGTTGGCCGGGTATCGCATCGCCGTCTCCGTCGTTGATCTGCACGACCGCCGGGAAGGGCAGCTCGACGCCGATGGGGCCGAACTGGCCGTTGCCCGAGATGCGCCGCAGGCCCGGCTCGGTTGAGTAAGGAATGACAACCGCGGCGACGATGGGATTCGAGTAGCCTGAGCAATTCTCGTCGGTACAACCGTCGCAATCGTTGTCGATGTTGTCTTCGCAAATGGTCTCGACCCACTCGTGATCGGGATCGGAGTGTGGATCGGGGTTCTCGGCGTGTGTGCAAGTACCGTCACCGTTGCAAGAATCGATCGTGCACGGCGATCCGTCGTCGCAGGAATAGGGCACGCCGCTACACACGCCCGCGGTACAGGTGTCCGGATAAGTACACATATCGGGGTCTTCGCAAGGGGTGCCATCCGGCTTTGGCGGATCGGAGCAGATGCCGGTAGAGGGGTTGCAGACGCCCACGTCGTGGCATTGATCGGAGGCCGTGCAGACGACGGGATCGTCACCCGTGCAAGTGCCTCCTTGACAGGTATCGGTCTGGGTGCACTCGTCGTTGTCGTCGCAGGGCGAGCCGTCGGCCTTGGGCGGATCGGAGCAAATACCGGTGTCCGGATCACAGGTGCCGGCGTTGTGACACTGATCGGAGGCGGTGCAAACAACCGGATCGGAACCGGTGCAGGTACCCGTCTGACAGGTGTCGGTCTGGGTGCACTCGTCACCGTCGTCGCAAGGCGTGCCATCGTCCTTGGCCGGGTTCGAACAATTCCCGGTAGCCGGGTTGCAGATGCCGGCCTCATGACACTGATCGAGAGCCGTGCAGACGACCGGATCGGAGCCAGTGCACGTTCCCGACTGGCAAGTGTCTGTCTGGGTACAAAGGTCGCCATCGTCGCAGGATGTCCCGTTCGGTTTGATCGGGTCGGAGCAAATACCGGTGTCAGGGTCACAGGTGCCGACATCGTGACACTGGTCGGAGGCCGTGCAGACAACCGGATCGTCTCCTGTACAAACGCCCGACTGGCAGGTATCGGTCTGGGTGCACTCGTCGCTGTCGTCGCAGGGCGTATTATCTGCCTTCGGCGGATCGGAGCAGATGCCGGTGTCCGGATCGCAGGTGCCGGCGTTGTGGCACTGGTCGGATGCCGTACAAACAACCGGATCGGAGCCGGTGCAAGTTCCCGTCTGACAAGTGTCGATCTGCGTGCACTCGTCGCCGTCGTCGCAGGACGTGCCGTCATCCTTGGGCGGATCGGAGCAGATCCCGGTAGCCGGGTTACAGGTGCCGACATCGTGGCACTGGTCGGATGCCGTGCACACGACCGGGTCTGCACCAGTGCAAGTACCCGACTGGCAAGTGTCCGTCTGGGTGCACTCGTCGCCGTCGTCGCAAGAAGTGCCGTCAGCTTTGGGGGGATCGGAGCAGATCCCGTTGATCGGGTTGCAGGTACCGACGTCGTGGCACTGGTCTGATGCCGTGCAAACCACCGGGTCTGTGCCGGTACACACGCCGGACTGGCAAGTATCCGTTTGGGTGCATTCATCGCTGTCGTCGCAGGAAGTACCGTCAGCCTTGGGCGGGTCGGAACAGACACCCGTGGCCGGGTTGCAGGTACCTGCGTTGTGGCACTGGTCGGAAGCCGTGCAAACCACCGGGTCGGAACCCGTGCAAATACCACTCTGGCAGGTGTCAACCTGAGTGCACAGATCGCCGTCATCGCACGAGGTGCCGTCCGATACCGCCACGTTCTCGCACTCTCCCCCGACACAGTCGTCTGCGGTACATTCGTTACCGTCGTCGCAATCGCCCGCGTCGAAGCACTGCATGCAGCCCGTGTCGTTCATGTCGAAGAAGGTATCACAGTCGTTGTCCCAACTGTCGCCACAGGTGGCATCTCCGTAGGGGCCTTCAGATTCTCCCGGGTTGACACTGCCCTCGTTGTCATCGCAGTCGTCTCCGTCCGGACAAGCCCAGTCGAAGTAGGTATCGCCGTCGGTGTCCTTGTCGGTGGCCCCCGCCGTACAGGTACCCGACTGACAGGTATCCAGAGAAGAACATGGATTGCCGTCGTTGCATGCGGTGCCGTCAGGTTTTGTCGGATTCGAACAGTTGCCGGTCGAGGGGTTGCATGTACCCACATCGTGACACTGGTCCAAAGCCGAGCAGACGACAGGATCGGCGCCGGTACAAACACCGGATTGGCAGGTATCGGTCTGGGTGCAGAGATCGCCGTCGTCGCACGAGGTACCGTCGGGCTTTGGCGGGTCGGAACAAATACCTGTGTCCGGGTCGCAGGTACCGGCGTTGTGACATTGGTCTGAAGCCGTGCAGACCACTGGATCTGCGCCGATACAGCTACCCGACTGGCAAGTGTCGGTCTGGGTGCAAAGATCGCCGTCGTCGCACCCGGTGCCGTCGGGCTTCATCGGATTCGAGCAGTTGCCCGTAGACGGGTTGCAGGTGCCGGCATTGTGGCACTGGTCCAGCGGGCTGCAAACCACCGGGTCAGAGCCGGTGCAGGTACCGCTCTGGCAGGTGTCGGTCTGGGTGCAAAGATCGCCGTCGTCGCAGGCCGTGCCGTCGGGCTTGATCGGGTTCGAGCAGTTACCGGTCGAGGGATTGCATGTGCCAACGTCGTGACACTGGTCGAGGGCCGTGCAGACGACCGGATCGTCTCCGGTACAAATGCCCGACTGGCAAGTATCGGTCTGGGTACACTCGTCACCATCGTCACACGAGGTTCCGTCGGGCTTTATCGGATTCGAACAGTTGCCGGTCGACGGGTTACAAGTACCGGCATTGTGGCACTGATCGAGCGGGTTGCAGACCACCGGGTCAGAACCGGTGCATGTACCGCTCTGGCAGGTGTCGGTCTGGGTGCAGGCATCCCCGTCGTCGCAGGAGGTGCCGTCGGGCTTGATTGGATTCGAACAGTTGCCCGTCGAAGGATTGCAGGTGCCGGCGTTGTGGCACTGATCCAGCGGTGAACACACCACCGGGTCCGAGCCGGTGCAAGTGCCGCTCTGGCAGGTGTCGGTCTGGGTGCAGAGGTCTCCGTCATCACAAGCCGTCCCATCCGGCTTGATCGGATTCGAGCAATTGCCGGTAGACGGATTACAAGTGCCCACATCGTGGCACTGATCGAGAGCCGTGCAGACGACCGGGTCGGCCCCCGTGCACACACCCGACTGGCAGGTGTCGGTCTGGGTGCACTCATCGCCGTCGTCGCAGGACGTCCCATCGGGCTTGGGTGGATCGGAACATATACCGGTGTCCGTATCGCAGGTACCGGCATTGTGACACTGGTCGGAAGCCGTGCAAACCACCGGGTCGGCACCCGTACACGTGCCGTTCTGGCAAGTGTCGGTCTGGGTGCACTCATCGCCGTCGTCGCAGGCCGTGCCGTTGGTTACCGGGTTATTCTGGCACTCTCCTGTGACACACAGGTCCGTGGTGCACGGATTACCATCGGCACAATCGGCGTGCCCGAAACACTCCATGCACCCGGAATCGTCCATGTCCGAGTAGGTATCGCAGTCGTTGTCCCACCCGTCCGAGCATATGGGATCGCCGTAGGGTCCTTCCGTCTCGCCGGGGTTAATGAACGCGCGCCCGTCATCGCAATCGTTGCCTCCCGGGCAGGCCCCGTCCAGGTAGGTATCGCCGTCGGTGTCCTTGTCGGTCGGCCCGCTGGTGCAAGTACCGTCCTGGCAGGTGTCCTGGCTCGAACAGACATCGCCGTCGTCGCAGGCCGTTCCGTCGGGCTTGTTCGGATTCGAGCAGTTGCCGGTCGAGGGGTTGCAGGTGCCCGCGTCGTGGCACTGGTCCAGTGGTGTACACAACACCGGATCGGAACCGGTACAAGTCCCGCTCTGGCAGGTGTCGGTCTGGGTGCAAAGATCGCCGTCGTCGCAGGACGTACCGTCCGGTTTCTCAGGATTGGAACAATTGCCCGTCGACGGGTTACAGGTACCGGCGTCGTGGCACTGGTCGAGTGCCGTACAAACGACGGGATCGGCTCCGGTGCACACGCCCGACTGACAGGTGTCGGTCTGGGTGCAAAGATCGCCGTCGTCACAGTCCGTCCCGTCGGGCTTCTCTGGACTGGAACAGTTGCCGGTTGACGGGTTGCAGGTGCCCGCGTTGTGGCACTGATCCTGTGCCGTGCACACCACCGGATCGGAACCGGTGCAGGTGCCCGACTGGCAGGTGTCGGTCTGGGTGCAGAGATCGCCGTCGTCGCACGAGGTGCCATCGGGCTTGATCGGATTGGAACAATTGCCGGTAGAGGGGTTGCAGGTGCCTGCGTTGTGACACTGGTCCAGCGGGTTACAAACGACCGGGTCCGAACCCTGGCAACTGCCCGACTGGCAGGTATCGGTTTGGGTGCAAAGATCGCCGTCGTCGCAGGCGGTGCCGTCGGGCTTGACGGGGTTGGAACAGTTGCCGGTCGACGGGTTGCAGGTACCGGCTTCGTGGCACTGGTCGAGTGCCGTGCAGACAACCGGATCGGAGCCGGTACAAGTACCGCTCTGGCAGGTATCTGTCTGTGTACAGAGATCGTTGTCGTCACAGGAGGTACCGTCGGGCTTCTCGGGATTGGAGCAATTGCCGGTGGAAGGGTTGCAGGTACCGGCGTTGTGGCATTGGTCCAAAGGAGTGCAAACGACCGGGTCGGCTCCGGTGCAGCTTCCTGTCTGGCAGGTGTCGGTCTGTGTGCATTCGTCACCGTCGTCGCAAGAAGTTCCGTCGGGTTTGATTGGATTCGAACAATTTCCTGTCGAGGGATTGCAGGTGCCTGCGTTGTGGCATTGATCCAGCGCCGTGCAGACCACGGGGTTCGAACCGGTGCAAGTGCCCGACTGGCAGGTGTCGGTCTGGGTGCACAGGTCGCCGTCGTCACAGGAGGTGCCATCCATCACCGGGTCGTTCAGGCATACACCCGAGGAACAGGTGTCCGTGGTGCATTCCTTGGCGTCATCACAGTCGATATCGTCTTGGCACTGCATGCAACCCGAATCGAGCATGTCTACCAGCGTGTCGCAGTCGTTGTCCCAGCCGTCGGAACAGGTCGGATCGCCGTTGGGGCCTTCCTCGATTCCGGGATTGATGAGTGGATCGTTGTCGTTGCAGTCCGTCCCGCCCGGGCAGGACCAGTCGTAGTACGTGTCGCTGTCGTCATCCTTGTCCGTGGCTCCCGCCGTGCACGTACCTGATTGGCAGGTATCGGTCGAGGAGCAGTCGTTCCCGTCGTCGCAAGCGGTACCGTCGGTCTTTGGCGGGTTGGAACAATTGCCGGTGGCCGGGTTGCAGGTGCCTGCGTCGTGGCACTGATCAAGTGCCGTGCACACCACCGGGTCTGTACCGGTACACGAACCCGACTGGCAGGTGTCGGTCTGGGTGCACTCGTCACCGTCGTCACATGTCGTGCCGTCGGCGCTTTCGGGATCCGAGCACATGCCGGTAGATGGATTGCATGTTCCGGCATCGTGGCACTGGTCGGAGGCCGTACAGACAACCGGATCGGCACCGGTGCAGATACCACTCTGGCAAGTGTCGGTCTGGCTGCACAGGTCACCGTCGTCACATGATGTGCCGTCAGGCTTGGCGGGATCTGAGCAAACTCCCGTCGACGGATTACATGTGCCCGCGTTGTGACATTGATCTGAAGCTGTGCACTGGACGGGGTCGGAGCCCACGCAGGAACCAGACTGGCATTCGTCTGTCTGGGTACACAGGTTGCCGTCGTTGCAAGCCGAACCGTCCGGCTTCTGCGGGTTGGAGCAGTTTCCGGTGGCCGGGTTGCAAACCCCGGCCTCGTGACAATCGTCCTGGGCCGTGCAGACTACGGGATCGTCGCCGGCGCAGATACCCGCCTGGCAAGTATCGGTCTGGGTGCACAGGTCACCGTCGTCACAGGCGGAGCCGTCCGGCTTGACCGGATCGGAACAGATTCCGCTGTCCGGGTCACAGGTGCCAACATCGTGGCACTGGTCTGAAGCCACGCAGATGACCGGGTCGGATCCGGTGCACACTCCCGACTGACAGGTGTCTGTCTGGGTGCACAGGTCAGCGTCGTCACAGGAGGTGCCGTCCGGCTTGGGCGGGTCGGAGCACAGGCCGGTGTCCGGATCGCAGACACCCGCGTTGTGGCATTGATCGGAAGCCGTGCACTGGAGGGGATTGGAGCCGATGCAGCTTCCCGACTGGCATGTGTCTGTGAGCGTACAACCGTTGCCGTCGTCGCAACCGGCCCCGTCCGGCTTGACCGGGTTGGAACACATACCCGTAGAGGGATTACATGTACCCGCCTCGTGGCAGGTGTCCAGCGGCTCACATACCACCGGATCGGAGCCGCTACAGACACCGCCCTGACAGGTATCGGTGTTGGTGCACAGGTCGTTGTCGTCACAGGCTTCCCCGTCTGGTTTCGTGGGATTCGAGCACTGGCCGGTTTCCGGGTTGCAGGTGCCGACATCGTGGCACTGATCGAGAGCGGTACACGTGACCGGGTTAGTGCCCACGCAGGAGCCTCCCTGGCATACGTCGGTCAAGGTACACAGGTCGCCGTCGTCGCAGGGATCTGTGTTGTTCAGGTTGTAACAACCGGTTTCGAAATTGCAGCCGTCGTCGGTGCACGGGTTGTCATCGTCGCAATCGAGCGGCGTACCGGGCAGGCAATCGCCGTCCTGGCATATTTCCTGTCCGTCGCACACGTTGCCGTTCTGGCAGTCATCATCTATGGAGCAGGGAACGCAGCCTGGGTCGTCACCGTCTGAGAGATTGTCGCAGTCATTGTCAATGGTATCAGAGCAAAGGGGGCTGTCATGCGGGCCCTCGAACACGCCGGGATTCACGTTCTCGTCGCCATCGTCACAATCGAGTCCGCCGCAGGCAGCCCTGACAAAACCGTCGCCGTCGAGATCTGTCGGCTCGCCGCTGCATACTCCGTTCGAGCACGTGTCGTTCATGGTACAGGTGTTCGAGTCGTCACAGGGGGCGGTGTTGTTGGTGTGAATGCAGCTTCCGTCGGCACTGTCGCAACTGTCGTCGGTGCATTCATTGTTGTCGTTGCAGTTCTTGGGATCTCCCGGCTGGCAAGACCCTTCCCCGCAGGTGTCGTCCAGTGTGCACGGATCACCATCGTCGCAGGGTTCAGTATTGGGTGCATAGACACAACCACCCTCGGCGGCCACGCAGCTATCGTCGGTGCAGATATTGTCGTCGTTGCACTGCAGCGTCTCAGAACCACCTTGACAGAACCCGTTGGCGCACGTATCTCCCAGGGTGCAGGGGTTACCGTCGTCACAGGGATCGTTGTTGTTCGTGTACACGCATCCTGTGTCGGGATCGCAGGCATCGTCCGTGCAATCGTTTGCGTCGTTGCAATCGAGTTGATCGCCTCCTGGCTGACAGGTGCCCGCGGAACAAGCGTCGCCCACAGTGCATGCGTCTCCGTCATCACAGGGCAAGGTGTTGTTGTTGTAGCTGCAATTACCGGTGGCAGGATCGCAAATATCGTCGGTGCATACGTTGTCGTCGTCACAGTCGACCGGCGTGCCTTCCTGGCAGGCACCTCCGATGCATCTCTCTGTTCCGTTACACATATCCCCGTCGTCGCAATCGGCATCCGGTTCGCAGGGATTGCAGAGGGGATCCTCCATGTCAGTCAACCCGTCGCAGTCGTTGTCTACACCGTCGGTGCAGGAGTCCGGGAGTCCGGAACCTTCGAAGGCCCCGGGATAAACCGCACTGTTGGTATCGTCGCAGTCGTTGCCGCCGCACTCTTCAGGGGAAAAACCGTCGCCGTCAGCGTCGAGGGGTGAGCCCTGGCAGACTCCGCTGCGGCAGGTGTCGTTCATGGTGCAGTCGTCGCCGTCGTCGCAGGCTCCGTCCTGCATGGGTATGTTTGCGCAACCGCGGCCGCGCTGACAAACATCAACTGTACAGCTGTTGCCATCGTCGCACGAGGCCGAAGCATCCGGAAGTTCGTCGATGTCACCATCGCAGTCATTGTCTTCGCCATCGCAGGCCTCTTCCGCCCCGGGGAAAATCTGCGGATTGCCATCGTCGCAGTCGTTTCCGCCGCACTCTTCGTCGTCGAACCCGTCTTCATCTTCATCATGGCAAGTGACAGCGCATTCGCCATCGATACAGCCGAGGCCATCAGGACAGACATAACCGCACTCGCCACAGTTTTCGCGGTCGCCGGCGGTATTCACTTCACAGCCGTCAGCCGGATCGTCGTTACAATCTTCCCACCCGGTTTCGCACTCGCCCATCGAGCACTCGCCCTCTTCGCATACCGCCGCTGCGTTGTCGAAGTCGCAAGGTGTATCGCATCCCCCGCAGTGCTGGAGGTCGGTGGCGGTATCAACGCACTCGCCGCTGCAGTTCGTCAGCCCCCCGGTGCAGGACAGGTAGAAACTGACGATTTTCTGCAGGCGGACGCACTCCTCACCATCGTAGTCTTCGCACAGAGGCTTTCCATCCACCTCGACAACCAACCCGGCCTCCCCGACGGTCGAGGAACCGATGAAGGCCGCTGCACGGCCTTCGGCATCGGTGGGTACCTGGGGTTGTTCGATCATGTCAACGGTGTTGCCCCCCTGGTTGCGCGAGGACTTGATAACCACATCCGCACCCAGGAGCGGAGTCAGTGCCGGCCCGTCGATGTAAACCCAGACGGCCACTTCTGAAGCGGGTGAGCCGTTGGCCGGGATTTCATCGGGATCCACGGTGATGTCACCCACCAGGTGTGCGTTGACGCTACCGCTGTCACAGCCCCCCAGCCAAAAACCAGCGGCCAGAAAAATGATACAAGCCAGGATGGCTGACAGGCTCGACCTTTTCATCCATTTCATTGTCATCGCCGCTCTCCCCTCGGACACTGTACCCGGGCATAAAAAAAGCGAACCGCCGATTAAAACCGGACAATCCGCCAGGTAGATCCAATCATCCCGCCATCTTCGGCAGCCCTTCAACCCTTCCGGGTCAGAGCTTTGCGCTCCAGCGAGGACTGGATTGCCCTTTCGGATGGCCAGTTCACGACCGATATTTACAACTATATTTTAGCGCAATAACCCGAAAAAACGCAAGTTGCTTTTCCCGTTTACAATCAAGCAGTTGAAGTACCCGAAAGGAGGTTCGAAGCGGCCCGGAAACAGGACCCTTCGCGATTGAGGGTAACGGACCAGGATCTTCAGCTCATCTGCAATCTTCTACCATACGAATGGGGACTATCGTTTTCTTCCCCTTGATGATTTCGTCCTGGCCGCAACCGCAAGCGATGGTGTTTCCGGATTGATTGACAGCCTCGAGATAGAACATCAGGATTCCTTCGGGGAGCTCGGTGATCGTCAGGGTTAAGTCACCGTTCGGCGTGATGTCTTCCATCCCGCTTTCCTCGGTATCTCCGGGGTAATCTAACACTCCCTTGGGCGCTTCCGAGCCCATGAAATCCTCACAGGCAGCAGTCGAGCCGTCGCCGAGCTGGTATTTCAACACGTAGTAGAAAATGCTGGTCGTCTCGGCGGGCAGGTCGCGGGTAGAAAACGTCATGCTCAGTGAAATCCCCTCGATACCGTCATCCTGCCCACATGATATTACCCCCGAGATGACCAAAGACACGCAAAGGGTCGACAAGATTTTTCTAACACGCTCCACGACTACTCACTCCTCCCGTCAAAACTCGAGTGCCTAACGAATCACCAAGATTGCCTGTCCCCCTTCGGGAGCAGGCCTGCCGCCTCCGGCCGTAACTCCGAAGTAGGTACCTACCCCTGCACCGACCACTGCGGCGCCGATCAATGTCCAGAACCACCAGCTTTTCACCAGCGGAGTCGACCTGGCACCTTCCGGCACTTCCCCCGTCATCAGGTTGATGCGAAACGAAAGGGGTTGCTTGGGATTGCCAGCATTGGCCACCCAGCGACCCTTGGCATCGGTCCCGGCGATGTAGTAATCGACGAACAATTCTACCTCGTCCGTGAGCTGCCAGATGAAAGGAATGTACCCGACGTAGGTCCGGGCACCCTCACCCTTGCTGGAGCTCTTGACGGGCGTCATCTGCACGCTGGAGAACTGCGGATCACCGCGGCGGCGGAAATGAGCTTTCATGCCCTTGAGGCGACTGTGCCGATCGACGACGTAGGCCTTGATCTCGATCCTCTCGGCAGATGCGATCTCTCCCAGCGGCGTGTGCCGCATTATGACCTTGTCCCTCTTTCTTATCTTCTCTTTGACCTTGTTGAAAAAGTTCAGTATCTTCG
>Ga0180432_10006798_pt1 | contig 14749 bp, 9 predicted proteins | sample SS_ome_10_FD_132414 | JGI IMG/M metagenome (GOLD analysis project Ga0180432, IMG submission 132414) | Hypersaline lake sediment archaeal communities from the Salton Sea, California, USA - SS_1_MS_2 metaG | ecosystem: Environmental > Aquatic > Non-marine Saline and Alkaline > Hypersaline >... | reverse complement strand
TGGCAGGCCGGCGCGCTGCAATTCCTTGCTTATAAAGTCTTCAGAAACTCCGTCCAACGCCGGTGAGGCAACTTTATATCCGAGTTTCTGCGCCGCCCAGCCTAGATGCGTCTCTAAAATCTGCCCTAGGTTCATACGGGAAGTAACACCCAGCGGACTCAGAATAATGTCAATCGGGGTGCCGTCCTCTAGGAAAGGCATATCAGCCTCGGGGATAACTCGGGAGATAACACCTTTGTTACCGTGGCGGCCGGCCATCTTGTCGCCAACCTGGATCTTGCGCAGTTTGGCCACACTCACCTGGATGGTTTTGATAACACCGGTAGGAAGCTTGTCTCCCTGTTCACGGGAGAAAACTTTGATATCTACAATTTTGCCGTATTCACCGTGCGGCAGTGTCAGTGAGGAGTCTTTGACATCACGGGCCTTTTCGCCAAAGATTGCCCGGAGCAATCTTTCTTCAGGAGTCAGGTCCGCCTCGCCCTTCGGTGTAATTTTACCGACCAGGATGTCGCCGGTGCTGACCTGAGCGCCGATGCGGACAATTCCCTCTTCGTCCAAATCCTTCAGTTTCTCTTCACCAACATTGGGAATGTCGCGGGTCACAACTTCGGGACCCAACTTAGTATCACGAACATCGATAGAAAAATCTTCAATATGAATTGAACTGTAACGGTCTTCCCGCACCAGCTTCTCGGAAATAAGAACTGCATCCTCATAGTTGCCGCCTTGCCAGGAGAGGAAGGCCACTAACACATTCTGACCCAGCGCCAGCTCGCCGTTCTCGATCGAAGGTCCGTCAGCCAAAATCTGCCCGGCCTTAACCTGATCACCGATATTGACTATCGGGCGCTGGTTTATACAAGTAGATTGGTTGGAACGCACGAAGCAGTGCAGAGGATATTCATCGACATCGCCTTTTTTGGTCAGAACAGCTATATGAGAAGCGTCAATTTCCACGACTTTGCCGGCGTTAGCGGCTACCGCTACCTGTCCGGAATCACGAGCTACCTTTTCTTCAATGCCGGTACCAACCACCGGGGCATCGGGCTTAACACAAGAAACTGCCTGGCGTTGCATATTTGAGCCCATCAACGCCCGATTGGCGTCATCATGCTCAACAAAAGGAATCAGGGCCGTAGTGACAGAAATGATTTGCTTGGGTCCGACGTCAACAAAATCAACTTTGCCGGTCGGGGCATTCAGCGGATCACCCATGACCCGGATTTCAGCAGTTTCATTGGCAAAATGACCTCTGTTATCAATCTTAGTAGTAGCCGGTGCTGTCACCGCCTTTTCTTCTTGGAAGGCGTCCAAATATACAATTTCTTTGGTTACAACTGATTTAATTTCAACTTTTGGAACCTCGGCCGCTGCAATCTTGCCAGCCAATTCCTTCGTAATCTCAATTTTCTCCGGAACAATCTCTTTGCCTTTGGCATCAAGGACAGGCTTGTGAGTAGTCTTGCCAATCAAAGTTTTGGTGTCGCTGCCCGGAACCTCTTTCAGAACTTTTAGATACGGGGTTTCGATAAAACCATATTCATTAATACGGGCAAAGGACGCCAAATGACCGACTAAACCGATATTCGGACCTTCCGGAGTCTCAATCGGGCAAATGCGGCCGTAGTGGGAGTTATGAACGTCACGAACATCAAATCCAGCGCGCTCCCGAGAAAGTCCTCCTGGACCCATAGCGGACAAGCGGCGTTTATGCGCCAGTTCGGCTAAGGGATTCGTCTGATCCATGAACTGCGACAGCTGCGAAGAAGTGAAAAACTCACGGATGGCGGAAATCACCGGCCGTGAGTTGATAAGCTGGCTGGGTGTAACTGATTCCGCCGAAGTAGTACTCATCCGGTCAACGATGATGCGCTCCATCCGGGCTAGACCGATACGAAATTTATTCTGCAAAAGCTCGCCGACCGCGCGCACGCGGCGGTTACCCAAGTGATCAATGTCATCACCGTGACCGCCTTCGATATTGAGGCGGATAACCTCACGAATTATTTTCACCAGGTCATCTTTTTGCATGACCCGGGTTTCTTTGTTGTTGGGAGTATCAAGACCCAGGCGCTGGTTGATCTTGTAGCGGCCGACTCGACCCAGATCGTAGCGGTCAAAATTGAAGAACATTGCCTCGATCATCTGCTTGGCATTGTCAACTGTCGCCAAGTCACCGGGCCGGATACGTTTGTAGACTTCTTTGAGACCCTCACCGACACTACGGGAAGTGTCTTTGGCAATAGTAACATCGACGTAGCTCAAGTCCGGGTCGGTATCAACATCTTTGAAAAGCGCCTTAATTTCCTCATTACTACCGTAACCAAAAGCCCGCAGGAGCGCTGTCACCGGGACTTTGCGCTTGCGGTCTATCTTAACAGCGATGACGCCGTTAGCATCAGTTTCCATTTCTAACCAGGCGCCGCGGTTCGGGATAATCTTGGCCCCGAAAACTGTCTTACCCTTTACAACATCCTCGGTAAAAAACACCCCGGGGGAACGGATGAGCTGGCTGACAACGACGCGCTCAACCCCGTTCACAATGAAAGTTCCGCGGGGAGTCATAATGGGAAAATCACCGAGATAAATTTCCTGCTCCTTAATTTCACCCGTCTTTTTGTTGACGAGTTTGGCATTTACGCGTAGCGGTGATTCGTAAGTTATGTTTTTGTCACGAGCCCGTTTCTCAGTATACTTAGGCTCTTCGAAATTGTAATCGGTGAAGTGAAGCTCGAAATCAGTTTCTTGGTAGTCCTTGATCGGAGAAACCTCATCGAAAAGTTCCTGCAAGCCTTTGTTGAAAAACCAATCAAAGGAATCTTTCTGGATATTGATAAGCTCGGGCAGCTCCGTCTTATCGTTTATTTCGGAGAAATATTTACGTTTGGAAGATGTAGGGGAAGACACCTCCGGCTTCGTTTTGGTTGGCATAAAAAGAGCTCCTTCTATGTATCCTCCCCAAATCAATGGGAAGAAAGGGATAAAACGAGTTTAAGCGACTAGCTGTTTTTCGCTAGAAAATAAGCAATTTGTGCATACTGCCCCAAAGATAGCAGTATTAATGAGAGTTGTCAAGGCCGAACTCCTAATTTTGCCTTGAATATAGAGAAAACTACAAAACTAGCATAAATATGCCAAACAGCGCCCTTTTTTGGCACTTTTCGAGGGTTACTCAAACCAGAGATTTATTCAGTTACCTAGATTATAGCAGAAAAAATTTCGACTAGTAAACAGGTTTTCCACATCTACCCCGGCAAAAAAGTAGGGGCCACCCGCAGGTTGGCCCCAGACGTTCCACGATTTTCGCTCGATCGAGTAGCACACCAGAAGCCAAAGCTGAACTCTTTGCTCTTCTGAGGGGGTCCCCCGGACCCTCGATATGACTGCTGACGCAGTATATCTGCACTACTCTGGGGGAAACACCTCCTGTCTTAGTTCGTCTTGTTGCGGTTGCTCGGTGAACCATCGCCTCCCGCCGTTTCCACATGACCCGACCATTCGGGCGGCGAGAGCAAATTAATAATAGCAACGAATTAAAAAATTACAAAAGAAATTTTCCACATCACTATTCATAAGTTCAAACCAAAAGACAAAATCAAAGCAAATCAAAACTAAAACTCCAAGGTGTTGGAGTTCTTTTATTTGAAATTTGGGTTGGGTTGCCTGCCTAAGGAAGGCAGGCTTGATTTGGAATTTTGTACTTTGGGTTTGGGTTTTGTGAAATCAGAGGCCAATCTCCGCTGCAATTTTTTTGAAACCCGCTAATGCCAACTCAATGAACTCATCTAAGCTCAAGCCTAGCTCCTCGCATTCCATAATGATATCTCGCCGGCAGTTGGCAGCAAAGGATTTATCTTTGAATTTCTTTTTGACTGATTTGACTTTGACATCCGCAACTTTCTTGGAAGGACGAACGAGGGTAGCGGCATAAATCAAACCGGTAATGGTTTCCCCGCAGCGAAGAGCGTAGTCGCGCTGGGATTTCGGCGGGAAGTCTTCTTCGAGATACTCGTTATTATGGGCTTTGATAGTATAGAGAATCTCTTCGGGGAAATCTTTTTTAGACAAAATCTCACAGGTCTTCAGTGTATGCTTTTTGGGATCAGCTTGTGTTTCCTCCCAATCCAGGTCATGCAGCAAGCCAATGATCCCCCACTCTTCTTCATCCTCCCCGAGCTTGTTTGCCAACTCTCTCATTACCGCTTCGGTTTCCAGGAAGTGGTTTAGATTAGCCTGTTCTTTATTATGTTTTTTGACGAGAGCCAGAGCCTCGCTTCTGATTATAGGAAGAGACATTAAAATTTAATTATTCCGTAACCTCGATACTATAACCTCCCCAGACTTCCCCGCTCAGTTTGTCGACATATACCGCTGTCTGCCCTTCCGGGGTCGTGAACCATACTACAAAGACCGGGCGCTGGAACTGATCTGGGAACTCTGACATGGTATTAGGATCATCATTGGTAATTACAACCTGCGTGACCTCAATACCGTCCTGACCCGCATCGACACCCAAATACTCAGCCGCCTTCGTAACTGCCTCTTCAGAAGTAACGAATTGTTCGTAATCCTCTTCGGTAATTTTATAGATGAGAATGGAACTGTCGATGAAGTAATCAGGCTCCCGCGACAGCATTTCTACATAGGAAACTTCATTTTGCCGACGAGCAAAGAACTCACTCATCTGGTAGAATGTAGCGCTGATAGCAAGATAGGATCCGGGCGGCGGCAAAGTTTCCTTGGAGTGCCAAGCCGTCACATTCCCTTCTCCCAGAGAATGCTCGGGCACACCGCCTCCGAAATAATCTACGTAAATGTGGTCAATATCATTTATTTCCATCCACTTGGCCAGACGATTCAAATCCTGCCCCCAATCAAGATTTGAATCAACCGAGTACTTATAGCCGTTCTCGTTGGCGCCCGTGAATTTATTAAAAAAAGAGAGATAGTAAGGATATGCGAACAGCGACGCTAGTATGTACCATACGACCAAGGCAGTGGTGACAAACAGAGAGAAATCAAGCCAGCCGGCCTTTTTGGTTGTGACGGCTCGCTTGCGCAGGTTACGCAGACAATAGAGCACGGCCCCGGCCACAATTACGTACAGGAACGGGAACGTGGGCAACATCCAGCGCAAACCGATATTCGCCTTGCTGTTGAATCCGGCCACCCAAAACATCAGCATGATCGTGACTAGGACGAAAATATCAAATCGGTTCCAGACCAGTTTACAGATCTTCTCAAACCAGCGCCCAAAGCGACCCTGGGTTTTGATTCCCCAGCTCTCCACCTCTTGGCCTTCCTTAGTTTTGATAACATAGCCCGGCCTGACTTTTTTCCAGTTGCGCGCCAGGGCCACGAAGCCGATGCCGATTGCCGAAAACGTCAGAATCAGCATCGCTGCCGGTACCTTCAACAAGAAAGATACCAGATAGAAATACCACCAGCCCTCGTTTTGGTAATCTCCCAGTAGGAAAGCGCTGTTGCCACCGCCAACCCGGGCAAAAACCATAACTGCTCCCGTAAAATAGGTCGTCATCGCTTTGCCGCCCGGCCACTTTGACATCTCCAGCAAAACAGGACGAGCCATGGCTCCTAATCCTTCATCCTGCGGCAAAGATTCTTTAATCAACCTTTCGTGTAAATCAGTCGGCATTTTAGCGGTGTGATGAACATACGGAATCACAACTAGCAAGTGCCCGAGAATAGCGATAACGATCCCAACAACAACGTATATCCAAATCCGCTTGGCCACCTGCGATTTAAACATTTTGGAACCGAAGAAATCTTTGATCTGTTCACGACGAACAATGATTGCTGCCAGCAACAGCAAAACAAAGTATGGGATTAGAAGAACGGCACTGAATTTGGCCAGCGAGGCCAGCGCAAAAGTAATCGTCGCCAAAATCATCGTCCACCAACCCGGTTTTTTAATGAACTTGGTGAAATAATATACCGAGATGAACATAAAAACTGTCACGCCGAAATCAGTCGTGACGTAATGCGAGTGGGCAATGATGTTGGGACTGAAGGCAAAAAGTGTCGTTGCCAGCAAGCCGGCTTTGATGCCAAAAAGTTCCTTGGTCCATTTGTAAACATAGATGCCGAGCAGGAAAAGTAGCAACATCGGCAAGAAGCGCGTATACAAAAACATCATTTCCGGATCATTGCCGCGCTCGTAGATGAACTTCCAGCCACACTCCCACTGGCCATTGATCTCGTCCGTCCAGGCCGGGATATCAGTCGGGAAAGTAAGGTCCTCCACAAAAAGCAACGGCAGAGCCGCCAGGTCTTTGATCAGAGGCGGATGCTCGGGATTGAGACGAAAGTCCTGGAACTTGAGATAGGAATAGCCCGCCGGAATATGCGCAATTTCATCGACAATTCCGGAATCACCCGGATGGTCGCCGCCCCATATAGCTGTTCCTGCTGAGCTGAAAAAGGACAGCAGGAACATAATGAACAGCAAAATTGCGACCACTGAACGTGGGTGTTTGGTTATCCATTTGAACATATTTTTTTATTTTAGCTGTTAACTATATCTCAATTATAGCTTTTTTCCGGCTTCTTTGAAAGTAGGACTTAATTAAACAAATCTATTATTCCCGGATTTGAAATTAGTTCCAGGATACCGTTAACAAGTAGTTGGGCCGCGATGGCAACCAGAATGATGCCGGAAATTCTGCCGAGGATATCCAGACTGTGCGGGCGGAGTTTCCTGGCAATTGGTCCGGCAAAGAAATAAGTCAGGAAAATTACTAGTCCCATTACCCCGCAGACTGCAGAAATCAGAAGCAAGTCAACAATAGAATTCCACTGGCTGGCCTGGGCGATGACTATTGCCGCAGTGGCTCCGCCGACCGCCATTGGAAATATCAAAGGAACGACAACGGAAGGTTTGTCTTTGTCGGTACCTTCCTCTTCTTTTTCCACCTTTTTCAGAGTCTCCGGCTTAAGTTCGGTTTTGTGACCACGCATCATTAATGGCATACCAACGAAGAAGAGGGCCAATCCGCCAGCGACAATCAAACCGCCGACTGTGATTCCCAGAATGCTCAGCAGCCACTGGCCTACCCAGGCGGAAATCAGGAGGACTACGATATATCCCCAGGTTACCTGCCAGGCAATATGACGCTGTTTGTCACGGGAATACTTACCGGTAATAGAGGCAATCGGCCCGATCATGGCCGGCGGGCTGAAGATTGACAGCAAACTGATAAACAGAACCAAAAGTTGACTAAAAGGAATAGTCATGAATTTGTTTGTTAATATCTATTTCCATTATACATCATTTGGGAAATAAATAGATACTATCTGGAAATACGTGCTGCCATTGATTTTTGGTTCCAAAATGATATAATGTAGTAAGTATTGCCTATTTATGAACATGACTAGAAAGTTTAAAAACATCTTCATTCCGAATGACGGGAATAGCCACATTCCCCTGGCTTTGCGTAAGAAACCTCTGGCGACTTACAGCATTCTTCTAATTGCTATCAAGATTTTCGCCATCGTAGCCATTATAATTGCTCCCACACCAGCAGAGCTCGCCTCGGGAATTGATACCGGCATTTTGGTTTCTCTTACCAACCAATCCCGCGCCGATGCTGGACTGCCGGCCCTCGATACCAATCCGGCTTTGACAAACGCTGCGGCAGCCAAGGCCCAGTACATGATAGATACTCAGTCATTTGAGCATGGTGACCCTTGGACTTTTATCAGAGACGCTGGCTACGACTACTTATATGCCGGTGAAAATATAGCTGTCGACTTCACGACTTCGGAAGCTATTCACAATGCCTGGATGGCTAGCCCTTCGCACAAAGCTAACATTCTCCGGTCCGAGTACGAGGATATCGGTATTGCCGCCATCGGCGGAACTTTTGAGGGCCATGAAACCGTAATGGTTGTACAAATGTTCGGCACTCCCAAAGTCCAGGGTGTGACTACAACACCAACACCGACACCAACACCGGTAGTGACACCGACACCGACGCCAGTGCCGACACCGACCCCGGTGCCGACTGCAACCCCGACCCCGACACCTACACCTACACCTGATACAACCGCTCCGCCCGCGCCCAACATAACTTCACCTCTGGCGGGAACCATCCACGCTGATTTCCCAGATATAATCGGTAGTGCTGAAGTTAACAGCACCATCAGAGTATTTGATAATGACGGACTCATCGGCAAAACCGTAGCTGAAAACGGCCAATTCAGTCTGATTGGGCCCAGCGATGCGGATGACGGGCAACACACTCTAATTGCTGAAGCTACTGACAACGAAGGCAACACCAGCCCCGGCTCTGCCCCGATTACCATCACGATTGACAACACACCGCCGGTAATAGATCAAGCCAATACCAGCGCTCTTATTGATTTGGCTACGAATCAGGTTGAGGTCGTGGTAACCGTAAGAGATGATAATCTTGACGATGTTGTGGCCGGTGTCGATGACCGTACTGTTATTTTGGAACTTGTTGACGAGCAGTATATCGGCGTAGTAACTGATGCCAACGTTGACCAAAATGAACCTGAAGTTTTTGTAACTGCTACCGATAGAGCCGGCAACAGCGTTACCGAAAATATTGATAATTACAATTTCGGTGGCGTCGAAGCCGGCCCGGAACAAATCCAACGCACTCCGGGAGCAACCTTCCTGGGCGGAGTAGCTGAATACAGCGGCTATATCATTGCCGCCTTTGTGTTTTTCATCGCTTTCGTGCTGATCCTTAAGATATTCATTCGTTTCCGTATCCAGCACCCGCCGACAATCGTACACACTATTATCGTTTTAATTATCGCCGGGGTCCTGCTAATAATCTAATCCGGGGAATACAAAAACAGCCTCGCCGTGGCGGGGCTGTTTTTAGTTCTCTGTTATATCTCCCGAGGATTGGAGTTGATAAAGTTCTTGGTAGAGACCATTCTGACGCAGCAGATCAGAGTGGGTACCTTGTTCAATGATTTTGCCGTCCTTAAGAACAATTATCTTGTCGGCCCGACGAATGGTGGAAAAGCGATGAGCAATGATAAAGGTCGTCCGACCCTTTACCAGTTTCCAGAGTGCTTCTTGAACCAGGCGCTCGTTCTCAGAATCAAGATGAGAAGTAGCTTCATCCAAAATCAGGATTGGGGGATCCTTCAGCACGGCCCGGGCAATCGAAACCCGCTGTTTCTCACCGCCGGATAACCTGACACCGCGTTCGCCAACCAAAGTTTGATAGCGATTGGGTAACTTATCGATAACTTCCTCAAGATTTGCGATCTTGACCGCACCAGCAACATCCGCAGTTTTTGGATCAATATCTCCATAGGCAATATTGTTGAGGATAGTCTCGTTGAACAGGATATTTTCCTGGGTCACAATTCCGATCTGTTCACGCAGAGATCGTTGTTGCACCGTCTTGATATCTATTCCATCAATCAAAATATTGCCTTTAACCGGATCGTAAAAGCGATTCAGCAGATTGGCTAAAGTGCTTTTGCCAACACCGCTCGGGCCGACAACCGCAATGACACTTCCAGCTTCTACACTAAGATTGATGTCATCCAGGACCATTTCCTTCTGATCATAGCCAAAAGAGACACCGTCAAATTTGACACGACCTTTTATTTTTGGCATCGGCTTGGCAGCAGGCACATCCTTGACTTCAACGCGCTTGCGCATCAGGGCATAGACCCGGCCGATTGCCGTCAGCCCTTGCTGCATTTTTGTGTAGGTGTTAGTCAACTGATACAGCGGTGCATGGAGCTTGGCTAGGAAACCGATGAACAGGACAATTGTACCGACGGTAATCTCACCGGCAGCCGCTAGCCAGATGCCATACCCAAATACGCCTATCTGGGAAGCTATGAACAGTAGATTTCGATAGAAGCCAGAGTTAATCCAGAGTTTGACTACGTCATACTGACGGTCAAAAGCTCGTGTCATTTGCCGGTCCACTTTCTTGCACTCAAATTGCTCGCCACTGTAGGCCTTGACAGCCTCGATATTCGTCATTGCATCCCAGGCGGAACCATAGCTTTTCTCCCACAATTTATTGACCTTCTCCTGCTGCGAAGAGATCTTTTTGGTGATGAAATAGGTTATCAGAACATAGATTGGAATTGTGGCAATAGCTACCAAAGCCAGCTTCCAGCTTTGCGTGAAAATCACTATTGCGATGGCAACGAAGGATATAGCCGGAGACAGAATGCTAGCAAGCATAGCATCTACAACCTGCCAGGAAAACTCCGTGGCCCGGTCGATTTTTTTCATGACACTACCTGATTTGTTCTTGACGTGGAAACGTAGGGACAAATTCTGAACGTAACTAAACGCCTTCAACATTAGATCCCGAGTGTAGTAGTTGGCTACGTATTCGACGTTGCGGTGAAACCAAGTATCGAAAACATAGAACAGGACTTCCGCTGCTCCCCAAAAAATTAAAATGTAGATTATGCTCTGCCATTCACTTGCAAACTGGGAAACGCCTTCGGCAATACTGATCACCTTGTCTGTTAATATCTTGTATACATAAGGCCCAACTAAGCCCAAAATGGCGGTGATTACGGACAACACCAAAATCAACGCAATCTTTTTGCGATAAACTTTCAGATCTTCAATTATTTGCTTAAGTGTCGACATCCTAGGCGAATTGACCTAATTATTATAAAACCCCGCCGGTGCGGGGCCCTCGTCCAAGTGACTCTGGTGTGAAAATCAAGTGAGATGACACCAAGACAAAGGACAAGATACCCCGAAAGAAACAACTCGAGTTGTCTGGAAGGTTGTGTTCATGTCCTTTCTCTTAAGTTAATGATAAGGCCTGGTCGAAGCCAGGAAAATGTTCGGTTAGCATTATACCGCAAGTCTCCAAATATGACAAGTAGAATCAAAAAAAGAGGTATCTTTCCTCTTTTTAAAGCCGAAAACTCTACAAAACCCCGTTACCGCCTAATTGTTCCAATAGTGCTGCTTCTGCCGCATTTTCGCTGGCTTCTTTCTTGTTTACGCCCTCGCCGGTCGCCAACAACTTGTCACCGACGTAAACCCCGACTTGACATCGATAGCTCTCGTACTCCCCCTCCTCAGCCAATTTCTGATAGATCGGGTTTTCGTCATATTTTTGGTGGATCAATTTTTGCAGAGCGGATTTGGGATTATCCTGCCCGGCTCGCTTGGTCGCGGATTCTAGACGGGAAAGAATGTGTTGTTTGATGAATTTTCGGGCCTTGCGCTCGCCGCGGTCGACATAAATAGCCCCGATAATCGCCTCAACGGCGTCGGCGTATATCTGCTGCCGGCTTCTTTCCGTGAAGCAATAATCAAACGGCTCGTCGGAAAAGCGCACAAATCCGGTCAGTCCGATCTTGTCCGCCACCTCGGCCAGGAAAGTATTACTCGTCAGTTCACTTTTTAGATTAGTCAGCTCTTCTTCGGAATAGTCAGGGTGGTCTTTAAAAACTATCTGGCTAATGTAGGAACCAAGCAATGAATCACCTAAAAACTCCAGCCGCTCGTAATGCGACTGGTGGCTGGTCTTATGACGCCCAAAGCAGGAATAGTGAGTCACTGCCTGGCGCAAAAGATCTTTGTTCCGAAAACGGATGCCGATTCTTTTTTCAATATCTCGCAAATCCTTCATATTATATTCGTATTTCCATCAAATCTTCCGCCTCAGTAAGCTTGCCGGTAAAAGTAGTGGCGGCGGCCTTGATGTCATCTTCGCCGCAATGGGGAGAAATATGAGTAAGAACGAGCTCTTCAACCCCGGCTTTGTTGCCGATAGCCGCAGCCTCAGCTGGCGTCAGATGATTAGGTGCCGTCTGGTCATTAGGATTATTAGCTTCGGAAACAAGCAGATCAGCACCCTTGCTAAGTTTATATAGGGCTTTACACATGCCGCTGTCGCCAGTGAAAGCAAAAGACTTGCCTTTGTGACTAAAGCGGTAGCCGACGGCCGCCATGCTGTCGGTGTGTTCAACGGCCATTGACTCCACCTTGATTTTGCCAAATGATATGGCGCTGTTCTCCACCTCCTGAATATTGAGGCGGAAGGGCAGACTGTCGTAATCATCCGGCAACAATGTCTGCAGCAATGTCCAAAGCGTGCGCTCGATTCCCCTGGGGCCGAAAACATTCAGAGTTCGCCCGCGGGCATCGGGAACGTTCCAGAGATAAAGATGAATTAACGGGACGAAGTCAGAGACATGATCGGGGTGCTTATGAGTTATGAAAATCGCCTCAACTGTCATCGGATCAATGTCAGCCTCGCGAAAACGACGCATAGTGCCACTGCCAATGTCAATCAGGAAATGTGATCCCCAGCCGGAACAATCAATAGCGGTGGTAGATCTATCTTTTTGCTGGTGGCAAGTGCCAGTCCCTAGGAAAGTTATTTTCATGGTAGGAATATTATTTTTTCTTCGGCTTAGTAATGTTGGGGCGGTTGATATAGAGCGGTGTGACCGGTAGGATAAAATTTTTGGGATCAAGTTCCTTCAATATTCTTTCTCCGGAGCGTAAAATTATCTCGGCCCGTTCCTTATTTTCGATCACCTTGCCGTCCCCCAGAAAACTCGGCTGCCCAGAATTTTCACAGATTTCCTTTCGGGAAGACAGATATTCCCCTCCGACAGCAGCCCCGGCGGCCTTCTCTGATAGCTTGGACAGCTCACCAACAAAATATTCGCAGTCTTCATCCCTACAAATCTTAGCATAGAACAAGTCTCTGATATTCTCCAACAAAATCACATAGGGCTTATCGAAATCAGCTGATTCGTATATTTCGAATCGGGTCAGGCCGACTACCGGCACCTGCCAGGCGTAGGCCATAGCATTGGCACTGGCCACCCCAATACGAATACTGGTAAAAGAACCCGGACCGGTGACACAAAAAACCGTCTGCGGCTTATGACTCGAGATCCGTAGCAATTTGTCAATTTCCGGCTGCAATTTACGGGAAAGATCCTGGCCATTCGGCCATTCTCCGAAGGAAATGACGCCTTTGCTGTCCCCCAGCGCCACCAGCGCTTTGTCTCCACTGGTATCAATAACCAAATACATAAAAATATCTTGTGATTTACATTTTGTCAGGTTTATTCTATCATTAAAAAACGGGTTTTAAAAGCTCTTTTGTTTTAGTTGTAATGAAAAAAAGGAACATCTTCTTTTTAATCCTGACCATTATCGGCGTAGCGCTGTTTGTATTTTTGGTACAAAGCATCGGTTGGGACAAAATCAAAGAGGCTTTCACCATGTTCACCTGGTGGCAGTTTGTGATTTTGGTGGTATCTTTTTTCATTTGGCTGATTTTCATCAGTCGCTCCACGATGGTAATCTTGAAAGCTTTCGGGCACCGGATTTCTTTCAAGAAAATGTACCCTCTTGTATGTATTGCCTTCTCAGTCGGATACGTTACGCCGGTTCCCTACACTGGCGGCGAGCCAGTGCAGGTTTACCTAATGTATAAACGAAATCACGTTCCGATCTCAGCTGCAACTACAGCCGTAATTTTGGAACGGGTAACTAGACAGATAATGGCGCTGTTGGTTATTCTCGCCGGTGTCGTTCTCGGTCTCGCGACAGTCGATATGTCTTGGATAACCAGGTTTATCCTGATCGGTCTGATGGCGTTCTTCCTGTTTGTTCTCTGGGCCTACTTTGCCAAATCAATTTCCGGAGAGGGTTTTCTTCAATTCATGATCCGCTTTCTGCACTTGAAGAATCTAAAAATTGTGAAGAAACCTAAAGCCGCCCGAGTTATCCAAAACATTGACCGCTGCACCACCAATTTCCTGACCTCCCACGGCAAGCCTTTTTGGATCTCGATGGGCTATGCGACCCTTTCTACCGCCATCATGGTAGGACAGCTCATACTGGTTCTATACTTCATGGGATACAAACCGACTCTAAGCGGTGTTTTGCTGCTGTATATGTTCACCAACTTGGTAACCTTGATACCAACGCCGGCGATGCTGGGAACATACGAAGCCGGTGGTATGGCCGTTTTCGCCATTGAGGGCCTAGGCGCTGGTTTTGGCTTGGTGTTCAGTTTGATAATGCGCATTGCCAACGTCTTTGCCATCCTGCCCGGGCTGTTCATGTTACCATACTACGGACTTACGATCAGGGAAGCGGTCGTGAATGGCAAGGGCCTGCGTAAGAAAGTAGAAGATCTGGTTCCGATAAACCAAAACAACCTGAACAAAACCCCGCTTGATAATATCAACCATATTTTCAAAAATGGCGACAATAAAAAAACTCCTTCCGGAGAGGGCTGAGTTTAGATAAAGACTACCAAATTCGCTTGGCGATGACACCCGCTATTCTGAGGGTGTCTTTAAAATTATTGTAGTAGCTTTTGATATCATCGCTGTAGATAGTCTCAATTTTGGTGGTGACAATCCGGAATTTCTGACGAGCCGCCCGGATAATGAAATCGGTCTCCGCTTCATAGCGCCCCGGGTGCCAGGGAATTTCTTCCAATACTTCCCGGCGCACTAAGCGAAAGCCGGACTGGGAATCGGAAATCCGTTGCCGCGCTGCCAGTGAAATCAGAGAAGATGATAACTTGTTGGAAAACTGGCGCAAGGGCGGCATGTCACGACGATCGCTCATCCGACCACCGATAACGATGTCCGCATCAGATTTTCCCTGGGCTTTTTGGAGCTTCATTATGTCAGCCGGATTGTGTTGGCCATCACTATCTATGAAAACTGCGAAATCGGCCGGTTTATTTCTTAAAACATAGTCAAT
>Ga0180432_10006797_pt1 | contig 14750 bp, 36 predicted proteins | sample SS_ome_10_FD_132414 | JGI IMG/M metagenome (GOLD analysis project Ga0180432, IMG submission 132414) | Hypersaline lake sediment archaeal communities from the Salton Sea, California, USA - SS_1_MS_2 metaG | ecosystem: Environmental > Aquatic > Non-marine Saline and Alkaline > Hypersaline >... | reverse complement strand
TTTTATTCATGTGCTGTTTCTGCTGTTGATGATAAGTTTTGGGCTCTTTTGAATGATGAGGGCTCGGATTTTCTTTCTAATGCTTCGATTGTGGTTGAGTCCTTGGAGCTTACTGACGGCCTTTGGGGCGAGCTTGGGGCTGGTGTGAAGGCTAAGAATATTCTTTCTCACATTTGTTCTCGGTTGAGTGCTCTTGATCTTGGTTGTCATGATCGTGAGACTCGGAATAGGATGGATGGTCTTCGAGTTAGAGCGTGTCTTTTGGCTCAGCGTTTTCACGTGATGAGCCTTGTGTAATGCTGGGGGTTCTCTTGTAACAGTGGAGTAGACAAACTACCACTCTTTGGAGAGTCCCATGTATACTAAAGCTGTTATTAAGAACGTGAAGATCACTCGAGAGGAGGCTCAGGCTCTTATTACTGAGGTTAGAGTGAACCTTGGTGAGCTTGATGTTTATGAGTCTATGAATAATGGTTATTTGTGTCGGTTGTTTTCTTTGCCTTTGCCGAATGATGTGGATTGGCATGATGATGAGGCTCTTTTTGCTTTTGCTAGGGAGAATATGCCGGAGAATGTTCGGTTTCATCGGTTTCATCGGGATTGTTAACGGTTCTTGTTCGTTCGTAACAGGGGGTTAGACGAGTTACCACCACTTTTTGGGAGAGATAAGAATGACTGATTTTGCTTCTTTGTCTAAGCACACTGAGTTTCGTTTTCCTGAGCCTGGTCCTGCGACTGAGGGGGTTTGGTTTAAGGTGGCTCATAATATTGCTATGAATAAGCGTGGTGATCAAATTAATGTGAATCCGCGTGAGGAAGTGATCCCTAAGAATTTGGGTCGTTAATAGGGATTCCCCTGTTGTGACAGGAGTGGAACTGACCCCACCCCAAGGAGATAGTATAGTGGGACTTGAACGAGTTGATTTTTTGCCACCCGGAGTTGTTCGGGTTCATTTTGGTTCTGTGGATACGGCTTTGTTCCCTCGTGGCCCGATGATGAAGAATAGCATCGGGGAGCTTCTCCTGGAGCGTCTCCGGGCCTCTCGTGATCACTGGACTTCTGAGTCCTACGGAGACTCCGTGGGCCACGAAGAGGCAACGGAGAGCCTCGTACGGCAGCTCCGGGCTGAGGTGGAGCGTGTGATCAGCGATTTTGAGCTTGATTGACGGGGGATTCCATCTTGTGACAGGGGGATACCAAGACCGGCAGCGAGCGATAAAGGGAATAGGGAAGTGGCCACTTCCCTATTCCTGGGGTTCTACCCAGCTGTCTGATGAAAGTCGGTTTTGGTGTCCTCTTTTACCACCAATAGGAGAATAGAATGCGTTACATCGTGAAGTTTTGGGGCGGGGACGTCTTTGAATGCAAGCTCATAGAACGGGACGGGGTAGAATGCTTCGTCCATGTTCTGAACTCGTCCTACATCATCAGAGCCGATGACATGAGGATTGAGAGTTTCAAGCGGATTAACGAGCCTGATCCTTCTGTAACAGGGGTTTAGAGTTTCATCAACCACCAACGGGAGAATTAGAATGCTTGAAGGACACAAAGCTTGCAACCATCCTCACATGGCTGAGAACATTAAGACTGGTGAGATTGCCTTCCAGGATGCCGAGGGGTTCTGGGTGGATGAGCGAGATGTTTGCAACCATTGTCGGGAGGAACGTGAGGCTGATAAGAAGCCCTTTGCTTTTGGTGATACTCGGACCAGCTTTGGTTATTATGCTGGGAAGTACTGTGATTCCTGCTGGGCATCCAGCGGGTTTCGGGACGCTATTGATCCCGATGTTGAGTTCGACGAGTCTTTTGCTGGGGAGAGCCTTCATGGTGATCCGGTGGACCAGTTTGAGGCTGAGTTGGACTTTTAAATCTCCGTGGTGGGAGATCGAGCCCCGTCAAGTTGACTTGTCCTTGACGGGGCTCTCTTTGTTTTAACGGGACTCCCCCTCTCGTAACAGGAGGAGGAAGCGGGGCGGCTAGCCCCGCACCACCACCTCTTTTTGGAGAACAAGATGAAGATTCATATTAGCGACTGGAACATGAACGACCGTGTCATCGAGGTAGACGATAAACGAGCTGCTGAGATTATCGTCCAAACAGCCGCGACAGCTACCGAACGAATGAGAATGCTCTACGACGCCGCTAAAAGTAATGGAGCGGTCTCACTAGATCCTAGAGCCTCTGAATTAGAGGAAGCAGAGATCTTCCTATCCTGGCCTGGTCCAGCTATGGGGTTCGTCCCAGACGGCATGTGGGACTCGGAATTTTGTGAAGAGATCCAGTTGCTCAAAACCAAGCTATAAAACGTCGGGATACGTGAGGTTAACGGGGATTCCCCTCTCGTAACAGGAGGGGGACCAACCCCACTACCAGGAGAGAAAAATGACCGGAACATCGAAAATCAACGATCATGGGACTATTACCTTCAATTTTGTAGACGGAACAGAGGCTATTATCACGTGGGAGCCTTATGGTGAAGGTGGGGATGGTGAAGGTGGTTCGTATAATGAAGAGAATGTTGAGGTCAATACAAGCCAATTCACATCAAGTGAAATTGTCCAGCTCGCCTATTGGAATGATATGAGTGGCCCTATTCGAGCTCCAGAAGAATTGCGGGAGAGATTGGGTTAACGGGGGTTCCCCTCTCGTAACAGGAGTGGGAAGCGGGGCGGAGAGCCCCGCACCACCACCTCTTTTCGGAGCCCACCACATGTCTCACATTTCCGAGTGTATTCGCCCACACGCTCCTCTCCACAATGGTCCTGGCGTGAAGCCCCCGAAGACGTTCCAGTTCGCGGATACGTCCGTCAATATCTTTCCCAGGCTCCCGAATGGGCAGTCGATCAAGGTTACGATCATCCGGAGGTCCGTGACCTGTTCTCACGGGAGCAAGTTCCACGTGTGCAAGAATGCGGGGAAGTGGTCCTTCCGGATCGATTACGCCTACACCTCGAAGCCCAAGCGGATGACGAAGGAGCGGTTCGCTCGTGAGGTCACACGGATGGGGGGTGGTCACACTCTGGAACTACTGTTCGCGGACATGTGAGTTAACGGACAAGCCCCCTCCGTAACAGGAGGGGGAAGGGAGCCGACTCCCGGACCCCACCCACTAACAGGAGAGAAGAATGACGATCATCGTTTCAGAACACTTGGGTAATACCGCTGCAGAACTTGCGAATCAGGACCGTCTTCACGATTACCTGGTTATCACGACTGACCATGATCTTGACGGGACTACCGGCAAGGATATGGTCGATGTTGGCGTTAGCCTTGGTATCGAGCTCTCTGATGCTCGTTTGCGTCACCCGGATGCTTCGGTGAACATTTGGGGTGGTCGCTTTGATGATCATAAGATGGTCCTTGTTATCGCGAAATCGGAGAGAGAGGCTGACGCGATCCTGCGGTCTGGGAAACAGTCCTGGGTCTGAGGATTAACTGGATTCCCCCTCTTGTAACAGGAGGGGGAACCAACCCACCACCCCTGGAGAATAAGAGATGTTCAAATGTGATAAATGTCACGACCTAGTCAACCAACATAATATTGTTCACTGTGCTGGGGGAGAATACGATCAGATCTGCCTCAAGTGTCACACATCTACCGTCCAGGTCGGCAACAAGGTCCACGATGATCTGGGAGGCATCAACGAGATCATCAAGATCGAAGGAAACCTGGTCATCGTCAAAGACGAAGACGGTATCACCTGGTCCACCCACGATCACAACATCGGGGTCTCCGATAAAGGAATCTTGGTCGTCGGACAAGAATACCTCATTTGAGGGTTAACGAGCCTCCCTCTCTCGTAACAGGAGGGGGTAATCCCACCCCTTCTAGGAGAATTAGAATGCTGAAAGCTGAAAGATTTGACGCGATCGGACTGGGGCTCTCACGAGAGCTCGTGAGAGCTTTGTACACTCTCTGGATGATTGAGGGTGAACAGGGTTTCTGGATCTACAGGATTGGCTGTAAGGCAGATAAGGAACCCGCTCCGGGTTGTATCGTCGCCGAGACTGGCGGGGCCACTGCGATGTTCGAACGAGTCGTGAAATTAGAAGAAAAACTGGTTGACCAGATTGGAGTAGTCTAGTAGGTCTCTAGAGGTTAACTGGATTCCCCCTCTTGTAACAGGAGGGGGTAACCCACCCCCTTCAAGGAGAACTAAAATGCTTAGAGAATGGCGAGAAATGACCGTTCATAAATCGGATGTTAGACCGGATGACAACATTCTGGTCGATGGTCATTGGACCACGTTGTGTAAGAAGGATTTTCGGTCTTGTCCTCTTATGGGCATATCGATCCGTGGGGACTCTTATGGTCTCCCTAATTATGTGTTTCGGGTTCGACGTTTGGTTACTGTGTCTTAGGAGTTGTCATGATCGGCAATGTTGGTGTTTGTAAATGTCGTCACTGTGGGTCTCATAATTCTTGGCGGTCTGACTTTACTTATGAGGTCAAGGACCATTCTAAGGGCTTTCAGAATCGTACGGCCATTTTGCCGGGGTTCCTTGGGGAGTGTTGTAATTGTAGTAAGCGGGACCCTCAGGACGTGGTGGAGATTACGAGCTCTTTGAGTGAGGCTAATGCTCGTTGTTTGGAGATTAACGGGAATTCGTCTGCTGTAACAGGAGAGTAGGGGCGGGGCAGTGTGCTCTGTGAGATTACCGTTTTTGGAGAGAACCATGATTGTTGATTGTCATCAGGTTAAGAGCTGTGTTCATGATGGGTCTGATGCGACTATTCATACTCGGATTAGTCCGATTGTGGAAGTTGAGTTTGATGATGTCCATTCGAGCTCTCAGGAGGTGGTTCAGGTTCGTGTGCTTAATGGAGATAAGTACGTAAATTTCTGGGTTCGGGTGATGGTGAATAATCAGGATCGAGTTCAGTGTGAGGTGGCTACGAATGTGGTTTCGAAGTCTGTGAGGAAAGTAGTTACGGCTGGGGCTTGGAGAGATCGGTGATGATTGGGATTATTAATGATTTTATGGCTGTGGGTCATAATACTTCTGATCCTTTGAATCCTTTTGGTATAAGTAAGGAGAGGGGTCGGAGGATTCGTTTACATCCGGATAAGTTGGAGATTTGTGTTCGTGATGATGCTAGGGAGAATTTGGGTTCTTTTTTGTTTGAGAGTCTTGGTGGGTTGAAGAATCCTCAGTTGAAGTATTCGGATATTGAGTTGGATTCGATGAGTTGGTTGGAGTCTAATAAGGGTAAGGTTTTTAAGTTGGCTGCTGGTTCTATTTCTGATTGGCATGATAGTAGGTATTATATTACTATGCCTGTTAAGGGGGTTAAGGGGTCTATTACCGTGGAGGAGATTGCTTCGGCTACTGGTGGGTTGTTGTTGCCTATTGGTTTTTGTGATTTGGTGCATGATCCTTATAATTGATTTTCCAGGTTGGAAAGCCTATATTGTGTTTATTGTTTCAATCACACTTTGATGAGCTGATGAGTCGTGTGGTTGGGGTTCGGTAGTGGTTGACATCGTTGTTGCTACCGTATCCTAGTGATGGTGGTCTATCGTCAGCCCGTGGTTTGTGACAGCCCTGGGAAGCCATCATGTTTAAACAATTGAATCCCCCAGTAGATTGCTCATACTGGGGGATTCAATTGTTTGCGGACGTGAGCTCTGAGTTTGAGCGGTTTAACGGGTCTTGTTTGGGTATATTGTTTTCTTGTTTTAGATTTCGGATCTGATTTGCATTAGGATTTTACCTAAGTGGTTTGATCCTTTGCCGGTTTTGTTGCTGATTCCCCAGTAGGTGTCGTTCCAGTTGTTGCCTTCTTGCAATTCTTGGTCGCCTGTGGCTTTTAATTTGGCGGCGAGTTCTGGGTCTGCGAATTTTAATCTGTTGATTTCGAGCATGACTTGTTGGCATTTTTGTCCCCAGGCGATGGGGTCGAAATCGGGCAGGATTCCTCGTTTGCCTCCGGCTCGTTTGGCTTGTCCTGGTTTTTCTTTGTCGGCGATGATGCCTTTGGTGATGGGGCAATTGGTTTTTGCGGCTTGGAATGCGTGTTCGGTGGTGGGGTAGGTAATTCCCTCATAGGTGATTTCGGCGGGGTGGAAGTTGGACAGAAAAGCATGTTTGCCGTGGAATGTTTTAATCATTTTGGTTCTCCGGTGAGTGGTGGTGAATTGTAATAAGTTGTTACACACGAGCCCCCGGCGTTAACCGGGGGCTCGTGGTTTTTCCAAATTGGAAATCAGAGTACTTTGTACTCGGCGATTGTGTATTCACATCCATCGCCTGGAGCCCAGTTGATGTAGCCTCCTTTGTCGTCGTACTTGGGAGTCAGGATTCCTTCGATCCCGTAACATGGGGAGAGTCTGTCGTCGTTGCCGAAGTTTATGACCTCTTGTGCCATTAGGGCCTCGATTGACTCTGCTTCGATTTGCGTGGTCTCTGGGGTATCTTCGTCGACCATGTCTTCTTTTTCAAACTTCATTTTGTTCTCCGTGTGGTGGTGAAAGTCTTCCCCTCTTGTTTCAAGAGGAGACCCCCGGTGAATCCGGGGGTTTCCAAATTGGAAATCTAGACGGGGTCGAGCCATTCGATGACGTCGAGGGACACCCAGCCGTACTCGTCTTCACTGACTTCCATGGTGTAGGTCCCGATTCCCTGGCACAGGTCACAGGAGTCCAGGATTCCTTCCACGTACTCGTCGGTGAGGGTCGTGGTGTTGCTGAGTAGTTCGCAACCCTGTCCCATCCCGCCTCTGCAGGACCAGGTGGCGTGGATTTTCTTGCCGTCTTCGGTGGTGATGTTGACTCGACCGTGTTGGTCGTCGCCATTCTCGCTGAACCAGTCGGCTGTGTACTCTACTGTGATCTTCATTCTCTTCTCCTCGTGGTGGTTGTGGGGGAGGACCCCCTCCCCTCTGTTCCCTGTTGCAAGAGAGGCCCCGGCGTTAACCGGGGCTCGGCTCCGTTCGGTCAGAGCGTGATGCTGGCCTCTTCGAGCATCGTGAAGGCGGCTTCGACGGCGTCGTGGACGGATGGCAATTCGCTGTTGGCGTCAAGCTCGAACGTCTCGCTGTCGCCTTCAAACGACACGGTCAGAAAGCCGTCGTGCACCGTGAATTGCAGACCGTGCTGCTGTCCGTCAACGTCGAGCGTGACGTTGTCTCGTTCGTTGTCCATTGCAAGCCACAGCTGCTCGCACACGGCTCGTTCCAATTTCGCTTTGTCCATCGTTCTCTCCAAAAAGGTGGGCGTCTCGTTCTACTCTCCTGTTGCAAGAGAAAAGGGCTCGTTAACACGAGAGATTAAAGCTTGTTGGCCAGGCCCTGATTAACGAGGCTCCTCCTCTCGTAACAGGGAACCAGAAGCGGGACGGCGAGCCCCGCACCACCACACTGGCAATGAGAGGCCACCCACCATGTCACGAGACTTCACCAACGACGACCGCAACCCCGCTGGGGCCATCAAGGCTCGGTTCGACGAACTCATGACCATCACGGACGCTGAAGAGTTGTCCAACGAGGTGTTCCGGACGGTCGCGGACACACAATTCTCCAAGCGGAACGAATCCAAGTTCCGCCAGACGATGAACAAGCTCGAAGGAGACCTGGTCAAGATCCAGTTCTACCTGGCGAACTTCATCCTCAAAGCAGGAGGAGACGGCGTCATCAGCTAATGATGCGGGCGGAGAGCCCCGGTTAATGCCGGGGCCTCTCTTGCAACAGGAGAGTAGAACGAGACGCCTACCTTTTTGGAGAAGAAAACAACCAAATATAGAGCCGGGACGGAATAGAGCCCGGAAGTGCCTCCCCTCGTCAATACGAGGGGAGGGGCGACCCTTTTTCAATGGAGCCATTATGATCCATCTCATTTGCGGAATCCCGATCATCCTCATTGCCTGGATTCAAACGGTCCGGATTTTACGAGACCTCTTCTCCTGAAACAGGAGAGCCCCGAATTGAAGTTTATCATGATGAATTATTTCGAAATCAAGCTTTCTCCAAGATCCAAAGAATGGCCCTATCCACTCCCAGACGGAACCCAGATCAAAATGTACCCGGACGAGGACGAAGAGTACTGGAGCGACCGAACGATCAGAAATTGCCCTGTCGCTGGTTCGGTCCCAAAAGACAACCCAATTTTATGGACTGACGTTCGAATCAGAATCCCAGTTAACGACTGATCGACGATTGAAACAGGAGAGCAGACAACCCACCACACTGGAGCTCATTATGGACCCTAAACAATTGTTCGTGATCAGTGCGATCAGTCGAGAAGGAATCGCTGAAGAACTCTCCGAAATCATGGAAGGAGGGGAAGGAATCAAACCCGATGATCCAAAGTTAACTGACGAGTTCTGTCAAGAGTTCGCGAATGGCCTATACCAGATCGAAACAGACACGATCGGAATGTCCGAGAACACCAAAGCCAACGCTGAGCAAGATTTCGCATCGATCATGCTCCAAAAGCTCGGTTAACGCCGGGCTCCCTCTCGTAACAATGATTTAGAACGAGCACCACCACCACCAGGAGAGAACCATGTTTCACCGCCACGACGCAGTCCAAAACTCATCCAAGACCAGAGTGACTACAAGATCGAGCTCTCTGAGGATTCAAAGAACAGATTCCAATCCTGGCTAGCCCATGACCTTCCAGCCAGCGATCCGTTGATCCCTCTGGAAGAACAGAGCCGTTGTAGTCTGGAGATCGAGAAGATCAAAGGACGCAACACCCGCAAATATTGGCACGTTTCCGTGACAAGAAAAGACAATGGCTATTGGGAATCCAACAGCTACCCCCTATAATCTCCGTGGTGGGAGACCGAGCGGAGCCCGGTTAACGGGTTCCGCTCTCTTGAAACAAGGATTTAGAAGGAAACCACCACCACTTACCGGAGAGAACAATGCACACTGGTCAAGACGTCATCAACGCCACGCTCGCCAACGCTCGAGTCATGATCCAAGAGAACATGAACGAGAGCTACCACTGGCTCACGAGGGGAATCCTCGCAATCTACGAACGACAGACGTTCGACGAACAATGTGCCGACCAAACCAAATGGCACAACGGAGTCGGGTTCGGAGCCGTCGACGCCGAGATCCTGAGCAGTTTCGCCAAGCAAATCGAGAACGGTCGAACCCTCAGCAAGAGGCAAACCGAAGTGGCTCGGAAATGCATGCGGAAATACGCCATGCAGTTGGCGAGGATCGCTCGAGAGAAGCGGGTTAACGCCTGATCCGCTCTTGCAACAGGGAATTTGGAGGGGCAATGAGCCCCTCCAGTTTCACCACTCTGGAGGTAAGACAATGACAGTTCAAGAACTCAAGCAGACTTTGGATAACGCGGTTGAAATGGGTCTGGGTGACGCTGAGTTGCGGTTCACTTATCAGGCTCGGTACCCGCTACAGGATCATGTGGAGGGGGTCTGGTTCGACGAGGAAGCCATGGAGGATTTCCAGGAGACCGCTTCAGCCATGGAGAATGAGGAGATGCCTTACTTTTACATCGTCTCAGGGGGCCAGGATTATGACAGCCCGTACGGACCACGGGCAGCCCATGAGGAGTGCGTCCAACTATAATCTCCATGGTGGGAGTTAGGGAGCCCGTTAACCGGGCTCCGCTCTCTTGCAACAGGAAGGGGAAACGGGGCGGCGAGCCCCGCGAGTGAGAACCCACTAACGAGGATCTGAATCATGGCTTACATCGTCCAATGTCACAATGAACACGCTCCCAGTGACGACACCATGTACGGTCCCTTCACTTTGGAAGCGGCCCGAGCCAAGATGGCATCGCTCGTTGAGGAATCTGGGGATGATCTGCTCAAGATCCGGCCAGAATACTCGGATCTTGGTTACGCTGGGTACGAGATTGGTGAGCTTAACGCTGCTGATCGCGATGAGGATTTAGCATCAGAGATCTGGATCGATATTCACGAGCTTCTGAGTGACTGACATAGCTGATTTACTCCGTGGTGGGAGTTAGGGAGCCCGGTTAACGCCGGGCTCCCTTTTGCAACACTATTTTAGAAGGAAACCACCACCACTCGGAGAACACGACAATGCCACACGTCATCAACAAGCCAGCTCGCCGAATCAGCAACACAAAGGGAGCAAGCTTCCTCACACGGGGTGGAGACAACTACGATCACAAGGGGCTCAACAAGGCCCAACGAGCCATGGGACGAGCCCTGATCGCCGAGGCTCTGGAGGACACGGACCAGCAGGAAGAAGAGGAAGCCACCTGGCGATGGGTCGTCACGGCTTGGCTGATCGACGGCGACAAGCCCTGGCTCGACAGCTGGGACACGGTCCGATGCTGTGAGACCCGCACCGAGGCAGAAGAAGCCCGCAAGATGTACGAGGAACACACCGAGTGTTACTTGGAATATCGCCAGCTGGAAGAATGGGAGCTGGACTGGTTCGAGATCTGAAATAACGGGAATTCCCCTCCTGTAACAAGGAGGGGAAGCCACTCGCCACCACTCGGAGAAACAAATGTCAACCACTATCGCCACGACCATCAGGGACGAAGCCACCAACATTCAACAGCTCGTCACCATTGGAATACATGAGACCAGCATCGCGATCGAGCCAGCCGGATGCCAGTTGGAAGACGGAAACAATCAAGTCCTCTTTCTCGAACATTACGAGGGACAATGGCGAGTCATCGTCTTCGCAGAACCTAATCAAGAAGAACCCACTCACACTATCGTCATCCCTAAGACCATTGACCCAGATGAACAATGGAAAGAAAAGTACGAGCGTTGTCTTTGATTAACGGGAATTCCCCCTCTGTAACAGGAGGGGGAGACGGGGCAACGAGCGGTCCCCACAACCAACCACTAGGAGAATCCAATGAAAGCCCACGATCTCGCAAAGCTCTTGCTCGCTGGTCCCAACGTTGAAATTATGGCCATGCACCCGGATGAGCCCGATTATCCGTTGCACATCAACGGAATCCAAAACCAGAATGCCAATTTCTGCGAGTGTGACGAATTCGATGACGAAGACTGCGGCGAACAAGTCGTGACCCTCGAAGTCGACACAACCGATGGAGTCCTCCGGGTTTAACGAGCCCCCGGCTCTTGCAACAGGAGGGGGAAGTCACCCACCACCACTGGAGAACACGATGCACGTTTTTGAAGACCGCTTTTGTGTCGAACTGACCGCAGACCAGCAGACTTTCATGGACACCCACGGAGTCGGCATGGACCGCTTCCGAGAGGCCACGAACAACGACATCGAAGTTTTTGAGCACGTCACCTTTGGTGAGTTGGTCACGTGGTTGGTGACCGAGACTGACCTGCTCGTCGAGCACGACGCAGCCCACTGGCAGAATTAACGGGATTCTCCCTCCCGTAACAGGGAATTAGACAAACCGCTACTATTCTCGGAGAAACCAATGGTCAGCATCCACATCCTCTGCGTCAACAACACCGCAATCGCCTGTCCCAAGTTCGAACCCAACGAGGCCCTCCAGGATCGCGTTGGTCGAGCCCTGACCACCGGGGTCGTTCTCTACGATTCAAACCCAGAAGAGCTGGAGGAAGTCAAGGAAGCGTACGCGGAAAACGCGGACTTGGATTCACCGGACCAGCTGAAGTGGGTCGAAGTGGTCCCTTGTCACCGGCCCATTTGACGGGTTAACGGGAATTCCCCTCCTGTAACAGGGAGGGGTAACCCACCACCACCAACAGGAGAACAGAATGACAAACGCTGAAGCCGCCGCCCATTTCGCCTCAATGCCAGCCGATCGTCCAGCCATGGTCCTCAACATCAACGGCGACACGGGAACCGGAGAACCGCAAATTCTCAACCCACCAGGCACCAACCTGGACGAAGTCGACGAAGAAACACTCGACGACGAGGACAAGACCCTCGTCACGACATACACCAAATGGTGAAATAACGGGATTCCCCCTCCTGCAACAGGAGGGGGAACCAACCCACCACCCCAGGAGAACCAAGAATGCTAATGATCAGCACCTCACACGACCCCCAAACTGGAGAACTCACAACAACGGTCGAACTAGCCCCAATGCCAACAGTACACGACATCTGGTCCGACCCCCACGAAGAAGCCCTGGACCTGGCCCCAACCCTCAAAGAAGCAAAAGTGATCGAGGTCTACTCCTCTGAAATGACAGGCCACGGGCTAGTGAAAGGCTCACAAATCTGGCTCAGGACCCTGGATGACCTGCCCACAACGAAGACCAAAGTGAACACAGACGACCTCACGGTGATCGCAGACGGCAACGAACTCAACTACCGCTGAGATTAACACCCCTCCCCCTCCTGAAACAAGGAGGGGAACCCACCACCCACCAAGGAGAACCAAAAATGCAACAATCACTCTTCACATGGAGCGAAGTACTCGGAGCCTGGCTAATCAACGTCAAAGCCAAAAACTGAACCAAAGGCTGGACCCAGTTAACAGAACTCCCCCTCTCGAAACAAGAGGGGGAAGTCACCCACCACTACTGGAGAACACGAAAAAATGGGATACCTAGAAAAAGACCGAGAAGTCATCAAAGGCTACCCAGTCACCGAAGAACCCCAAAAACCGGGTTCACGCTCCAAGTTCACATTCCAGACCAAAAAACGAAACATCTGGCACATTTGGTACAGTTGCTACAATCACCACTACCCTATTCGAACAGCCCAAATCAAAAAGGGAGAAGACAGCATCGAACGATTCTCAGACCACGCTAGTCACAAAACCCTCAAAGACGCATGTGAATGGCTCTCCAGACTAGATTGACCAACCCACCACCCCCGAAACAGAGTATTGGGTAAGGTTGCCGGAAAATCACAAGGCATAATGCTCCACCACGAATAAACGTGGTTAACAAATCCATCCATCCCCAGACCCAATACTCCCCATTTTCCAGACTGGAAAGGCCATATGAGCTACCCAATCCCACCCAATCCCAATTTACCAAACCCCACCAAAGACCTACACGACAGGCTAGCCGCCCACCTATTCAACAAGCACGGAGCCCACTCCTCATACTCCTCAAGCGGAGAACAAATCGTCCAACTAGACAATAACGTAGGACTCATGATCCTCATCGAAATCTACGACCAAAAAACAGGAGAACACAACCAAGTCCCACTACACTCCCTCCTCGACATACTAGAAAACTAAAAGGCCCATGAACTCCCCGAAAGGGTTCTAACCAAGAACCCAAAGGACCAAGAACCAATGACCCCTGGTCCCCAATAATCCCATTTCCCAGGTTGGAAAACCCATATACAACAAGACCCGGTGAGGGAATCCCCACCGGGTCAGATCTCACTCTCCGTTGTGATGAGCGATCCTCGCCCTCATGCACTCCTCGCAGCAAGTCCACTCGACCGGACCGTTCCCGATCGCCTCCTCGAGCTCTTCCGCCTGTTTCTCGAATCCCTCCCAAAGAGTTTTCTCATCGTGGTCGACCTTGATCGCCTGGTAGCAGTGGTCGCAGGGGGTGTAATCCCCGGTGTCCAGCAGCATCTGGTTGTGCTCGTAGACCTTCCTCAGGGTCTTCGCTGTGGCTTCGAGCTCTTCCGCCTGTTCCAGTGCGTCTCTCATCATCTCGATTCTCCTCCTCGTTGTGGTGGTTCTTGTCCAAATCCCTGTTTCAAGAGAGATAACCCCAATTAACCCCTAAGACCAACACTCCTCATCATTATCCGGATCAAAACCAAAACAAATACTAACCACAACAATCCACCAATCCCAATACAAGCAAAACACAACAAAACACAATCCCCAACAAAATACAACACTCCTCATCAAACTCAACCAAAAACCCAGCATTCACCGGATTCATCTCCCAACGATCAACCCAAGTCGAAGCCTGATACTCAATTATAAACAACTCATCCATAATAATACTCCAACACCCTTTCCAAACTGGAAAACACATACCCACAGAAAAAAGCCCCGACCCACAAAAAAGCCCCGACCCTTTCAGGCCGGGGCTCTCCCGCTTCCCTTAGCTCATCGTAACCGCTGCCAGCAGGTCAGCGTACTCGTCGCTGTCCTCGTCCAGCTTCTCGACCTCCGAGAACCGCTCGCTCGTCGGGACCACCTCCACGGGCACCTCCTTCTTGGCCTTGGCTGGCTTGGACGCCTTCGCAGCTGCCCGCTCCTCACGAGCCTCAGACTTCTCCGCTTCCTTGACCGCTCTCGCAATCAACCGAGCCTCGTGCTTCGGGACTTCCGCGTCGTGCCACTTCATGAAGTCAGCCTCAGCGTCCGCGTTCACGAACGATTCCGGCATCCCCTCCTCACCTCGAGCAACCCTCTTAGCCTGGGCGTGGAACTTGGAATCATGACCAGGGGCGAACCGGCTCTTCGTCGAGGCCCCACACCCGCACCAGCATTCACCGGTCTGGTGCTTCTTCGGGGTCTTGAAGAACTCGACCGCACCCTCAGCACCCTCCAGCTCCGCGATAAGGGCCGCAGCGGTCCACGTACGTGCAATGTCAATTCTCAGCATGTCAATATCTCCAGTGGTGGTGGTGTGGCGGAACCGGACTGCCCAAGCCCCGCTTCCCCCTCCTGTTGCAAGAGGGGCCGACCCGTTAATCTCGAGGCCGGTCGCCGGTCCGCGTTTCGCGTCCCGTCTTCCCCATCCTGTTGCAAAGGACGAGAACCCGTTAATTCGGGTTCACGGATTTAACGAGCCAGGAACGTTTGTAACAGGAGAACGTAAGGAACGAGGGAAAACGGCACAGGGGTCGTATATACTGAGTATGGCTTACGGTCTACCCCCTGGAGGGTATATAGGGAGAGGT
>Ga0180432_10006796_pt1 | contig 14750 bp, 13 predicted proteins | sample SS_ome_10_FD_132414 | JGI IMG/M metagenome (GOLD analysis project Ga0180432, IMG submission 132414) | Hypersaline lake sediment archaeal communities from the Salton Sea, California, USA - SS_1_MS_2 metaG | ecosystem: Environmental > Aquatic > Non-marine Saline and Alkaline > Hypersaline >... | reverse complement strand
TGGCGAGTGTGGTCCCGCCGGTGACAGGAGCCTTCGAGGAGCTGTGCCGACGCTACTTCGGTCAAGAGCCGCTCGTGGTGGGGGCGGGGATTCGCACCGGAGTGAGGATTCGCTATGACAACCCACGAGAGGTCGGTGCCGACCGAGTGGTCAACGCGGCGGCGGTCCACAAGCTGCATGGCGGCCCGGCCTGCGTGGTGGATTTCGGTACTGCGACTACGTTCGATGCGATCTCCGAGGAGGGCGACTACGTGGGGGGAGCGATTGCCCCCGGAGTGATCGTGTCGGCCGAGGCGCTCTTCCAACGGACTGCGAAGCTTCCGCGTATCGATCTGGTACCCCCGGGAAGGGCCATCGGCACGAACACTATGCAGTCCATGCAATCCGGAGTGCTGTACGGCTACGTTGGCCTGGTCGAGGGCATGATCTCGAGGTTTCGGAAAGAGCTGGGTCCCGGGATGAAGGTGGTGGCTACAGGTGGGCTGGCCTCGCTCATCGCAGATCAGAGCGCCGAGCTGAGCATCGTCGATCCCTGGCTCACGCTGAAGGGCCTGCGCATTATCTGGGATCTGAACAGGTAGGGAGTGACCATGACTCTCCGTGACAAGCAGGTGGTTCTGGGCATCACCGGCAGCATAGCCGCGTACAAGGCCGCCGACCTGGCCAGCAAGCTGGTACAGGCGGGCGCAAAGGTCGACGTCATCATGACCGAGGCGGCTACACACTTCATCGGTCCTCTGACCCTTCAAACTCTTACTCACAGGCCGGTGTCGGTGAGCATGTTCCGCCTATTGGATGAGGTGGACGCGACCCACATAGCGCTGTCCGAGAGGGCGGACATAATCGTCGTCGCTCCCGCCACAGCCAATACCATCGCCGGGATGGCCCACGGGCTGGCGGACACTCTGCTCGGTGCGACCATCCTGGCGACGAAAGCGCCTGTTCTGGTGGCACCGGCCATGAACGCAGACATGTACGCCAATGCTGCCACTCAAGAGAACCTCGATGTGCTGAGGCGGCGCGGCCTCCACATCGTGGGGCCCGATTGCGGCCGATTGGCATCGGGCCGAAGAGGTCCAGGGCGCTTGGTGCCGGTGCGCCAGATCATGGGTGCGACTCGGGCGATCCTCGGCAGGGGGGGACCTCTGGCCGGGGTGAAGGTGCTGGTCACCGCTGGTGGGACTCGGGAGCCGCTCGATCCGGTGCGGCACCTGGGCAATCGCTCATCGGGCAAGAAGGGCCATGCACTGGCCGTCGCCGCGAGGGACAGAGGAGCCGATGTTCGACTGGTTTCGACCGCCACCCATCTACCACAGCCCTACGGGGTTGAGGTGTGCCTCGTGAACACCGCGACGCAGATGTGCGAGACAGTGGTGGGAGGCGCGGCAGAGTCTGACGTGCTTCTGATGGCAGCGGCGGTTGCGGACTATCGGCCTGTTCACGCCCGTGCTGCCAAGATGAAGAAGGGATCAGACCAGCTAGAACTCTCGCTGACGCGCACTCCTGATATCCTCGAAGAGGTGGGCCTTCAGCGCGTCGACCTGGGCAAACCGACGGTCGTGGTGGGCTTCGCGGCCGAGACTGAGGATCTGGTGGATAACGCTCGCGTCAAACTCCACCGGAAGGGACTCGATCTGATAGTGGCCAATGATGTGAGCGCCAGCGACAGTGGCTTTGCGGTCGATACGAATCGAGTCGTGCTGGTGACCCCGGACGGGGCTGTCGATGAGTGGCCACTGATGCAGAAGACCGAGCTTGCCGAGCGCCTCATGGACCTCGTGATACGGATGTGGGAGGAGCATCATGACTAGAAGTATGGCGAACGCCATCACCGATGTGCCGGGGATCGAAGTGGGTCACGCGACGAACGTCGAGGCTCTGACCGGCTGCACTGTGGTCATGTGCAGAGACGGCGCGGTGGGCGGCGTGGATGTTCGCGGTCTGGCCCCGGGCACGAGAGAGACCGACTTGCTGAGGCCCGGCAATCGGGTGCACGAGGTGCACGCCGTGCTCCTGAGCGGAGGCAGCGCTTACGGTCTCTCGGCCGCGGATGGGGTCATGCGCTATCTGGAGGAGGAGAAGGTGGGCTTCAAGGTTGGGCCAACAGTGGTTCCGATTGTGCCCGCGGCGATTCTCTTCGACCTGGGTGTCGGTGATCCATCGGTGCGGCCTGATGCAGACATGGGCTACAGTGCCTGCCGGACAGCCTCGGCCGGTCTCGTCGCGGAAGGAAACGTGGGGGCCGGTACGGGGGCCACGGTGGGCAAGGTACTGGGTCCTAAGAGGTGCATGAAGGGGGGACTGGGCAGCGCCAGCCGCCGCAGCGGTGGGGTCATAGTCGGAGCCGTCGTGGCGGTGAACGCCTTCGGAGACATCGTCGATCCGACCGGTGCCCGAATCGTGGCCGGGGCGCGGGCGCTGCGAGGAGGCGGTTTCGCCGACACGGTCGAGGTAATGACCAGCTTCATCGGCAGAACGGCGCTGTCGCTCACCAGCACGGTGATCGGAGTGGTGGCCACCAATGCCAAACTGAGCAAGGCGGAGGTCAACGTGGTCGCGAGCATGGCTCACGACGGACTGGCGCGGGTCGTCCGTCCATGTCACACGCCGTTCGATGGTGACACCATCTTCTCCCTGGCCACCGGAGCCAAGCGCGCGAATACCGGCGTGGTAGGAGCACTGGCTGCAGAGGTGATGGCCCAGGCCATCTTGCGAGGCGTCCGAGCTGCTGAGAGCGTCGGCGGAATACCGTCAGAGCGCGATGTCACGCTCCGGGAGGTCGCCTGACGACAGTCGTCGGTCCAGGCGGCGCAACAGGGGAGTACGCGACGGCCTATGACATCGGGGGACTGAGCAGGAGTGTCCGGCCGATCGGGACTGAAGGGCGGCCGTGGTCAGCAACAGTGGCTTCGAGGGCTCTACATGGGCTCTGGTCAACTTGTCATAAAACACTTGACATGAAAGGCAAAGTATGATATTATGTTATACGTAGGACGCGGTAAGCTCTTGTTTCGGTGATCGGCGCACGATGGACCGCCCAAGTTTCTTACGCACCTGGGCGGTTCTGTTGTCAGAGCCAGCTCGAGTTGCTCTGGCCGGTGGGCAGGATCCTAGGGACAGGTATGCTCCGGCCTACTCATCACTGGGGAAGGAGGTATACCTGTCAGTGGGTGAGAGAACTGTCGGTACAGTGAAGTGGTTCAACTCGGGTAAGGGCTACGGCTTCATCTCCCGCGAGGATGGAGATGACGTTTTCGTCCACTACTCAGCCATATCTGGTGAGGGTTATCGCAACCTCGTGGAAGGCGAGAGAGTGGAGTTTGACATCGAAGACAGCCCCAAGGGGCCGCAGGCTGCCAATGTGGTAAGACTGGAAGCCTGATCCGAGAAACAACCGGAGTGGCCCGGCAAGGTAGGTGCTTGCCGGGCTCTCTTCTTGTGATGGGGACGTGACCCGAGCCGGTGCTGGACCCGACTCGGGTCAGGGTGTGCGGGTCAGGTTGCTCCCCGGGAGAATGGCCTCCTTTGGCCCAGGCCGTGGAGACGCCGCCGCTCGCCGCCCGTCCCCGGAGTAGCTGCCTCAGCCCCCGGATTCCTCGTCGGTCATCTTTCGCACCAAGACCATAAGGGTGATATCATCGAATTGGGAAGCCTGGCCAACGAAGCTGTCTACCCTCGCGATCAGAGCGCTTTCGATCTCCTGCGCTGTACGTCCCGTTCCTTGCTCCAGAGTCTCTAGCAGTCGTTCCTCGTCGAAGAAGTCCCCCCGGGCATTCTGGGCCTCGGTGACGCCGTCGGTGTAGAGTACCAGGGAGTCCCCTGGGGCCAACTCAACGCTCTCCAGACCCCAGGTCCGGTCTTCGAACATCCCCAATGGAGTACCCGTTGTCGCCAAGGCCAGCGGATCCGGTTCTCCGGTGGCCCTGATCAGGTAGGGTGGGTTGTGGCCGGCATTGCTGTACAAGAGAGCACCCGATAGTGGATCCAGTATGCCGTAGAACACGGTGACGAACATGTCGGTGTCGCTCTCGGCCATGATCCGGCGATTGGCGAAGCCGAGCACCAGGCCCGGCCGTTGCTCGTGCTGCAGGGCGTAGGTGCGTATGACCGTGCGGCTCAAGGCCATGTACAGTGCGGCAGCGATCCCCTTGTCCGCCACGTCGGCTATCAGCAAGCCCAGATGTCCGTTGGGCAGGGGAATGACATCGTAGAAGTCACCGGAGGTCTCGCGAGCCGGTCTCAGAGTAGCCGTGATCTGCCACCCGGGGAGCCGAGGGAGCCGACGTGGGAGGAAGCCCGCTTGGATCCGTCCGGCCAGGGCCAGCTCCTGGGCCAGCCGCTGATGGGCAAGCGTCTGCTCGTATACTTCGGCGCTGTGCATCGCGGACGCGATCTGGGCCGCCAGGGTTTGGATGGCGGGGACCGAGCTGGCCGCGGCGCGGGGATGCCAGCGCCGGGAGAGGCAGATTCCGCCCAACGGCTGTCCCGTGACAACATCGAGAATCGGTGCGGCTACCAGGGCGCGATCTGTCGCCGGTGCACTCCACGGTAATGAGGTGCCTGGCGGGAAGTAGCGGGCTTCGCTGGTGGTCTTGAGCCAGAACCAGAACGGATCCCCCACAGGAGATCGGACTTCAGGGTGGCTGAGGAAAGCCACGTCAGGGAAGAGCCGAATCTCGACAGTACAGAGGGGGAACATGTCACCGGTGTGCTCTCTAACCAACTGCGGCAGCGTAGATCCGTCCGGTGGAGCCTCCATTATCGCTCGCCCCAGCCGTTCCAGATTCTCCAGTTCGCGGGAACGGAGACGGCTGCGCTCGATGGCCTGGCTCATGCTATGGGCCAGGAGGCTGGCCAGAGTCAGCCCTGCAAGAAAGAGCAAGTAGGCGTTGTGACCGAAGTACGATGTTACGGCTGTGGCAAAGATGATGAAGGGGTCAACCAGAAGTCTCCAGTCCAGGGCGGGGATCCAGAATCTGACCGCTGGCCGGGCAGGAGCAGTCGCCCGAAAGGCGAAAGCTCTGAAACCGATGAGAAGCGGTATCCAGAAGAGGGTCCCGACGGCCCAGCGGGCCAACGTCGCCCACATCGCGGGCCCGATTGCACTCCTGGTCAGGCCCTGCAAGGGGTACGTGCCTCCCCAGTGCTGGTAGAGCGTTAGAGCGATCAGACTGGCCAGGTTGTCCTCCGCGAAGCCGAGGGCTGAGTTGCGGAGGAGACTCCAGCGAGTTTCGAGAGAGCCGGCTCTGCGCCAGTCTCGAATCCTCACTACTAGTGCCAGGACGACGTGGAGCCAGAGAGAGCTGGGTCCGAACAGCAGTGCAGTGGACCAGATTACCGCTCCGCTGAGAGATGCTTGCCAGTCTCCGTAGCGTCCCTGGGTGAGTTCGACGAAGAAGAAGAAGGAGAACCGTTCGAAGAGAAACAGCATCGCCAAGACCACCAGGAGCGTCAGCCAGGCATCGATGAGAACCGCCGGTTCGGTAGCTGCAACCAGGCAGGCAAGGCCAAGGACTACGGGCGGGAGTGTATAGAGCGAGCCGAGGCAGTCAAGCGCTCCGACAACACGCTCGTGTTCACCTAGTGTTTCCAGTTCGGGCCAGAGCTTCTGGGCAAAGGCTATGAGACTCTCTCTCATGCTTCACACTCGTCTTGCGGCTTTCCGGCAGACTTGACGACAGGCTAACGCCGGTGATGTTGGCAAGGACAACGCGAGGCTCCGAGGTCGGAGCACGGCACACGGGACTCATTTGCCGGCCAGCGCAATGGGGGAGGCACCGGCCTGATGCAACGGATACTCCCCACAAGCCACGGGAACCCACAGAGGGCTGCACAGGCCGCAACCGAATCCCGGACCTGGCTGCAGGGGAGAATGCCCTTGCTGACCGGCTTGCCCGAGCGGCCGGTGTACTCAGCGTCGCCTGCGACTGAACCACCCGGTGATGCCGAGCAGGACCACTGCTCCCAGAACGGCGACACCTATGCTGTACAGGTCAAAGCCCGCCGTGAAGTGGGCTCGAGGAGAGATCAGGGGCAGCAGCAAGTTCGCCAGCAGAGCGCCCAGGATGCCAATGATGATGTTGGCAGCACACCCCATGCGCCTGTTCCGGCCCATGATCATGCTGGCGATCCAGCCAACGATGGCTCCGAAGAGAAGCAGATAGATGAGATTCAAGCCGGTAGGAAACCTCCACATGTGAGCCCTCCTCATTGGTCGATGGCCGGCGTCTTGGTCTCTCGCGGATGGGCTGCCGTTTGGCCCGCGCGAGGCCCCCAGTCGCGGGCACTGATCCACGGGAGCGTGCCCGCGAACAGGAGAACGGGCGCGGATTGTCTGCGGACAGGCGACGCAGACAGTCCCAAGGTGTCCCGGTTCTCGTTTAGGGTGTGCGTGAGGCTGCGACAGGACACCGGAGCACGGAAACGCCGGAAAGCCTCAGGCCGTCACGACTCTACGGCTCCACCTTCTCGACGATTATCGTGCAGTCGGTGACCAGAGCGGCAATTGCGCCCAAGGCCGCCCAGACGGGCAGGAGGACGGCTCCTACCAGCCCCAGTGTCAGTGGGATCTCGATCAGGGTCTTGCCCTCGTCGTTCTCGATGGTGATCCGGCGTATGTTGCCCTCGTGGACCAGCTCCTTGACCTTGGCAACCAGATCGTCACCACTGACCTTCACTTCCTCGGTTCGAACGCTCTCCTCGGACATCATCTCCTCCTTGGGCATCATACCTGCATGCTAGTCAGAGCGGCTCGCTCGGACCAGGAGAAACATTCCGCGTCATCGGGATCGCGAGCGTGATCCGAGCGGCCAACGCCCGCCCGAGATCGCCACTCCCAGGAGTCTACCGTACCGGACGATTGCTGTCAAGACCCCTGGATCGGGATCGCATGTCGGCTCCCGCGATCTCTGGATCTGCATGCCGGATAGGCCAGTACTACTTTGCAGCGCGCGCTATGTTGCGCAGCACCATGAACACCCCGACTCCGATCAAGAGCAGCGGCCAACCGATGTAGCGCAGGCCGCTGATGCCGATGACCAGCTCGAAGAAGGCCGCCCCCACCAGGAAGATGATGCCCCCGATCTTGGCCAGACTCAGACCGCTCTTGAAGACGTGATCCCGGTGTGTCAGTGCGCCGAACACTGCTTGGCCGAGACCTATCGAAGTGGGTGCGACGAGCGCCCAGGCGTAGGCCCAGCTCTGCCAGTGGCCGGTGGTGTTCTGGTAGAGCAGGACCAAGCCGACCATGGTGATGATGCTACCTGTGATGGCCAGGCCCTCTCCTGCCCGCTTGCTTGCCAGGGCAAGAGCGAACAGTAGCACACCGGGCACTATGATGTAGAACGGCCACAGAAAACGCCCGAGGCTGAAGTGGAAGATCTCTCCCAGGAGAAGCAGAATGCCCAGTGCCACCAGCACACCCCCGACAGCCAATGTGGATGCACCGCGCTGTCGGGGAGGGCGCTGAGCAGTAGCGTCAGGATAGCCGAACGTCTCGTCTGCCTGGTTGTACGATTGCTCATTCATGTTGATCCCCCTATCCATGAGTGTGTCACAATGCTTCCTATGCTAGACTACGCACATCGGTGTCCGAGGGTTGCGCTGCGGAGAACACTGGTGGGGCCAAATGCTCTCCGAGTGACGCAGGCAGGTCGGGGCCACGGGTGCGAGGCCGGCTCGTGGGTGACGTTGGGCTGACAGGGACCACCGGAGGCCGTTAACAGAGGGATCGTTCGACTGCCTCTGGGAGTTGACCAGATCGTCGAATCGTGCATAATCAGTGGGATAGAGGATGCGCGTTGAGGATAGGCCAGTGTGTATGGGGCCGTGCCTTGTGCTTGTCATCCGATTCGATGGTGACCAGGCGCGGAGTGGCAGGGCCGGGAGTTCGAGGGCAGGCAGAAAGCATGAGCATCAAGGGAAGTGAGCCGTACAGAGCCTCTGAACAGAAAGCCCTCTCGTGGTCTGAGTTGGTCTGCTACCTGGTGGCCGGATTCGGCACGTTGCTCTCCGGCAGTGTCGTGTTGAGCCTGGTATTGGAGGTCGGCACGCTCCAAGACACCGTCGCACGATACCTGCTGAACGCGCTGGTCCTTACCGGTACCGTCTACTTGCTGGGCGTGCGCCGTGGCAGAGTCTCTTGGGAGGAGCTGGGCTTCCGTCCTGTGGTCTGGCGATGGTCGTGGGTCTTGCTGGCCATAGTCCTGGCCGTCGGCCTGATGCCCCTTCGAAGCGCGATAGGCGTTGCCGTGCAGTACTTCTTCTCAGAAGGGCCGGAGAGCATCGATAGCCGCATGGATGTGCTGCTGCCAGGGTTCGAGTTCTCCTGGGTCACCTTCGGTTTGAGCGTGGTCGGTGCCGGAGTGATCGTCCCGATAGCCGAGGAACTCTACTTTCGGGGGCTGATTCACACCCGACTCAAATCTCGCCTTGGGTACTGTGCCAGAGTGCTGCTCAGTTCGATCATCTTCGGTCTGGCCCATGTGGATTCCATTGGGGTGGCCGCTTCCTCCTTGATCATGGGGATCGCCAATGCCATCGCGCTGGAGGAGAGCGGTTCCATCTGGTTGCCCATCGCCATTCACGTGGTGACGAACACGTTCGTCGTGGTGCTGCTCAATCTGGTCCTCGCGCTGCTCTAGTTCCCGGCTGGCACGGTGGCTGCCGGACCGGTGTCTCCTGTTGGCCCTATCGCTCTGCAGTAACTGTGTTGCGCAGCACGCCAATCCCCTCGATCTCGACCTCTACAGTGTCTCCAGGCCGTAGGAACACAGGTGGCCGGCGCGTGAATCCGACCCCGGCCGGCGTCCCAGTCATGATTGCTGTGCCGGGCAGGAGAGTGAAGTTCTGCGACAAGTACGAAATGAGGTAGCGGCAGGAGAAGATCAGGTCGCCGGTGTTGGATGATTGCATGACCTGGCCGTTTAGACGGCTGCAGATAGCGACCTGGTCGGGATCGATGTCGGTCACGAACCAGGGACCCATTGGGGCAAAGGTGTCGAATGACTTGGCCCGAGCCCACTGGACATCCAGTCGCTTCTGGCAATCGCGCGCGCTCACGTCGTTGCCGCACGTGTAACCCAGAACGTAGTCCAGGGCCTCGCTCTCGCACACGTGACGGGCTGTCTTGCCGATGATGATCACGAGTTCGCACTCGTAGTCGACCTCGTTCGGCGCAGCCTTGGGCAACACGATGTCGTCGCCCGGATTGTTGAGTGCTGTGGTGGCCTTCAGGAAGACGGCCGGGTGATCGGGCAGGGAGGCATTGGTCTCCTTCACGTGCCCGCGGTAGTTTCGTCCTATGGCGATGATGTTCGGCGGAGACACCGGAGCCAGGAGCTTGACGTCGGAAAGTGGGAGGGTCTTCACTGTCGGCTCCCACTCGTCGAACGGGTTTCCGTCGATGATCTGGATAGTGTCCGAATCCTGAACCACACCGTGACAAACGAGTCCCTCGGGAGTGCGAACGCGAGCGATCTTGGTCATTGTTCCCCTCTGCTTGTGAGCTGAACTGCTCGTGATGGCGCGCCGCGAGTATAGCATGACGGAGCAGGGGAGTCAACCATCAAGTGACCGGGTATTCGCTGTTGAGGTTCTCCGTCTGGGGGAGGGGGAGGAGTGCCCCGGGGAATCCTCAGCGGCAGATCCCCTTGAGGCGGCAGGCTTCCTCCATATGATCGACCAGCACCGGAGTGTAGTGCGTGACGAAGTACTCCATAAGAGCACGCCCTGCTTCGGCGGTCGCCAAGCCGGCATCTGCCTCGGTGTATCGGCCCCAGCTTCCGTCGGGCGTGATCCTGTCCCATGTGACGTATCCCTTGTAGGCGAACATGGCAGCAGGCACCTTGCGACCGAATTCTCCGGGGGAGACGCATTCGGGTGCCAGGAACATGGCCAGAGCTCTCGAGATGACCCCGCCGTGCATCTCGGTTGGGTCGGTGAAGCCTGCGTGCTCGATCGCCTTCCGGCGTATCTTGCTCGCTCCGCTGAGGGCATTGATGACGATGATGTCCCTGTATCTCCAGTTCATGTCCTTGACGAAGGCCTCCACCCACTTGGCTCCGCCGTGCGTGACCACGAGCGCCTGCTTGCGGAAGCCCTGCTCCCTCAGCACCGCGACGATCTCCTCCAACACACGCATCATGGTGGTGGGACGGAGGGTGATGGTGCCCCTGAAGGAAGAATGCTCCTCAGCCGTGGTGAATGGAAACGGGGGCAGCACATAGGCGTTCAGAGCCTCGCCGAAGGCCCTGGCGTAGTACTCAGCGCAGAGGGTGTCGAGATGAAGCGGCAGACACGGCCCGCACTGTTCGGTGGAGCCCACGCTGATGATTGCGGTGTCGATGCCGGAGTCGGCAAGATCCTTGGTCGAACTGGTGTAGTCTATCACGATCGAAGGTTCTCCTCGTGTGTCAGTTGGTTCGGTCCGCGCGGATTGCTGAGCATGCCGCCGCACGGGTCGGAGGCTACCTCCGCGGGGTGGTGAACGGGCAAGATGGTCTGCTCCGGCGCGCCCGGCCAGGTGGGCGATGCGGAGACTCCGCCCGATCAGGTGCGATGCGCGACAGGACGGAAGCGGCTCGGGTCCGCTACCGGCCGGACAATCGGCGGAACAACTCCAGGTAGTCCTTGAGATGGTGAGTGATCAGGAAGTTGTGGCGGACGTGCTCGCGTGCTCGATGGCCCATTGATCTTACCTCCTCCGGATGTCGCAGGAGGTGGAGGGCGCGTTCGGCGCACGTCTCCGGGCTGTCCACCAGGTAGCCGGTCTCACCGTCGATGACCTGTAGGGGAATGCCACCCACGTTGCCGCCGATGACAGGCTTTCCCTTCCAGAGAGCTTCAGTCACAACCAGGCCGAAGCCCTCTCTGGTCGATTTCTGGATCACCACGTCGGCTGCGCTCTGGAATGCGTTCACCTCCACGTTGCCAACACCATGGAGATTGTGCAGTATGTGGATGTCGTAGTCCTCACCGGCATGACGAATCGTGCGCTCGTAGTAGTCCCAGCCCTCAGGATCATCGCTGGCCATGGAGCCCACGAGAGCGAGTTGTAGATCGGGAATCTGCTCCTTGACCATACGATAAGCATCTATGACGCCTAGCGGGTCCTTCCAGGGATCGAAGCGCGAAACCTGGACCAGCATGGGACGCTGAGTGTCTATCCCGAAGTGGCTGATGATCTCTCGGCTCTGCTCTGGAGTCTGGGGGCGATTCTTGGGCGAGAGGGGGTCTATGGTGGGATGGATGATCGCTAGAGTCGGGAAGTGCAGATCGCCGTAGACGTACTGCTCCATGGTGAAGACGCCGGCGTCGTAGAGTTCCAGATAGGGCTGAAGGAAGTTCCACACCGGCGGGTACGGCGTCGATGTGTCGATGTGACAGCGCCAGATCCAGTGCTTGCCCCCTGTGCGACCGTGGAAGTGAAGCATGGCCGCAGTCTGGGGGTCATGCATGACGATGAAGTCGTAGTCTCCCTCGAGGGCATCGGCGTTCTGGCGATCGTAGCGATTGAAGATCTCCTTGGCCTCATCAGTCAGCGGGACTTCGGCCCCCTGCATAGCGTTGTGGAATGACTTGGTGACGTTGAAGAACTCGTCTTCCCCATGGATCACTTGCCATTCCGCTTCCAGTCCAACATTCCGCATCAGGGGCACGAGGGCGCCGAGGATCTCGGCGACTCCTCCCCCAAAGGCTGTCGCGTTGACGTGTAGCACTCGTGCCCCTTTGAGGGGAGCCGCCAACGCCCGAATCTCCTCTACGCTCGCCTCTCCGATTATCGGTAGGTAGTCCTCTAGCCGCTTCTCGTCTGTCTTGACTTGCTCCAACACCGAGTGTCCTCCTTAACGCCGGCGCACAGGGATCGCGCGTCAGCGGACTCCACCAGCAGTCGTACGGGCTCCCACGGCGACGTCGACGGCGCGCATCCGGAAGGTGAGAACGCTCCGGCATCACCGGCGCACCCTCCGCCGCGAAAGCATGTGGCCCTAGTTAGCTGGGGCCATTATACAGGATTGCCCTGGCTGCGCAAAGGCTACCTTCGGATCCCCAAGGGCGTGATCGAACGGCGAAAGCCTTTGCCAGTGACACGTCACTCCGGTTCGTTGTGAGTACCACGGGGTGCCAGGAAGTCGGACCCGGGCTTTCGCCGTTCTTGGCAGGAGTCCGTTGCTCCTGCCAAGAACGGCCATCAAGGAGGGTGAGCCTCAGAGGCTCCGTAGGACCGGCCCACGAACCGGGGTCGTACCACACAGCGCGTGGTCCATCACCCAGACCTTCGGGCTCGAATGCCTGCGTCATGCTTGGCCCTTGACGGCTCCGGCCAGCATCCCCTTCACGAAGTAGCGTTGGAAGGCCAGGAAGATGATCATGGGTACCAGCATGGACAGGAACGCGGCGGCGGTAAGCAGATGCCAGTTGCCGCCCCTGGGGTCTATGAGATTCGTGATCTGGTAGGTCAGGACCGGATGGCCCGGTAAGAGTATGATGGCCACGAGCAGATCGTTCCAGACCCACAGGAATTGGAAGATTCCCAGAGAGGCGACGGCGGGCAGAGCCAGTGGCAGTGCGAGTCGCCAGAATGCGGTCCAATGATCCGCGCCGTCCAGGTAGATCGACTCGAAGAGATCCCGAGGCAGCCCTCCCAGGAAGTTACGCAGCAGGTAGATGGCGTAGGGCAGGCCAAACCCGGTATGGAACAGCCAGATACCGAGGAAACTGTCTTCCAGTCCGAGCTGGCTGTAGAGCTTGGCGATCGGCACCAGGGTCATCTGCAGCGGCACGATCTGCAGACCCACTAGAATGGCGAACAACCAGGTCCGCCCCTTGAAGTCGAGCCAGGCAAAGGCATAGGCTGCGAAGGCGGCGATCAGGATGGGCAGGGTCGTGGCGGGCACGGTCACCATCAGGCTGTTGACGAAGGCGTGGGCCATTCCCTCGGGATTGAGCAGGTCACTGGCGTCGCACTCGAACTTCCCGGTCTCGCTGACTCCGCCGGCGCAGTCCTGCTGGTAGGTGCTGGTCCCCTTGTAGCCTACCAGGGCGTCGATCCAGTTGCTCAGAGTGAGGCGGTAGTCCGTCGCCGGACCGCTGCCGGACAGAACGCCCAGATGCTGACTGACCGGGGCGAGTGTGTCGAGGGCCTCTCTCGTTCGGGCCTTGTCCTGTAGCAGGGTCTGCCACTCTGGATCCTCTACGTGGGGCTGACCATCGATGTCTTCCCGGAGCAACACAAGGAGACGATTGGTCTTGGTGTAGTTGCTCACAACCTCCGGATCCGAGAGATTGGCCGCGGCGACCTGGTCCCCTGCACTCCCGTGGCAGGAGGCGCAGGCAGTCGCGTACTCCTGCTCCCCTGGGATCGCCGGCTTCGACAGGATGGTCCACCAACCCGATTCTCGCACTGCCTGGCGCGATCGGAAGGAGGTCACGAAGACTCCCAGCGTGGGAATGAGCCAGATCACGAGCATGGAGATGATCACGACGTGGAGCGGGATACTCTTGAGCATGTTCCATATGCGCTCTCTGTTCATCGTATCTTCTCCTGTTCTCGGAAGCGCCTCACATTGATGATCATGATCGGAATCGTGAGAGCGATGAGCAGAACGGCGATGGCCATCGAACGACCCTGGTTGGTCACTATGAACTTGAACATACGGTTGGCGATGACCTCGGTGCCGTTCAGTCCGTTGGTCATGATGAAGACGATGTCGAATATCTTGAGCACGTTGATGACCATGGTGGTGGTGACGACCGTGACCGTGGGCAGGATGATGGGAAACATCATACTCCAGAAGACCTGCCACTCGTTAGCTCCGTCCACCCGAGCGGCCTCCTGTATCTCGATGGGCACAGACTTGAGTGCTGCGGAGAGTATGGTCATGCAGAAGCCGGCCCAGAGCCAGATGCCCACGATCCACAGCGAGATGTTGTTGACCATCCAGTTCCTGTTGGTCAGCCACGGAATGGGCTGTCCACCCAGGGCCTCGATGAGAGCGTTGAGCACTCCGATCTGGGCTCCTCCTCCGCTCTCCAGATAGTAGACGAACTTCCAGATGATGCCCGCTCCGACGAAGGAGATGGCCATTGGCATGAATACGATGCTCTTGGCCAGCCGCTCGTAGCGGACCTTATCGGTCAATACAGCGAACATCAGGCCCGCCGCGACCGTGCCCGGCACCATCAGCAGGAGCCAGAGAGCGTTGTTGCGAAGAGAGACCAACATTTCTGGGTCGGTCAGGGCGTAGCGATAGTTCTCGAACGATCCCCAGCAGGCCGTGCCCGGGACGCAGTCCACGGCCGCGGATTGCGTGCCAGTCTTGTCTCTCAGACTGAGGTAGATGGTATTACAGGTGGGGTAGACGATGAACACCAGCATGATGACGAGGGCAGCAGAGAGGTAGAGCCACGGGGCTAGCGCCCCCTGCTTCATGATCTTGGGCACCATGAGTCGATCCTCCTCCCAAGTTGGTCGTGCCGTGCGCGAAAGCGTGACCCACGCTTTCGGGAGCCGGGGCGCTCCCGAAGGAGCGCCCCTTTCAGGTACACCGGATTGCTACTGGCCCAGAGCGTCGGCCTGAGCAGTGGCGGCACCGGCCAGCGCGGTGTCGATGTCCGCGCCGTTGACATAGTCGACGAGGGCCTTCCATTCCGCCTCACCGAAGGGGGCAGGGATGGTGTCGCCGATGTCGGGTGTGAAGCCGGAAGCACCGGCGAGGGCCTCGGCCTTCTTGATCAGCGATGGGTCGGAG
>Ga0180432_10006795_pt1 | contig 14751 bp, 12 predicted proteins | sample SS_ome_10_FD_132414 | JGI IMG/M metagenome (GOLD analysis project Ga0180432, IMG submission 132414) | Hypersaline lake sediment archaeal communities from the Salton Sea, California, USA - SS_1_MS_2 metaG | ecosystem: Environmental > Aquatic > Non-marine Saline and Alkaline > Hypersaline >... | reverse complement strand
GAGGAGCTGATCGGGGTGGGGATGAAGGTGGTGGGCATGGCCACCACCGGAACCACGAACAACATCTCTCGAGACGTTGCCAGCAGCGGGAAGCTCGACTTCCTCATGTTTTCGTGGCTCTCGACGAGCGTTGGGATTCTGCCACTTCCGTTCCTGACGCTGTGGCTGGAGGGAGTCCCGCACTACACGCGGATGGCGATCCCCGCGATTCTGTTCGTGGGATTAGTGAGCAGTGGCTTCGGCTTGACGGTGTGGAACGGGATCATGAGAGACCTGCAGGCCTTCGAGGCGAGTCTGATAGGCAACACGATAATCATCTGGACCGCAGTGTTTGGCTGGATTCTCTTGGGAGAGCAGTTCTCTTTCAGGAAGGTAGTGGCGGCCCTGGTTGTGCTGGGGGGAACTGCTCTGATACAGATTCGTAGACGGCGACTGATTCCATGCGCGGTGAGCAATGTGAGGCATTCGAGCAGTAGAGACTAGCGGCTCGGAGCATGCCGGACGAGGAGACCGTCCGGCTTCGCTGGCAGGGCGATGGCTGTGAATGATGCCTCTGCTGGTAGAACGGCAGAGCCTGCGGACCTGGGCGAGATCGGTATAGGAACGGAGTGGGGATGAGGAAACGGTTGCTGGCGATTCTGGGCGCTCTGCTCGTGATTGTGTTGTATTCGTTGAGCTGCGTCCTCACCAAGCTAGCTCTTGCGGGGATGCGGCCGCTGACACTGGGTGCATCCATCAACATCGTGGGTTGGCTGGGGCTGAGTTGCTACGTCTTCGTCATCCGTCGCAGGAAGATCCCTCGCCATTTGGATCGAGGTACCTGGGTGCGGATATGTGCCATGGGCTTGGGGAGCTTCACCGTGTCGCGGGTGTTTGGGACACTGGCTCTGGAGCGTATGGAAGCCACGTCCAGCGCATTCTTGGGCAGCTTCACGGGCGTGTTCACGCTGATCATCGGGCTGTTCGTGATGAAGGAGTACCCTTCGCTATGGCAGTTGATCGGTACGATCGTGTCGATCTGGGGAGTCTACATCTTCTACCCGGCGCTTCCGACGAGGAGCGAGTTGGTTGGGGTGGGGATGAGGGTCGTGGGGATGGTGACCACCGGGAGCACAAACAACATCGCTCGCGATGTCGCCACGAGTGAAAGAATCGATACGCTTATGTTCTCTTGGCTGTCCATGAGTATTGGGGTTCTGCCACTTCCGTTCATTGCACTGGCCCTCGAGGGAGTCCCAGTCTTCACGAGGACGGGGATCGCCGTAGTCCTCTACGCAGGACTGCTAAGCACGGCGTTTGGTTTGACGCTCTGGAACTTCGTTCTCAAGGACTTGCAGGCCTTCGAGGCCAGTCTGATAGGAAACACCAGCGTCGTATTCACCGGTTTACTTGGTTGGGGCATCCTGGGCGAGGAGCTTCCTGCTCGAAGGCTCGCCGCGATAGCAGTAGTCTTGATCGGAACGGGCCTAATCCAGATCCGGAGTCGTGGGCTGCTGCCTGGGGTTCTGGGCCGGGCCCGATCTGGTGGCCGGCGCGAAGTCGTTGGGGAGTGACGCGACCGCGGTGACTGTCCTGACAGCAAGTGCAGGGCAAGACGGTGCTGCCCGGACGTAGGGTAGGTCGGGCATTCGATTACTGAGAGGAGAGTGGTTACGATGAAGGTAGGTTATACGGTCTGGACGTGGGGCGAATGGGGTGCGGCTTCGAGGAAGGACTTCGAGCAGGCAGCGAAGGAGATATCGGACCTGGGCTACGAGACGGTCGAGGACTTCAACCGGCTGGTACCGTTCTACGAAGACCATCCTGAGGAGTTTGAGAGAGCCGTTGACGAGAACGGGCTCGAGTTTGTCGCCATCTATCACTACTTGACCACGGACTTCGAAGAAGACATGGCGCTGGCCGAGCGATGCTGCAAGTTCCTCAAACGCCACGGCGCGAAGATTCTGAACATGGAGGCTCAGCGGGGTCGCGAGAGCGGTCCGAGTGAGGACGATCTGGCTGAGATGGTCAGAAGATTGACCAAGGTGGGTGAATTGGCGAGAGACTACGGCGTCACTATGTCTCTACACCCGCACTGGGGCACCAAGGTCGAACGGGCACACGAGATCGCCTACGTGGCCGAGCGGATCGATCCAGAGATCATGAAGTTCACTCTCGACACGGCACACACAGTGTTGGGCGGAATGGATCCGGTGAAGACGTTTGGCCAGTACGTCGACCGGATCGCGTACGTGCACCTGAAAGACCTGGTTGTGCCCTATCCCGATCCTGAGAAACCGATGAGCGGCGTGATAGAAGTGGGGCGCGGCATCGTGGACTTCCGGGGCGTCATGAAGGTACTGAGGGATGGTGGATACGATGGAGTGGTCTGCGTCGAGCTGGACTCACAGCGGATCTGCAACTACAAGAGTGCCATGATCAGCCGACAGTACATTCGAGAGGAACTTGGTCTGTGAGGGTGTTTGGCCTGCGACCGACTTCCGCGTCCACAAGGTATTGGGGGCTGGATCAGAGCATGGATGGGATCAGTTGTGTAGCATCAGGATATCAGATACTGAAGGGAGAATCGGTACGATGAAGATCGCAAACACGGTTTGGGAGTGGGGACTGCAGAGTAAGCAGGACTTCGAGCAGGCGGTGAAGGAGATATCGGACCTGGGGTACGATGCGGTTGAGAACTTCAATCCCCTGGTGCGGTTCTACGAGGACAGCCCAGAGGAGTTCGATGAGCTCATGCGCAAGTACAACATGGAGTTCGTCAATCTCTATCACTATCTGCAGAACGATTTCGAGGATGACTTCGCGATGGCGGAGCGCTGCTGCAAGTTCTTGCAGAAGCACGGCGCGAAGCTACTGAACATGCAGGCGCCCTGGCGTCCGGGGGGCGACGATCCGAAGCAGCCATGGCTGAACACGCACGCTCCGACGAAGGATGATCTGGATGACGCCATACGGAAGCTGACGCGGATCGGAAAGCTCGCGAAGAAGTACGGTATCACCATGTGTTTGCACCCCCACTGGGGCACCATGGTAGAGCGAGAGGACGAGACCGCCTACGTTCTGGAGCGTATCGACTCCGATATCATGAAGTTGACGCTCGATACTGCGCACACGACCATCGGTGGGATGGATCCGGTTACGTACTTCGCGGAGCACGTGGACAGAGTGGGATACGTCCACTTGAAGGACGTGATCCTGGATGCTCCTGATCCACGGAATCCGATGACGGGGTTCAGAGAGCTGGGCCGAGGCGTCGTGGACTTCCGCGGCGTGGTGAAGGTGTTGAAGGAGGGCGGGTTCGACGGCGTGCTGTGCGTGGAACTGGACAACCCTCGAGTATGCAACTACAAGGGCGCGATGATCAGTCGCCGGTACATTCGGGAAGAACTGGGCATGTAGGGCACGGGTTATCCCCACTCGAACCCAGGCGAGAAGGCCTCTCGGCCGAAGCTCGAGTGGGGAGCCCCACGTGAGACAATGCCCGAAGTATGAGGGAATGGAAAAGGGGGCTTGTGGCAAGTGAGAATAGGATACACTGTCTGGACGTGGGCCTCCGGGACGTTCTTCACCGGCACCAAGCAGGATTTCGAGCGGGGATTGAAGGCCATCTCGGATCTGGGGTATCAGACCGTAGAGGATTTCAATCGACTCGTTGGAACCTTTGAAGACAGCCCTGAGGAGTTTGATGGTCTCCTGGAGCAGTACGGACTGGAGTTCGTGAATCTGTATCACTACCTGAGAGATGATTTCGACGCGGACTTTGTGATGGCCGAGCGTTGCTGCAAGTTCCTGAAGTGTCATGGAGGCAAGCTTCTGAATATGCAAGCACCCCGGCGTCCCGGCGGTTCGCCAGATGGTCCATGGTGGCGGGGTACGCACGCGCCGACGGAGAAGGATCTGGATGGCTGCATCGAGAAGCTGACCAAGATCGCTGAACTCAGCAAAGGTTATGGGATCACGACCTGTCTGCACCCACACTGGGGCACCATGGTGGAGCAGGAACATGAGGTCGAGTACGTGGCGGAACGAACCGATCCTGCGACGTTGAAGCTCACTCTTGACACTGCTCACGCTGTGGTCGGTGGCATGGATCCTGTGAAGATCTTCGCCCAGTATGTCGATCGAACGGCCTATGTGCATCTGAAGGATGTGGTTGTTCCCGGACCTGATCCTGAGAACCCGATGATGGGCTTCCGGGAGCTTGGACGCGGGATCGTAGATCTGCGGGGCGTGGTACAGGTACTCCGCGAGGGTGGCTATGACGGCGTGCTGTGTGTGGAGTGCGACTATCCCAGAGTGTGTAACTACGATAGTGCGATGATCAGCCGCCAGTACATACGAGACGAACTGGGGATGTGATTTGAGAATGGGGCCCATTGGGAGCATAGCGAGCCAATGGGCCGGACAGTCGCGGGGGTCGACTTCTACGGAACGATGACGCTCGGACTACACGATAGTGGCAAGTATCAAGGGAGGACAAGACGATGAAGATCGGATATACAGTGTGGACGTGGGGCTCCGAGACGTGGAAGGGCGCCACGAAGAAGGACTTCGAGCAGGCCGCCAAGGAGATATCTGAGCTGGGCTACGATGCAGTTGAGGACTTCAACCGGCTCGTGGCGACCTTTGAGGATGCTCCCGACGAGTTCGAGGAGATCCTGGAGAAGTACGGATTGGAGTTCGTCAATCTGTATCACTACCTTCGCGAGGACTTCGATGCTGACTACGCCCTGGCTGAGCGTTGCTGCAAGTTCCTCAATTGTCACGGTACCAGGTTGCTGAACATGCAGGCGCCCCCGCGACCGGGAAGGCTTGATCCGAAGGCAGAGATGCGAGCTCCGACAGAGAAAGAGTTGGACCAGTTCATCCAGAACCTGACGAAAGTCGCGAAGATGGCCGCCCGCTACGATGTGACGACGACTCTGCATCCTCACTGGGGGACGATGGTTGAGCGAGAGAACGAACTCACGTACGTTGCCGAGCGACTTGACCCAGAGCTGGTCAAGCTGACGCTCGACACGGCGCACACGATTCTCGGCGGGATGGATCCGGTGAAGACCTTCTCCCAGTATGTGGATCGGGTAGCGTACGTGCATTTGAAGGACGTGGTGGTACCCAGCCCGGATCCCAAGAACCCGATGGTGGGGTTCCGCGAGATTGGGCGCGGGGTGGTGGATTTCCGGGGCGTAGTGAAGGTGTTGAAGGACGGTGGGTATGATGGTGTTCTCTGTGTTGAGCTCGACAACCCGCGAATCTGCAACTACAAGAGCGCTATGATCAGCAGGCGGTACATTCGGGAAGAACTGGGCTTGTAGGCTGTACACTCGCTCGGCTCGGGAACCTGCAAGAGCGGATTAGAGCGCTCTCCAGGCTCTGTGGTGAGCACTCTGAGGCGTGTGGCCGGGGCCCGGCAAATGCCGGGATCAAGGAGGCAAGGATCATGAAAGTTGGATACACTGTCTGGACATGGGCATCCGGAACGTGGCAGTCGGGCACCAAGAAGGATTTCGATCAGGCGCTGAAGGAGATCTCGCATCTGGGCTATGAAGTCGTGGAGGACTTCAATCGCTTGGTCGGAACTTTCGAGGATTGTCCCCAGGAGTTCGACGATCTACTGGACAAGTACGGGTTGGAGTTCGTCAATATCTACCACTACCTGCAGAAGGACTTCGATGAGGACTACGCCATGGCCGAGCGTTGCTGCAAGTTCCTGGAGCGGCACGGCGCTAAGCTTCTCAACATGCAGGCACCGTGGCGGCCCGGCGGCGCTTCCGGAACTCCCTGGTTGGGTACGCGGGCTCCCTCGGAGGCTGAGCTGGACGATGCAATCGCGAAGCTGACCAAGGTCGCCAAGCTGAGTCAGAAGCATGGGGTCCAGATGTGCCTGCATCCGCATTGGGGTACGATGGTGGAGCAAGAGCAGGAAATCGCCTACGTGGCGAAACGCACGGATCCTGAGCTGGTCAAGTTCACGCTCGATACCGCCCACTGCGTCATCGGTGGAATGGATCCGGTGAAGACCTTTTCGGAGTACATTGACCGAGTAGCATACGTCCATCTGAAGGACGTGGTGGTCCCTGGCCCGGTTGCTGGGAACCCGATGAGCGGCTTCCGCGAGGTTGGCCGTGGGGTGGTGGACTTCCGAGGGGTGCTGAAGGTGTTGCGCGAAGGAGGATACGACGGCACGCTCTGTGTTGAGCTGGATAACCCGCGTGTCTGTAACTTCAAGAGCGCGATGATCACTCGCCAGTACATCCGCGAGGAGTTGGGGCTCTAGTCGACAATCGAATCGAGCAAGCCAATCCAGGGCAGCCTGACGTTCAGCGTCGGGCTGCCCTGTTGTGCTATTCGGCGGGGATGGCGATGTCCGTAGTGCTGAGGAGTAGATTCCGCGCTTGTCTTGCGGTCTCTGCGCTGACAACGACTCGCATTTGCCGGACCGGCATTCCGGCGGTATACTTACGTCCTCGACAACCCCGCCGACTGCGGTCGGAAACACAGGAGCTGGCACGATGCATTCGACGTCGCACGTAGCAATCAATGGCCCCAATGTCATCCACGAGACGATTGACGGAGAAGCAGTCATCATCAATCTGATGACCGGTAGGTACTACAGCCTGGAGGGCACCGGCTCCGAGATTTGGAGCCTGATCGAGAAGGAGGCCAGTGTGCCCACAATCGTCGAGGGGATGACCAGACGGCATGGCATCGCCCACCCGGATGCGGAGCACGTCGTGGTTCACTTCCTTGAGCAGCTTTTGGAAGAGAAACTCATTCGGGTTGACGCTGAGGATGAGGCAGTCGCCTGCTCCGCGCGGGAGGAAGCCCTAGCATCCTCATCCAGATTGCAGACGTCTGGGTTCCCGATCCCAGAGCTGCGAGTATACACCGACTTGGAGGATCTTCTTCTTCTGGATCCCATCCATGAAGTTGGTGATGATGGCTGGCCCGTCGCAAAGGCCGCAGGGTCGCCCAAGGACTAGCGTCTTGATCCTGCGCGATCAAGGTGGACGAGTGCAAGCGTGACGATCTGTGTTCTGTGCCCGGACGAGAACAAACCCAGTGGCGGAGCCAAGAAGCTCTATCGTCACGTGGATGTGCTGAACCGCAACGGTTTGTCAGCGTGCATCATCCATCAGACGCCGGGCTTCAGATGCACGTGGTTCGACAATGATACTCGGATCTGCTACTCCGAGAATGTACAACTAACGCCGGCGGACTATCTTGTCGTACCCGAGATATTCGGACCGATCATCCCCAAGATCCAGCCTGGAATACGCAAGGTCATCTTCAACCAGGGCTGCTACCTCACATTTCGAGGCTATTCGCTTGCCAAGAAGAACGATGTGCCTCCTTATCGACATCCGGACATAATCGCCGCGCTTGTAGTCTCGGACGACAGCAGAGACTATCTGCAGTACGTGTTCCCCGAGCTGAGGTTGTTTCGTCTCCACTACGGTATCGATCCTTCGGTATTCCAATGCCATCGCCACAAGAAGCGTCAGATAGCCTTCATGCCGAGAAGGGGTCGCGAGGACGCGAGGCAGGTCATCAACATCCTCAACTACAGAGGCTCACTGAGGGGACTCGAGTTGGTGCCCATTGAGGACATGACCGAGCGCGAGGTTGCCTCCGTTCTCGATGAGTCACTTCTCTTCCTGAGTCTCAGCCGAGCCGAAGGCTTCGGGTTGCCTGCAGCGGAGGCGATGGCCTGCGGTTGTGTGGTCGTCGGGTTTCATGGGATGGGGGGCAAGGAGTACTTCAGGCCCGAACACAGCCATCCAGTCGCGCAGGGTGAGATAGTCGGTTTCGTGCGGGCGGTGGAGAAGGTCATCGACCTGATGGACAAGAACCCTGAGGTACTGGCTGAACAGGGGCGCATGGCTGCCAGCTTCATCAGGAACGCGTACTCGTTGCAGAGAGAGGAAGCAGATATTGTCCAGTTCTGGAGCGACACAGTCGCGAATGGCTGAGAGTGGCACTCGAGAGGAGGAAGACTACGCGGAGGCGCGAGCGTACTTCAGCGCGAACCTTCGGGCGGCGCACGAGGCCGCGGAGGAGTCTGGGGGATTCATCGACTACTTCCTCCAACTTGGGGGCCACTCGCTCCGGCTTCGCTTCGCCGGCCCTGCTCTTGTTCCTCATGTTCTACCGGCCCTTGCCCATTCGGTCACGGAAGCCGTTGCGGACCCGAATCTGACGATCCACTTGTGTGACAGTGTCTCTAGCGGGGTTGCGATGCCGGCGCCGAGGTGGATCCTGGCCGACCAGACGTTCCGGGGCGGGGTGCCGGGTTGCTTCAGCCGGTGGCCCTACCGTACCAGCTACCGTGAGTGGGCCTCCGTCTTGAGTATGCTAGACCTTGCATCGGGTTGTGGGGTCTTCTGGACCGCGGATGCCCGCCAACTGCACTTCAGCATGCGTGGCGCGCCGCTGCGCGACTTGCTGCACTGGTGGCTGGGTGATCACGATTGTCGTCTGGTTCATGGTGCAGGAGTGGGCACGCCCGAGGGCGGGGTCTTGCTGACAGGTCGAGGTTCCAGCGGCAAGTCCACTACCTCGCTGGTGTGCCTCAACGCGGGGTTGCTGTACGCGGGTGACGATCACGTGGCCGTCAGTACAGAGCTAACACCGTTGCTGTACAGCCTCTACAACACCGCTCAGCTCGACGTCGGGGGCAAGCACGTCTTCTCGGATTTGATTCCTATCGTCGAAACACCCGGCCCGTCGAGGGACGCGAAGAGTAGCATCTTCATTCACGAGCACAGGCCGGATTCCATCATCAGGAGTTTCCCACTTCGGGCCATCGTTCTGCCCAGAGTCACGGGTCGCGAGAACACCAGATTGCGAACGGCAACGGCCGGCGAGGTCTTGATCGCACTGGCGCCCGCTACGATCATGGCGCTGCCGAGATCTGGGCAAGCAGCCATGGAACAGATGGCTGGCTTGGTCCGCAAGGTGCCGGGCTACGTGTTGGAACTGGGCACGGACTTGCCTCAGGTGCCGAAGGTCATCTGGAGCCTACTGTCGAGGAACTGATGCGGAGAGGGGGGTGTTGATTGCGCGAGCCCTTGGTTAGTGTCGTTGTGCCGGTGTACAACGGTGAGCGCTATCTGTCCGCGGCGCTGCAGAGCATAATGGATCAGGACTACCGCGAAACCGAGGTCATCGTGGTGGACGATGGTTCGGTGGATGGAAGCGCTCCGATTGCGAAATCGTTCGATGGGATTCGCTACATTCGCCAGGCCAACCAGGGCGTGGCGTCCGCCTGGAATGTGGGCATCGCCGCAGCGCAGGGTGAGTTGATTGCTTTCCTGGCTCAGGATGATGTGTGGACGCCCACCAAGCTCAGCGTGCAAGTGGGCTACTTGCTGAGTAACGAGTGCGTCCAGTATGTCATTGCGAAGGCAAGGTACTTCCTGGAGCCAGGTTGTGCCATTCCGCCTGGGTTCAGACGCGAGCTTCTGAGCGGCGACCACGTGGCACGTATCGTCGAGACGATGCTGGCCAGGAGGCTGGTCTTCGACATCGTCGGGGGATTCGATGCGACGCTCAGCTCTTCTCAGGACGTGGATTGGTTCGGTAGGGCCAAGGATGCCGGCGTAGCGATGGCGCTGATACCACAGGTTCTGCTCCGTCGGCGCATTCACGAAGGCAACCTGACCTATCATCTGCCCCCGGAGAGCCGTGGAGATCTGCTGAGGATAATGAGACGGTCGATCAAGCGTCAGACTGGCAAGGAACACGGTCCCAGGACCGGGAGCACGACGAGATCTCAAAACGGCATGATCAGCGTAATCATCCCTGTGTACAACGGTGAGCGGTACCTGGCTGAGGCAATCGAGAGCGCTCTTGGCCAGACTCGAGAGGCCGACGAGGTCATCGTAGTCGATGATGGTTCTACTGATGGCAGCGCCGCAGTTGCCGGGCGTTTTGGACCTCCGGTGCGCTGTGTGTTCCAGACGAACGCGGGTGCACCTGCGGCTCGCAACCACGGTGCCCGGTTGGCACGAGGGCAGTTCTTGTCCTTCCTGGACGCAGATGATGTCTGGGTCGAGAGTAAGCTTGCGTTGCAAATGAGCTGCTTCGACGAGAATCCGGAGCTCGATCTGGTGAATGGCCACATCGAGCAGTTCATCAGCGAGGATGTTGACGAGGCGTCGAGGAGGAGGATCGTCTGCCCCGAGGGAGCGATGCCTGCACCAGGTCCCGTGAGCATGCTGATTCGCAGAGAAGCTCTGTTTCGAGTGGGGCTCTTCGATACCAGGTGTGCCGTCGGTGAGTCCATTGATTGGTATGCCCGAGCCATGGATGAGGGACTGAGGAGCATTACGCTGGCTGATACCTTGGCGAGGCGGCGGCTGCATCACGACAACATCAGCTATCTTGACCGGGAGTCGGGTAGCGAGTACCTGCGAGTCGTGCGAGAATCGCTGGCTCGGCGCCGGAAGGCACGATCCAGTGATCGGGACGGCGAGAATGGGTTGTAACGAGGGCAGGTCGAACGAGATGGCGACCGGCTGGCGAGTGTGGCGTTACTACGGTGGTTTCTACCGTGGGAGATACGTGCGCCTGGTCTCGGCGATTCTCGCTTCGATTGCTCAGTCATTCCTGCAGCTACCCATCGTGCTGCTTGTGCGCAAGGCGTTTGACCAGGCCATTCCTTCTCGAGACTTCTCGGCGCTCACGTGCATCGGGGTGAGCATCATCGCTTTGTACCTCGCTAGCGGCGGATTGAGCCTCTACGCGCGGTATGCCGTGCTACAGGTCACCAAGCTGGTAATCCAGCGGATGCGTAGGGAGTTGCTGCAAAAGATGTATGCCGTGTCTCGCGCGTACTACAGCGAGGCAGATTTGGACATACTACACACGATGGCCGTCCAGGATACGGAGAGAGTGGACATAATGAGCAATGCTCTGATTGCAGTCCTGCTGCCCGCTCTTCTCATCAGCGTGGTACTGGGTGCAGCCCTCGTGTCCCTGGACTGGAGAATGTCCTTGACGCTCGCCGCCGTGGTGCCGCCCCTTGTTGTTGTGAGCCGGCGGATGCGCAGAGCGGTGCGCAAGAGAACACGGGAGTTCCATCGCTCATTCGAGGCTTTCAGCAAGGGTGTGGCCTTCGTACTCGAAACGATGGACTTGACCAGATTCCGGTCGGCAGAGGAGTGGGAGACTCAGCGGCAGAAGCAGCGACTCGAAGAGCTGCGTCTCACGAGCGGGCGCATTGCGTGGCTTTGGTCGGCGTACAGTCTCCTGAACAGCACGATCTTCGCCATCTCCGGCGTGATTGTCTTGGTCCTGGGCGGAAGAGCGGTGGCGGTGGGGCGCATGACCTTGGGCACGCTGGTCTCGTTCTCTGCGGCAGTGGCTCTGTTGAGAGCTCATCTGTACTCGATATCCGTGTCTGTTCCGAGGGTCATCGAAGGGAGTGAATCGCTGAGCACGCTGCACGAGTTCGCGCAGTTACGGGACTCGAGGCCCTACTCGGGAACCAGGCGGTCCCCATTCGGAGGCAGAATCCGCCTTGCCGGCGTGAGCTTCGGCTACAGAGATGACACTGTCCTGCGCGATATCGATCTCATCATCGAGCCAGGCAGCGCAGTCGCGTTGGTGGGTCCCAACGGGGCAGGCAAGAGCACGATCGCCTATCTGATCCTGGGTTTCTATCGTCCGCAATCGGGACAGCTCTATGCCAATGGTCAGCCCTACGATGCGCTGGACATCATGCATCTGCGGCGGCAGATCGGGGTCGTCAGCCAGGATCCGATCATCTTCCCGGGGACGGTCTGGGAGAACATCACGTACGGGGTTCCTGATCCCAGCACGGCCCAGGTGCGTAGGGCCGCCGAGTTGTCGACCGCCGATGAGTTCATTGCGCAGCTTCCGAAGGGCTACGATACGTTGGTTGGGGAGCGTGGCGTCCTGCTCTCAGGAGGACAGTGCCAGCGGATTGCCGTGGCTCGCGCTCTGCTGGGACAGCCCGCGCTCCTCATTCTCGATGAGCCCACCAACCATCTCGATGAGCGCTCCATCCGGCGTTTGATCGATAACCTGAGCGGACTGGAGAATGGCCCTGCGAAACTGATCATCAGCCACGACACGCAAGTCACCGATGTGGCGGAGCGGGTATACGTGTTGAGAGAAGGACGTGTGATCGAGAGCGTGAGAGGATGAAGCGGAATCACGGGACGGCTTCGGGGACAACGACCGGTGTGGTGAACGGGACCGCGGGGGCAGCGGACGACCGCCGCGCCGACGACGCGGGAAGCTGGCCGACCGCCGAACAGGAGTTGCTGCTGCGAGCGGCCCTGCTGCGCGGACCAGAAGCCCTTGATGCCTGGAGAGCCTGGCGATCCCGCGTGGATGTCGAGCTGATTGACCACGCCTCCGGGAGACTTCTTCCGCTGGTGTACAAGAATCTGCTGACCCATGATGTAGCAGATCCGCTGATGCGGAGGCTGAAGGGAGCCTACCGTCTGACGTGGACCAAGAACCAGTTGCTGTTTCGTGGTATGGCGCAGGTACTGCAAGGCTTGCATGCTGCAAGGGTCGAGACTTTGGTCTTGAAGGGCGCGGCCTTCATCGTGCAGCACTACCGCGACTTCGGTGTGCGGCACACGAGCGATTTCGATGTCCTGGTTCGTACGGAACAGACCTCGCTAGCTGTGCAGTTGCTCTTGCAGGCGGGCTTGACACCCAAGAGGGGATCGGTCGGCGAGTTGGATCAAGCGATGCTCTCATTCGATCATGGTTACCCGTTCATCGATGCGGTGGGTCGCAATCTGGACCTTCATTGGCACGTGCTACCGCAGTGCACGTATCCGGGAGCTGACGACGCCTTTTGGGAAGGGTCAGTGCCGATGGAGATGCAGGGCGTTGCGACCCGGGCCTTGAATCCCGCCGATGAGTTGCTGCACGTGTGTTTGCATGGAAGTGAGTGGAGCGGTATCGCGCCCATTCACTGGGTTGCCGACGCGACAACAATCCTGAAAGATGATCGGGCGCAGGTGGATTGGGATCGCCTCGTCGATCAGGCCCGCGAGCGCCTGCTGGTCGTGGCTGTCAGGGAGGCGCTGGGCTACCTGAGGCAGTTGCTGGATGCCCCTGTGCCGCCGGAGGTGCTGCGTGCGCTGCATGCTATCCCCGTTTCGAGGGCGGAGCGTGTCGAGCAACGATTCAGGCTGGCCTCTCGTGACGAGACGGGCCACCTTCCAGTGTTTCTGTTTCGATACCGAAGGTACTCACGATTATCAGGGAGGGCGGCGGTTCCAGGACACCGGCTGGGCCTTCTCGCGTTCCTGCAGTACGTGTGGGGCATCGATCGCCCGTGGAAGGTACCCTTTTGCGCCTTGACCAAACTGGTGCGGCGGTGCGGCCGCGCCATGGAGGCGCAGGGCAGACGGCTGGTCGGAAGGTCAGCAAAGAAGCGCTGATGGTCGCCCGTCTTCGTGAGCCTGGTGACGTAGGGGGTGGGTCATCGGCCTGTCGATCGAAGAGGATCTCTCGTTGCAGACTGCATTCAAGACAGGAGGTTTGGCATGACGTTCGGGCACATGGGGCGCTGGCTACACGTTGATCTCTCCAGTGGGAAGGTCGTCACTCATGAACTCAGCGCCGATGATGCGCAACGGTACGTGGGGGGAAGCGGTCTGGCGGTCAGGCTTCTGGCTGACGGAGTGGCGGCCGGGCCCGACCCGCTCAGTCCGGAGAATCCGCTTGCGTTTACGACCGGTCCGCTGGCGGGAACGACTGCTCCGATGTCGGATCGTTTCACGGCGGCTTCTCGCTCGCCGTTGACGATGCTGTGGGGCGAGGGCGATTGTGGTGGGCGCTGGGCTTCGGAGCTGAAGGGCGCCGGCTTCGATGCCGTGCTTGTGACGGGGCAGGCCCAGAAGCCGGTCTATCTTCACATCGAGAATGAAGAGGCCGAGCTGCGCGATGCTCAGGAGCTGTGGGGTGTGGATACGTACGAGATCGATCTCGGAGGGTCGACGGTGTGCATTGGGCCGGCCGGCGAGCGACTGGTGCGGTTCGCCAGCATCATGCACGACGGCAGCTCCGGCCGAGCAGTTGGCCGTACCGGTTTGGGTGCGGTCATGGGGTCGAAGCGCCTCAAGGCAATCGTGGCTGTGGGGTCTCGGAGACCTCAGGTGGCATCCCGCGAAGCCCTGAAAGAGCACGTCCGGAACACCATCGGGGACGTGGTGGACAGCATGAAGGGCATGAGTCTCTATGGCACCGCCGGCGGAGTTCAGAACTACGAGAGACTGGGGAATCTGCCGATCAAGAACTGGCGGCAGGGCTCGTGGGAGGCCGGTGCTGCTAGGATCACAGGGTCGGTGATGGCCGAGACGATCCTGACGGGGAGGTATGGCTGCAAGGGATGCCCGGTCCGCTGCGGACGAGAGGTGGCTGTGGATGAAGGGCCTCACGCAGGCGTGCGAGGCGGGGGGCCAGAATACGAGACGCTGGGGGCTTTGGGCTCAATGTGCTTGATCGATGATCTGCCGGCCATTGCCCACATGAATGAGATATGCAACAGGTTCGGTTTCGACACGATATCGGCCGGTGGAGTGCTGGCCTTCGCCATGGAGGCGCGCGAGCGAGGAGTGTGGCCGGAGGGCCCAGCTTGGGGCGACAGCGCGGCAGCGATCCGACTCCTGGAGCGCATCGGCCGGCGTGAGGGTGAGGTGCCGACCCTGTTGGGAGAGGGCAGCCGGCGGGCCGCGGAGGCGTGGGGGGGCCAGGCTC
>Ga0180432_10006793_pt1 | contig 14755 bp, 13 predicted proteins | sample SS_ome_10_FD_132414 | JGI IMG/M metagenome (GOLD analysis project Ga0180432, IMG submission 132414) | Hypersaline lake sediment archaeal communities from the Salton Sea, California, USA - SS_1_MS_2 metaG | ecosystem: Environmental > Aquatic > Non-marine Saline and Alkaline > Hypersaline >... | reverse complement strand
GATATCGGTGGTTGTGGGTAACAGGGGGGGAAGGGAATACCAGGAATCGGCCATCTCCCTGTTCGTGGGGGAGGGCGAGATTACCCGCGCGCAGCTCCCCCCGATCTCCGGAGGGGGGACGTACGAACTCACCTTCGAGGACCAGGTCGTCCTCCCCGCCGGGCTAAACGTGCTCAGGCTTCTAGCTGACCCAGATGATCTGATCACAGAGGTTTACGAAGGGGATAACGCCTTGGGAGCGACGGTCCTGGTGGGAGAGCCGGCCTACCGCAGGATCTTCAAGTGGGACTACGGCGGGATCGACTGGGAACTGGATCTGTCCTTGCCCGCTACAGATATCGAGTCCCTGAATCCCGACAGGAGCCTCTACTCGTACGACGATTACCTGGAGTACGTGACCCCGGATGACCGGACAGCTGATGCCGTGGCGCACATACTCGACTTCTACAGCCGATCGGAGGACATGGGGAGCTACGATGAGGTAAGCTTCCTCCTGGCCTTCGTGCAGGAGATGCCCTACACCAAGGATGAGGATACCAAGGGCGACGACTACTCGAGATACCCGATCGAGACCCTGAACGACAGGGGAGGTGACTGCGAGGACACCTCACTTCTCATGGCATCCATAACCTCAAACCCCAGGCACTTCAACTACGGCACGGCGCTCATAATCATCGACGACCACATGGCGGTTGGCGTGACCGGAAGCGAGGGGATCGGTGGTGTCTACTTCTCCCCGGCAGATCGTCCCGACCGCAGGTACTACTACTGTGAAACGACCGGAAAGGGATACGCCATTGGCGAGATGCCGGAGATCTATGATGGAGCAGACCTCAAGGAACTGATTCAATGCCCATAGACTCCACCTGCTCCAGGAGGCCCATCTCCAAACGTTTCACGAACCTCTCCTCGAAACCGGCCCGGAAGAACGCGCCGGCTGCCCCTCTGTGTCCTCCCCCCTCTCCCCCAACGCTCTGAGCGGCCTTCCGCACACATTCAGAGAGGTCTATTCCCTCGAGAACAAGGAGCCTCGAGCATCTAACGGACGCCTTTGTCGAGCCCTCGGAGACCATTCCAGCCAGCGGCTTCATCGGATCGGCCACTCCCTCGCCGAGCAGCAGGCCGGTCACAGGCCCCAGTATATACTTCGGGGTCCGCTCAGACTTGAAGTACTGCAGATATCCTCCCTCAGCCAGGTCGATGCCCCTGGAGCTAACGCTCCTTATGTTCTCGGAAAGACTCAGCCGGTATCGCTTCAGTCCGCACATCACCCTGTCATAGTGATCTCCGCGGTCACCACGGAGCATGTCCACGACATCCTCCAGAAGCCCCATTCTGGCCGCCGAGTTGATACACGTCGCGAACTCCTTGGCGTACTGTAGCGGGGGTTGCTCGCCGAGCATCCGATACACGCTGCCGATGATGAGGTTCGGAACGTACCTCGAGACCTTGGGCGAGACGAGGCTCATGCAACGCACGATCAGCTCGGATGCCAGGGCCCTCCGTTCATCGTGAGTCAGGTCGTCGAGCGTCCTGAACCCCTTCCCCTCCTTGAGCGGAATTCCCAGGTCGGATAGGAGCTGCATCGATCCCGCCTCCATACCCGAGACCCCCGGTATCGGGGGATCGGTGAGGGACTTCAGCGCCAGGTGTAATGGTTTGCTCTCCCTCCCGAAGAGCAGCACGTCCTTGAGCTCCTCCACCTGGTCCTCCTCGACCGCGTCCTGCAGGATCTCCCGATTCATCCCCCCAAGCTCGCCCAGTATATCTTGACGGTCCGCAACCGCGCCGATGACCCCCACCCTCGCCATCTCCCTGTCCCCGGAGGTTTCCCGGGCCAGCAGATAGGCCATGCCCGCTCCGCTGACCTCGGTTGAACCGTCGGCCCCGATCCTGTGGGGATTCAGGTGAACGAGTCCCTTCCAGGACCTGCCATGTGGCGGATGGTGGTCGACTATGACGGTCTGGGAGCCCGAGAATCGGGGGGCGAGCAGGGGGATCTGACCGCTGCCGATATCGACAAACAAGTTCAAACCCCTGAAGACCTCGATCTTGTCGAGATCGTTGGGCAGAACGCCCCTTATTCGGCAGGAGACCCCGTGGGATTCCAGGAGGTCCTTTATTATAGCTGCCCCGCATAGGCCGTCGGCATCCCGATGGCAGTTGATCACCGCGGCCTCGGCCGAATCCAGATAATCCTCGGCTTTCTCTAGATCCTCCTCTAGCCCGTGTAATATTCCCATTAATTCCGGCTCCGCCTTTCAGGAACCGATCTACCAGAGAAGTTCGTCGCCCTGCGCAACGAGTTCTATCATCGCACTGGACTCAACATCATCCTTGCCGTAGTCGATCTTTCCCGCGACCTTGTATATGAAGCCGGTCTCCGCATCCTCGGGTATATTGAACTCGAACTCCAGCTCCACCTCCTCGCCCGGCTTGAGAGGACCGTATTCCTTTGATTCCGGGGGGATATCCCACTTCTCGGGAGGGGTAAGCCTCACGCTCCCCGATGCCTGATCCAGCTTGTCGTTCATGACCTTGACCGTGTACTTCACGGTGTCGCCCGGGTTCTGTGAGCTGCTCTTCGGATCGATTCTGTATCTGATCGGGATCTCTTCCTTCTTGCTCGCGCTCACCTTGGTCTTCTTCGACTTGGAGGTCTTGAACAGAAACAGTAGCATGTTAGCCCACTCCCCATATCTTGGCCCCGGATTCTATAAATATTATCCACGGAGGCTCAGGTCTCGGCCCGTGTTACCTTGACCTCGCGGTATAGACGTCTCTTCACCATCAATGACCAGGTAATGAACCCGACGATCATCAGGGCGGCGGTGACCACCAGCCATTCGATGAGATATATCCAGAAGAATGCCCTCTCCTTCAGCTTAAGGGCCTCCTGCTCGATCTCCATCATCGTATCGAACAGCGTGTTGATGTGTTCCAGCGCCTCCTCGTATCTCTGCTCGTAGTAGAGTTGCCTAGCCAAGTTCCGACCCGTAGAAAGCTCCTCGAGCTTCGATTCCAGGGGGGCGATATTGGCGCCAAAATCGTCGATGAACTCCACCAGGGATAAAGTCACGCCCCTCTGAACCAGGTAGTTGCTGTACTTGTCCCTCACACTTCGCACGACGGTGAGATCGGTTATCGGCTCCTTCCCCACCGACCAGTAGACGATGTTGAGGAAGAGGTCCCCTCCCCACGGGTTCTGAGAGGGGGAGCCCCTGTATGTCGAACCCCACCAGGGCTCGTCGAGGTCATTGGCGGACGCCGAGGTCCTGGCATCGCGGTCGCCGTACTCCCAGCTTATGAAGAAGGGAGAGTTGTGGGGCACCGCCCACGCCCAGGTGGTGGCCCCGGTCTTTCGGTGCAACTTCCCCAGGTGGGGGCCCTCGAAGGACTCCATCCCCAGGCCCACGAACGGGGTGAAAACGGGAGGGAGGTCCTTGTCGGTCTCTATATCGAGCTTCCACGTTCCGAGAAGTTTGGTGTAGCCGGCTGCGTATTCGTGGGGGAGCGTCTCCGATAGCCTAGTGTTGGCCCACTCCACGAACTCGTAGTGCTCGTGGGGAAGGGAGCTAAAGAGGGCCATACCCTCCCTGGCAACCGCCCTGTACATGATATCCTTGTGCCTCGGTGAGGTATACCAGGCGAAGAGCTCCTCCTCCTCGCATATGACCATCATGTCGTACAGATCCATCATGTGTTCCAGGTTCCGCGGGAAGTATATGGAGGTGTAGCGGATGAGTTCCTTCTCGGGAAGGGATTTCTGGGCCATGGGGATGGAGAAATAGTCGATTATCAGGTCCCTCTCCAGCCAGAAGTCCACCGGGGATCCGGACGCACCCACATCTCCGAGAAGAAGCAAACCTAACGAGCCATCATCCTCGGTCAGCGCGTGGCAGGACAAAGGAATCAAGAGGAACAGAGACACCGCGATAACCGCGCTCCTTGACACCGGGGAGGAAGCTTCACCCATCATTGAGTCGATATAGGTCCCCAGCATATTTATTTTGTATGAAAACGATGCGGATTACATGGTCGATTGCGAGATCGAGGCAGTGGATATGGAGAAAGAAGAGGAGGATCAGATCATCGTGGGGATGGCGAACTTCACCATAAAGACCTGTGATGATCTATTCAGGGCGATCCTAGCCGCCGTTCCAAGCGTGAAGGTAGCGGTGGCGATGAACGAGGCCGCCCCGAGGCTGACCAGGGTCACCGGCAACGACAAGAGGTTGAAGAGGCTGGCCTCCGAGAATGCACAGCATATCGGGGCCTCCCACGCCTATGTGATCCTCATGACGGGTGCATACCCGATAAACGTTCTCCCCCACATCAGGTCCGTTCCCGGCGTCTGCGACGTCATGGGGGCCACCGCGAATCCCTGCCAGGTGATCGTGGGCGAGACCGGTCTGGGGAGAGCGATAATCGGTTTCGTGGATGGCACAGCCGTGGAGAACATCGAAAACGAGAAAGGGGTGCAACAGAGACGCGATCTGGTCAGGGAGATAGGCTATCCCCTCGGCTAGACGATTGGCGAGGGCAGATCCAGCACCCAGGCCCGCCACTTCCACACCAAATCCGGCAGCATCTCGATGAGATCCCGGGACAGCTTCCCTTTCATCTTGAACCTTACTACCTCGTGCCGCCTGAGGCTCTCGGCGGAATCGATGAAAGAGGCAACCATCACGTCATCCCCCTCCAGCAGTACGTACCTCGGTGGTTCCTCCTTGAACACCTCGTACAAGGCATCATCGACCTCTGAGATTAGATGCTTGACCTGATCCTCCCTCGATCTCGAGTACCGTGACTGGCTGAATCCTCCCTTCTTTGAACGGCCGACAACCGACTTCTTCTCGAATTTGCTCTCAGCGACCCCGTTATCCAGGACGCAAACCGCATACATGTCCCTGTGAAGGGAAACGAACCCCACCCGGGGCCGGTCGACGAAGGGATCCAGAAGTGAAAAATCGAATGATCCGCCAACGCTTCGATGTCGTGATTCGACCGGAAGTGGAGGTTCGAGGACCACTACCTTCGCACCGCAACCGTAGACAACAAGCCCCTTGTCGGTCACTATCCTTGAAACCCAGGAAGCCATTCCAGGGGCCTCCTTCAGCCATTGATCGGCTTCCGGCCGGGGCAGGCAAATGCTCACACAGGGTCCGGGCGAATCGAACCTCCTTTCCCTGACGAAGTCCGAAATCCCCTCAACCTCCAGCTCCGCCTCCTTCGAAAGGGTGGCCGGATTGCGGCTGGCAAAAGACTCTAGCTCCTCGACCTTGGACCTCAGCTCCTCAAGCTCCTCCACCCGTTCCGCGAGCTCCCTTTCGACCTTGCCCCTTCTGGCCTCCTCCTCCGACCTTCTCCGGTGTTCCCGCCTAAGCTTCTCGTCGGCGCTCTCCAGCTGGGACCTGAGTTTATCCAGCTCTCGCCTGGCGTCCTCGAGATCCCCCTGAGCCCGGGAGAGCCTTTCCTCGGTTTCCTGGAGTTCCAGCTCCACACGCTCGTAGTCGGTGATCCTCTTGATCAGCCCGGTCATTCGGCCCTCTCCTAAGCTGAGTCGGGCTAAATATCCTTTCCCGGGGTCCCGAGTCCGGAATACTTATTATCTTGCTCAGCGCCCTGTGATGGATATGAACGATCGAGAGAGGTTCAACGCCTGCCTGCACTTCAGGGAAACCGACCGACCGCCCTTCTATGAGTGGCTCCATTTCTGGCAGGAGGTGGTTGATCGGTGGCGGGGCGAGGGGCTTCCTCCCGGAGTCGACCACCAGGAATACTTCGGTTTCGACAAGAGGGAGAGGGTGGCGGTCGATTTCGGCCCGATACCGAGCTACGTCACCAGGATAGTGCAGGAGGACGACCGTCACAGGATAGTGGAAACCAAGGGCTCCGGCCTTCGCTGGGTGGCGAAGACGCTGAAGATGGGTTCAAGCATACCCCAGTTCATGGACTTCGGCGTCAAGGAGCCCGAGGATTTCGAGAAGATCCGGGACCGATACGATCCAAGCGACATGAGAAGATACCCCAAGAACTGGGGACCGGAGCTGATGGATTACTATCGAGAGGTAGACCACCCGGTCGGCATTCATCTTCCCGGCATCTTCGGCAACGCCAGGAACATGATCGGCCTGAAGAACCTGATCATGATGATGTACCGACATCCCGATTTCGTGAAGGAGCTATTCGATTTCCTCGCGGATTTCCAGGTCGAGGTCGCCAGAAAGGCGGTTCGCGAGGCCGATATAGACTACGCCACCCTGTGGGAGGATATGGCCTATCACAGCGGACCTCACATATCCCCCCGCCAGTGGCGAGAGTTCATGATGGACGGCTACAGGAGGATCACGGGGTTCCTGCGGGAGAGTGGAATAGACGTCATCATGGTCGACAGCGATGGGAATAACGACGCAATTACTCCGTGTTTCCTGGAAGGCGGCGTCAACTGCCTCTATCCACTTGAGGTAGCCAGCGACGTGGACGCGGTGAAACTCCGGGAGAAATACGGCCACGACCTGCTCCTGATAGGGAATATCGACAAGAGGAAGATCGCAAAGGGTGGTCAGGCCCTCGAGGAGGAGGTCACCGGCAAGCTCTCGGTTCTACTCGAGGACGGCGGATACATCCCCAGCGTTGATCACTGCGTTTCTCCGGACATCTCGCTACGGAACTACGTCCGGTATCTCGAACTGGTGAAGAGCTTCTGGTGATCCGGGACCCAAGGTGGCAGATAGAAGTCAATTTAAGCCCTCCAGGGTACCATTTCGGGATGGTGAGGTCGACGCCGGCAGTTTTTGCGATACTTGAGTCCTTCTTGAGAGAGGAATTCTCCGACAGGTATGATCCTGAAGAACTTGAAGAGCTTATTGAGAAGGCGAAGGCCATAGTCCGGCAACGGATCGATACCGAACACGTCACCGGCGGCGAGCAGATCAACGAGCCGGCTGCCCCAGCTGAGCATGAGGAGGATCTCGAGGAGAGGTTGCGTCGGTCGCTCCAGATGAGAGAGGAGGAAGAGTAATGCTCATCTCCCGTCTGAACGTGGAGAACTTCAAGAAGTTCCGGCAGAGGGAGGTCACCTTCTCACCGGGGATTAACATCCTGCAGGGTCCCAACGGGTCCGGGAAGACCTCTATACTTGAGGGTGTGGAATTCTCCCTTTTCGGATCGGTCACCGGTATGGTTGGGCTGGCCCCGATAGTCAGATTGGGTGAGGTTCTCTCAGAGGCTTCGCTCACCTTCATGGTCGATGGTGAAGAGCACACGATTCTGAGACAGGTATCGAAGGGCGAGACGGGAGCCTCGAGCTCCAAGACACTGTTAACCAGGGAGGGGTCCGAGCTATCCTCCAAGAAGAGCGAGATCGACGGTCTGATAGAGGACCTGGTCGGGCTCGACCAGAGCACGTACAGGAACTCGTGTTACATAAGGCAGGGGGAGATCAGATCCCTTCTCGAGGCGGGAAAGGAACGGGAAAGGGAGATCGACCGGATGATCGGACTCGGAGTGTTTGAGGACGTCTGGAAGGACCTCCGGAAGACCGAGTCCTCCCTGGAGGGAAAGCTCGCCCAAGCCAGGGAGGAGCTGATACGGGCTGAGGCCGAGCTAGAGAACCTGGAATCGGTCTCCAAGGAACTCTCCAAGAGGATGGAGGAGAAGGTCGAGGCCAAGGCGGAGATGAAGAGGGCCAAGGAGGAACTCGAGAATTCGGGTGGCAGCGTACCGGATATCTCGCGATCGATTGGCACAACATCCGAGGCCAAGGTCGCCACCCAGAGGCAGAAGCTGCAGAGCCTTCGGGACAGAAAAAGTGAGATCGAGGAGAGGATAGACTCCGCCAACGAGAGGCTCATGGAGATGGAGGCGGAGATACTTCGGCGCGAGAACCGTGTGGAGTCGCTCAAGGAGGAGCGGACGTCCATCTTGGAGAGGAAGGACAAGATCGAGAGGGATATCAAGGACAACTCAGAGAGCCTGGAGGAGATAGAGCAGGAGATCCTCAGCCTAGAGACGGATCTTGATCTGCAGAAGAGCATGATCGATGCTTTCTCCAGAATGGAAGCCGGCGATGACCTAGTCTGCCCCGTATGCGGCTCCGAGCTTACCCGAGAACACGCCAGGGAAGCCAGAGGCGAACTCGACTCGAAGATCAGGCGATACCAAGAGGAGATCGAGGAGAAGGAGAGGGACCGACAGCGTTTCAAGCAGGCGGTTGACGCCTTCCAGTCACGGAGCTCCCGTCTCCAGAAGCAGCTCGACGAGATCGAGAAGGAGATATCCCAGGCCCAGTCTGAGAACTCCGGCGTCAGGGTTTCAAAGGAGGAGATAGAATCCCAGATAGGCTCGGACCTGCAGAGAAAGCGAGATCTAGAGGCCGAGATGGAGAATGTGAGTAGAGAGCTGGACGGACTCGAATCACAGGCCCCCCTAGATGTCGACTCGGCCGACACGTCCGAACCCAGGGCCAGGTATCTGGCCAACAAGCGCATCCTGGAGAGGCTCGAGGAGGAGATCCCGACGCTGGTGGATAGGCTGGGGCAGGAACAGATGAAGAAGACCCAGCTTGCCTCGGCCCAGGACAGGCACTCACAGATCGAGAGCGCTCTCCGTAAGATCAAGGATATCCGCTGGGCTTTCAACAACATCGGCCCCTATGCCAGGAAGCGGATACTTCCCACAGTCGAGAAGCACGCCAAGGAGCTCTTCGACAGCATCTACTCGGGGGATTTCATAGACGAGATCGAGCTGACCAAGGACTATGATATCAGGGCGCAGACGGGCGCTGGCGAGCTGCAGTCCGAGCTACTATCCGTGGGTGAGAAGGTCATGGCCGGCCTCTCCCTCAGGCTCGCCCTTTCCCGGATTCACCAGGACACCGCATCGAAAGCAGATGCTCGCGAGCCAGGTTTCCTCGTTCTCGACGAGCCGACCGAGTACCTGGATCAGAGTAACGTCAGGAACCTGGCGGACACCCTGTCTCAACTGACCTCCTTCGGGCAGATCGTGATCGTGACCCATGACAACGAGCTAACCGAGAGCATCGCGGAAAAGGTCGAGATTAACAAGATACTCCTCTCGTAGCAGAGGTATCAGCGGCTGGCCCAGTTTTCCTCAAGGGCGGAGATCAGATCCTCCTCGTCGAAGAGTACTGCCTTCGCGTAAGCGCCAGCGTGGCTCCTCCCGCCCCTCTCTCCCGCAGAGTAGTACATCAGAAGTATCCTGCCGCCCTGAAGGACGGCTATCGATGGATATCCGCAGTCCCCTAACAACAAACCGTCCTCAAATACGATTTCCGGCGTCTTCTCCCAGCTACGCCCCTGGTCGGTGGTCACCATCCCCCTCACCCCGTAGGGCTCATGCCTGTAGCCATAGACGAGCAGGATCCAGCCGTTGGACAGGAGTACAGCGTCTGCGGGATGTTCCGAATCTTCGGTGATACGAACCGGATCGGTCCAGTTGTATCCGCCGTCGGTCGACCTCGACCCATATATCGATGGCGGATGGCCCTTGTCAGATCGGAGAAGCGCCAGAATACTATCGTCGGGCAGGTTGACCAGCGCAGTCTCGTTCATCCCCCCGGCGATCTCCGTTGGGTCGTGCCAGGTCCTCCCACCGTCGCCGGACCTCACAATGTAGCTGACCATCTCATCCTCGGTCCCATCCATCTTGGCGCCGTAGATGTTCATCAGCAGCTCGTCCCCCACGTTTATCATCCTCCCGTAAGGGGACCGACCTCTGAGTCCTTCTATGCTCAGGGGATATGCCTCGCTCCAAGTCCGTCCATCGTCGGTCGACCTCTTCAGGTAGGTGTCGACCCTGTCGCCTCCGCGGATGTAATCCCCGTTCGAATCGTAGTTGCCTTGATGATGGTAGGCTAGGACCAGGGTCCCATCCCTCGCCCTGCCCAGGGACGGATTCCGATCATCCCAATCGCTGTCGGCGGCCTCGATAGGTTCGAACCAGGTCTCTCCCCGGTCGTCAGTGAGGATCACATCCAGTCTCCCCTCGATTCCGATATGCCCTGCCCCTGCCCTGATGGCGGCTATCGCGCTCTTGGGGCCGGTTCGAAGCACCACCGGGAAGTAGCCGGCGTCGGAAATCACCTTCATCGACTTTGTGGAACGCAGCGACGATACCTGTAGTTCTTTCAAGCACTATCCCCTCGTGACGTCATGAGTAGGCATAACGCGTCTCCGGATACCTCTTCCTTATCATCTTCTCAAGGCTCCGATCAAGCGATTTCTCCAATTCTTCCTGTTTTCGGGACAGAGATGTGATTGGACTTCTGGAGTGCATTATCGGTCCCTCGATCAGGGCCTCCGCGGAAAGTGCGGCCTCAAGTGGTGCGGGTGGCATCCTTATCAGTTCCTCCAGCCCCTTCTCGGCACCGCCCCTCAGGATCGATTTGATTGCCTTCATGTCAAGCGGCCTCAGGCCGTAGTACGGATTATCGAACCCCAGCAGGTCATCGCCGGTCAGCCCCTCAAGCTCCAGGCCGACTCCAGCGAACTTGTTCGGCTTGATCATCTCCCCCTTGATCTGCCAGGACTTCCTAGAACTACCTATGAGCTGGGTTGGGCGCCCGGACGAGTCTCTACCCATCAGTATGCGCCAGTTTCCCTCCGGGTTCGCGTTGTACTTGCTCTGTATCTGCTTCAGGAGCTTCTCGGCATCTCGAATCTGCAATCGTTGTCCTCTCATTGGAGACTGTCCGAACCGGTTATCAATGTTCTGCTGAAGGGACCGATCTGCACTCAATCCTCGTAGGCCTTTTTGCCCCACTCAGGATCTTCAAGCAGGGCCCGCCCGACGGCGACCAGATCGACGCCCCACCTTGAGATAACCTCCTCGGCGTCCTCTGGGGTCCTGATCCCACCCACTGCAACCACCGGTCTGCCGGTCGCCTCCTTGACTGCGCTGGCAGCGTAGGCGAAGTAACCGGGACCGGATATGGACGAAGGCCTCGACCCGCACACGCCCCCCGACACGTCGAAAACCTCCACGCCCGCTTCCGCCAAGAGGCCGGCCATCGCCCCGGCGTCCTCCGGCGTGTTCCCGTTGGGGTCCAGGTCGTCGGCACCCAGCCTGTACCAGATCTGGGCCCGCCCACTTGTCTCGCCCTTGACCCTTTCGACCACCATCAGTGGGAATCGGACCCGGTTCTCAAGGTCCCCGCCGTAGGAGTCCGTGCGCCGATTGGTGATCGGGGATGTGAACTGGTTAAGGAGAAACCCATGTGCCCCGTGGATCTCAACCACATCGAAACCGGCTTCCACCGCCCTTCCCGCTGCCTCACCGAAGGCGTCCACGGTCTCCTGAATATCAACCTCACCCATCCGCCTCGCTCCTCTGATCGCTGACGGACCTACTGCGCTTTGGCCGGTGAGCTTCGGGTCCGCCTTCACGCCAGCGTGGTTAATCTGCAGTGCCACCGGCGCTCCCTCGACCTTCACCGACTCCGCTAGGCGCCGTAGGCCGCTTACGAGCTCGTCGCTGTATGCGCCAAGCTGGTTCGCCGATAGCTTCCCGCTGATCTGGACATAGCTGTGCTCCACGATTACCAGGCCTATCCAGGGAGCACGGGCTCGGTAATGCTCTATCAGTTCCTCGGTGACCTCTCCGCTTTCCGTTGCAAGGCCGGTCGCCATCGGCGGCATCACAACCCGGTTGCGCAGCTCAAGTGCTCCGATTCTCCTACTCTTCAGTATCTCCATCCTTCTCAACCTCTTCCTCCCTAGCCCCCAAAGAGACCAGCACCCAACTCGGCATCTGGCTCAGCCTGTAGAATCCCTCCGACGTGATCCTGTATAGATCGGCCCCGGCCGACTTGACGTATCCCTTTCGCCTGAGCTCCTCGAGGATCGATACGATCTCCTCCCCCCTGATCTGGGTCTCTGCCGCAAGCTTGGCCGGCGACATCTCGTACGCCAGGAGAGCCATTACCCTGAGGCCCTTTGCCCCCAGATCCCTCAGCTCGGCCATGAACCTGTGTTCGAGGATCTTGCCCCTCGAGATCAGTCCCAACGCAAGCAGGAGGAATATCGCGGTTACCAGTCTTGGATCTATCGCCTGGTAGAGGTAATAGGCCGCCAGCGACCAGAACAACACCGATACCGTGCAACCCAGAAGCACCGCAGCCACGGCCCTCCACCTACGCATCCCAACCGCGTGCGTAGCCGCCACCCCGAGAAAGGAACCGAAGGCGAATACGAAGACCACCGCACCGAGAAAGAAATACTTGCTCCCGGGCGTCATCATCTGGAACGAAAGTGTTGCCGGCTTTCCCGCAGCCTCACCGCCCCTCAAACGCAACCACAGGTATCCAAAGAACCCCCTCAGCCGAGCGATCATTGGTTCTAGGAGTTCAAAGAACAACAACAGAAAGGTGGCGCTTCCCAGATGGCCCACAGCGAGGAGAAACAGCGTGCCGCCAAGGCCCTCGCCCATTATGCCCAGGGCCATCGGCGCGGCCTGAGGGGGACCCAAGATTACAGTCGCCACAAGTATGGACACGACCTTGGAGTCGACCAATGATCGAGGGAGGGTAGACAGGGACTAATATCTTACCAATACAGCACTACAGCGCCTGGGTCGTCCCGACCTCTCGGTACAGACGCCTCTTTACCATCAGGCTGTATATGACCGCACCCGTTAGCATCAGTGTCCCGGTGACAGCCGTCCATTCGATGACGTATATCCAGAGCAGGGCCTTCCTCTTCTGTTCGAGCGAAAGCTCGGTGGCGCCCTCCAGTATTTCGAAGGCCCTAGAGAGCTCCTCCTGACAACCTGAGTAATCCTGCTCAAGGTAGAGCTCCTCCGCTTGCGCCTTCGCGGAGTCGGCGTTCCTCAGGAGCTCCTCGACGGATGCCAGATTGGCGCCAAGCCTATCCACAAATTCCACCACAGAAACCTGGAGCGACCTTTCCTGGACATAATCCCGGAAATCCAGACGGATCTGATGTACAAGCGCCGCATCTCTCGGCAGTTCCAGCCCTACGCTGTCCCATATCACGTTCATCAGGACATCGGTCTGGAGATCCCCCCTCACGCTGCCGTAGTACATACCACACCAGAACGGATTCACGAAGTTGTCACAGAGTGTCCAGGTCTCCCCCTTCCCGAACTCGTAATACATCAGCCAGGGCGCCCTTCTGGGCGAGCCCGGTATCTCTACGAAGTTACCAACCGCCTCGGCGACTACCTCCGCACCCTCCTTAGGCTCGGTGTGGAACAGCCCCAGCGCCGGGATATCCTCCAGTCCAAGTGGTAGCAGCGGTACCAGAACCTGGTGCGTTGCATCCCGCTTCACCGAGAGCCTGTAACCTGAATCGCTGTAGCTTACCTGACCCGTCTGCAAAACTCTCTGAGCATCGTTTGCGAATATGTCGCTCATCCCGACATCGACCCAGAACTGGGCGTACTCGATATTCCCCATCCTGAGCCCCCCTTGGTCTGTGAGTGCCGCGGAATCCCCCCTGTACACGCTCTCCCTGAGCCAGGATATCTGCTTCAAAGATAGAGGGAGGATATACGGGATTGAGTACATCGCGAAATCGTAGCTGGCCAGGTCGTCGTAGGTACGGGGGAAGTATTGCTTGATGAACCGCTTGGCCTGCTCCTCTCCCAAGGGGACCGCATAGCTCTCGCTGGTGGGGACTATGGTGTATCTGACCGAGGGATCGACTTCCAGGAACAAGGTGACTGGATTGTAGGATGATACCACGTGGCCGATGAGAATCAGGTCGATGCGTTCGGCGCAGTGGCCTCCAGACAGGAGCAAGAGGGCGAGGGAGATTGCTATGAAAGTGATACGAGCGTTTTTCACCAAGGCCTCATATGCCTCCTCCAATTTCCTCAGGCTCTCCTGGTATCTTTCCTCCCTGTAGAGGGCATCGGACTCCTCCTTGATCTCGTCGATTTCATCGAGCCTACTGTAAAGCTTCTCGGTGTGCGCGCTGTACCTCTCAACGAAATCAAACACCGAGATAGCCATGCTCCTCTCATTGAAATAGGTCAGCGAATCCGACCTCAGCCTGTGAACCAGCTGGATGTCTTCGGGGATCCTAAGGCCCGTCATGTACCACATCTGGTTGATCCAGAAGTCCACAACGAATATCCAATCCGCTATCGCCGCTGACTTGATCTTGTCAAGACCAGGGACACAGGTCAGTGACCGACCCTAGGTCAGCCTAGAAAAGTATTGTCTCAGCCAGCGGGATCTTGTGCCCGGCTCCTGTCCCACCCTGGGCCCAGTCCCTGCATCTGCGGCTACTTGAGATTTGTCGTCATCAAAACCAGAGCCCTCTTATGGATATCTAGGTCGGTAGAAAGATCACGTATCCCTTGCTCTGGTGATATCGACCTCGTGGTATAGGCGTCTTCTCACCATTAGTGTCCAGACTATGACCCCGGTCAGCACACAGGTCCCGCTCACAGCGAGCCACTCCACCATGTATATCCAGAACAGGGCTCGGTCCTTGACCTCAACCGACTCCTTGGCCAGCCTCCCAAGCTCCTCGTAGGCCTCCTCGAGCTTGGCCAGACTGTCCTCGAACCTCTGCTCCATATAGAGACTATCCGATTCCCCCTTTATCCCGTCGACCTCATCAAGCCTGTCGTACAGCTTATCCGTGGGTGCCCCAAACTTCTCCACGAACTCGATGACCGCAGTGGCCAGGGTCCTCTCATTGACATAGGTCAGCGAATCCGACCTCAGCCTGTGAACCAGCTGGACGTCCTCCGGTATCTCCAG
>Ga0180432_10006792_pt1 | contig 14755 bp, 13 predicted proteins | sample SS_ome_10_FD_132414 | JGI IMG/M metagenome (GOLD analysis project Ga0180432, IMG submission 132414) | Hypersaline lake sediment archaeal communities from the Salton Sea, California, USA - SS_1_MS_2 metaG | ecosystem: Environmental > Aquatic > Non-marine Saline and Alkaline > Hypersaline >... | reverse complement strand
TAATAGCTTCTGAACTTTCCATTAAATGTTTCAAATCGTATGGATTTTTTATGTTTAAAATCATTTTTGAATTTAATTGAGAGAGAGCAGTAGTACTTAATTTTTTAGGTCTTTGGCTTATTAGACACAAACATGACATGAATTTTCGTCCTTCTCTCGCGATAGTTTCAATTATTGGTTTAGAAATTGCTTTTGAATGAGCTGCTTCTGGACAAAATTGATGCGCTTCTTCAATTATCAGAAAAAATGGTGGAATTTGATTCATTCTTCTCATGTAAAACAAACGACTGCATACATAATCAAGGATAATTTGTTTTTTTTTAATACTAACCTCTTTCTGAAGGTCAAAAATAGTTAATTCTCCTTGTTTTACCACGTTTTTCAAGAGAGGATTTTCTTGAGGACCAAATAATCTTAAACTATTGATTTCAGACAACCATCCAATTAAAGCTTGCTTGGTATTTTTGCTTCCTTCAGGATCGTTTTCTAACTCTTCAATTATGTCGTATATAGTAAAATTTCCTTTTTTCTCGTCGCACTTTTTTAAATTTTTAATATAATTCGAAAGTTCTCTCACTTGAACGCTTGAAATCTTATCTTGATATTTTCTATACGAATATGCTTCCATTCTTGGAACTGCAATTTGGAAGAAGGAAGCATCTTGCACGTTTATTTTATTTCTTATTTGTTTTACTTCTTTAAGATAGGTATATTCCCCATGTACATCAATTAAAATTATTGCAGGATTGCCGTATTCTTGATTTCTTGTTAGTAACTCTTCCATGAGGACTGATGTTAAATAACTCTTTCCCGCTCCTGAGATTGCTAATATTCCCAAATGTTTATTTATTAACCTGTTCATGTCAATATAAGCGGGAATATCGGAGACCTTAATTGTTCCAACATCCAATCCACCCTTTGTATCGAGTCCTAAAAAGGATTTGAGAAGGACTTCACTTACTAAAAAAACTCCTGCCCCAGGGCTTGCAGGATAAGTCATTCTATGAATCTTATCTATTATCTTTTTATCCTCGTCTTTAAATGTGATAATTCCAAGATTTTTAACGAGAGCTACCGCAAATTCAAAATCGTCGCTGGGAAATAAACCTTTGAGAATATTTGGATTTTTATCGTTGTTATATGCTTTAATTGTTAGAGCATCAGAAAAATATTCGTTTAATAGGAGGATCTTTTCAATTATTCCGATTAAGAAGCCTTCAGTAGATTGTGTATATACAAAGAGACCCTTTTTTACTAGAGTACTATTCTTTTTATCGTTTATGACAAAAGGAAATTGAGATACATCAGGAAATTGATTGTAATTAAAAACAATACCTACTTTTTCATCCATAATTAATAATCCAGCTTGAAAAATCTATTTGAGTTAATGAATAGCTGGTACTAAATATAAAATGAATAAGAGTAGAAATTTTCTAAATTCGATCTTAAAAATGAAAAGAAAAAAAGATGTATTAATCTTCTCTTTCAAGCCCACCAATCATCTTGAGAACAAAATAATATCCGTTCTTCAAGAAATTGATGAAAAAAATACTCAGTCCATCAAGAATGAATAGCGTTATACCAATAAGAAGACATAATGTGGAGGAGGAGAGGGTTGATAATGTTTGTGACGGATCTGTTTGCGTAAAAAGTGTCAAGACAATCATTAAGATGAAAATTACGACACCTACGATGACGATAATAATACTAATTAGAAATCCAAATGCAATTACTTTAATATCCGTTCTATTTTTGTATGATTCATCGACATCTTTAGCCTTGAAAGTATATTGTAATATTCTTTTTCTCCCTTTTTTGAAAAATCCAAAGAAAAACACGATAATGAAAAATAATCCCGCAAAAAGACCTCCGATGATCATAATTTGAAGTCCTAAATGTAAGGTTAAAAACCACGCATAAATCTTAATATCTCCTAAAGCCCAGTCAACAATCATCCAAATTATACCAACTAATAGCACAATAAATGCTACTACAAATAGGACATAAAATCCTATGGCAACATTAACTTGATTCTTCGAGTATGTAGGTTTTTTTTGTTCTTCCATTTACTTATCACGCTATAAAATTATTTTTTTTGTAATGCTTACATACACATATGGAAAAAGGAGTATTTAATTTTTTAGTATAAATATTTTATGAAGTAAATAGGAGAGTCTGATAAAAAAAAGCTAAGCATACTAATGGCATTGTTAGTTTTTATCTTCGAATAATTCACCGAAAGATTTGTATAATTCCTTATCATTTATGGTTTTGTATAATTCGGAAGATATTCGATATATCTTTTCGTAAAAATCGTTTGTCTCTTTATTAGGTTTCCATTTTCTCTCAATATTGCATAGGTTCTCAGCAGCTTCTGCGATATCTGGAAATAATCCTGCACCAGAAGCAGCTAATATTGCAGCGCCTAGAGAAGTCGCTTCTTCAATAACATTTCTCACGCAAGTAACATTTAACACATCGGAATATATTTGATTCCACAAATTTGACCGAGAACCACCTCCAGTTAATCTTAATTCTGATGGCACAATGCCTAATTCTCTAAACACATTAATGTTTCTCTTGACATCGTAAGCCACGCCTTCAAGTACAGCGCGATATAAATCTTTTCTTTCGTGTCCTAAAGAAAGTCCAAATAAAACTCCTTTTGCGTAGGGATTCCAGTAAGGCGCGCCTGCGCCCACTAAATGCGGAAGTAAAAGTAATCCATTTGATCCGATAGGTGATTTTTCAGCTTCGGCATCGATTATCACGTAAGGATCTTGTCCTTCTTCAGCTTTCACGCATTCTTTATATCCAACTTCATCCCTGAACCATTTTAAAGCCGCTCCAGAAGTAAATATGCTAGCTTCTTGAACCCAGGTTCCAGGAATTGCGTGACAACTACATAAGACTCGCTTCTGAGGATCAAATTTTGGTTTCTCTAAATATGCTAAGATAAAGCTTCCAGTACCCGTCGTGCATTTAATATCTCCAGGTTTTATCACACCAACGCCTAAAGCTGCAGATTGTTGATCTCCCGCACCAGTTACAACTAAAGTATTTTTATCAAAATCTGTTTCATTAGTGGTTATTTTACCGATATTAACGCCACTTTCCAAGGCATCGGGCATTTTATCAAGGTCAACTTCCAGTTCTGAAGCAATTGTTTCTGAAAATTTTAACTTGTTAATATCGAATAACATCGTTCTTGAGGCGTTGGAATGATCGGTAACATATTGCCCCGTAAGTTTATACATAATAAAATCCGAGACCAAGAGGAATTTATGAGCTTTTGAGTAAATATCTGGTTTTTTATCCTTGAACCACAAGATCTTAGTTGCGGAAAAGTATGGATCTATCGTGAGTCCTGTAGTTTCGTAAATTTTATCAATCCCAATCTTTTTTTTTATAAACTCGACTTGATTAGTAGTACGCCTATCTTGCCAGACTAGCGCGTTATGAAGTGGATTGCCAGCTTTATCTACTGGTACGATTGTCTCTCGTTGATTTGTAACCGATACGCTTGTTATGTCAGATCTATCAACCCCACTCTTTTTTATCGCGTTGGTAATAGTTATTTTAATCGAAGACCACCATAGGTCAGCGTCTTGTTCCACATGAGACGGAGATGGAAAAAAACTATTCCACTCTTGATAATCGCTAGTTATAATATCTCCTTTCAAGTTGAAAATAAATGTGCGACATCCAGTTGTTCCTAAATCGAGAGCAGCAACATACATTTAAATCATCCTTTTTCTATTTAATTCTTATCTAGATTTTAATATCTGGTCATTTTTTTTTGTCCACATCGGGGACACACGAGGTTTTCAACTCCAACTACAGCATAATTTTGTACCATTGATATCTCATTATTACAAATGGAACAGCGAAATTTAACAGTTGGGAACCATTGACCTTGAATATTTGGCATATTTTTTAAGGTATTGATATATTTATATTTATCAGCATCTTTCTTGTTAAATTGAAACAGTTGGCTTTCTTCTGCTATTGATTTCCCTTTAGGTCCTAATATCATTAAAAAGCTTATCTTACTCGAGTCATTTAACAGCGATAAAATGCGAACTATCGCACTACTTTCGTAATCCACGAGTAATTTTGCAAGTTCTGGTGGCGCTAAAGCTACTAGTACTCCTTGGGAAGCTTCTCTTGTTTCACCAACTTTCTGGAACAAGAATTGATATATCCTTCGTTGATTGTCCATAGCCCATACAAGATTAAAGTTGGTTATGTCATAATCCTCTTTATTCGGCCCAACAATCCTTTTTATGCTAAGATTCCACGAATAATGAGCATTATTGGCCGTATTTTTTGCTAAATCGCTGAAAAACTTTTTTTCAATCACGGGAAACGAGTCAAACATGCTTCTTAGGGACAATAACTTGACTTGAGTTAATTGATTCGTGTTTAAACCGTCCCAGGGCGTGAGAGTGTGAATTGAAAAAAATTGATTGACCACAATAAATAAGAAGAGTCATTCAGATCTTTTTAACATTTTTTCATTTATTCATAAATTTCGTGAAAGTGGACTTTCGCGGTTTTTCAACAATATCACAAGAACACGCCTGTATGTTGTGAAGTATCACAAAAAATAATCACGATAAATCAAAATTCCTTAAAGAGCTTTCTTACTTGTAAAAAGGAATTTATTAATGAGAGCAATCGTTTCGGATTTAAAACGAATAAAAAACCCCGCCTTTTGATAACTCGACTTGCGAATCCTTTAGGATTGTTGACATATTTAAGTTCTCTAAACGAGTAATATAACAATTCGTGTAGTTTTTTTGGGCTTAATTGATGGGTTTTTATAACAGGATCGAATACGGTATATTTGGACCAATCCTTTGAAATGACCAATCCTTCTGCATCTAATTCTTTTAATGTCTCGCTTCCTGGAAACGGGGTTAAAATCACATAACTCACGATGTCAACATCAATGGTTTTCATAAATTGTATTTCTTGTTTAATTTCTTCTTCAGTTGCGTTTAAATCCACGCCTATAATTAAATTACCAATGACGATAATGTCGTTTTGGTGTAAAATTTTTAATGCATCTAGGACTTTCTGAAACGAGAATCCTTTTCTCATGTCCTTGAGTGATTTTTCATTCACGCTTTCAATTCCAATGAAAACAATCCAAAATCCCGCTTTAGTCATTTTTCTTACCATCCGAGGGGATTTCACGATTGAGTCAACTCGTATTTGGGCAAAAAACTTGAAATCGTTCATCTCCTTCTTCTTTTTACATTCAATAATTTCATCGCACAGTTCTTCAATTCTCTTGATATTAGCAGTTAAATTATCGTCTACAAAGAAGATATCTGTTATTTTCCTATTATGTGAAATCATCTTTAACTCCGTGATAATCGCATCAACGGGGCGTGGTCTCCACAATTTATTGTTAAAAACATGCGTGGTGCAAAACTTACACGAGTAAGGACAACCTCTTGAGGTTTCAACCGTCTCTAACCTCACAGTGAGCAGCTTATATTTATTATTTTTCGTTAGATGCCTTGCAGGAACTCTTACTCTTTTAAAGTCTTTAATTAGAGGGCGATCAGGATTATGAATGACTTTATCATTAGATTTATATGAAATACCTTTCACCCCCTCAGGGGATCCCTTCATTATTAATTCCCTAAAAGTCAACTCACCTTCACCTCTGACTACATAATCAATGTTTGGAAGATTTATCGTTTCTACAGGCTCAAAAGTAGCGTGTCGCCCACCAAGTACTACAGAACAAAAAGGATCTACTGTTTTTACTATTTTAGCAATTTCAACACTAGCTTTTAATGCTGCTGACACAAACACAGATATACCAACTATATCGGGTTTAATTTTCTCTATTTTTTTCTTTATTTGTTTGAGATTCAAATCTTTTACTTTTGCATCTAAAATTTCAACTTGAACACCCAAATCAGATAAGTAACTTGCTATATATGTTAAATTAATGGGAGGAAAATCCAAATTGTAATAATCCCAACCATCAGATCTATAATTTGGTTTAATTAATAGGATTCTTTTCCAATTATAGTGTCGAATTTTACTAACATTAGTAATATCTTGTTTATGTAAAACTACAGATCTCACGATTAGTTCATCCATTAATAATGGCGTTTTTTAGATCGTCCATTTCGTTGAGATTGCCATATTTGATTTGATTCTTAACTTTCCTATCTAGTGATTTTAAATTGTCATTAACGATTTTTCTCCAAGAGAAGAAAGCTCGAGCCGTGCGATATATTCTTCTTGGATCTCTTATGTATTTTATACCTCTAGATTTGAGAGCTCTTTTAAATAGTTCTAATTTATTGGGAAAATTTCCTGCATAATAACCAGCATTATAGAATCCAAGAAACAATAGCGTTCTTAAAGCTTGAGGACTGAAGTTTGGCGTTTTTATCACGGGCGTTAGCCAATTGTATTTAGAATAATCTTCTGAGAGCAATAAGTTTTTATCCCTCATTTCCGAGTAAAAACCCGTCGATGGAAACGGTGTTAATAATGTGAAGCTCGGAAGGTCTAAAGTCAATTCATTAGTTTTTTTAATTGTAACTAATAAGTCGTCAATTGAAGCTTCAAGATCTACTCCTAATATGACATTCCCCATTACGATGATGCCTGCATCGTGTAAAGCTTCAATTCCCTGCTTGATTTTATCGATATTGCATCCTTTATCTATTTTTTCAAGAGTTTTATTATCAGTTGCCTCTACTCCCACTAATACGAGCCAAAAACCTGCCTTTCCCATTAATCTTGTAATATCAGGGTGTCTAGCCATTGCATCGAGCCTACCTTGGAAGAAAAACTTTAAATCCCTGATCCTTTTTTCTCTTTTTCCCTTGATGATTTCAACACATAAATTCCGGATTCGCCTCATATCAACGAGGATATTATCATCAACAAAAAAAACATCAGTTACTTTCTTGTTTTTTGAAACAACTTCTAACTCTTGAATGATATTTTCAACAGATCGCGGTCTCCAACTTCGCTTATATACCACATGAGTGCTACAAAACTTGCATCCTTGTGGACACCCACGGGATGTTTCAATTGCGTCGCAATTCATATTAAAAATTCTATACTTGTAATTCTTTACTAAATGTCTGGCAGGCAATTTCAGTTCATCTAAATTTTTAAGGAATGGTCTATCAAGATTGTGCACGAGTTCTCCATCTTTCTTGTAAGACAGACCAATCACATTTTCAGGAGACCCTGTTTCAATCAGTTCTCGGAACGTAAATTCGCCTTCACCCCTAACTACGATATCAATCCAGGGAGATAACAATGTGTGTTCAACGGCCAATGTTGGATGCCAACCACCAATTACAGTCGTACACCCATGCTTCTTAGCAATCTTGGCATAACTCAAGACATCTTCAATAGCACTCGTTACCGGTACCGTTAATCCAACTAAATCAGGTTGATATTTTTCAATTTCCTTCTTTACTTGTTTATGAGATAAGTTTGCAGCTTTTGAATCAATTATCTTAATATCCACTAAGTCCTCAACATAAGCTGCTATATACTCTAATGCTAATGGAGGAAATGCCGAGTCATAGAAATCATATCCCGTGGTTCTATAATTTGCAACTAATAATAATACTCTATTCCATTTCATTTAGATACCTCAATCTCAAAGTTGAATAACAAAATAATCTAGTTTACTTATTTATACTTTTACATTGGTTGTAATAGAACTAGTCATACATCGGTAATTATTAAATTTAATCCCTTAAGACATCATCTTAATTATAGTTAAAATTATAATTTGCTAAAGATTTTTAAATTTTAATCAATAACTTTTTTTAAGGTTGATACCTACATGTTTGATTATATAATAAGTGAAGAAGCAAAAAAAATTAAAGATGAAGTGCGAGCGTTTGTACGAGATGAAATTTCTCCTTCTTTAATTAAACAGATGGATAAAGATGAAATTCAATATCCTACAGAATATTTGAAGAAGTTGGGAGAGCACAATCTAATTGCTATGCGTACGCCAAAAGAGTATGGGGGGCGAGGGTTAAGCTGGGAGGGTGAGGTTTGTGCTCTTGAAGAGGTTGGAGTTCTGGGAAGCTCTCTACCATGTTTATACTCCTTACCTATTATTGCCGGGGATGCTTTCAATTTCTTTGGAAACCATGAACAGAAAATGAAGTATTTAAAACCCATGTGTGAGGGAAAGAAGTATGTCGCTGAAGCACTAACAGAACCACGAGGGGGTTCAGATTTTTTTGGTGCTACTTGTACTGCTGAAAAAGACGGTGATTATTACATATTAAATGGAGAAAAAAGATTTGTAGTTGGGGGTGAGGGAGCAGATTTCTTTTTAGTCTATGCAAGGACTAACTCAGATCCAAAAGCAGATCCACATACTGCTTTAAGTCTATTAATTGTGGATAGAACAGAAGGAGTAAGTACTGAATATCTATTTGGTCTTATGGGGACTCGGGGCGGGGGAGCATCACGAATTAAATTTACTGATGTGAAGGTTCCAAAAGAAAATGTTATATTAGGAGAAGGAGCAGGAGGGAAAATATTTTATCAGATGATGGTGCCGGAAAGGTTAACAACAGCTGCTGGAGGACTTGGATCTGCAAGAACATGTCTTCACATTTCTGCTAAATATTCTACCAAGAGAAAAGCATTTGGTCAAACCATAAATAGATTTCAAGGAGTCAGTTTCAAAATAGCTGATTGTATAACTCTATTAGATGCTGCGAGATCAATCGTGTTAAACACTGCGAAAACTATAGATGCTGGTGCCCCTCCAGCATTACAAAGGAGGTTAGTTTCTGAATCAAAGAAATTTTCCACTAAGGCATGCTGGAAAGTAATCAATAGCGCAATGCGAGTCATGGGGGGTATTGGTTATACGACGGTTTATCCTCTCGAGAGAATTTTACGAGACTCAAGAATAGGCGAGATTTGGACGGGTACAACTGAGATAATGAACTTGATCATACAACACGAATATTACAAGGAATTATTAAGCGAGAAATGGTTTGATAGGGATGTTGAACAAGATGCTATAGACAGTGAGGCCGAGGAAGAAAAACACTATGGATAAGAAAACAGCATAAATAATAAAAAAAAGAAATTATTTCTCTTTTGACTTATACCTAATCTTTACCATTAAATTGCGAAGCTCTATTAAATCGGAGTCTTTTTCAATATATTTCTTTTGAGCTCCTTCAGTTAGTGGCACAGGTACGATTTTATTTCCCTTGAGCGCAACCATCTTACCAAAATCTTCATTGATAACGAGATTCATTGCTGCTAAACCATAACGTAAACCCAGAATCCTATCGAATGCGTTTGGTGTGCCAGCTCTCATTGTATGCCCTAAAACCACGCTACGACACTCATAAACCACTCCATTTTTCGAAAATTCCTCTTTTATATCTTCTCTAAGATTCAATTCTTTTACCAGTACTTGAGCTATATTTAAAGCTGGTAGGACAGGATTGCCAAATACATCTTTTGGCAAATTATCGATTGTTTCTTGAGTAATTGTCTTGAAATCTCTTTTTAATGACTCGTCTCGTGGGTAAGCACCTTCAGAACAGGCAATGATATGATATTTATATCCAGCATTTACTCGTTTCTTGAGCACATTGACTACATCTTTTTTAAAATCAAATGGTGTTTCAGGAATCAGTATTATATCTGCACCTGTAGATAGACCACTGTACATCGTTAAAAATCCAGCGTCACGACCCATAATTTCAACAATAAACACTCTTTGGTGTGAGCGTGCTGTAGTCGTGAGATTGTCCATTGCGTTTGAAGCAAGTTGTGCTCCACTCCAAAACCCAAATGTGTATTCAGTTCCCGCTAAATCGTTATCGATCGTCTTTGGACAGCCTACTACATTGACTTTTGCATATTTATACATTACATCGCTCACTCCGTTAGTATCATCGCCACCAATCGTTATTAATGCGTCTATACCTAATTCTTTAACTTTAGTTGCTAACTCTTGGGCGATATTTTTTCGAAACTCTTCCTTTTCTTCTTCAGATTTTAGTTTATGAATCGCTTTAAAAGGATTGGTCCTGCTTGTGTAAATATAAGTACCTCCAATTGTATGAAGATCGTCGTGCTCTGCAATATTGAGAGGTATCGTTAGATTTTCTAATACTCCTTTCCATCCTCTTTCAATACCAACCACTTCTATTCCGGCATCAAAGGCTTTCAGCATTATTCCATACAAAACAGAATTCAGCCCGGGGCAATCGCCACCCCCTGTAAGAACTCCAACTTTCTTTATTACCATAAAATCACTTGATTAAGTTTTCTTTAACTTGTATTGATTAATAATTTAAGCTAGTTTCTTTAAAAAAAGTTATGAATCATTAAAGTTATATTCATTATCAGATCTTTCATATTCTCGGGGTTCAAATGAATAATGTGATTCATCTTGAGGCATGATATAACTGCCACCAGCTAGGTCCGTTATTTTCAATGTGAACGGGAATTCACCTTTTATGGCTTTATCTAAATCGCCTAAGATTATTTCAATATCACTATATTGTGGATCACTTTCATTAAGATTATTCTTATAGATCCTTACAGCTTCTTCAAATCTTAATAATATACCCTCAACATTCGTGAAATAAAAGTCAGCTCTCGGTCCAGGTTCAACTAGTAATTCTAATTCAGGAATTTCTAATTTGCCCGTAGGTGATCGATAAATTTTTGATTTGAGGTCTCTTTCGCTTTTCACTTTTAGGGTGATCATTCCTGGAATCATTTTAGTAGCCATTGGAATAATATCGTTTTTTGTAAAATTGCATTCATTACACTCAAATTTTAAAATTAATAATTTATCACCATCTTGCGAATCATAGATGGTTTTGTTGATAGTAATTATTCCATCCTTACAAGAAGGACACTTGAACGAGAATTCTTCCTCAGTTTCTTTAGCTTTTTCCGACATTGTTTTGAAAGACAAAAAATGTCTTTTAATTTATATAAAATCCTTATCTATTATTCAAGTTAATTATTACAATCGAAAAATTTTTAATATTTGTACATTTTGAGTTATTAAAATATTTCATATTCAAAAAAATTTTTAAGTATTAATATAAAGTTGGATGTTCCCATGGTCTTTAAGAAAACCAGTAGAAACAATGGATTAGCTACTTTAAACTTTATATTAATTTTAGCTATTGTACTTTTAGTAGTACAAATAGTAGTAATTTTATGAATGCAACCAATAAAATGTTTTTCTCTTGTTTTTTATTGGTTGGTTGGTGATTATAAAAAATCAAAAAGGAAAAAGTTGGATAAAATTGGTAGAAAGTAAAGAAATTATTGAGATTTTCTTTCATGGGCGCGGTGGTCAAACGGCTATAACAGCTAGCCAGTTATTAGCTGAAATGGCCTATGAAAAAGGATTTATTGATACTATAGCAATCCCTATAATCGGAGCAGAGAGAAGAGGCGCTCCTATAATGGCGTTTACTAAAATATCTGAAAAGAAACAAATAAGAACCTATGATAGCGTAAAAGAGCCCGATTACATGATTATATTTGATACGTCCTTGTTAGACATCCCCAGAATAAAAGACACTATCAAGGAGGGAGTGATAATTATAGCAAATAGTCCAATACCTATTGATACAACCGATTTTCCTGATAATGTTAAGATATATATTGTTGACGCTACAGGAATATGTATTAAAAGGGAATTCATGCATTCAAGTGGTCCTATATTAAATATCCCAATGTTGGGAGCATTTGGTAAGGTAACAGGATATTACGACCTTGAGATCATGGAAAAAGTGTTAAAGAAAGAGTTTGGAGAAAAAAAAGTAGAAAAAAACATGATTGTTGCGACTGATGCGTACGAATCTGTTAAGGAGGTTTAAAAATGTCGAATACTGAAAAATGGAAAGATATCAATAAATCGAGGGAAAAAAGACCAAAAGTTCAGGAATATAAAAACTGGAAAGAATTGCCTCCTATTCCAATATCTTTACCTATTGATGGTGCAATTGGAATTACGGGTGATTGGCGTACATTTAGACCTATAATTGACCAAGATGGATGTAATAAATGTGGCATTTGTTGGATGTATTGTCCTGAAGGCTCAATAATTAATAAAGAAGATGGAACCTTCGAAGTGGATTTAACATATTGTAAAGGTTGTGGAATTTGTGCAAAAGAGTGCCCAACAAACAACATTGAAATGAAAAGAGAGAGTGATATAACTCATGAGTAAAGCGAGAAAAGATTTCACGCAAGAACAAGAAACAAAAATAATAAAGGGAAATGTCTCTGCTGCATACGCAGCTAAATCAGCCCGCGTTCAAGTAATTGGTGCATATCCAATCACTCCGCAAACTACGGTTGTTGAAAAATTATCTGAATTTGTTGATAGTGGAAGCATGCCCGGAACGCAATATATAAAAGTTGAAAGCGAACATAGTGCAATGGCGTCGATGGTTGGTGCAAGCATGACGGGAACAAGAACTTTTACTGCAACATCCGGACAAGGGCTTTTTTATATGAATGAAATGCTTCATTGGGCTACAGGTACTAGACTTCCGATTGTTACCGCTATTGCTTCAAGAGGACCGGCTCCACCATGGAATATTTGGGCAGATTTTACCGATGTTATCTCCCAGCGAGATACTGGCTGGATGTGTTCATTTTGTGCAACTCATCAAGAAATTTATGATGAAATTTTAATGTCGTATAAAGTGTGCGAAGACTACGAGATTTTATTACCAAAGTTTGTTGCTTACGGAGGGTTCATATTATCCCACACATCTAAACCAGTTATTATTGAAGATCAAGAGGCAGTTGATAACTACTTACCCCCTCTTCCTGATGAGAAAGGATGGCCACATATTTTTATGGATCCAGAAAGACCCATGATGTTTGGAAACTTGATCATGCCTTCTGGATTCTATTCAGAATTTAGATTGAAGATACACGACGCTCATATGAAAGCGAAGGAAAAAATTAAAAACGCAGCTAAAGAATTTGAAAAGTCCTTTGGACGAAATTACGGAAATGGTTTAACTCAACAGTACAAAATGAATGATGCCGAGGTTGGAATGCTGATATATGGAGATTTAGCATTACAAATGGAAGAAGCTGTGGATCTGGTAAGAGAAGAGGGTTATAAGGTAGGAATGGTAAAATTAAGGTATTTTAGACCTTTTCCTGTGGAGGATATCATAAATATAGCAAAAAGTGTAAAAGTTCTTGGTGTGATGGATCGCGCAACGGCGTTTGGTAGCCCAACAGGAGGGCCTGTTAGTTCTGAAGTCAAAACAGCAATAGAAGGAGTGGAAAAAACCGCTAAAATCCTTCCAATGATTGGAGGACTTGGTGGTAGGGAAGTTACTCTTGAACAGCAAACGGAACAATTAAAAATACTAATAAAAATGAACGAAACTGGAGATGCACCTGGAGATTTATTCCATGGAACCCTCTGGCATGGTAAATTGGAGGTTGAATAAATATGGTAACGATTAAGCAAGCTTTAGATGACGAGATTGCATGCAAGGAATGGTTTTTACCAGGCAATTCATGCTGTGCTGGATGTGGACTTGAAATTGCGTTAAGATGGGCAATGAAAGCACTCGGACCAAATACAGCGTTAGTAACACCTGCATCCTGTTTAAATGTTGTCATAGGATTGTGGCCAAAAACCGCACCAAACTTTCCATTCACGAACATGGCTTTTGCTGCTGGTGCATCTGCGGCTACAGGAATATCTGAAGCTTACAAAGCCAAAGCATATAGATTTCCAGGAAAAGTATGGGAAAAAATGACAACTTTAGTGTTTGCGGGAGATGGAGGAACGACAGATATAGGAATACAAGCATTAAGTGGTGCCGCAGAACGTAATAGCAATATCATTTACACGTGTTACGATAACGAAGCTTATATGAATACCGGGATCCAGCGTTCTTCAAGCACGCCTCATGGAGCAAAAACTACTACGACCGTATTTGGGAAAGAAAGATTTAAGAAAAATCTTCCAGCAATATTGGCAGCTCATGAAATTCCATACGTGGCAACTTGTTCGATAAGCGAACCATTAGATATTTATGAAAAATATAAGAAGGCAAAAGACATAGAAGGATGCAAGTATATCCACATTTTAGCACCATGCCCTCCTGGTTGGAATTATCCGAGCGAAGACACGGTAGAGTTAGCAAGATTAGCTGTAAAAACGGGCGTGTGGCCCTTATACGAAATTGAAAACGGTATATTGACTCTTCATAAAAAGAGCAAATCGTTAGTGGATCCTTCAAAAAGAGCCCCACTTGTTGATTATCTATCAAGACAGAAGAGATTTTCAAACATTTCCGAACAAGCTCTAATCAAGCTGCAAGAGCGGATAGCCCACGACTGGGACAACATTAAAGCAAAACTAAGAGCTCAAGAAAAATAGTTTTATATATTTTTTTTCATATTTTTTATCAATTAGTAAGATTTAATGAACTTATATGGGATTTTTAATCAAGTTTTCTAAAAAAACTGAGGAAGATATCGATATATACTTAGAAACTGCTGTAGATTACATAATTGATGGAAAAGTATTAGCTTTTCCTACAAATAGTGTCTATGGAATTGGAGGAAATCCTCAAAATCATGAATTAATTCAGAGATTATACGATATAAAATTCAGAGATCAAAGTAAGGGATTTTTACTATTAATTTCTGATTACGAGGAGGCTTGTAAAATTGCTGAATTCAACGAATTTGG
>Ga0180432_10006791_pt1 | contig 14756 bp, 16 predicted proteins | sample SS_ome_10_FD_132414 | JGI IMG/M metagenome (GOLD analysis project Ga0180432, IMG submission 132414) | Hypersaline lake sediment archaeal communities from the Salton Sea, California, USA - SS_1_MS_2 metaG | ecosystem: Environmental > Aquatic > Non-marine Saline and Alkaline > Hypersaline >... | reverse complement strand
GCGACTCTCGAAAGCCGAACAGAAAGACCGCTCCCATCGTGATCGCTATGTCGTCGGGCTTGGGCACTCGCCACAGGCTGTTCCAGCCCATCACCCGCCGTGTGCCGCTGTTCTGATAGATCAGCTCTGCACCAGCAAGGCCCCATACCGCCTCCAGGTAAGCCGGCGTGATAGTGGTCTGGCAGCGCAGGAGCCGGTCGTACAGGACCGCGTCCGCGGTCAGCGTCAGGGAGACGTAAGCGGCATGGGGCGTGTCCACGCCGGCCTCTTGAGCCCAGCGGCGTAGCTCGGCAGTGAAGTCGTCGATCCGCTGGCGTAACGTCTCCGCTGTATCCCCTCGCTCCGCCCGCTCCAGGTTGAGCGTGATACGGCCAAAGCCGCGCGTGCGGTTGTTCCCGATGCGCAGCAGTTTGGCCTTGCTGGCCTCCTCGATGAAGTCATAGAAGGCCTGTGCCTGGTCATCAGGCACGTTCAGCGTACCCCAGAACTCGCTGCCCGCTCGCAGCACCTCGCGGTTGTAGAGGATGCCGTGCTTCACCGTGCCGGTGTTGCGGTCGATGCCGGTGCGGGTGCGCAGGCTGCGCTCGGCTTTGGCTTGACCGATAGCTTCCTGATTTGATTCGCTGCGACGGTAGAAACCGGTGAAGCGATCCATCGGCTCGTCACACTCAGGACAATCCTTCTCACCTTCCAGTATGGTGACATTGGTCTCACCACTGAGCGCGAAGATGGCCCAGGGGATCAGGCTATCGTAAGCCCCGTGATGGGGATCCTCCTCATCCATCTGGTCGAACTTGAATCCACCGAAGCGCTTGCAGGTGCGGGCCGTGGCCGGTATCGGATGAAGGGGCGACATATCGTCCTGCAAATCCTCCAGTTTCGGGTCATCGTCGAACGAGGCCGGGTAGAGATTGCCGAAGCTCGATTCCTCGTGCGTGAAGAAAGCCGAGAACTCATCCTTATCACGGCCCAGCATCGTGTGAGCGGCGGCCAGCCCGCCCCGCAGCGTGGAGCCGGGCACATAGCGCAGCGTCTCGCTGGTTTTCGTATCCCGCCCGGCGCGGAAGGAAAGCGGGCCACAATCGGTAATGCGTGCGATGTATTTCATCCCGTTGCCTCCTCTCGATAGAGCCAATAGTACTCCAGTTCTCCCATACAATTGATCATGTCGGCCGGGGAGACTGGTTTATCATCGACTGAACAACCAGTTACCTCAGATGTGACGCAACCCGCCCCGGTGGATTTTGAGCCACCGATGCGCTCCAAGCTTTTCAACCCGGCCAGCAGGAGCAGAAGGGAATAGGTGCCTCTTTCCGATCTTTCCAGCGGAAAGCCGGTCAGAGTGCCTACAATCTCACCCTCAAAGCGCAGATCGCGAATGCCATACTCGCTGGTATAGAGCATACCGTGCTGCGCGGTGCGCGTGCGGCGGGAGATGGCGACCTGGGTGCGCTGCTCCGTCTGCCATGTCCTGAACTCAGCTTTGCGCTCCTTCTCATCAGTATCGAAAAGCGCCTGGTCATCCTCGAGCATCTGCGCGTCGTCGAAGTAGACGTTGCCGGGCAAGAAACGGGTGCCGAAGATACGGGCCACGATGTCCGGATCCCGGCGGTTGGCCTCGCGCCAGGCCTCCACGTGGGGAGAAGTCGCCTCCAGATCGAACAGTTCCGCCAGTTGCTCGCAGCGTTCCCGGAGCACGCCCTTGAGCGTGGAGCCGGGCACGTAAAGGAAGCCGTCGGCATTGCGAGCTACCAGACGGTCGATCAGGCCCCCGCGCAACCCAGTGCCGAAATGAAAGGCCGACTCAAACGTCAGACGATACGCTATCGCGATACGTTCAGTTCTCAAGATACACCTCCCTTGCCGTTGCCTCGCACGAAGTCGAACAGTTCGACCACATCCAGGATCGGCGTCGTCCACTCTCCCTCGTCCTCTTTGACCCAGGGAATGCGCAGCTTCTCCCTCGTCTCCGAGCCGACCAACTCGAATAGCTCCTCCCGATGCTCCTTTTTGCGCAAGCGCAAGATCGCCATCATGGCGTCGATGGTGGCTTGCTTGCGGCTCTTGAAGACGGCGGCCCGCAGTTGCTCCAGCTTGGTGCGCGGGATACCGATACGGCGCAGTTTTCGAATCTGCTTCAAGAGAGTTTCGCACTCATCAGCCGTGTACGGACGCCGGGTGCGATAGATCGTCTCGGCCTCCTGATAATATTCCTCCGCTTTCCCCTTCTGCTTCAGGGTCTGTTTGTAATACGCCTTGAAGTCCAGGTGATTGGCGCTGCTGACGACCAGGAAGTTGATCAAGCCTTCGTCGGACGTCTCATCGACTTGGCGCCGTCGGGCCGCCTCGCGCTTGGCGAACTTGAGACCGCTCTCGGCCAGCTCCATCAGCGGGCCGATGGGGAAATTGACGTGAGCCAGCACCACCGAGGCCGAGAGAGCCAACCTCTGACCGTATTCTTTCTCAGTCAGTTCCGGGAAACGGCGCACGATGTAGTTTGCCACGTCCATCGCACTCTGGGCGCGGGTGACCATCACCAGGTCGTCGCCGCCGAGAAGCAGGATGTCGAAAGGCCAGGGTTGACCATTGTCGGGTTCCAAATGCTCCTTGATGGCCTCCTGAACTGCCTGGTAGACCGACTGATCCACCGCATTGGAGAAAGCCTTCATTTCATCCAAGCCGGTGATTTGGTCGATATGTTTGCCCATCCCATCGCCGTCGGCGTAGATGAGGGCCATATATCCTCTCGGGTGAGAAGTATCGCCCAGATCATTAAAATCATCAGGCCGTCCGTGCCCCTGAACGGGATATCCGTCCTGCTTAAGCTGCCCGATGAGTCGCTCCCACAGACGCGGCGAATCCGGATCGGGATCGGCCTGGGAGACGGTCCATTGATCGATTTCCTTTTTGAGCTGTCGATCCTTATAGCGCTTGATCGCACAACTCTGGCACAGCCTGATGCCATCCTCAGTCTCGGTAGCATATTGCGTGCCGCAGGAATCACAGAAGTGTAACAGGGAATGCGTCAACGGTAACATCGGAGCCGACTTGCCATCCTTGGCCGCCCGCAAGCGAGAGCGAATTAACTTCAACTCATCAAGAGCTACGTCCCGTCCCTGGGGTAGAGGGACACTCTCTCCAGTGATAGAGGCCGTGATGGTCTCTTCCCGATAAACCCTCTGGACAGCCTGAATGATGTCCTCGGCCCGGTCTTCCTCCACGACGAAGAGCCCGGCGCCACCGTTTGCGTAGATCACATCTTCTCCCGGGACACCGACTATCCTGCGCATCTCCTCGCGATTTAATTGATCCAGCAGCGCGCTGGCACCTCGGATTTCTTTCAAGGTAGCGGTCCCGAAGACATAATCCTTGATTTGATCGGTGTCGAAAGCTACCAGTGATTTACTCATCAATCCTCCTCTCTCCTGCAGCTCGTTCGCTTGTGTCGTTCGTCTGGGCCTCCACGGCCAGGGTGAAGCCGCCGTCGCCGCGGCTCCCTTCGCTGACCACCACCACGCGCAGCGGCAGCACCTCGCCGCAGTAGCGGCAGACGACCAGCGCCTCCCGCAGCGCCTCGTCACAGATTGGACATCGTTCCATCGGTCCCCCTTGCGTTTACTTTCTACTATACACGCCGAGGGCGTTTTTCGCATCGGGAGAGTTCCCTATTTCGATATAGGGAACTCTCCCTATTTTTCCTCCTTCAGCATATAATACGGCGTCAGCAGCGAGGTCAAGGTGTGGCGGTCGGCCTGGCTGAGGCCGAAGAAAGCCTGCGCCTTGGCGTAGGCCGAGGTGGGGCGGCGGTCTAGCGGGCCGTTCGCTGGCCAGGGTGAAGGTCAGGCTGGCTAACATTCGAAGCACTGCCCCGGCGTAGAGTCTATGCCAGGGCGTTCTGCTTCTCGTCTTCCTGGCAAAGTGTAACGTAGGTCGAAACTTTATGCAAAAGTTCCGACGAGCCATTATGTCCGCAGGATCAGCGGCAGGTAGAGGCGGTGCGAAAGGCGCAGCAGCACGATCCCATCCCGTGGCGGCGGTGTGACCTCGGTGACCAGGCTGCCGTCGTTGATCGCCGGGACCTGCGTGCCCGCGATCTTGCGGAACGTTTCGCCGAGGGAGACCGTGTGCGTCGTGGCGGTGGCGTTGACGAGCGCGACGCCGGCGGCGTAGTCGCGTCGCCACACGTCAAGTCCGCCGGCCCGGAGCCGCACGGCGTCGAACCAGACGGCGCCGGTCCGTGTGCCGACGTGCAGATGGAGTATGGTCGCGTCGTCGCTCCCCTGGGCAATGCCGCCCAGCTCGTAGTGTTGCCACGTGGTGGTCAACGTGAGCTCGTCGAACCAGATGTAGCCCTCCCACGGCGCCTCGTTCTGCTGCAGCGCGGCCGCGACGTCGTGCTCGGCGTCGGCCTTTGCCCAGAAGCTGAGCGTGTACTCGGCTACGTCTATTCGTCTACCCGAACGTCTGAGTCTCAGGTTGCAGGACTGGACAGGTCAGAGCGGGAAGACCAGACCACCGCGCCGACCGGCCCTACCCTCAGCGCGGCTGTTTCCAGAAGCAGATCATCTGGTCGGGCCGGAAGGCGACCTGCACCAGCTCCCAACCCTCCTCTCCCACCTGGTTCAACAATCGCTCGATGGATTGGGTGAACAGGTTGGGAGCGGTGTCGAAATAACACGCACCCTCGTCGTCACAGAAGATCACCGGGGGCACCTGTTCCGCCGGCTCTGGAAGCATATCCAGAAGGTCTTCAGCCGTGTGAATCGTGATCCGATAGCGCCATTGGTCCATCACTCACTCCTCCAGTTCACGATAGCTTTCTCGATCCAAGGCAAAAATACAACTCAGCAACGTCCACAACCTGGGAAGCGACGACGTCGCCTTCGACGCACCGCTAACCCGCCTAAGTTTAGCACACTATGGCAAGGAAGGGAAAGGAGCCAATCACTCAGGCCACGATCGCCTCATAGGGGCAGGCGGGCAAACAGATCAGGCACCCGTAGCACAGACTGGCATCGATAAACGGGGGCTCCCCAGGATCTATGGCAAGAATGGCCTTCACCCGGCACACGTCCCGGGCCAAGCACCTGCGACAGGCCTGGCACCGCCGTTCATCAATATGGGGAATCTTAGGAGGCGGAGGATGCGCGGGCACCGCTCCTCCAGATGTTAACAAGGGAGAGGATTAGCACTCCGAGTCGGGCAGGTAGCGCCTTTCACGTGGCCGGCGCTCTTTCCCTCGCTTTCTCTTCCATAGCAAGACGGATCTCAGGCAGGGAACGGCTCGCCGCCATAGCCGCCACCGCACCGGATCCAGCGGCCACCACGGCCTGTCGAAAGTCGGGGTTCTGCACATCCCCCGCTGCAAACACCCCCGGCACGTTGGTCCGCTGTCGCTGGTCGGTGATCACGTAGCCGTTGGCGTCCAGATCGACCTGGCCCTTAAAAACCTTGGTGGCCGGGATCAGGCCGATATACACGAAGACCCCGTCCGTCTCAATCGTGGAGATTTCGCCGGTCTTGACGTTCCGGACGCGAACCCCATTGACCGTCTGGTCACCCAGAATCTCCTCGGCGACGGTATCCCACACAAAACGCATCTTTGGGTTGGCGAAAGCGCGTTCTTGGAGGATCGGGCTGGCCCGTAGCTCGTCCCGCCGATGGATGACGACGACCTGGCGAGCGAACTTGGTCAGGAACAACCCCTCCTCCACCGCACTGTCTCCCCCACCGACGACGACCACGCGCCGGTCCTTGTAAAAGAAGCCGTCGCAGGTGGCACAGGTAGAGACCCCACGACCAAAGAACTCCGACTCGCCGCGGATTCCCAGACGACGGGGAAAGGTCCCCGTGGCGATGATCACCGTCCGACCACGATAGGTGCCGGACGAGGTGCGTACGTGGCGAGGGTAGGCGGCGAAATCCACCTCCCGCACCCCCTCCTGCACCACGTCGGCCACGAACTTCTTGGCCTGCTGGTGTACCCGCTGGGCCAGATCCGGCCCGCCTATGCCCTTGGGGAACCCAGGGAAGTTCTCCACCAACTCCGTGTTCGCCACCTGACCACCCGGCAGGGATCCTGCCAACACCACCGCCTTGAGGGCAGCACGCCCCGCGTAGATGGCGGCGGTCAGCCCAGCCGGTCCCCCGCCGATGATGATCAAATCGTACACCCGATCCTCCTGCCCCACGTCCACACCGGGCTGATCCTCCGATTGCTGTTGCGTCAACTTGAAATCAAGCATACAACCCCTTAAAGATACCACAGCGCTACGACGGCTCGCCGGCGCCAACCAGCGCCTGCTGTAGCTTATCCAACACCATCGACTCTGGCGCAGCGCCCTCAATGTACGCTGTCCCATTGATCACCGTGCGCGGCACACCCATCACCCGGTACCTCATGGCCAGGTGGGGAAACTCCGTCGCCTCCACCATATCCGCCCGCACCATGGGGCTGGCAACCGCCATCTGGTGGCCCATGACCACGGCACCGGGGCAATATGGGCAGGTAGGGGTGACGAACACCTGGATATGGACCGGTTCAGTCAGCTCCGCCAGCGCCTCCATCCCCCCTTCGCTCAACCCCGGCTCCCCCGCCCCCACCATGCGGATGGCGTGCAGTAGAGAGGTGAACTCATAGCCGGAGGGAATGCCATAGAAACGCACACCGTAGTCCTGCGAGCCGACGACGGCTATCGCCGGGATCTTATCCACCCCCAACTCCTCGGCCTGCTCCTGGTCAACGACGAAGTCATACACCTCCGCCGTCAATTGGTCGGAGAGCTGGGCCACCTCCTCGACCAGTTTTCGGGTCTCGGCGCAAAACTCGCACTCAAACTCCTGCGTGAACATCACCAGGCGCACCGGACCCGCCAGATCAACCAATTCCTGTCTCACCTGCTCCGCAACTTCCTCATTTAAGAGGGGCATTCCTGTTCTCCTTTTCTCCTTTGCTTCGAAATTCGCACCTGCAATACAGCGCCATAGACTAGGCCAATCTAGACAGCGCCACGGCCAGCGCGTCGGCGATCTCCTCGGGCGAGCTATCCGACACCATGCACTCGGTGGCGTAGACCCGCACGAGCGCGACCGTCGCCCGATGCGCAGCGGAGCGGACGGCGGAAAGCTGCTGCAGGATCTCCCGGCAATCGCGGTCCTCCTCGATCATCTTGGCCACCCCTCGGGCCTGTCCCTCGATACGCCGTACACGCCTCAGTAGATCGGCCTTGGCAGATGAGTTGTCTAGCTTCACTTCATCTTTCTCCCACGGGAAGCTCACGGCTTCCTAGCGACTTAACCCTCAGACGGGGCCAGGCCCGCAAGAAGCCGCGCCAGCCTCCCTGCTCCCCCCCGCACCGCCAACGCCAAACAGCGAAATCGCCTTATGTACGTTCTGGCTCCCGCATTTGGGGCAGGTGAGATCAGACTGCCGCGAGACCGAACGGACAAACAGCTCGAATTTCTCGCCACATTCGTCACAACTATACTCGTAGATCGGCATACCATCACCTCCCTGAATACTATACCAGGGTATAGTATAACACAATTCCCTCACCCGTCAAGCAACCATCCCAGCCGTCCACCACCCGGTACCCAAGACGGTCAGGAGGAAGTGTAGCTCCTGCACCACCGCGAGATCATCCGCCCTCCCCGTCCTCGCTCAGGTCACGGCCTGGGCGAAATCCGCCGGGGTGACGCCTGGGCTCTCGACGCCGTGCTCCTGGTAGAAACGGGCAATGGTGGACTCCACGTCCGCCTCGGGCACCCCGGCCAACGCCGCCTCCAGCTCGACCAGCTTCTCCTCCGGGAAGAAGAAGAAATCGCCCGAGAGAGAGGTGGCCACCACAATCCCCTCCCTGACCTCCGTCGTGGCCCGGATCAGACCACCGGGCGCCTTATGCGCTTTGTGCCTCACGTGTATGCCGGAGCGGACCTTTACCTCCCGACCGGCCCCGACCCGCCGCCTCTGATAGAGCCATTCATCAGTGAGGAATCGGGCCGCCAATTCATCCGTCTTGGCCCGCCAGGCTGCGTCCACTGTCGTCTGCACCTCCATCGGTCCCAGCACCTCGATGAATTTGTCAGCCATCAGCGACCACAGCTCCTCCCTCGGGGGAGCCTGCCCGATCTCCCGCTTGACCGTCGAGAGATTCTCGTAGATCGTCTTATACACCTTATCGCGGAACTTCTCGTCGGGGACCTTCAACACACGCGCCATCATCTCGTAGTCGAAATCGACGATTAGATTGCCCACGAAAACGATATACTCACCGATCTCCGCCACACCCGTGCCGGAGACTTTGCGGCCGTTGGCGACGATGTCGTTCACCGGCTTGTATTCAGCGGGGATCCCCAGAGCCCGATAACTCTCGATGGGAGCCTGGAGAAACTTGCGATAGAAGGCCTCCTTGCCGGCAGGGACCAGGGGATTGTCACGGTGGATGACCAGTTGGAAAAACAACTGTTCGCCATCCAGATACACCGCGCCGCCTCCAACCTCCCGCCGGAAGATGGGGACGTTACGCTGGCGACAGAACTCCACATCCACCTCATAGTCCACGTCCTGGAAGTAACCGATACAGACGTAGGAAGAGCCCGGCGAAAGCAGGTTGAGCCCCTCGCGACCCAGGCGCGGCTGCGCGTGGTAAAGAAGTTGAGAATCCTGCCATGGAACGGTCTCAAGACGATAGAGCTTCATCAGCGAACCCCTTCTCAATGGAAATGAAACGTGCCCCAGTCAAACGAAATGGGCAACCCGCTTGCGGTCACGTCGTGGCCACGCACACCACAGACCTGGGCAAACGGCGCTGCCCATCACGAATCAGTGGAATTGAACAGACTATCAACCGAGCGCGCTACGCACAGGCGCGCCGCCCACGCTACTCCAGAACGTCCTTATACTTCTCCGCCTCTCCCTCGATAAAGGCCTTCAGTTCTGAAGAATCGGCCTTCATCAGATTTTCCAACTCGGCGGGATCGGACATCTCGATCTTGACCAACCAGCCCTCCTCATAGGGGGACGTGTTGACCAGGTCCGGTTCCCACTCCAGCTCATCGTTGACCTCCCCGATTTTACCACTCGCCATGGCGGCAATCCGGCCTACCCACTTGCCCGATTCCATGGACATGAAGGTCTGCCCTTGCTCGACATCTCGTCCGGTGCGAGGCGACTCGACGAAGACAATCTCCTGAGCGATGGCCTGACCAAAGTCGGTCAACCCTTGCGTGATGACGTCTCCTTCGACCCGCGCCCAACTGTGAAGCTCATCATAGTACATGTCGTCGGGGAACTCATAGCCACTAATCTGCATCGTTACACCTCCTATAAGTCTATGCGCTTCCTGCCACGAATTCTCTTAGCCTGCCGCCGGAGCGGCACCGTCCTTCCAGGTTCCAAAACGTCAATGGGGGCCAGATCCCGCCAGACGAAAAACCACTACAGAGAGCAATAGGACCTCATAAGATAAAGAGCACTGCTGCATCGGGCAACGGTGCTCTGGTGACTGAATCACGGCTCCTCGGGTGGGCACACCCTACTCAGGCAGCACGCTCAATCTCGTTGAAGCGCTGCATCAGACGCGACTTACGTCGGGCAGCGTTGTTCTTATGGATGATGCCCTTTACAGCAGCCTTGTCCAGCGCACTGACCGCCTCACGCACGGCCTCGCGAGCCTCTTCAACACGACCACGATCTATCAACCGCCGAGCTCTCTTGACGGCAGTACGCGCTCGCCCCCGATACATGCGGTTGTGCAGCCGCCTGCGCTCCGCACTACGGAGACGCTTGATCGCTGACTTTGTGTTAGCCAAACCTTATCCCTCCTGACATGATTGACAAATTACGCCGACCGTCATTTTACAACAACTTAGCCGATTTGTAAAGCCCGGATGCCTGGCTATAATATACAGCAGGATGACCCGACGCAATCGTGCATCACCAGGCGACAATTCGCCGACGGGGAGGGATCGGGAAATGAGCGATTCACACGTAGCACCCGGGGGCCATAACTACGAGACCCAGATTGACGACGTCGCCGGCGCGGTACATACTGGACGCGGCGACATCATCCACATTGAGAGGGTGGAGTTCGCAGCCGCGCGCGCCGCGGAGGCGCTGCGGCACGCGCTGTCCGACGACGAAGAGACGCGCCAACTGCTGCTGGACATACTGCGGCATCTATCCACGCTTCAGGCCCAACTGGAGGAGTGGAAAGAACTGCACCACCTCCTGCACGAGCTGTTGGCCGCTTTCTCCCCCTTCTACGCCAGTCTGCGCACCTTCAGCTACGCACAAATAGAACCCAAGAACGGGCGAACGTTGCTCCGGGGTTGGCGGCCCTGCCAGACCGAGGTGGATCGGCTGATGGATTTCGAGACCAGAGTGGAGTATATCCATCTCTCTCGCGACCGCGAGGAAATCAGGGTCTCGCGCCCTGATTGGGGCGCGCGCATCGCCTCACTGCGGCGCGAGGTAGAGGACAGATTGCGAGAGGAGAGATGGAACGCGGAGGGATTGATCGACCTGGCCGACGAGTTCAACCAGGCCTGCGACTGTTATCTGAGCCTGGCCGACCGGGAGCTGCGCCGGGTGATTGGAAAAGTGCAACGATTGTACACCCGTCTACTGGGAGGTATCCTATGAGCGATCTATTCGACACCCTACAGGAACGGTACCAGGCGCTGCTGATCCGCAGAGAAAAGGGCGCATCGGACCAGGAACTCCTGGACGATATCAAGACCTTCATCGCCGACGCCCAGCAGGCCGGCGCGACGATCGCGGACTTGAACGAGCGCAGCCAACTGCGGGCCTGGATGCGGTTTCTGGCCAACGTGGTATACGATGCCACCGGCGTACATCCCGACATTACCCTGCAGCCGTTGACGCGCGGACAACTGATCGGCCCCCTGCCAGAACGGGCCGAGAAGCCGCCTCCGTCCTTTCCCCTCGGCTGGATGCTCATCGGGGGGGCGGCGGTGATCATCATCGTCGTGGGGTTCCTCGCCATGTGGTGGTTCCCACGATTCACCACCAGCACTGAGACCACACCCGCTCCAGCGCCGACGCCAGCGCCGGTGCCCTACGTGAGCCGCGTCGTGGTGGGAGCAGAGCAAGGCCCGGCGGGCACGTTGAGCATGGGCGCCGACACCTTCTGCCTGGGCACCTCGGAGATCGTGGCCGAGTTCTCACTGCAGGACGTCGAGGCCGACACCATGTGGCGCTGGGAGGTGCAGCGCGAGGGCCAGGTCGTGAAGCGCCAACCGGCGACCCCGTGGGGACGGGAGACCCAGCATACTGCCCCCGTCCTGACCGGCGGACCGGAGGGGGTGGAGCCGGGCCAGTACGAACTGCTGGTCTACACCCTCATGGGGGGGCAAGGGGCGGAGGCGCAGGCGTCCCAGGTCGAGCAGGTGGTAGCAGTATACTCATTTGAGGTGCTGGACACAGCCCCGCGGGCCTTCGATCTACAAGTGACAGATGTACCCGAGCCAGCCCAACAGCCCCCAGGGGGCTCAGACGAGCTGGGCCGGACAGAGGGAACCGAGTTCGAGCCCGGCGTGCGGGTGGTCTACCTGAGCTACAAGTACGAGGGATTCTGCCCCGAGCTGGAGATCTCGTACACGCTGTCCCGCGAGGGAGAGCCCATTCAGGAGAGCCAGGAATCGTGGAGCGGCCCCTCTCAGGGGACGGGCCAGGTCAGCTTCCAGGCCCCCAGCGAGGGGCCGTTCGCCCCGGGCGACTACGAGATCGCCGTGGCCATAGCGGGCCAGGAGCAGGCTAGCGCGGCGTTCACGATTCGAGAGGAGGAGCTGACGGAGGCGCCACCCGGCTTCAGCGACGTCACGATCGCCCTGGGCGTGCAGCCCGACGGCACACCGATCCTCACCACGCCGGACAATCGCTTCGATTGGAACACCAAAGTCGTCTACGCGATCTTCGACTACGTGGGGATGAGTGACGGGCTGAGGTGGTCGGTGTTATGGACGCGAAACGACGAGGAGGTCGCACGCCAGGAGAAGTTCTGGGACGTAGAGACTTATGGGACAGAGGGCACGCGCTGGGTGGCCTACTACGACGAGGGCGGGCGGACGCTGCCCGGCGGCGACTACAGCGTGACGCTCTACATCGGGAACGTGGCGGAGCAGAGCGCCGAGTTCAGCATCCGCTATTTCGTCCCCGCACAATGAAGGTGCAACTCACGTAATGATTCACCTTGTGCTCGCAGCGGATGAAAATCCGCTGCTGGAGGCAGAATCAAATCCATTTTAGACTCTGCCAAGCTGCTGGGCAGGATGCACATTGTCATCCAGCGGGAGCAGGTGAATAATTACCAATTCACTTTTGTCCGGGTTGTTCGTGCCCAGAATGCCCCCAAGACGGGGACGAGGAGCGGTGGGTAAGGCACATCCTCGCCAGCCTGAGTAGCAATAGCTGTGTTTGAAAACGTATAGAGCACCGGAGGAGGCGGGATGAAAGATCAAGGTACGGGCGATACGTTCGAGGTCCAAATCGGCTCCGTGAGAGGGCCGGTACACGCCGGCAAAGGCGATATCCTGATCGAGCACTGGGATGCACGAGGCGTGACGGCGGCGGAGATAGAGGCGCTGCGCGGCATGTTCGGGCAACTGCGCGCTGAAGTGGCCGCCGAGGCCCCGCCCGAGCTGGCGGAGGAGGCCCAGGCGCAGGTGGACGCGCTGGAGAAGGCGGTCGCGGCCGAAGAGCCGGACGTGAGCGCGATGGAGCGGGCGCGGGACTGGTTTCTCAAACACTTACCCTCGGTGGCGGGAACGGTGACCTCGCTGCTGGTCAACCCCATCCTGGGCAAGGTGGTCGAGGCGGCCGGCGACATGGCAGCGGATGAACTTCAGCGCAGGTTCGGGCGCAAGGGGAGCGAGACATAGAAAGGCGAAGGCGATCCTCCCTTCCTTGACAGCCTCCTGTAGTATGTTATCATAAACTCGGCGTCCAAGCCGGCCAGGCGATCGCGCCCCGTAAAGGGGCGAGGAAAGTCCGGGCTCCACAGGACACGGTGCTGGGTAACATCCAGGCGGGGTGACCCGACGGAAGAGGGCCACAGAAAAGCAGACCGCCTGGTTGGTAGGGGGTGTATTGGACTCCTGACAGGGCGCGTCAGGGGTCAATCCACGGGCCTACCAGCCAGGTAAGGGTGAAAAGGTGGTGTAAGAGACCACCGGCGTTCGTGGCGACACGGGCGGCCAGGCAACCCCCACCGGGAGCAAGGCCAAGCAGGGGCGACGGGGCGGTCCGTCCCACCTGAGCCCCGGGTAGGCCGCGCGAGGCGGTGGGTAACCACCGTCCCAGATAGATGATCGCCGCCCCAATCCTCGATTGGGGAGACAGAACCCGGCTTATCGGCTGACTTGGACGCCGAACCCGTGTTCCCGCGCGACCAGCGACCGACGAAACAGGGGAACATGACCATGCCACACGTGCACAACCCAGCGGAGGCAGGTGAGCTGAACACCTCACCCCCTGCCGAGGAGAGACGCCCCACCGCGCGCCTTCGACCGCCCTCCTGGCGGTTGGAACTCCTGATCACGCTGCTGGGCCTGCTCGGTCTGGGCCTGTTCCTGGCTTTCTACGACCGGGCTTTTCCCTCGGCCGCCCTGGACCTGGCGCTTTCCCGCGCCGAGATCGCGCAGCGCGCCCAGGCCTACCTCGAGTCCCAGGGCCACGAGCTCGACGGCTACGAATTCGTGCTCACATTCGGGGGCGATTCCTGGGCCTCGTATTACCTGCAGCGCACGCTGGGCATCGCCGAGACCAACCGCCTGATCCGAGAAGCCCGGCTGCCCATCTGGTACTGGCGCGCCCGCTGGTTCCGCCCGCTGCAGAAAGAGGAGTTCCGAGCCTATCCCGCCCCGGACGGAGAACTGACCGGCCTGTCTCACATCCTGTTGGAGGACGCCCCGGGCGCCAGCCTGTCTCAGGAGCAAGCGCGGGCCTTGGCCACAGATTATCTGAGCCAGGATCGAGGGTGGGCGCTGGAGGAATGGGAGGAGGTTTCCGCCTCGAGCCAGGACCGTCCCGGCGGGCGCACCGACCACACGTTCGAGTGGAAGCGAAGCGATTGGGACGTGGGGGAGAGCGAGCTGCGGCTGGCGGTCAGGGTCCAGGGAGATAGGATAGGTTACTACAACTACTGGCTCAAGGTACCGGAGAAGTTCCAACGCGACTTCGTCGAGCAACGACACGTAGCCAGCTTCATCAGCGGCGTGAGCCTGATGCTGAGCGTGGCCACGCTCGGGGTGACGCTCCTGATAGGGCTGTGGAAAGCCAAATGGCAGGTGTCCCCCTCCCTTTCCACCGCCGCCCGGCTGGCCCTGGCCGTGGGTGCCGTGGCCCTGCTGGCCGGCGTGAACGAGCTGGGACTGGCCAAAGCCGGGTACAGCACCACGGCGGACTACACCCTGTTCTGGGTGAGCCAGGGGACGTCCATTCTGGTGTGGACACTTTTCAACGTGGTGCTGGTGTCGGTGCTGTGGTACGTGGGGCAATGGCTGAGCAAGCGGGTATGGCCCCGGCAGGACAGGATCCTCTCCCGGCGGGGGGACCGGTGGCGACGGCTGGCCCGTTCCAGCTGGCGGGGACTGATGTTGGGATTTATGATGGGGGGCTACGTCGTGCTGTTCTACCTGGCGGCCACCCAGCTTCTGGGAGGGTGGAAGCCTATGGGCCCGGAGTACTCGAACGCGTACGCCACCCCGCTCCCCTTCCTGAGCGCGCTGGAGTCCGG
>Ga0180432_10006790_pt1 | contig 14757 bp, 17 predicted proteins | sample SS_ome_10_FD_132414 | JGI IMG/M metagenome (GOLD analysis project Ga0180432, IMG submission 132414) | Hypersaline lake sediment archaeal communities from the Salton Sea, California, USA - SS_1_MS_2 metaG | ecosystem: Environmental > Aquatic > Non-marine Saline and Alkaline > Hypersaline >... | reverse complement strand
ATGTGTTTTAAGAGAGGTATTGTTGTTTTCTTGTTTTCACCTCCTGAAGTGACCGTTGTTAAATAGAGAAAAGGAGTTAAGAATGCAGGGAAGCAAACTTTTTGTGGGAAACCTCAGCTATTCGGTGACCGCTGAAGAGCTTGAAAACCTCTTTTCAGAATATGGAGAGGTTGTAGAGGCCAAGGTCATCGAGAGAAAAGGCTTTGGATTTGTCGAGATGTCGACTCAGGCTGAAGCGGAAGAGGCGAAGGAGGCATTACACGGAAAGGATTTATCCGGACGAACACTGAACGTCGACGAGGCGAAGCCTCCTCGCAGCAGGAATCAGAGGGATCGTAGGTATTAACCCGCGAATTAAATTCCGAACAAGAGAGGGGGGATTATTTCCCCCCTTTTTTATTGTCTTTGAGAAACCTAGTATTAAGGTAAAATTTAACTTCTCTTAACAATGGCATGGTTATCGGGAAAGTTGAGTATTTGATTCATTTAAAAAATACTTGCTATTCTTAAATATGTATGATATTTTTAACAAAATATTTTTAAATACTTAAGAGGAGGTTTAAATGGATCCTTCACTGTTTATTATGCAGTACGCAGGAGAGGGTGGCCGGGGTGGTCTCAGCTCATTCATTTTTGTAATCGCGGTTTACGTTTTCTTTGCCCTTGTCCTCATGGGTATAGCCAACAAGACCAATACGAAAAACGCGTGGTTCGCCTGGATTCCCATTCTCAATATTGTCCTGATGCTTAACATCGCGAAGAGGCCCGTCTGGTGGCTCATCCTGCTTTTGATACCCATTGTACAAATCATCGTTGGAATAATTGTCTGGGTGGACATCTGCAATGCGAGGGGCAAATCCGGATGGTGGGTGATTCTCCTCTTTATCCCCATCGTCAATGTCATTGTGCTTTGTATCCTCGCCTGGGGTAAGTAAAAAAAGAGAAAATTTCATCTATCGTTTAACGAGAAAAGGGCGCTTCGGGCGCCCTTTTTAATTCTATCTTCCCTTCTCTATCAACTCCAGACCGAAACGGATCACGGAAGTCTTTGCCGTTTGGTAATATCTCTTCAGACTTATATAATCCCTTATGGAACAAAATGTATCCACCGATAAGACGACGAGCGACTCCATGTAAAGGGGCGGAATCACGGTGAGGGGCCACATATGCTTTTTGATGATGTCCTCCTCCTTTTTGGAGAGGCTCGTTATCTCCCGCGCGTTCTTGAGGGAGATGTTCGGATGCCTGAAGCCGTGCAGTCTCGGCCCCTCCCGCAGCCAGTCGTAGTAGAAGAGGTCGTGGAGCAGCGCCCCCCGGACGATCGAGTTACAGTCGAGGGAAAGCTTTTTCCCCAAAAGAAAGCTTAAATACGCCACCTCCTTTACATGCTCCAGCCTTGACTTGCCGTTGTGGTGGTTATATTGCGAGAGAATCGCCAACTTTGGATTTTCGAGAAGGGACCTTGCCGTGTTTGCATATTGCCTGCCTAAAATTTCTCTCTCTTCCGGCGTAAGCTTAAAAAAGGTCTCCACAGATACGGTCAGGAAATCAATAAGCATTATAGAGGAAAGCGTTATCGCAAAAAAGGTTACGGCGGAGGGCGGAAAACCGAGGAGGACGCTTTTATACGCCGGTAATATGAAATAGTCAAAGGCGAACGCCGCCATCGTCCAGTAAACCGAGAACTTAAGGCATATATAGCCCATGTAGTTGAGATGCTGATCCGAGTAGTCCCAGAGTTGGGTGTGAAAGAGGCGCCGGGCGATAATTCCCGAGGCAAACTCAAGCCCGGTTATAATCGTGATATATACAAGCGCTTTTATTGCCGGACCCGATTCTCCCAACAGGGAGATGACAAAAATAAGCACCAGGGCGCTTGTGCCGTAAAGGATGAGATAAGGCCCCTTTAAAAGGCCGGGATTGATGAACCTCCTGGCGTTGTAAGAGCGATAAGAGACCTCGAGGATCCATCCAAGAATTGAGAAGACCGAAAAGGTAAAAAGTACCCTTACAATTTCCGACATCATATTTTACACCGGTATTGACGTGTTTTGCAGAGGAGCGGCGCTTAGGCCGTGCCCTTAACCTTTTTTTCTGTAATGATCCCGAAGAAGAGGAGCTTCAACAGCTCGTCAAGGTAATGCTCTATGAGCTCCTCGCTTTCCTGCACCAGCCAGTTGAGCTCAAAGCCCTTCAGTGCATAGCCGATCGCCTTTGCGGTAAGGAGTATGTCGTTGATCTTGAATATCCCCTTTTCGATCCCCTCTTTCAGGATAGAAACGATGATGTTGTTCTCCCGATTGAAAAAATCGTCTCGAATCTTCTCGGCGCTCGGCAGGAGATTCTCTATCCCCTCCCTGTCCAAATTGAGGATATTTACGGCCCTGTGCATATACTTGAACTTTGCGCGGACAAAGGAAGCAAGCTTTTTGTCGGGCGAGGTCTCCTTTTCAACCGACGACAGGACTTTTTCCAAAATCTCGTCCGCCTCCCGGTTGAGGACCTCCATATAGACCTTGTCCTTGCTCCCGAAGTAGTTGTAGATGGTGCCCTTGGCGACCCGCGCAAGCCGGGCGATTTCATCGAGGTTTGTCTTCTTGAGGCCGTAGCGGGCGAACAGCTTCCTGGCCGTTTTTAGTATGACTTCCAGTTTTTCCTGCTTCATTTTTTTGTCCTAAAAATCATTTTGAACTTAATTCGTTTTATAGTTCAAATATAGCATCAAAAAAATAGATGTCAAGAAAATTTTTTAAATATTTTATTTAGCTAATTGAAAAAATAAACCTGAAATCACAGAGGGGTTTTAAAGATAGAATAACAAAGGGCGCTTCGGGCGCCCTTTTTATTTTTGTTGTGTGGGTGTTATTTTGTTACTGGCATGAAGCGTGTTTGCTGTGCTTAAAAATTCGGCTTATTAGTTACAAGTCAGACAATAGATTGTTTCTCCCTCTCCTCCGAGTTGTGACCCGATCCGTTTCCTATCTTATCCAAAAAAACCGTCAGACATTTTGCCCCCGAACCCCCTCACCACACGGCCGGAAAGAGGCGCTTTCTCTCTTTCGCGAACTCAGTATAGCCCTCCATCTTGAAGAGGGTCTTTTCTTCTACCAGGATTCTCAAGACTATCGCGGGTAAGAAGAGAAAGAGGAATATGATCAGGGTTGGCAGATTGAAGAAGTAGATTACGACGCCGAGGTTTGCCGTGATCATTCCGGCGTAAGCAGGATGACGAATGTATTTATAAGGCCCCGAATCTATGATCTTATGCCCGTCGACCTCCCTTACTATATGTGAATAGTACCTCCCCAGCGTCCTTATAGCCCAAAGCCTGTATATACCACCAAGGAGAAATATCAAAAATCCCAGAAGGTGAAAGAAGTTGGGAGATTGCCAGACCGATTTGAACCATAGGGCGGAGAGAAAGACCGCGGCCTGACCTATCGCATATAGCTCACACGTCCCAAAGTCGTGGGTTTTATCTCCTTTATCAAGCTCGCTCTTTGACACCTTTGACTCTAAGATAATCCAAAACAGGTAGGCGCATACAAAAACGATATCCATATTGATGATCCACCCGTCCCATATACCCCCATCTTGGAGCCTCAAGTAGGTCAGGGCCAGGATCAGCATAAAAAGGATGGGGGATAATATTATTGGGACCAAGTTCTTTATATTAATACTCATTGCTTTCCCCTTTTTGACCATTGAGGGCAATGCCACATATTCCACTGGTAGCGCCGGTAATGAGGGCGACGCCCTTTTTCTTTTCACCCATAAATATTTTTCTCCTTTAGGCTATTACAAATATTTTCAGCGTTACGGTCTCTTCAAAAAATTCGGGAGAAGGAGATTCATTTTTCCATTCAATAACAGCCGGCAGGAAGTGAAAACAACGATTTGTAGGGGAAAAGCTTTATATATTTAAGGCCTGTTTCTCCCCAGCTTTTCGTGGGCGGTAACCCAATCCCCGGCAACAACGGCGCTCCCTAAAGAAAATTCACCGCATAAGACCGTTGCCGCGATTATTTCGGCGAGCTTGTTCACCTTTCCCTTACCGAAACACCCCATCATTTCGAGGCATTCCTTTTGGGTGGCAAGCCCCGTTCCACCGCCGTATGTGGCCACTATCAACGATGGGATGGTAATTGAATAATAGTAGTCCTTTTCAGCGGTCAATTCCGCATAGGCCATGGCGGCCGATGATTCCGCCACATTTGCTGCGTCCTGGCCAGTGGCGATAAACATTGCCGTTATTCCGTTGGCGGAGTGGGAACCGTTATTATTTGAGCCGGCCATGAAGCTTCCCAGGTTGCTTACCTGTCGCAGGTTATAGAGAACATCTATAGGCAGCTTTGCAATTCCCTCCAAAAGGTTTTTAGGAATCGTGGCCTCGGCCGTCACGCGTTTTCCCCTGGTTCTTAATGTGTTGATATATGAGGTCTTTTTATCGGTATCGATGTTGCCGGATAGGGCAAAGCGTCTTATCTTCGGGTAGTTTGCCCTGATCCAGTGACTCGCGACAAACGTTGCCTTCCCGACCATGTTCTGCCCGGCCGCGTCCCCTGTTGTAAAATTGAAGCGAAGAAACATCATCTTGCTCACTATGTATTTGTCGATGTTGATTAGCTTGCCGGTTTTAGTGGTGTTCTCAGCCTGTTTCTTTATTTCGGCGAAGTTTTCGTCCACCCACTTGCCGAATTCCCTTGCCTCCCGGGCGCTGTCAAAGACGAAAACGGGAGCCCTCTGCATAGCATCGTCACATACGGTTGTGGTTATGCCTCCGCTTTCATAAAGGAGCTTCATTCCTCTGTTGTAACTCGCAACAAGTGTGCCCTCGGTGGTGGCCAAGGGGACGTAAAATTCGCCCTTTGCATGCTCTCCGTTTACGAGAAGTGGTCCGGCAAATCCGATAGGCACCTGAGCCACACCGCCGAAGTTTTCTATATTGCCTTGGACCGTTGACGGATCAAAAGAGTATCGGCTGACATGGTCGAATTTTGTACCGGTCTTTTTTTCTATAAACTTTTTTCGCCTGTCTACAATTTTCTCCGTATAATCATCTCCCCCCTTATCCCTTGGTATCTTATCTTCCATCTTGTTGATCCTCCTTTCATTATCTTGTTATTTCTTAATCCTATATAACAAAATAGTCAAGCTTTTTCAACTTGGTAGGCTGAGTCTCATAAGATGTTAGATGTGAAAAAAATGATAAAGCGTGATCGAAATTCATCAATCTCAGAATACTCTCGAGATAGCAGTTCAGCGGGGAAAATTCATATTATATACCGGTTGAGACGTATAAGGCGCGATAATATTTCGACCTTTTATCAGGAAGCCATTGATCGGATTGGTCATTAATCTAATTTCTTAAAATTTCCGAGATGCTTGTAGTCTTAATGGTTTTCTCAACTCAAATGTCTAATTTATTAGTAACTCGGTTTTAAGGCAAAAATTGAAACATCTTGCCCGAGTTGCATTGTTAAAAAAAGCTTGACAAGGGATTTTTATTAGGATAAATTCTTAAATAATAATGGTAACTATTACAGCATTGAGATATGGAAAGCGGCTCAAAGGAAATATCGCAGAAGCTGGAGAGCTTAAAAAAAGTTCTCACAAAAGCTGGACTCAAGCTTACACCCCAAAGAATCGAGATATTCCGTGAGATTATTCAGTCCAAAGATCACCCTGACGCGATGACGTTATATAAGAACATAAGCGTTAGAATGCCTAATATTTCGTTAGATACGGTATACAGAACCCTGTGGCTCTTTGTTGACCTGGGATTGATAACAACCCTGGGTCATTCATACGATAGGTTAAGATTTGATCATAATATGGATACTCATCATCATTTTATTTGTACAGAATGTGGGGCCGTACTTGATTTTGATAATGATCAGTTCAGTCATTTGGGAATCCCCGAGAATGTTGAGATGCTGGGCAGTGTTATGAGCACTCATGTTGAAATGAGGGGTGTGTGTTCAATTTGTTTGCAAAGCAAACAAGAAGAGCAAAGTAAAAAGTAATAACAAAGGAGGGGAAAAATGAAAGGTAAAAAAAGAGTTCTTACCACCGGTTTCGGCATGCCGGTGGACAATGATTTAAACTCGATGACGGCCGGATTAAAGGGCCCTGTGCTCATACAGGATGTTCATCTTACAGAAAAGCTCGCACATTTTGACAGGGAGAGAATTCCGGAGCGTGTCGTGCATGCCAAGGGGGCGGGGGCCCACGGCTATTTTGAAGTAACCAACGATGTGACGAAGTATACCTGTGCCGATTTTTTATCGGAAGTGGGAAAGAAGACCGAAGTCTTTGCGAGGTTTTCCACCGTCGGCGGTGAGAAGGGTTCCGCCGATTCCGAAAGGGATCCACGGGGATTTGCCCTGAAATTCTACACGGAAGAGGGCAACTACGATATGGTAGGGAACAACACCCCAGTTTTCTTTATCCGTGATCCCCTTAAGTTTCCGGATTTCATTCATACCCAGAAGCGAAATCCCGCAAATAACCTGAAGGATGCGGATATGTTCTGGGATTTTCTGTCCCTTACGCCCGAATCCATACATCAGGTTACTATCCTTTTCTCCGACCGGGGTACTCCCAGGACGTATCGTAATATGAACGGGTACAGCAGCCACGCATATATGTGGTATAACAAAAAAGGTGAGTACTTTTGGGTTCAGCTTCACTTCAAGACGGAACAGAGGATTGACAACTTTACCGGGGAAGAGGCGGCGAAAATGAGGGGCATCGACCCGGACTGCGTAACCCGGGACCTCAATGAATCGATAGGACGCGGCGATCATCCCTCGTGGCGTTTGGAAGTACAGATCATGACGCCGGAGCAGGCAAAGGAATATCGGTTCGATCCGTTCGATATTACCAAGGTCTGGCCCCACGGCGACTTCCCGCCCATGGACGTCGGCCGCTTGGTACTGAACAGGAATCCGGATAATTATTTCGCGGAAGTCGAGCAGGCGGCTTTTTCTCCGGGAAATTTCGTTCATGGCATAGGGCCTTCCCCGGACAAGATGCTTCAGGGAAGACTATTCAGTTATCACGACACCCATCGCCACAGGCTCGGCCCCAATTATCACATTCTCCCGATTAACGCCCCAAAGGCGTGCAAAATGGACAGCTATCAGCGGGACGGCTATATGCGCTTCGACGACAACGGCGGTGGAGAGCCTAACTACTGGCCGAACAGCTTTGGCGGACCGAATCCCGATCCCGATTTGGTTTTCCCGAAGCTCGATATTTCCGGGATGGCGGCGAGACACGCCTATGAGCTTGGGGATGTGGATTTCGTTCAGCCCGCGGCCCTTTACAACAAGGTCATGAAAGATAAGGACCGTGAAAATCTCGTGAGCAACATCGTCGGGCACCTAAAAAATGCGCAAAAGAGGATTCAGCTCAGACAGACGGCGCTTTTCTATAAGGTTGACGGCGATTACGGCGAGCGTGTGGCAAGGGGTCTTGGACTGAGCGTGGATGATGTAAAGAAGCTCGCGGCAATGTCCCAGGAGGAGCGCGTTGAGGCGACTGCAAAATAGGATAACCTTGTTTTGAGATAGTTTGTAGTATACTTATTGTTTTTGGAGAAGTAAACTTTGGCGTTTAGGTGGTTAAAATGCTTTTACATCATTGTTTTTCAGTATATAATTAGTGGATAAAAAGGGAAGTAAATTTAATCGATGAGAGGAGGGGCAAAATGGCAGAGCCAAAGGACAAGTGTGTAAAGCCGGCGGGTGGACCGCTGCTTGAGTCCGTGGAGAAGCCGGAGGAACAAAGGGTGATTCAAACAGGAGGACACGCAATGATCGCAAAAGTGGGTAAGCCGGCCCCGGATTTTGAAGCGAGCGCCTTTTACAAGGGGGGATTTGAAAACATCAAGCTCTCCAAGTACAGGGGGAAATGGATACTTCTTTGCTTCTATCCGGGGGACTTCACGTTCGTTTGACCTACGGAGCTTACGGCAGTTGCCGTAAAGTATGATGAATTCAAGAAGCTGGACACGGAGATTCTGGCCATGAGCGTCGACAGCAGGTTTTCTCACAAGATATGGCAGGAGGAGGAGCTCTCCAAGATGGTCAAGGGGGGACTTCCATACCCGATGCTCACCGACGCCGGCGGCCGAATCGGGACCGTATACGGTGTTTATGACCAGGAGGCGGGGGTAAATGTGCGGGGACGCTTCATAATCGACCCGGACGGGATCGTACAGGCGATAGAGATATTGACTCCCTCGGTGGGGAGAAACGTATCGGAGGCTCTGAGGCAGCTCAAGGCCTTCCAGCACGTCAGGAAGACGGGCGAGGCGACACCGTCCGGATGGCAGCCGGGCAAGAAGACCCTGAGTCCGAAACCGAGCCTGGCGGGCAAGGTCTGGGAGATATGGAAGCCGGATATGGCCTTCTGATATAGTATCTCATATTAAGATGTAGATGTCTCGAATTGTTTAACATTAACGGAAAGGAGTGCAGGTATGCTGTCACAGATACCGATTGATCTTAGTAAGATCAAAAAGGACGACCTCGACCGGGAGATCATCAGGGCCGGGATTATCGCGGAGTTCGACGCGATCAACCTCTACGAGCAGATGGCGGCGCTGGCAAGCAATAATGATCTAAAGAAGGTGCTGCTTGACATCGCCAAGGAGGAGAAGGAGCACGTCGGTGAGTTCATGACCCTTCTGTTAAGCTACGACAAGGAACAGGTGGAGGAGCTGGAGGAGGGGAGAGAGGAGGTCGAGGAGCTGCTCGGCAAGAAGTAACTATATTTTTACTCAAAAAATTAACGTTATCAAGCATCCTGAAAATCTAAAGAGAAAAAAAGGGGGGGGCTCAAAGCCTCCCCCTTTTTTTGTACAAGAAGATTGCTATATTGATATGACGCTTTATCTCATTACCGAATAATGAAGCTCGGCATATAAGTCGGGCTTTTTTTGCCGAAGAATTGATCTTTGAATTTCAACGCGGTTGACTGCGGGCATATCATGTGCTATCTTCGGAGAAGATACAAGAGAAGCTCACGGGAAGTTACAAAATAATGTAATGGGAGGTAAAGAATGAAGAAGATATCTATTTCTGTTCTGGCGACAGCGATCCTGCTCTCTTTTGCATTTCCGTTATTTGCCGTCGAGATCGAGGATGCCTGCATGAAGGGGGAGCCGTTCACCCACGGGATGCTTCTTCATGACGACAGGGACTATATGATCACCACAGATATGGGGTTGGGCCTTACGGTCGATATCGTGCAGCAGTTAGAGGGGCAGACCGGCGAGGGGAAGGTCGTCTGGACTACGACGGAGAGCGGCACCTTTACCTTCAGGCCTCCCCTCACCGGATACCACATCATCAAGGTGACGAACTCATCGGACAACGTGAGGACGTTCAACATCAAGATTGAGGAGAAGCCTGCGAGCAAGCTTATCAGGTGATACATCATTCACCTTTAAAATATCTAATCCTAATGGAGCTTTTCCCATGTCAGTAGTTGAGATCATACCGAATATCTACTGGATCGGTGTCAACGACAGGACAACAGACCTCTTCGAGGGTATGTGGCCCATTACCGATGGGGGGATCGTGAACAACGCCTACTTCATCAACGACGAGAAGAAGGCGATCGTCGAGTCATCAAAGGCGTTCCAGACCGACGACCTGCTGAAGAAGATAGGAGAGATCGCGGACCCCTCCGAGATAGACTACGTAATAATCAACCACATGGAGCCTGATCACACCGGGGCCTTCGCCAGGCTGGTAAAAGCCGCCCCGAAGGCTCTCTTCGTCGGGACCGAGAGGACGAAGGGCCTAATCGAGGCGTTTTACGGAATCACCGAAAGGGTAATGAGCGTGGCGGACGGCGAGGAGCTGTCTCTGGGGTCCCGCACTCTGAAGTTTTTCCACACCCCTATGGTCCACTGGCCCGAGACTATGATGACCCTGGAGACAAAAGACAGCGTCCTGTTTTCCGGGGACGGGTTCGGCGGTTACGGGGCGATCGAGGACAACATCTTCGACGAGACCTGCTCCGACATCGAGTACTACATAAAGGAGTCGCTTCGCTATTACACCAACATCATAACCAAGTTCAGCAGTATGGTTACAAAGGCGATCGACAAACTGTCGTCCGTTCCCGTCAAGATCATCGCGCCCTCCCACGGCCTGATCTGGAAGAAGGAGCCGGTGCGGATCATCGACCTCTACAGGAAGTGGGCGTCGTACGGGACAGGTGAGGGAGAGAGGGGGATAACCGTGATCCACGCCTCGATGTACGGCAACACCGACCTGATGCTCGACGTCGTGATCGAGGCGTTGAAAAAGTCGGGGGTTTCCTTCGAGGCCTTCGACGCGTCCCGGACCCATGTAAGCTACGTGCTTCCCTCCCTCCTGACGAGGTCGGGCGTAGTTATCGGCGCCCCGACTTACGAGGCGGGGCTCTTCGTACCGGTCGCCCACATCTTCGACATTGCGGTCAGAAAGGGGATCAAAAACAAGAAGGTCTTTCGGTTCGGCAGCTACGGCTGGTCCGGCGGTGCCGAACGGGAGCTGAAAAAATTCATCGATGACCTGAAGTGGGAGCTTGTGGAGAGCTTCGAGTTCAACGGAAGGCCCACCGACGAAGACCTGAAAAAAGGGGTTGATCTGGCGAAGAAGTTCGTGGAGGGCCTCTAAGAAGAGTCGACACTGCTTGGGCTGTGTTGCTTAATATCCTATCCTATTCATAGCTAAAGAGGAGGTTGAAAGATGGGTGATACCTATAACGAGAGCTCGCGGGAGATTCCCGTTTTCGATTCTGTCGATGTCATCGTTTGTGGAGGAGGAACCTCAGGAATATTCGCCGCCCTTGCCGCCGCCAAGGGGGGAGCAAAGGCCTTTCTAATAGAAAAGGAGGGGTTTCTCGGCGGGACTGCGACCTCGTATCTGGTCAACCCGCTGCCGGAGATGATGGGAAAGGGGGGCCTGATTGGGGAGTTCATGGACAACATGGCGGAGCTGGGCGGGTACATAAAAAACGACCCGGCTGACGTCGTCTACGACTTTTCCCTGTCTAACACCTATGACATTGAAATATTCAAGGACGTGGCGCTGGAGATGCTTGACAATGCGGGGGTTACGATACTCCTTCACACGATGGTCGTGAGGTCGATTCTGGAGGACGGCGCCGTCAAGGGGGTCATCGTCGAGAACAAGTCGGGGAGGCAGGCGGTGATGGGAAAGAGGGTAATCGACTGCACCGGCGACGGGGACGTATCCGCTTTTTCCGGCGCCCCCTTCGAGAAGGGGAGGGAGAAGGACGGGTTGATGCCCTCTGTGTCGCTTCTGTTTCACCTCCAGAACGAGGGGAAGCTTAAGGAAAACCCCGCAATCCCGGTGGGTGGGATATTTCTCCTGGCGCCGGTGTTGATGGCTCTCGCCAAGGAGAAGGGGATAGACTACGAGATCCCATACGATGCGAGCTTTCTAGTCCCGATGCCGGTGAGTCGAGGGAGGCTTTTGGTCAACCTCGCCCACGTGAAAAACGTCGACGGCACGAAGGCGGAAGACCTGACAAGGGCACACATCGCCTTAAGGAAGCAGATCAGGGAGGCGGTTGATCTTTTGAAAAAGCACCCCTACTTCAAGGACGCATACGTGGCCGTCACCGCTAACAACATCTACGTGAGGGAGACGAGGCGAATCACGGGCGAGTACGTCATAACCGAGGATGACGCCCTGTCCGGTAAGAGCTTTGAAGATGCGGTCGCGTCGTGCCGCTACATGATAGACGTCCACCCCATCGACGACACGGAGGTGGGGAGATACGACAACCACCCCCCCTTCGACATCCCCTACAGGAGCCTCGTCCCGATGAACGCAGAAAACCTCCTGATGGCCGGAAGATGCGTATCGAGCGACAGGGTTGCCCAGTCCGCCCTGAGGATAAGCGGCACCTGCATGAGCACCGGCGAGGCGGCGGGCACGGCGGCGGCCCTCTCTGTTAAGGAAGACATTTCACCCCGAAAGCTGGACGGTAAGCTCGTGAAAAAACTCCTCGAGAAAAACGGGGTGAATATAAGACCGGACGAGAGCCGGATGCCGAAGAAGTGTATGCTCGACTGAGGCTCAAATAGTCATAAATAATAGGACTCATATTTAATTAACGGGGTGGTTCAATGGATTCAATAACTATTTTGATTTGGAGCGTCTCCCGCTGTTAGGCATGTTCTACTATTAAAAAAGGAGCTACCTTATATTATGAACTACATCTTCGGCCCCGTCCCATCCCGGCGCCTCGGGCGGTCCCTCGGGGTTGATCTCGCCCCGTTCAAGACCTGCACGTACGACTGCATCTACTGCCAGCTCGGGCCTACCACAGATCACACGATGGAGAGGGGGGAGTGGTTTCCTCTGGACGATATCGTGGCGGAGCTTGAGGCGAAGCTCGATACGGGGCCGGACTACATTACGCTGGGCGGGTCGGGGGAGCCGACGCTCTATTCAAGGATCGGCGAGCTGATAGAGAGAATTCGCTCGATGACCGATGTCCCGGTGGCCGTCCTGACCAACGGCTCGCTCCTGTGGCAAAAGGAGGTCCGCCGGGGGCTTATCGATGCGAATCTCGTGATCCCGTCTCTGGACGCGGGCGACCCATCGACCTTCGAGGCGGTCAACAGGCCGGTTTCCGGCATCACCTTCGATAAGATGGTGGAAGGCCTTGTGACCTTCAACTCCGAGTACGGCGGCGACCTCTGGCTGGAGGTGTTCCTCCTGGACGGCTACAACACGGCCGTAAATGACGTGAAGAGAATCGCCGACCACGCCCTTAAGATCAGGCCTGACCGCGTTCAGCTCAACACCGTGACGCGGCCCCCGTCCGAGGAATTTGCACTGGCCGTAAATCAAGAGCGGATGAAGGAGCTCGCGGAGTTGTTTACACCGAGGGCGGAGGTTATCGCGGACTTTCGGTCGGTTCATGGGGAGGCTGATTTTACCTCGACCCGGGATGACATTGTAAAGATGCTCCAGAGGCGCCCGTGCACCGTGGCCGACATAGCGGACGGGCTGGGGATCCACAGAAACGAGGTTGTCAAGTATATCGAGGAGCTCTTCGAGAGGGGGCTTTTGGAGCAAAAAAAGGTTGAGGGAAAGGTCTACTACTTCGCCGATCCGAATTCTTGATCCGGCGGGCCGTTAGAGGAGCGCCGGGGCTTAAAATGATGGGATTTTTTTGCTGCCCCGGAGCTTCCGCTCATTCCCTGATCAATACGATTGGAAATGGAATTAGAAATAAGAAGATTTTTCGGTCCGACAGCTACGGTTTATGCAGCAAGACAGGGCGGAAGATCAAAAGATCCATCAATGATTTGAATTGGAAGCTGATGTTGGGTTTTGCGTTTAACTGGGGGCCAAAAGATAAGGGTTTAAAAAAAGGAACCGCTCCGGTTAAAGAATTCGACGAAGGTTCCTAAAGAGTCATCTTCAAAAAGGAGGAATAAATTATGAAACCGATAGGGCCTCTGATGCACGAGCACCGTCTTATTGAAAGAATGATCGCAATTATTAGAAGGGAAAAAGAACGTATAACGAAGACGAACACTCTAAACGCCGTCTTAATAGATACGGCGGTTGATTTCATAAGAACATACGCGGACAGAACACATCATGGGAAAGAGGAGGATATTCTTTTTCGCGATCTTGTGATGAAGAAAATGACACCGGAGCACGAGAAAATCATGCAGGAGTTGATTGATGAACACAAATTCGCCCGTAGGATAACCGGGGATCTGGTTAAGGCAAAAGAGGACTATTTAAAGGACGGCAAGGAACATGATTTAGATGAAATTGTTGGGCATTTGAACACCTTAGTCGAATTCTATCCCGAGCATATAAGGAAAGAGGATAAGGATTTCTTCTTCCCTATTTTAGACTATTTCACCAAGGAAGAGCAGGATGCCATGCTCAAAGAGTTCGATGAATTCGATAAAAATATGATCCACATGAAATATAAATTGCATTAGTCACGAGTCGTGTTGACAGTTCGCCTTCCTGTAAGATGGTTTCACTATACTACGCTACGACCTCTTCGTCTACAATTTCCTCAAACACAGACTTTCGATAAATATCCAATCCTTCAGTAAAGGTTTGTAAGGGCGTTCGTCCCTGACAGTACTTCCCCTGATTCGTACGCTCATCGTTGTAGTCCTTCATAAATTCGTCAAGGTCGGTTTGGATCTCCTCTACACTCCGATACAACTTCTTCCTGAAAGACACCTCATAAAACTCATCCTTAATGGTCTGGTTTAGCCGCTCCACTGAACCGTTGGTCTGTGGTCGCCTGACCCTTGTTTTCGTATGCTCGATGTCGTTGAGGTGTAAAAACAGCTCGTAAGGATGATTGTCCTTCAAGCCACAGAATTCCCGGCCGTTGTCCGTAAGGACACGCAGTACTCTGATGCTGTGATCGTCATAAAACGGAAGCGCCTTATCATTTAGCAGATCGGCGGCGCAAATCGCCGTCTTCTCGGTATACACCTTGGCGAATCCCACATTGGCGTGAGTGTCGATGGCTGTTTGCTGATAAATACGTCCCACACCCTTGATAGTGCCAACGTAGAAGGTGTCCTGAGCCACCAGAAAGCCCGGATGAGGACTCTCGACCTCTCCATAAGCCTCTTTATCCTCTTTAGCCTCCTCCAGGGCTATCACCTGAGACTCGGTCAACACATCCGTGTTCTCGGCCGCCCACTCTTCCAAACGCTTCAATCGAAGT
>Ga0180432_10006789_pt1 | contig 14758 bp, 17 predicted proteins | sample SS_ome_10_FD_132414 | JGI IMG/M metagenome (GOLD analysis project Ga0180432, IMG submission 132414) | Hypersaline lake sediment archaeal communities from the Salton Sea, California, USA - SS_1_MS_2 metaG | ecosystem: Environmental > Aquatic > Non-marine Saline and Alkaline > Hypersaline >... | reverse complement strand
TCTCTTTCTCTCTCTTGTCTTTTTACTCTTGATTTTACAGGAGGAGTCTGAAGAATTTTGCCTGTAAATTTTTCTTTAATAGCTTTTTTAATTTTTTCAATAGAAACTTCCTTGTGAATTCTCATAATTCCAACATACTCTTTATCTTCTCCAAGAAAAAAGCCAGTTAATTTACATCCTCTATTTAATGCCACAGGTAAAACTCCTGTAACTTTTGGGTCAAGAGTCCCAAAGTGACTTGTTTTTCTCAATTTTAAAGTTTTTTTAACAAAATCAGAAACACTAAAACTTGTCGGTCCCGATGGCTTATCAAGATTGATGATTCCAAATTCTAAAAGCTCTTTTATTGATTTATTTTTTTTTATTTTATTTATATCCATTTTCCTATTAAGATTTTTTTCCTTTTAAGTTCTGGGAATTTTTCAATAGAATATCTTAACATTGTTCTTGGCATTTCTTTATAGTATTTTTTTAAAAAACTTTCAAGAGCTTTTATGTCTCTTTTTCCAATTTCTCTTAACATCCATCCAACTGCTTTGTGAATTAAATCATGTTCATCTTTTAATAATATCTCTGCAATCTCAAAACCCTCCCCAAATTTATTATTTTTAATAAAAGTGTATGTAGATATCATAGCAATTCTTTTTTCCCAGAGATTTTTCGATCTAGCCAGCAAATAAAGAATCCTTTTGTCTTTTTGATTTAATAGATAATCTCCTAATATGTTAGGAGCAGATAAATCCACTAAATCCCAATTATTAACTCTTTGGGCATTTTTTAAATAAAAATTAAATATTTTTTTCTTTAAGCTTTCATCTTTTTTATATTTATTAATTAAACAAAATAAACCGCATAATCTATGTTCATGTATTTTAGAGTTTAGTAATTTTTGAATATCTTTTAATTCTAAATCATATCTTTTACATACACTTCTTTGAACTGGAACTTTAATTCCCATGAAAATATCCCCTTCCCCATACTCTCCTTTACCAGTTTTAAAAAATCTTTGAAGAATTTCTGCTTGCTTTTTATTTTTATTATTCTCTAAGTCTCTTATTAATTTACTTAGCATAATTATCTAGATAATGCCTTTCTTTGAACAACAGGGGATTTTTTGCTTCCCTTTGCAGTATGTTTCATTTTTTTTGCAGCTGCTTTTTCCATCTCTTTTCCTGCTTCTACAACTGCAGCTTTTTTCCCTTTCTCTTCAGCTTTTTTCTTTTCTTCAGCCTCTTCAGTCTTTTCTCCTGGTTTTTCTTTTGGTTTTACAGCTTCTTTCTTTTCTTTTTGCTTTTTCTTCTTAACTATTTCTTTAGCAGCTTTTTCTAGTTTTTCTTCTCTAGCTTTTTTAGCACTTAATTTTTTAGAAAAATCAACTAATTCAGCTCTAACAATGCCTCCTTGCTTTATTGCTCTTACCTTTACTTTATGTGGAGGGTTTTTTATTCCTCTGCTCCAAAGAAATTCATTAAGATAAGTGTCAAGTTTGATTTTTCTTAAATCTCTGTCCCTAATCTTCATATGTCTAGCTAAGAATTCTTTTATTGTTTTAATGGCCTTATTTGTCTTTTTATATCTAGGGACTACTCTAATTTTCTCTCTAAGTGGAATTATATATTCTCTCTCATTTTCTAATTTTTCAGATTCTTTTTTTTCAGTCATTTGGATTTCCTTCCTTCTTTTTGGAAAGACGAATGTTATTCAATTTATTCATTTTCATTTTAACCAAAGTGTGATTTTCTTATTTTTCTTGGTTTAATATGCAGTTTTGTTCTTCTCCAAGACCTTCTATGTCTTGTCATAGCAGAGGGATGAATTTTCTTTCCCATTCCAAATTTCTTTAGAACAACCCATACAGGAGCCCACTTGCTTCTTCTTGCCTTTTTAGCAAGTGTTGATTTTTTTTGAGTATTTTTAATTCCCATTTTACTTTATATCCTCCATAAACTCTTTTCCTCTGGCAGTTAATTGTCTTCCTGGCTTTTTGCTTCTTACTCCTTTAATTTCCTTGGCAATCTCTGTTAATCCTGCAGAATCAGTTTGTTGGAGAATCGTTCTTATTATTTTTCCAGAACCTTTTCTAAATTCTTCAGGAGCATAACCTCTATTTTTTTTGCTTCCATATTTTGTTTTAAGTTTATTAACTCCAATAATCCCTTTTTTGTAAACTTGTCTAAGAATACTTGCAGCCCTTTTATACCAGAAATCAGGATCATCAATTGGACGTTCTTTAGCAGGACCTGACTTTACAAATTCTACCCATTCTGGCTTCTTAATTTCAGGAACCCCTTTAAGAGCTTCTGCTAATTTTAAATTATATTCTTGAGCATTTAATTCAAATACTGGATTCATTTTAAGTTTCAGGCAATCCTCTCGGATTCAGACACTTATGTGTTAACCTATTTTTACTGAGAAATTTTAATTTATAAACTTTACTCTCTCGCTTTCCGCCACTTTTTTACAACAATAGTAAAACCAATTACTCTGCCAGTATATTTCTTCCCAAGAGTTTTTAGAATTTCATTTAAATATTCCTTAACTTCTTGTTTTCCTTTTTTCCCGCTTTCTCTTGCACTTTTTAAAACATGTATCTTAATTAGGTTATGTTTTTTAAATTGGTTTTTTAAACTTAAAATAAAATTTTCTGTAATTTTATTTTTTCCTAATTGGATATTTCCTATTACCATTTGAATTTTTTAATGTCTTGTTTTTTTACTTTTATTGTTTTGAATTTTTTTACTTTCCATGTTCCTGCCTTTGTAAACCACCCTTTTTTTACATTCTTTCCTGTAAAAACATGAACTTTAATATCTGTTTTATTATCTCTCCAGTCCTGGCTTTTTGATGCACAAGCAACAGCAGCTTCATAAATTTCTTTTTTCAATGGTTTTTCAGAATCAATTACACAAAAGGGGCTACCAGGAGCAGCAGTATGAAAAATCATATTTGCTTTTCCTTTATATTTTTTTACTAATTCATCATTATTCTTAGCATTTTTACCAAGAAAAATCTTTGTTTCTGTTTTAAGATTTTTTTCTCTGAAGTTCATATTTTAATAAATTATTTACAATTCTTAAACATTCCCTTTGATTAGTCCAGGTAAGCTTTTTTAGAGCAGTTTTGTAATCTACCCAATAAAAACCAGAATGCTCTGCATCTCTATTCTTTTCTAGGATTGGTTTTTTCTTTTTAACTTCTGCAGAATATAGTTTGTATGTCTGCCCAATTAATCCAGGCCTATCTTTAAAGATTTTATCATACTTAAACTTTCCAGAGAAATTATGTTTATTAATTTTTATTGGGACTAATCCAGTTTCTTCAATAATCTCTCTTTTAACAGCTCTTTTAGTAAAAAATCTTTCTTTTACTCCTTCTAATCCTCCTTTTGGAAATTCCCAACCTTTCCAGTGAAGTTTTCTTTTTAAAATTAAATAATATATTTTATTTTTTTCTATGGCATATGTAACAACAAAAACAGCTTTTCTATATTTCATTCTAATCCTGTCTGTAAAGTATAAAGATTATAATAAAGGCTTTGTTTTTTAAGGAGTTCTTTGTGGTTTCCCATCTCTACAATTCTTCCTTTGTCCAACACTACTATCTTATCTACATTCCTAACAGTTGAAAACCTATGGGCAATAACTATTGTGGTTCTTTGTTTGATTAATCTTTCAATACTTTCTTTAACTTTTTTCTCTGATTCAGCATCAAGAGCAGAAGTTGGTTCATCTAAAATTAGTATTTTCGGATTCTTTAAAAAAGCCATAGCTATTGCCATTCTTTGTCTTTGCCCCATTGATAATTTAATCCCCTCTTCTCCTACAATTGTATTATATTTTTTGGGAAGTTTTTCAATGAATTCATCAGCATAAGCAGCCTTTGCAGCTTTTTTAACTTCTTTTAATGTGGCTTTTGGTTTAGAGTATCTTAAATTATTAAGAATAGTATCATTAAATAAATTAATATCCTGAGGAACAATTGCAATCTGATTTCTTAACCATTTTAAATCAAGTTTTGATATGTCAATTCCATCCAAATATATCTTGCCTTTTTTAGGTTTATAATACCCTATAATCAATTCAGAAAGTGTTGTTTTTCCTACCCCGCTTTTTCCTACAAGTGCAATACTTTCTCCTGCTTTTATTTTGAAATCTATATCTTGTAAAACTTCTTTATTTTTTGAATATGCAAAATCTATATCCTTAAAAATAATTTCTCCTTTAAGATTTTCTATTTTTTTATTTCCATGTTTCATTGCTTCTGGAACCATATTCTTTAATCTAACAACTCTTTTTATTCCTACAGATGCTCTTTTATATTTCCTATAAACACTTGAAAGTCTTCTAAAAGGTCCAAATGCTAAATAAATATATCCAAAAAACATTACAAATTCTCCTGGAGTAATTAGAGCGTTTCTTAAGAATAAAATAGCACTTCCTAAAAGAGATACATAAGCAAAACTAAATATAATATCTTGTTTTATAGAAAAAGAATTCCATTCTTTTTGATTTTTTGAGAATACTGGCAGTAATTTTTTAACCAGAGATTTTAAAAAATTCTTTTTTTCTCTTTCTTCCATAGCAAAGTTTTTGACAACATAAACATTGTATAGTTTATTATAAACATCTCCATAATGTTTTTCAAAAGCCTTTTGTTCTGTTCTTTGAAGTTTAAGTAACCCTTTTGTTTTCTTAAGGGTGAATAAAGAATAAATAATGAAAAAAGGAATCAAAATTAAAGCAAGTTCCCATTTTATAATAAACATCGCAATCATAGAAAAAACAAACATAAAAAACTGAGGAAGAACTTCTGAAACAGTCTCCACTAACATATTTAGATTCCATGTTCCTCTTGAAATTTTGTTTAAAATTTCTCCTCTTTTTTGCCTTTTATGAAAAGGTATAGGAAGTGTTAAAAAATGCCCATATGCTTCTGCCTCTGCCTCTAAACTTATCTTAGAGCCAACAACTATCCCCATTAAACCAACCTTATTATTAATAAAATTAGAAACAAGACTTAATACAAACCAAACTCCAATCAAAGATAATAAAAGATTTGTAGGGCTCTCTGGAATTATTGCTAAATCAAATAATTTTCCATAAAGAAAAGGAATAATACTTGCTAAAATAGCCCCAAAAGTTGCTATCATTATTATGGTTATTATAACTCTTTTATGTCTCTTAAAATAATAATTAACAAAACTCTTTACTGTTGCCATTTCATCTTCCCCATTTTTTCAGAGCTTCAAATAATTCTAGATTGTCCACTGCATATGCTTTTAAAGAAATACCTTTAAGAGTAGCATCAACTGCCTGTCTCATTGCTTTTGCACCAGAAATTGTTCCTGCAGGATGTCCATGAATCCCTCCTCCAGCTTGAATCACAACATCCCTTCCCATAAAACTCATTATTTTGTCTACAATTCCAGGATAAACCCCCCCGCTAGCAACACCCAAAACAGGTTTGACTCCAAACCATTTCTGTTCAAGATGGTCCTTTGTTGATTTAGTAAATGTTTGTTCCATTTCTTGTTCAATGTGCAATACTTCTTCTTTTTTACCTGTCATTTTTCCATAAGCAGTTCCAATATGAAGAGTATCAACTCCAATCATCCTAGCCAATTGTGCAATTACCTCCATTGTCATTCCATGTTCAGGATCTCTATCAAACATAGCATGTCCAGCTCTATGAGCATGTATTGGAAGCTCAGTATATTCTCTAGCTGTCTGCAATGCTGCCCAACCAAGAGTAATTATATCTAACATAATATAATTCCCTCCATTTTTCTCAACAAAATCAATTCTTTTTAGCATCTTTTTTGTTTCAGCAGTACAATTAATTAAATATGCTTTTTTATTTCCAGTTTCTTTTTCTGCTTTATCCTTCATTTTAATTGTTTTTAAGAATCTTTTTTTAAATCTATTAAATCTTTGATTTGTTAGATTCTCATCATCTTTAACAATATCACATCCTCCTATCCAGGAATCATAAGCTACCATAGAATGCTCTCCTGGCTCTAAACCCACTTTTGGTTTAACAATTGTTCCTACAAAAGGTCTTTTCCAAACTTTGAATTTTCTTCTAAGTCCTTTGATTCCAAATCTTGGTCCTTTAAAACTATGAAGCATCTTTTTAGGAATTCTAACATCTTCCCAAAGCAAACCATTTACTGATTTCATTCCATATATATTTCCTCCAATACTAGAAAGAATTTCAGGAACATTTCCTAATTCAAATAATTCAAGGGGGTAAGCAATCCTTGCCCTTTTTTGTTTTTCACTAAGGTAAAAAACTTTTGGAGCAAGTTTCTTTCCAATTCTTGGCTTCATTGTTTTAATATCTGTCCATGTTCCAACACTACTTTCTCCTGCAACCATAGAAGCAACTTCTTTTAATTTTCTCCCTTTGGCAGGAGTTATTTTATACTGCATAATCAAATCTGTAGTTTTTGGTTTGTATTTTAAATTAATAAAATCCTGATACTTATATGATTTAGATTTTTTTGTCACCATCTTTTATTTAAAAATTAAACTCTGTTTAAATTACTTTCCTTATGACATAACCTTTATCAGTGTCATCAATTTGATATCCTAATCTTTTTATTTTATCTCTTAATTCATCTGATTTTTCAAAATCTTTTCCTTTTCTTGCTTGTTCTCTTTTTTCTGCAAGCTCTTTTACTTTTTTTGGAATGGAAATCTTTTCCTTTTTCAATAAATCTAATCCCAAAACTTTATCCATTTCTTTAATTGTCTGTTTCTTTCCTATAGCTTTTTCATCCCTTACTAATCCCCATAAAATTTGTAAGGCATTTGGAATATTCAGATCATTATTAATTTCTTTTTCAAATTCTTTTAAATAATTTTTATTTATTTTTTTATCCTCTTTTATCTCTAAAATAATCTTCTTTAATCTTTGATAGGAATTTTTAGCAGTTTCTAATTCTTTCAAAGAAAAGTTTAATGGTTTTCTATAATGTGTTCCTAAAACCAAATATCTATATTCAAGAGGATTAAAGCCTTTTTCTTCAAGTTCTGAGATTGTAAGCAATCCTCCTTTGGATTTTGATATTTTTTCCCCTTTAAATGTTAAAAAATTTCCATGAATCCAATATTTAACAGAGGGTTTTCCAAATCTTGCTATGTTTTGAGCTCTTTCATTAGTATGATGGATGGGGATATGGTCAATTCCTCCTGTGTGAATATCAAATTCTTTTCCAAGATATTTCGTTGACATGGTTGAACACTCTATATGCCATCCTGGAAACCCAATTCCCCAAGGGCTTTTCCATTCTTGCTGCCTTATCCCTGGTTTTTCTGAAAATTTCCATAAAGCAAAATCAGTCTTATTTCTTTTTTCTCCTAATCCAATTCTTTTTCCAGCTTGTAACCCTTTAATATCTAATTTACCAAGTTTTCCATAATCTTTTATTTTAGAAGTATCAAAATAAATTCCATCACTTGTTTTATAAGTAAAATCTTTTTTTTCTAAATCCTTTATAAAATCTATTTGATCTTTGATATGTTCTGTGGCTTTACACCAGATGTTTGGTTCTATAATATTTAGTTTTCTAAAATCTTGTTTAAAGAGATTTAGATAGTATTGTGTTATGTCCTTGGCTTTTTTATGTTCTTTTTTTGCAGCCTCTTCAATTTTATCTTTTCCAGTGTCTGCATCACTTGTCAGATGCCCAACATCTGTAACATTCATCACTTCTTTTACTTTATAATTATTAAACAAAAGAACTCTTCTTAATGTATCAGAAAAAATATAAGTCCTGAGATTTCCAATATGTTGGTACCAATAAACTGTTGGGCCACATACATACATTCCCACTTCCTTTTTTATAATTGGTTTGAATTCCTCTTTTTTTCTTGTTAGGGTATTATATATTCTCATAAAGATTCTAGGGATTTATAATTTAAAAAACTTAAGAAATTATTTTTAAGTCAAAGAAATCTGATGAATAACCTTCAAAACCATCTTTATCCATAACAATTCTTAATCTTATTATGCACAATGGAGCTGTCTCAGGAATTTCAAATCTTACTAAACCATATCCAACCTCTCCTGGCCTGACGGGTATATTTGATTCTGTTTCACCTATCATCCATCCTTGCACCACGCTTGAATCAATTCCACACTCTTCTGTAACTTCTGTTGGATTTGATATTATCACTTTATATGAAAATATTCCTGCTTGTGTTGTTCCTGTTTCTTTATTTTTAAATCCAAACGCAACCCCATAATCTTCTCCCTGTTTAACTTCAGCCTTTTTATTTGCAAGATATACAACTAAATCTGATTCTTCTGTAAATAATTTATCAATTTCTCCTCTTATTTTCTGGTCTAAAACATTAACATTATACTGGGAGCTTACAAATATACTTCTGATTAGAATTATTCCTAAAATTAAAACAGTGACTAAAAGAACAATAGTTACAATTGTCCCTACACTCATTTCCATAGCTGCTCTTTTTTCCCTCATTTTTATTAGTATATTGGAAAAGTACTTCCTTGGATACTTAAGACTGTAGCCAAAATTCCTAAAGCAAGAACAAGAATACCAAAAATTATTCCTAAGATATTCATTATTTTAGCTTTTCTGGATTTTTCTTTTTTATTCAAAACCAATCCAATTATTCCTAAAATAACCCCTGCTAGAGGAACAAAAAAAGCAAATACAATGCTCAGTATTCCAAAAATATATCCGGATCCTCTTTTTTCTTTCATATCCTATTTAATAAATTTATTTTTATAAATGTTTGTAAAATGGGGCCCCCGGGAGTCGAACCCGGCACACCATGATCTTCAGTCATGTGCTCTCCCGCTGAGCTAGAGCCCCATATGATAAGAAAGATAGATTTCTTTTTTAAATTTAATGTAAGTTGGGAATAGGCCACCTTTTGTAGTTCTCTGATCTGATTCAGACAGAACTTGTTAACATTCAACTATGCGTCTTCAAGACTTGCACCAGTTAAGATGCCCGTTTCATCAAATCCATTTCTTCAAAGCTCCATGCACTTTTCATAGCTTGGAAATGGCTGTGTCGTTTCTGTGACAGAGCTCTACTTCACAGCAGTTAGGATTTCTCCTAATAACTTTATAATTGGTGGGCGGACCTTCCACAGAATTCAATATCCATCTTTTTCATGACATTTGCTTATTCAAAAGCTGAATTCCGAAATTAACTACCCAACTTACAAAAATTTTAACATCGTAGACTTTTTAAGGTTTACTATCGATATAATTTTATGGATTTTTATGCCAGAACAAAAGAGGAGGCAATAAAAGAGCTTAATAGTTCTAAAGCAGGAATTACTCAAAAAGAGGCAGAAAATAGACTTAAAAAATATGGAAAAAATGAAATTAAAAAAACCCATAAACTACGTCCTGTAAAAATTTTTTTTGAACAATTTAAATCTTTTTTAATTTATATTCTGATTTTTGCAATAATTATCTCTTTTTTAATAGGAAATTTAATGGATGGTTTTGTGATTTTAGCAATAGTTATTCTTAATGCTTTAATAGGTTTTTTTCAGCAATACAAAGCAGAAAAAGCAATAATTGGATTAAGAAAACTCTTAGTTCCTACTTCAAAAGTCATAAGAAATAACCGGTATGTTGAAATCCCTTCTAGTGAGATAGTTCCAGGAGATGTCTTAGTTTTTAATGCAGGCGATAAAATCAATGCTGATTGCAGGATTGTTGAAAGCAAAAATTTGCAGACAAATGAAGCAGTGTTAACAGGGGAAAGCCTACCAATAAATAAAGAAGATAGAAAACTTCCTCAAGGAACAATTCTTCCAGAAAGATTTAACATGCTTTATACTGGAACAGAAATTGTTAGAGGAAACGCAAAGGCAATAGTTGTTGCAACAGCAATGAATACAGAATTTGGTAAAATAGCTACACAAGTTCAAGCAATTGAGATTCAAAAAACACCTATGCAAAAAAGATTGGATGTTTTTTCTAAACAATTAGGGTTCATTATTCTTGGATTAGTTTTAGTAATAATGCTTTTAGGTTTCTTAAAACAATTTGATAAGTTTGAAATGTTCATGACTTCAATTGCTCTCGCTGTCGGTTCAATTCCAGAAGGGCTTCCAGCTGTTTTAGCAATCTCTTTTGCTATTTCTACTATTTTTATGTCTAGAAAAAATGTTATTGTAAGAAAACTTCCTGCAGTTGAGAGTTTAGGAAGTGTTACAGTAATATGTTCTGATAAGACAGGGACAATAACACAAGAGGAGATGCAAGTTCAAGAGGTTTATGCTGATGGTAAAACCTATTTAAAAAAAGCAAAAAACATTTATTTGAATAACGAAAAAATAGCTTTGAAGAATAATAGAGAACTAATTCAAATACTAAAGACAAGTATTCTATGTAATAATGCCCGTTATGAAAAAGTAGAGAAAGGAGAGTATTCTTTTATTGGAGATCCTACTGAAAAAGCTCTTGTAAAACTATCTCTTGATATTGGAATAAATAAAAAGAAATTAACAGAACAGGAACCAAAATTACAAGAAGTAGAATTTGATCCTGAAAGAAAAATGATGTCTATTTTAAGGAGAGGGGACAGAAACAATATTCTTTATTCTAAAGGCGCTCCTGAAAAAATTTTATTAAAAAGCGCATCTGAATTAATTAATGGAAAAATAAATCCTCTAACAGAACAGAGGAAAAAACAATTGTTAAAACAATCTGCAAAAATGGAGAGTCAAGCTTTAAGAGTTTTAGGGTTTGCTTATAAGAATTTTTCTAAAGATTCAAAACCAGAAGAAAAAGGCTTGATTTTTTTAGGATTTATAGGTATGATAGATCCTCCTCGTCCTGAAGTTAAAAATGCAGTGAGACAAGCACAAGGGGCAGGAATAAAAATTAAAATAATTACAGGGGATTCAGTTCTGACTGCATCTGCAATTGCTAATCAAATAGGAATTAAAGGAGAGGTAATTACTGGAAGACAAGTAGAAGAGATGTCTGAAACAGATTTAAGAAGACGAATAGATAAGCTTACAATTTTCGCAAGAACTACCCCTCAACAGAAATTAAAAATTACAAAAGTCCTGCAGAGCAGAGGAGAGACCGTTGCTATTACTGGCGATGGAATAAATGATGTTCTAGCCTTAAAATCTGCAGACATTGGAATAGCAATGGGAAAAAGGGGAACAGATGTTGCTAGGGATACTGCTGATGTTATTCTTACAGATGATAATTTTGCATCAATTATTTCTGGAGTTAAAGAAGGAAGAAAAACTTATGATAATATTAAAAAATTTACAAAATACATGTTATCTATTAATTTTGATTCTATGTTGCTTATTATAGTAACTCTTTTATTAGGAATGCCTCTACCCCTTATTCCTCTGCAAATTCTTTGGATGAACCTTGTTACTGATTCTTTTCCAGCTTTAACTCTTTCTCTTGAGAAACCAGAAAATGTGATGTCTTCCAAACCAAGACAAGAAAGAAGCTTGTTAAATGGAATCTGGAAATTTATTTTAATTGGGGGAGCACTAAACTTTCTAGCTTGTTTCATAATCTATCTTATAGGCTTAAACCAAGGACTTGCAATAGAATCAGTTAGATCAATGGTTTTAACTACAGGAATTCTATTTGAATTGTTTTTTGTTTATACCTGTAGAAGTAAAAAACCTTTGACAGAGATTGGAATATTTTCTAATAAATGGTTGAATTACGCAATTATTTTATCCTTAATCTTACAGATAGCATTAATTTATACTCCTTTAGCATTAATTTTTGGGATTGCAGCACTATCCTTTAATCAATGGCTGTTAATCCTTCCATTTGCTGTTTCAGGATTAATCTTATTTGAAATAGGTAAATATATTAAACATAAAAAACTTTAAAGAAAATGAGTGAGTTATTTATTTGGATAGGTGTTCTTTTAATTAGCTTATTTATCTTAATAAAATCTTCTGATTATTTTACAGATTCAGCTGAAAAAATTGGAATATGGCTGGGAATTCCTGCTTTTTTTATTGGTGTAACAATAGTTGCCATAGGAACTTCTCTTCCAGAATTAATTTCTTCTATTATTGCAGTGCTTAGTAATTCTTCAGAAATTGTTATTGGCAATGTTCTTGGGAGTAATATAGCGAATATATTTTTAATACTTGGAATAGCTGGAATAATCGCTAGAAAAGAACTTAAAATTTCTAGAAATCTTCTTCATGTTGATCTCCCTTTTTTATTAGGAACATGTTTTTTACTTGCAATAATGATATGGGATGGCAAATTCACTTTTTTTGAAGGAATTCTATCTTTAGTTGTTCTTATAATATACTCTTTTTACCTAATTAAATCAAGAGAAAAACCTGAAAAAGAAGTTAGAAAACAATTAAGAGGAGTAAAAGGAGAGCTTGCAAATTATAAAATTAAAAAAATAAAACCCAGAAAGAAATTACCTATAAAAATATGGATTATTTTATTTATAAGTATAATATTTATTTACCTCGGTGCCAAATACACTATTGAATCTGTTATTAGATTATCTGATTTATTGAATATCGGAAAAGAGATAATAGCTGTAAGTGTTGTAGCTTTAGGAACTTCTCTTCCAGAACTTGCAGTTACTTTTTCAGCAGCAAAAAAAGGGAAACCAGAAATAGCAGTAGGAAATATACTTGGTTCAAACATTTTTAATATACTAGCTGTAATGGGAATTCCTGCACTATTTGGGGTGCTTGTTATTCCTGCACACATACTTGCTTTTACTTTGCCTGTGATGATTATCGCTACTTTAATGTTTTTATTTATAACTTTAAATAAAGAAATAACAAAGTGGGAAGGATGGTTATTATTTATATTTTACATCCTATTTGTGGTTAAGTTATTTAACTTATTCTAAGTTGCTTTAAATGTGTTAGGGGGGTTCTTCGTTTTTCATCTTCTCTTTTTTATATGTTTTTTTGAAGAGAGGGAAACAAGGGCATTTGCCCTTGTCCAGCGTTCAAGAGGTTTTTGAGGTATAAAACACTAAATAATTATTGTTTCTACAATAATTTTAAATAAAAGTTCTTTATAAATAAAAAGAACAAAAACTATGGAGGAATAATCTATTTTTTTATTATATATATCTTTAAATAACAATAACCCCCTGAAATTTTATGGAATTATACTCTTGGATACTACAAAATAGAGAAATAATTAAGATTATTTATGCTTTAATTATTGTTCTTATCTGTGCAACAATCACTCTAAAATCTCATAAAATGTTTAAATTGAGTCTCTATCAAGGAATAAGATATTTTAGAAACGCCTTCTTTTTTTATGGTATCGCATTTGCAGTAAGATATTTATTTGGTTCATATTTGTTTCACTTTTCAAAGACTTATTCTATTGTTATTGAAGTATTATTTAGTTTCTTTTTTATAATGGCAGGTTTCTTTTTACTATATAGTCTTTTATGGAAAAAAATAGAAAGCCCTCATAGGATTAATCATAGCTCTCTCTTTAATTTTAGAATACTTCTTTTCTATTTAATGGCTTTTACTATTGTGATTTTAGATTTAGTATGGAGCACTCTTTACTTCTTATTTTTCTCGCAAATTTTTGTATTCTTGTTTGCCTTTGCTATAAGTTTTAGTAATTATAAATCAAAAGGAAGAAACAGAAAATTTTTGAAATTTTATACTTTAGCTATGTTCATAGCTCTTATTGCATGGATACTTAACGCACTTATAGAAAAAGTATTCAACTGGAATCCAAATATACATATATTAACTTATTTGTTTAACATTTTTATGTTTTTATTGTTCTTGTTTGGAATAATTTATTTATCAAAGAAAAATTAAAATGTCAAAAAAACGAGAGAGACTCGAGGTTATTAGAGATATTCTAAATTCAGTTAGAGAGAAAAGAAAAATAAAACCAACAAGATTACTATATTCTTCTAATTTATCTCCACAGATGTTTAAAAATTATGTAAATGAATTGTTAAATAAAGGATTTATTAAAATTGAATTAGATAAAAAAGAAAAAAAGTTTTTTGTCTTGGCAAAAAAAGGAAGTGAATTCCTTCAAGAATATGTAGTTATACAAAATTTTGTTGAGAATTTTGGGTTGTGATTAGATTTCTTCACCAAATATGGCTTCATTATTTTTTATATCTTCTTCTATTTCTTCATAATCCTTTCTTGTACTTACTTCAAATGCCATATCTTCATAAGGTTTATCACTTAATCCAATTAAATATTTCCCTCTTTGACTTGGATCTTTTCTTAATTCTTGTAATTTTTCATCAAACATATTACTCATTCTATTAACAACTTCTTCATAAACTGGATTTATAACACATACTATCCCTTCATACATAAAAAATCTAAAAATTATTTCTTTATAAGAATTATTATAACACAAATCAATAAGCAGTAGAAGAATTATAAAATACTACTGGAGGCTTTTAGTAGTTATATGCTGAAATTCTCGGCGAACCTTGAATCTTACACAATAACTCTATCAACGTCATCTTCTATAACGGCCTTAGTTGTCTCGTTTTGCGGATGGCTTCGAGCTTAGATGCATTCAGCTCTTATCCATGTAGTGCGTAGCTATGCAGCCTGCCATTTGACAACTGCTCACCAGAGGCACCCAGGTTCCGTTCCTCTCGTACTAAGAACTTGTTCCACTCAGACAACAACACACCTAGTAGATATCATACAAACTGTCTCGCGACGTTCTTAACCCAGCTAACGATCCCTTTTAATACGTGAACTCCGGCACCCTTGCACGC
>Ga0180432_10006788_pt1 | contig 14759 bp, 11 predicted proteins | sample SS_ome_10_FD_132414 | JGI IMG/M metagenome (GOLD analysis project Ga0180432, IMG submission 132414) | Hypersaline lake sediment archaeal communities from the Salton Sea, California, USA - SS_1_MS_2 metaG | ecosystem: Environmental > Aquatic > Non-marine Saline and Alkaline > Hypersaline >... | reverse complement strand
GTACGAGCAATCACTGGGTGTAAACATCAACCTGTGGTCAGGACTCTTCATGGTGGTCTTCGGAGGGTTCATGCTCCTGACCTCCAGTCTGGTAAAAAAGGGTAAGCTGAAGTAGAAGGTACGATGAATCACGCGGCGCCTAATCTCCGGGTGGTTTTTCCTCCGGCGCCGGATCTCCAGGCGGCAGAGAGGAGGTAACGGTCCTCCGGCCTTTCCACCCGGCCGAAATCACCATGATCGCGCCGGTCAGGACCATGGCTGCCCCGATGAAACTGAGGACCGAAAAGGTCTCCGGTTCGATCCAGGTTACCTCCATCCGCGTCAGGATGGCCATGGAAACAAAGGTGATGATGGGGTTCAGCGTGATGATCACACTGACCCGGGTCGCCTCGGTATACTTGATGGCAAGGACAAGCGAACCATAGGCCAGGACAGTATTCAGCCCCAGGTAGGCCAGGAGGATCCAGTTGACTGGTTCCATGCCCCGGAGCTTCCCGAAGGAGACCATCGGGAGCAGGAGCAGTGCAGCAAACCCGTAAATGAAAAGGTTCAGCTGGTTGGGCTCAATCCGACGTACCAATGCCTTCTGCAGGGTGGCGAACACGGCCCAGGAGAGTCCGCCTGCCAGTACCAGGATCATACCCAGTGTATAGTCAGGTCCTCCGGCGGCCAGTTCCCGGATCTGTTCGGAATAGAAGAGCCCGATGCCCGAAAGGACAACAGCGAATCCCACGATGTGTTTCCAGTTCACCTGCTCCCGGAAGATGATGATCCCCGAAAGTGCAAAGCTGACAGGGGCTATCTGAATGAACACCTGGGAGCTGGAAGGAGATATATACCTGATCCCCGATATGAATCCCAGGTAGTTGCATCCCAGGAAAATGGCGGCCAGGAACAGCATAACGGGGGGACGGCGGAAAATAGAGAAATCTCTTTGGCGGAAAATGAGGGTCCACAGGGCAAGGATGGTAAAGGCGGTAATGAAGCGGAACCAGACAATGGTAACGGCAGAAAGCTCATAGGTGACTACCTTCAGGACGATGGCCATGAACCCCCAGAGGGAAGCAGTAAAGATCGCGTAAAGAACCCCCTTCCTGTTATCCGTACCCATGACAACCGTTATCAGAGACCGCCCACATGTCCGCCCGTCTACCAGGATATATCCATTTCATCAAGCAGGTAATCCGCGCCTGCAAATTTATCAATAATGAAAAGTACATAGCGGATATCCACTGCAATATTGCGACAGAGAGACCGGTCGTAGAGGATGTCGCTCATGGTCCCTTCCCAGTTGCGATCGAAATTGATCCCGACCAGCCGTCCGTCCGCATCCAGGACCGGGCTGCCCGAGTTTCCGCCCGAAGTGTGGTTGGATGCAATGAAACAGACCGGCATGGTCCCGTCAACTCCGTATCGGCCAAAATCCTTCTCCCGGTATAGTTCCTTCAGCCGTGCAGGTACGCTGTAATCCTCTAGCTCCAGGGCCGACTTTTCCATGACTCCTGAAAGCGTGGTGGCATGCATGTTCCTGACCGCGTCCCATGGCCGGTAACCTTCCACCCTGCCGTGAGTAAGCCTCATGGTGAAATTTGCATCCGGAGATTGCCGCCGGTCACCCGCCATTTCGATCAGTGCCGCCATATATTTCTGATAATTCCGCTCCAGCTCATCATCCATCCGTCTAAATTCCGGGTAAATCCGCAACCTGTACAGTTCCAGGAACTGCGCCCGGTACCTGCTGAGCGGGTCCTTTTCCAGCTTCGTGATAGCCTTCCGGGGATTCCTGCGGTAGGTATCCAGCAGGTCCAGAACTTTTTCCCGGCTTCGGAGGATGGTCCTCCCGTATAGCTTTTCCGCGAAATCGGTGAAGTCGCCCCGGTGTTTGCTGTCAATCTCACTGAAGAACCCGGGCTGCATCGAAACGGGCATATTTTCACGATATGCCTCCATCATGGCGGCAAAGATCTCCCTGTCCACCGGCAGGTGGAAATCCCTGTAAAAACGATCCATCCTGGAGGCGATTGTCCCGTCATCCGTTCCCATTCGCATCATCTCCGAAAGCCGGTCGACCTGACGGAAAAGCTCCACCGCCATGACTGCCTCGTCCATGAGTTCCACCGCCGTTGTGTAAGGTTCAAATCCTGCGTACAGCGACTCGAAGGTATCCATAATCCCATCATACTTCATCTGCCGCAGGTCGTCTTCCTTCATCCACCTGGCGAACTCCCTTTCGCTCTCCTGTTTCAGACTTACGGCTTCCATCCGGTTCAGCCCCAGGATCATCCCCTGCCACTTCTTCCATGAATTGCTCACCCCCCTGTACTTGGTGGCATACTGGATCCTCACTGTGTCCGATGCCCCCATATAACGGTCCATGATCTCCAGCCTACTGGTCCTCAGCGAGATACGCGTGGGAAGGCTCTTCTCGAGCAGCAACTCCACCTCCTTAGAATAAAGATAGCGCGAAGTGCTGCCGGGGTATCCCAGGATCATGGTAAAGTCGCCCGGCTTCACGCCGCCTGCCGCTATCTCCAGGTGCCTGCGGGGCCGGTAAGGCCGGTTGTCCGGGCTGTATTCGGCAGGTTCGTTATTCGCATCGGCATATACACGGAAGACCATGAAGTCGCCCGTATGTCTCGGCCAGATCCAGTTGTCCCGGTCACCCCCGAAATTTCCTATGGATACGGGCGGTGCCCCCACCAGCCTCACATCCCTGAAGACCTCGTAAAGGAAGAGGTAATAGGCATTCCCATAAAAGAAAGGCCGCACAGCCGCGTCGTAGCGGGTACCGTCGGTGGCCTCCTTCATGATCCTGCCCATGTTCTGCTCCAACATCCTTTCCCGCTCCTCCGGTTCCGTACCCTGAGGGATCCCTTCAGTTACCTCGGCGGTGACCTCTTTCATGGATCGCAGAAATGTCACCGAAAGGTTTTCTGCCGGCATCTCCTCCTCCCGGCTCATGGCCCAGAACCCGCTGGTTAGGTAATCCTTCTCCACCGAGCTCAACGATTGGACCACACCCTCTCCGCAGTGGTGATTGGTCAGGACAAGTCCTTCCGGAGAAACCATTTCACCGGTACAGCCCCTTCCGAAGATCACCACCGCATCCTTGAGGCAGTCCCGGTTGATGCTGTAGATATCCCCGGCGGTCAGCCGCAGCCCCTCCGCCCGGAGTTCATCGATCTTGTATTTCTCGATCAGCATGGGGATCCACATCCCCTCCTCGGCCCTGCTCCGGTGTGTCCCCGCAAAAAGAGCCAGCAGAAGAAGAATCCACCGGATCCTCCTCTCCATACCTGTTTGTTTTATCATGGTCCGTTCTGTTTATCTGTTCCTGGATGATTGTTTTCTGATCTGTTTGTTCCTGCGATAAACTGTTTCAGTTCTGAATATACCTTTTGAACAGGCAGTCCGATCACATTGAAATAACTGCCTTCAATTCTTTCTACCGCCGTATACCCGATCCATTCCTGTATACCATAGGCTCCGGCCTTGTCGAAGGGTTTGTATCGTTTCACGTAATATTCGATCTCCGCCTGCTCCAGGTTTGAAAAGGTGACCCGGGTGGAAGAACAGAAGGAGCGCCTGGCAGCGTATGACGATCGCAGGCAAACACCCGTATAAACATGGTGGGTGGTGCCTGACAGCATGCTCAGCATGGCAATGGCCTCTTCCTCCCCGCGGGGTTTTCCCAGTTCCCTGCCACGGTGCCATACGACGGTATCGGCAGTAAGAAGGATCTGGTTGGAGGCGAGCGGTTCGAGGTAGGAATCCGATTTGTGTTCGGCCAGGTATACCGCTATCTCTCCCGCTTCCAGGTGTGACGGGTATTGCTCCCCGGCATGACCTGTCTCGACCACCACGAAGGGGATGCCCAGTTGCCGCATTAACTCCGTTCGTCTCGGTGAACGGGAAGCAAGCAATACCTGGTATTGTTGAAGATCAACGGGCAAAATATCAGTATTTGAAGGTCACCAGGTAAAATACGACCACCGAATAGAGGATCCCGGAAAGCATGATCCCTTTGACCAGGATGCTCGCGGTGTGATAGTGTTCTTTCTTCCTGGCGGTGATGACCCTGGCGGCCAGAATTAACAGGGGAAGAATAAGCAAAAGGGTGAAATATCCCAGTGAAATGAGATCGGCCGGCTCCACAGAAAAGAGGATGTGTCGCATCATCAGATAGACCAGCATGTACACAGCGAATGCGACCAGGGCCACCACAATAACCCTGGTCCAGAAGATCCCCAGTACTATGGGAAGGGTTTTCATGCCGTAGGCCCTGTCCCCTTCAAAATCCTCCGTATCCTTGATCACCTCCCTGATCAGGGTGGTCAGGAAGGCAAAAAAACTGAATCCCCCTACCCAGGCAACCATATAGTTGAAATTGAGGTTGTGCTGAAGCATGACCGTTCCGTATTCCCGGTTCAACAACGGGATCTCAAACAGGACCACCATCATCGGCACCAGTCCGGTCAGAAAGGCAACCGAAAGGTTGCCCACCAGGAACTGCCGCTTGTAGCTGGTCGAATAGAACCAGAGGAGTCCTGTGGCAAAGATGAAAACGAGGGAGAGTGCGGGAAGCCGGATATAGAACGAAAGGTACACACCGAGACCCACTCCGAAACCGTTGAGCACCGCATGGAGGATCATGGCCACCCTTCTGCCGATACGTATTCCCACTACCACCCGCCCCGGCTTGTTGATGAGGTCGGTCTGTGTATCGAAGTAATCATTGATGATGTAACCGGCGGCGGCAATCAGTAAGGTCGAGAGCACCAGCAGGGCAAACTGCAGTTCCCCGAACTGGAGGGAGAACTGATCGGAGGGCAGCAGTGGCTTCATGATCAGGTACCTCATGGCACACTGTGTGGCGGCGATGATCAGCAGGTTGGGTAACCTGACCAGGTGGATTATTGCTCGTAACTTCCTGATATTTAAACTCCTTTCTGCCCGATAAGTGTATGGAATTACCAGGTGAAGGCATCTCCGTCCATCCAGTGCCCGTGAAGCCTCAGCACCTGTTCGATCACATCCCGTGCACATCCCTCACCCCCGGGCAGGGGCGATACGTACAGGGAAAGGGCCTTTATCTCGTCCACCGCATCACTGGGACAGCATGGTACTCCGGAAGCCTGCATTACCTCCAGGTCGGGCAGGTCATCCCCCATGTATAGAACATCCTTCATCTCGATACCATACTTCCGGACAAACTCGGTGAAGCAATCCATTTTGTAAGAGGCGCCCAGGTGTATATCGGTGATCCCCAGCCTCCTGAAACGCTCACCGACCGATTCGGTAGTAGCACCTGTAATGATGGCGATGGGATAACCGCGCCTGGCAGCATGCTGCAGCGCATACCCGTCCTTGGTGTTCATGGAGCGCACCATTTCACCCCCCGGGAGGAGATAAACTTTGGGATTGCTGAGTACTCCGTCCACATCAAATGCAAACGCCTTTACCTTCCTTAATCTTTCTTTGAAATGGATCATCTGTTACTTCTGGTCGTTTATTGCCGCAATTTCTGGATATCCCGGCTTATAAAGGTATAGATTTTCTTCCAGTCAGGATCATCCCCCAGCAGTTCCAGGTGCCTCAGGATCGTATGTTCGTCACCCCTGGCGGCCGGTCCGGTCTGGGCCCGTTCCGCGCCCATCTGCTCGATCTTGGCGAAGGTCTCCTTCAGCAGCGGTACCAGCATTTCGGGATCGGCCCCCTGCCCGGCGAGGATCTTCCGGGCTATTGTGACCATATGGTTGGAAAAGTTGTTGGCAAATACTGCGGCCAGGTGCACCATCAGGCGTGCATTCGAGTCCAGTACGATGACCCTCTCCGAAACGGAATGTGCGAGCTGTTTCACCGATGATGTAACCCGTGGTGAAGAACCTTCCACCAGGAAAGGTATCCCGCCGGCAGGGAGTTCCCGGTCCCGGCTCAGTGACTGGATCGGATAGAGTACCCCGTATTCTTCTTTCCTGCCCGAGAAAACTTCCACCGGCACCGCCCCGGAGGTGTGCAGCCAGATACCCCGGTTTTCAGGGAACTGTTCTGTTACCGCCGGGATGGCATCGTCGGGTACCGCCAGGATATAGAAATCGGCCCGGGACGGGAGATCATCCCCCCTGGAGGTCCCCGTTGTTCCAATCTCCCTTGCAAGCCTGGCTGCGGAGGCCTTTCCTCTTGAGTAGACGCACAGGATCCGGTGTTCCGCCTGATGGAGCTTCCGGGCAAGATGGGTAGCCACATTCCCGGCACCGATGATGACGATACTATTCGGAGCAGTGTTGCTGATGCGATATGGATTAGAAGCAGTACCTGTTTTCAGAGATGAGCCTGTCTGCGATCCTCCTCCGTGCTTCCTTCACGTTAACGCCGGACACGCTTGTATATTGACCGATCCCCTTCTCCAGCAAATCCCTGACCTCTCCGTAGGCAAAGGAATAGGTAGTATCCAGCGCATATTTCCGGATACGGAAGGCGGTATCGTAAACGAATATATCGGTCATATCCCGGTAGTAGGCGAATTCCTCCGCGCTCTTCAGGGGTTCCATCTTCTTCAGCCTCAGTACTACCGATTCGGCAGCATAAAGCTGTATGATGCAATCGGAAATGTTGCTCAGGATCTCCTGTTCATAAACCAGTGTCCGGGTAAATTTCTCCGAAACTGCCTTTAGGAGCATCAGGGTCACCTTCTTGAAACCGGCAATATACTGCTCCTTCTCTTCAAAATAACCATCCTTCACTGCTTGAAACGAACCCTTTCGTACCTCCTGGAACGCTTGTTCAGCCTCCTCCATGACCGGAAGAACACCCTTGGCGCCCTTTTTCAGGATATTGTCCACCAGCAGCAGGCGGTTGATCTCATTAGTACCCTCGAAAATGCGGTTGATCCTGGAGTCACGGTATCCCCTTTCGATGGGCATTTCGGCCGAAAATCCCATGCCCCCGTGGATCTGGACGCCCTCATCGACCACGTAATCGAGCGCTTCGGAACCGAACACCTTCATAGCCGCCGCCTCCACGGCAAAGTGGTTGAATGCCTCCATGGTGTTCCTGCCCTTATCATCCCCGTTGGCCACGTAATGGGCAATGGCGTCATCCAGTGCCTGGCTGGCACGGTAAACGCTGCTCTCGGTGGCAAAAGTGCGGATCACCTGTTCGGCCAGTTTGTGCTTGATGGCCCCGAAATCGGAGATGAAGCAGTTGAACTGTTTGCGTTCATTGGCATACTGGACAGACTGGTCGATCGCCTTTTTGGCCGACCCGATCACATTGGCCCCCAGTTTGATCCTGCCCATGTGCAGGATGTTCAGCGCGATCCGGAACCCTTCGCCCCGCTTCCCGAGCAGGTTCTCCACCGGGACCCTGCAGTCGTTGAAGAAGATCTGCCTGGTCGACGAGCCCTTGATCCCCATCTTTTTCTCCTCCGGATTGAAGTGGATCCCCGGGAAGTCCCTTTCCACGATGAAAGCACTGAGCACGCGATCGTTGTCGATCTTGGCAAAGACGGTCATCACGTCCGCGAACCCCCCGTTGGTGATCCACATCTTGGCCCCGTTAATGATATAGTGCCTGCCATCCTCCGATAGGACTGCCCGGGTGGTACCCGAATTGGCATCCGATCCCGCTCCCGGTTCCGTAAGGCAGTAGGCCCCCACCAGCTCACCGGTGGCAAGCTTCGGCACATACTTCTGCCGCTGTTCTTCGTTACCGTAGTAAAGGATGGGGAGCATCCCGATGCCGGTGTGGCAGGAATAGGCCACCGCATAGGAATAACCCGCACCCAGTATTTCGCTGGCGTACATGGTGGTGATGAACGACTGGCCGAAACCCTCGTACTCTTCCGGAACAGCGATCCCCAGCAATCCGAGTTCACCCGATTTGATCAGAAGGTCCCGCACGAGCCCGATCTCCTGGGCATCGATGCGGTCCAGTACCGGGAAAACCTCCGTATCGAGAAAATCCTGACAGGTTTCTCCGATCATTCGCTGTTCTTCGTCAAGTTCTTCAGGGATAAAAACATGGGCCGGATCAGTGGGCCGCACCAGGAACTCGCCTCCTGTGATAAGTGACATGGTTATTGGTTATTGGTTATTGGTTATTGGACTGTTCAGACTTTGTGCCACCAGTTCGGCAATATCGTAATTCTTTACCTTTTCCTCCATATTCTTGTATTTCAATCCGTCGGTCATCATGACCATACAGTAGGGACAGGCTGTTGCTATGATATCGGCACCGGTTTCTAGTGCCTCTTCCGTTCGTTCGATGAAGACCTCCTTGGTGCCCGCCTCCGCCTCCTTGAACATCTGTCCGCCTCCTGCCCCGCAGCAGAGAGCAAAACTCCGGTTCCGGGTCATCTCCCTGCGTGAGCCTGTCAGCGCATCCAGCACCCGGCGGGGTGCATCATATTCTCCGTTGGCCCGACCCAGGTAACAGGGATCATGGAAGGTCACGGTCCTGCCCTGCAGCACCATGGGATCGACTTTCAGGGACCCGTCCCCGATCCTGTCGCGCAGGAACCGGCTGTGGTGGATCACCTGGAAGTGGCCCCCCAGATCGGGGTACTCATTCTTGAACGTATTATAGGCATGGGGATCACAGGTCAGGATCTTTTTAACCCCGTATCCGTTCAGTACCTCAATATTCATGAGAGCCTGCATCTGAAAAAGCATCTCGTTGCCAGCACGGCGGACCACGTCCCCGGAAGAGGATTCCTCGGCACCCAGAATGGCATAAGAGGTTCCCAGGTGATCCAGGATCTTCACCAGGGCCCGGGTGACATTCTTATAGCGGTCATCAAAGGCCCCGGCACTTCCTACCCAAAGGAGATATTCGGGCTCCTTCCCGCCGGCCTGCAGATCGGCCATCAAAGGAACTTCCCTGTCCTCCGCCCACAGGGTCCTGTCCTCCTGCGAAAACTGCCAGGGGGCCCCGTTGTTTTCGATGTTGGAAAATATAGCATTCAGTTCCCCGGGCGCGGCCGATTCTTCCATGACCAGGTAACGGCGCATACCCAGGATCAGTGCGGGGTGGTTGATGTTGATGGGACACTCCTGTGCACAGGCATTGCAGAGGGTGCAGGCCCAGAGCTCCTCCTCGGTCACATAGTCCCTTACCAGTGACCGGTTGTCGGAATGGCCGTTCCCGTTTTTCAGGATCCCGGGTCCCTTTTCCCTCATCCTGGCCCGAACATCCATGACGATCTTCCTGGGACTGAGCTTCTTTCCGGTAATATTTGCAGGACATACAGCCGTGCACCGGCCACATTCCGTACAGGAGAGTGAATCCAGGTAGCTTTTCCACACCACATCCTCGATATCCAGGATGCCGAACCGCTCCGGAACCTCCTCCCCCGCTCCTTCTTTTCCGGTTCCTTCTTCAGGAGAGGCAAAAGCAAGGTTCGGGTCCATCATGATCTTCACTTCACGGGTTACGCTATCCATGGTATCGATCTTACCCAGGGGATCCAGCCTGCTCAGGAAAACGTTTGGAACCGACATGAAAACATGGAAGTGCTTGGAATAGGGCAGATAATTGGCAAATATGAAAATCAGCAGGATATGGGCCCACCAGTTGACCTGGTAAAGCCCCTCGTTGGCCTGACCCGCATCAATCCAGCCGGCCAGCAGCCGGCTCACCGGGTAAAAACCCTCGACCTCACTGCCCGCTTCCTGAACTGTATGGATGTAAAAGGTGTTCATCCCGAGCAGGGAGACCATGAGCAAAAGGATCATCGTGAGGGCGATATTGGCATCCAGGTGGGAAACCGGCTTCATTTCAATACCCTCGAATCGCCTGACGCGCAGGAAGAGCCTCCGGACCAGGAAAACGATGATGGCCACGATGATGATCAGCGCAAAAAGGTCACCCGATGCAATGACCACATCATAGACCACTCCCATGAAAGAAAGCACCCGCTCGGTACCTGCCAGTCCGTCAATGACCATCTCGATGCTCCCGATGAGGATCACACAGAATCCCCAGAAAACCAGAGCATGGAGGATTCCCATCACCGGCCAGCGGAAGATCTTGGTCTGACCGATGGCCACCCTGAGCATGACCCTGATCCTCCGGCCGATATCCCTTACCGGGTAGCCCCTGCGGGTGATCCGGAAAAACCCCACGAACCTGCTGGTGGTATAGCCAATGGCGATCAGTGTGACCAGCAGGGTGATCAGGAAAATGATCTGCTTTGTCATGTCCTGGCCGCTTTGATCTCCCCAACCAGTTCTGGCAGGACTTTGAGCGCATCGCCAACGATACCGTAATCTGCAGCCTCGAAAATGGGTGCATCTTTGTCCGTATTCACTGCCACGATACACCTGGAGGAGCTCACCCCGGCCAGGTGTTGAATGGCCCCGGATATTCCGAAAGCCATATACAGGTTGGGGGCAATGATCTTGCCGGTCTGACCGGTATGTTCCTCGTGGGGGCGCCATCCTTCATCGGATACGGGCCTGGAACAGGCGGTGGCTGCACCCAGGACCCGGGCCAGTTCTTCCAGGGGGGCCCAGTTATCGGGCGAACGCATGCCGCGGCCTCCGGAAACCACGATCTCGGCATCGGAAAGCAGCAGTTTACCTTCCTGCTTTTGTACATTAGTAACCGTAGTCTTTTGCCCGGAAAGGTCAACCCCCGGATCAAATGTCTCAACACTGGCCATTGTATCGGTTTCCACGGGATCCACGGAATTCTGCATCAGGGTGAGGATGGCTGCCGGGGAGTTGATCTTCACTTTTGCGAAAGCCTTACCGCTATATACTTTTCTGGAAACTACCAGCGGATTTACGGAGTCCGGAAGGCCGGCCACACCCGGGGCAATCCCGGCATTCAGACGGACCGACAACCTTGGAGCGATGGCCTTGCCCGCATTATTATGGGCAAGCACCACGATATCCGCACCGGTCTTTTCCACGGCAGCGGCGATCATGGAGGTAAAAAGCTGGTTATCCAGTCCCCCCGTTACCCCCTCGACGGAGAGCACGGTTGAAGCTCCGTATTTTCCAAGGGCAGCCAGCTGGTCCGGTTCAACCTTCCCGATGGAAAGTGCGGTAACAGTGCCGCCGGTCATCCCGGCAATGCGGGAGGCGTAGGTGATGAGTTCGTAGGAAAGCTTCTTGAATTTGCCATCCCAGTTTTCGGTATATACTAAAACAGACATGGGTTACTGGTTATTGGTTAAATCACTTTTGCTTCATTCTGCAGCAGGTTCACCAATTCCTTCACCTGGTCGGCTCCCAGTATCCTGCAGGGGGCCTTGGGTTCCGGGTGGAAGTACTCGGTGAATTGCACGAGCGGTTCTGCCGGCGCAGCTGGAACAACCTTCAGCGGCTTCTTCCTGGCCATCATGATCCCGCGCATGGCAGCGATCCGGGGTTCTCTGGCAATTCCTTTCTGGACCACAGCGACAAAAGGTGCCGGGACCCTGACCTGTTCCTTTCCACCGTCAATATCCCTGGTGAGTACCACTTCTCCGCCCTCAAATCCAAGGGAGGAAACGGCCGATACTGAAGGAATCCCGAGGATTTCTGCCATCATTCCTCCAACGGCCGACCCGTTGTAATCACTCGATTCGATACCGCACATGATGATGTCAAACCCGCCATCTTTCAGCACCGATGCTATTTGCTGCGCCACGGAAAGGGCGTCAGAGGGATCGGCATCCACACGGATGGCATCATCGGCACCGATGGCCAGTGCCTTCCTGAGGGTGGGTTCTGCAGCTGCAGGGCCAACGGTAAGCACGGTTAAACCGGAGATGGGATTGGAAGCATCCTCCTTCAACTCCATGGCCCTGGTCAGGGCAAGCTCATCCCAGGGGTTGATGATCCACTGCACCCCGGTCAGGTCGACCGAAGTCTGGTCGTTCGAAAATCTGATCTTTGTGGTGGTGTCCGGAACATTGCTTATACAAACGAGTATTTGCATATCTAGATATTTAAATAATCTGACAAATATAAGAGAATTCAAAAAAAGTCGACATCGAACTTCGCTTATCTAAAATCAATAAAAAAAAGGGTTCGTCGAGAAAACCGGACCCTTCGTAATCTACTCATATGTAAACCTTTAAGCCTGCCCCGTTGGTCCCCCGAAATTCATAGGGATCACCGGTCCGCCCGCCGGGTCGATATGTTTGATATCTCCGTGCGTTTTCTCGTACTTCTCGATGTTATCGGTCAGTGCATGCAACAGCCGCTTGGCATGTTCCGGGGTCAGGATAATCCTGGATTTGACTTCCGCCTTGGGGATGCCCGGCATCACCCGTACAAAATCGAGAACGAATTCTGAAGAGGAATGGGTAATGATGGCCAGATTGGAATAGGTGCCCTGTGCCACCTCTTCTTTCAGTTCAATGTTGATCTGGTTCTTCTTGGTTTTTTCTTCCATGGCTCTTATGTTTACTGTCCGCACGGGACCAGTTGACGGATTCCGGCCGAAGCATGCTGGTCCCGACCCACGGAAACGAATCCGCGTTCCGGGCTGTCTATTCGCCCCGGGCGTTCTGGGGAACCTCCTCTTCCTCCGATTCTTCCTCGATGGACGTGCCGGAGGTGAGCCGCTCATACTCCTCGCGTGAACCGACCACCAGGTTGTTGAAGATTCTGGCTCCCGTACCCGCAGGGATCTGGTGCCCCACGATTACATTCTCCTTGAGTCCTTCAAGCTCGTCGATACGACCGAATATGGCTGCTTCGTTGAGCACCTTGGTTGTCTCCTGGAAGGAAGCTGCCGATATGAAGCTGTTGGTCTGCAGTGCGGCCTTGGTGATCCCCTGGAGCACCTGTGAGGAGGTGGCCGGAACAGCGTCCCTGGCTTCGATCAGCTTCAGGTCCTTGCGCTTCAGCACCGAGTTGTCGTCCCGCAGCTTCCGGGCAGTGATGATCTGGCCGGCCCTGTAATCCTGGGCGTCGCCCGATTCGACGATCACTTTCTTACCGTAGATCCAGTCGTTCTCGTCCATGAATTCCCACTTGTCCACCACCTGCTTCTCCAGGAACTTGGTGTCGCCCGGGTCGACGATCTCCACCTTCCGCATCATCTGGCGTACGATGATCTCGAAATGCTTGTCGTTGATCTTCACTCCCTGCATCCGGTAGACCTCCTGGACCTCGTTGACGATGTACTCCTGAACTTTCGTCGGTCCCTTGATGCCAAGGATGTCATCGGGGGTGATGGCCCCGTCCGACAACGGTATTCCCGCCCTTACATAGTCGTTCTCCTGGACCAGGATCTGCTTGGAGAGCGGCACCAGATATTTTTTCACCTCTCCTGCTTTGGAGGTGATGATGATCTCGCGGTTGCCGCGTTTGATCTTCCCGAATTCCACCTCTCCGTCGATCTCGGAAACAACTGCCGGGTTGGAAGGATTACGCGCCTCGAACAGCTCGGTCACCCGTGGAAGTCCGCCCGTGATGTCGCCCGATTTACCAACGGCCCGCGGGATCTTCACCAGCACCTCGCCTGCGGTTACCTTGTCATTCTCGTTCACCGCAATGTGTGCTCCCACGGGAAGATTGTAGTTCTTCACCAGTTCGCCCTTATTGTCGAGGATCCTTATCAGCGGGTTCTTGGTGCGGTCCCTGCTCTCCACGATCACCTTCTCCTTGAAGCCGGTCTGCTCGTCCGATTCCTCCCGGAAAGTCATGCCCTCGATCACGTTATCGAAGTTGACCTTACCCGAAGCTTCGCTGATGATCAGCGCGTTGTAAGGATCCCATTCGCAGATCAGATCTCCCTTCTTCACCTTCTCCCCGTTCTTGATATAGAGCCTGGAACCGTAGGGTATGGTATGCGTGGTCAGGGAGATACCCGTATTCTCATCCACCACACGCAGTTCGGCCAATCGACCGATCACGATATCAACCTTCTTGTCGCTGCCCGGTACAGGTACCGGTGATGGTACCGTACGTAATTCCTCCATCTCGGCAATCCCGTCATATTTGGAGATGACATTGGATTCGGAGGTAATGTTGGAAGCGGTACCGCCCACGTGGAAAGTCCTCAGTGTCAGCTGTGTTCCCGGCTCACCGATACTCTGGGCAGCAATCACGCCGACCGCCTCACCCATCTGTACCATTTTGCCGGTGGCCAGATTCCGGCCATAACATTTGGCACATACCCCCTTCTTGGATTCACAGGTAAGCACTGAACGGATCTCCACCTGCTCAATGGGCGAATCCTCGATCTCCCTGGCAATATCCTCGGTGATCTCCTCACCCGATTCGATGATCAGGTCACCCTTCAGAGGATGGTAAACGTCATGGACCGTGGTACGTCCCAGCACCCTTTCGTAGAGGGTCTCCACCACCTCTTCGTTCTTCTTGATGGCCGATGCCACCAGTCCCCGAAGAGTCCCGCAGTCAGGCTCGTTGATGATCACATCCTGTGACACATCCACCAGTCGACGGGTCAGGTATCCTGCATCCGCAGTCTTCAGGGCCGTATCGGCAAGACCCTTTCGGGCACCGTGTGTGGAGATGAAGTACTCCAGTACCGAAAGGCCCTCCTTGAAATTGGAGAGAATTGGGTTCTCGATGATCTCGCTCCCGCTGGAGCCTGATTTCTGGGGTTTGGCCATCAGTCCGCGCATACCGGAGAGCTGACGGATCTGCTCCTTGGAACCCCTTGCCCCGGAATCCAGCATCATATAGACCGGGTTGAAGCCCTGCTTGTCAGAGCTGAGCTGCTTCATCAACGTGGTCGTCAGCCTTGCATTGGTGTGGGTCCACACGTCGATGATCTGGTTATACCGCTCGTTG
>Ga0180432_10006786_pt1 | contig 14760 bp, 10 predicted proteins | sample SS_ome_10_FD_132414 | JGI IMG/M metagenome (GOLD analysis project Ga0180432, IMG submission 132414) | Hypersaline lake sediment archaeal communities from the Salton Sea, California, USA - SS_1_MS_2 metaG | ecosystem: Environmental > Aquatic > Non-marine Saline and Alkaline > Hypersaline >... | reverse complement strand
GCTGACCGCCTACAACGTGATGCCCCTGACCAGCGCCGGCTATACCGGCAAGGGCCGCACGGTGGTGGTGTTCAGCTTCGACGGGTTCGACCAGGCGGATATGGACAGCTTCGCCGACTGGTTCGGCCTCCCGCGGTTCACCCCGCAGGTCGTCGGCGGTATGCCGGAACGTCGCAGCGGTGAATCCACGATGGACCTGCAGATGATCCACGCGATAGCCCCGGAAGCGAAACTGGTGATGGTCAATGCCCGCCCGACGGTCGAGGGTGGGGCGACTTACGAGAAGCTCGGCAGGCTGATGGAGTCCGTCGACCGCCAATTCCCCGGGGCGGTGTGGAGCCTGTCGATCGGCTGGGGATGCGACCGGCTGCTCACCGCGGCCGATCTTGCCCCGGTGCGATCAGCGCTGGCCAAAGCACACCGGCGCGGCACGACCGCCTTTGACGCCAGCGGCGATATGGCTGGTCTGGAATGCCGCGGCGGGAAGAACTGGTCGGATCCGCCGAGTGCGGACGATGTCGGAGTGGACGCGGTGGCCTCGCTGCCGGAGATGACCGCGGTCGGCGGAACCACCCTGTCCACCGATGCCAACGGACGCTGGCTCGCCGAACAGGCCTGGTATGACGTGCCGCTGACGCAGGGAACCGCGGGCGGCGCCTCGGTGCTGTTCGGCCGCCCGCCCTGGCAGGCCGTCAGCTCCAACGCCGGGCCTGGCGACCGGCGACTGGTACCGGACATCTCCGCGGTCGCCGACCCGTTCACCGGCGTCAAGTTCGTCTTCGGGCAGCAGATCGTTGTCGGCGGCGGCACATCGCAGGCCGCGCCGATCTGGGCCGGGCTGGCGACGGTGATCAACCAGCGACTCGGGGACCAGAACATGTCTCCGCTCGGCGATTTCAACCCGCTGCTCTACCAGGTCGCGACGGGGTCGGCGGTACCGGGTTTCCGCGATATCGATCTCGGCGGAAATGCGATCAGCCCCAGTGGTTCCGGGTACGACATGGTGACCGGACTGGGCACTCCCAATGTGGACAACCTGGTCAAGAACATCCTGCTGATCCGTTCGGTGGGCCGATGAGCGGCGGGCCGATGCAGGCGGCGTCGTCCTATGACGGCTACGCGGTACCCGACGGCCGTTATGTCGCCGAGCGCGACCGCGGCCCCAGATACGCTCTGACACTGGGATTGTGGGTGTTGATCCTCACGGTGGGCATGATGATCCTCGCCCTGGTGGACAGCCGGGTCGCCGATGTGCCGAGCCGCTATGTCTGTCCGCCGGACTGCGGTCGGCCACCGATCGGACTTCCGGTGGCGACCAATCCACGCTTCACCGCACCCGGCGGCGAGTTCTCGGTGTCCTACCCGGCACCCGGCACGGCCTACACCGTTGACATTCAGCCGAACGGGATCACCGCCGAGTGGACCGCGGGGGACGGCGGCACCCTGCGACTGTTCAGTCAACCCGCCGGGGGCCGCGACGCGAAACAGATCGCCAAGACCCTCATCGAGGACGGCTTCCCGGCGGCTTGGGTGGCCTACGAACTTCCCAACGCGACGGTCGGATACCACCCCGGTTACGGCGAGGTCGCCGATTTTCAGCCATTGGGGGCCGCGACGGTCGCGGACCGGGTGCGGATCATTGTGATCGTCGCGGTGAAGAACGATCTTGCGCTGATCGCCGCCGCGCACGGCCCACTGCGTGAGTTCACCCCCAGCTTCGGCCCGGGGCCGCCGTCACCGGCGAACCTGCACATCGCCCAGGACATGGGGAAGTATGTCAACAGTTTCAGCTGGCGGGGAGATCCACCGCGCTGAGATTCCCGTGAAACTCACTGGTGGGCATCGGGTCCCGGAGTATCTGGGTTGTTCGGGTCGGCCGGTGGTACCGCCGGCTGCCGGTTGAGCCAGTCCTTGAGCCGGAACAGCTGACTGGCCACCAGCCCCACGGCCAGCAACAGCACACCGCCGATGATGAGGAAGGTCGTCATGGATCGCCTTTTCGGTTTCCGCCGCTACAAGCCCGGGACAAGCCCGCGATCAGCCCGTACCCGCAGCCTACGTAAGGAGTGCGCTGACACCGCACCGGGCCGGTTCGCGGGGAGGACGCCCCGCTGATGCCGGCGAGGCCGCCTATCGTGGTGTGAGTGTCTGAACCGGCTCGCCGCGAGGTGCGTGCTCTGCGTGCGCGCCTGGATGGACTGACGGTCCGCGATGCCGACCGGCTGGGCAGGCGGCTGAGGTCGCTGGGGAGCCGCGCCGAGGCCGGGAAACTGCAGCAGATCGCCGACCGGATCGACGCCGGTGAGGCTCTCGTTGCGGCCCGGGCGGCCGCCGTCCCCGCGATCACCTACCCGGACCTGCCGGTCAGCCGGCTGCGTGGCGAGCTCGCCGCCGCGATCCGCGACCACCAGGTGGTGGTGGTGGCGGGTGAGACCGGATCCGGTAAGACCACCCAGTTACCCAAAGTCTGCCTGGAGTTGGGCCGCGGTGTGCGCGGCACCATCGGCCATACCCAGCCGCGGCGGCTGGCGGCCCGCACCGTCGCCCAGCGCATCGCCGACGAGTTGGGCACCCCGCTCGGTGATGTCGTGGGTTATACGGTGCGGTTCACCCACCAGACCAGTGACCGCACCCTGATCAGGTTGATGACCGACGGCATTCTGCTCGCCGAGATCCAGCGGGACCGGCGGCTGCTGCGCTATGACACCCTGATCCTCGACGAGGCACACGAACGCAGCCTCAATATCGACTTCCTCATCGGCTTCCTACGCCAGTTGCTGCCGCGGCGGCCGGATCTCAAGGTGATCGTGACGTCGGCGACCATCGAACCCCGGCGGTTTGCCGCGCACTTCGCCAGCGCAGGCCGGGATGCTCCGATCGTGGAGGTGTCAGGTCGGACCTTTCCCGTCGAAATCCGTTATCGCCCCTTGGAATTGCCTGCCACAGGGCCGGGTGCCGACATAGCCGAACCGGCCACGGGGGATAGCCGTGAGGGGGGCGAAGATCCGGACGACCCCGATCATGAGGTGGTCAGGGTCGAGCCCCGTGACCAGACTGAGGCGATCATCGACGCGCTCGCGGAGCTGTCCACCGAGCCGCCCGGGGACGTGCTGGTGTTCCTTTCCGGCGAACGGGAGATCCGCGACACCGCCGAAGCGGTGCGCGCGGCGATGCCGAAGGTCGAGGTGCTGCCGCTGTACGCCCGGTTGCCGACCGCGGATCAGCAGAAGGTGTTCACGGCCAATCACAGTCGGCTGAACCGGCGGGTGGTACTGGCCACCAATGTGGCCGAGACATCGCTGACGGTTCCTGGAATCCGCTATGTGATCGACCCCGGCACCGCGCGGATATCCCGCTACAGCAGGCGCACCAAGGTGCAACGGTTACCCATCGAACCGATTTCCCAGGCCTCCGCCGCGCAGCGGGCCGGTCGCTCCGGCCGTACCGCGGCGGGGGTGTGTATCCGGCTGTATTCCGAGCAGGACTTCGCGGCCAGGCCGCGGTTCACCGATCCGGAGATTCAGCGGACCAATCTTGCGGCGGTGATCCTGCAGATGGCGGCTCTGCACCTCGGTGAGGTGCAGAGCTTTCCGTTCCTCGATCCCCCCGATCGCCGCAGCATCAACGACGGCGTGCAGCTGCTGCAGGAACTCGGCGCTTTCGACCCCGCCGGCGCCATCACCGAGACCGGTCGGCGGTTGGCCCAGCTGCCCCTCGACCCGCGGCTGGGCCGGATGATTCTGCAGGCCGATACCGAGGGATGCCTGGGTGCGGTGCTGGTGCTGGCAGCGGCGCTGTCCATTCCCGATCCCCGCGAGCGGCCCGCCGGGCGGGAGGAGGCGGCCCGCGCCAGGCACGCCCGATTCGCCGACGAGCAGTCGGATTTTCTGTCCTACCTCAACTTGTGGGGGTATCTGCAGGAACGGCGCAAGACTTTGTCCGGCAGCGCGTTCCGGCGGATGTGCCGTGACGAGTTCCTGCACTATCTGCGAATCCGGGAGTGGCAGGACCTGGCCGGACAGCTGCGCGGTATCGCCGCGGGGATCGGTCTGAAGAGCAACCGTGAGCACCATGGTGCCGAAGCCGTGGTTCCAGCTCGGGTGCATGCCGCACTGGTGGCGGGACTGCTGTCCCACATCGGGCTTCGCGAAGGCGACTCGCGGGACTATCTCGGCGCGCGCAACGCCAGGTTCGTGCTGGCCCCCGGTTCGGCGCTGACCCGCCGCCCGCCGCGCTGGATCGTGGTCGCCGACCTGGTGGAGACCAGCCGGCTCTACGGCCGCACCGCGGCGAGGATAGAACCCGATACCGTTGAACGGGTCGCCGGCCATCTGGTGCAGCGCGATTACAGCGAACCGCACTGGGACGCTCAGCGCGGTGCAGTGCTGGCCTTCGAGCGGGTCACCCTGTACGGGCTGCCGTTGGTGGCGCGCCGGCGGGTGGGTTATGCGGCGGTGGATCCGGAGTTGGCCCGGGAATTGTTCGTTCGGCACGCCCTGGTGGACGGGGACTGGCAGACCCGCCACGACTTCTTCGCCGCCAACGCGCGATTGCGCGCCGAACTCGCCGAGTTGGAAGAGCGGGCGAGGCGCCGCGACCTGCTGGTCGGGGACGAGGAGATCTACGGCTTCTACGACGCGCGCATTCCCGCCGAGGTGGTCTCGGCCCGGCACTTCGACGGCTGGTGGCGCAAACAACGGCACCGCACGCCGGACCTGCTGACGATGAACCGCGAGGATCTGCTGCGGATCCACGATGCGGATGCCGACCGCCCCGACAGTTGGCAGGACGGGGAGCTGAAGCTGCCGCTGACCTACCGGTTCGAGCCCGGGGCGGCCGACGACGGGGTCACCGTGCACGTTCCGGTCGGTGTCCTGGCCCGGCTGGGCGGCGCGCAGTTCGGCTGGCAGGTACCTGCACTGCGCGAGGAACTCGTGACGGCGCTGATCCGGTCGCTGCCCAAGGACCTGCGGCGCAACTTCGTTCCGGCGCCCGACACCGCCCGAGCGTTACTAGCCGACCTGAAGCCGGGCGACGAGCCGCTGCTGGAGACCCTGCAGCGCGAACTGCACCGTCGTACCGGTGTGCTGGTACCGCTCACGGCCTTCGACCTCGAGAAGCTGCCGACCCATCTGAGGGTGACTTTCGCGGTCGAGGGATCCGACGGCGCGGAACTGGCCCGGGGCAAGGATCTGGAGGTATTGCAGGACCGGCTGGCCGGGCAGTCCCGCCGTGCCGTCGCCGATGCCGTTGCCGAGGGGCTGGAACGGAAAGGCTTGGGTGGCTGGCCCGATGATCTCGATGAGCTACCGCGAACGGTCTCCAGTGGCGGTGTGCGTGGATTCCCGGGTCTGATCGAGACCCGCACCGCGGTGGACATCCGGGTGTTCGCCACCGCCGCCGAGCGGGATGCAGCGGAGCGGGACGGATTGCGCCGGCTGCTGCGACTGTCAACCCGGTCCCCGGTGAAGGCACTGGAGAGGGATCTGGATATCCGGCGCCGGCTCGTTCTGGGTAGCAATCCGGACGGGTCGCTCCCGGCGTTGCTGGAGGATTGTGCCGACGCTGCCGTCGATGTCTTGGTAACCGAACCGGTATGGACCGCTGCACAGTTCGACGCCGCACGACGACGGGTTGGTGCCGAAATCAGCCCGGTCGCCGCCGATATCCTGAACCGGGCGGAGAAGGTTCTGGCCGCGCTGCAGGAGGTGCACCTGCTGCTGCCATCCAGCCCGCCATCCGCCCACGCCGATGCGATCGCCGATATCGGGACCCAGTTGGCTGCCCTGGTGGCCCCGGGATTCGTCACCACTACCGGAGCCCGTCACCTCGCCGACCTGGCGCGGTACCTCACCGCCATCTCCCGGCGGCTGGAACGGCTTCCGGTCGCACTGTCGGCAGATCGGGACCGCATGCAGCGGGTGCACACCGTCGAGGATGCCTACGGTGATCTGCTTCGGGCGCTCTCACCGGCGCGAGCCGCCGCGGAGGATGTCCGGGACATCGCCCGGATGATCCAGGAGTTCCGGGTGAGCCTGTGGGCTCAGCAGCTGGGCACCGCCCGGCCGGTCAGCGACAAACGCATCTATCGGGCGATCGACGCGATCCTGACGTAGCGATACGACTCCGGTCGGAACATCAGCCCTCGATATGGGTTTTCAACCCGTTGAGCGCGTTGTCGACGATCGTCGCTGCGGCCTTCTTCTTCATGAAGCCCATCATCGGAATCTTGGGATCGATTTCGAGTTCGTAGGTGACCTTGGTGCCGCTACCGTCCGGCGTCAGCGTGTAGGAACCGATGAGCCGCTTCATCATGCTGGACTTCGGCTTCCCGCTGCCATCGTTGTTGAGCGTCCAACTCACCGACTCGTTGCCCGTCCAGACGTAGGAGATTTCGTAGACATCCTTGCCGATCGGAGTGGCGATGCTGAACGACACATCCTTGGGGCCACCGTCTTCGTGGGTGCGGATGATCTCGACGCAGGTGAAGCCGTCACTCCAATTCGGATAGTCGTCGAGGTTGGCGATGGCGGCCATCACCTCCGCGGGCGAGGCGTTGATCTTCACCGACTCCGAAACGCTTTCCGCCACTGTTCCTCCACTCTCCTGGGTGCCCATCCTGCGGATCCGCCGGGCTGCATCATCTTACGGATGACCTGTCGCGACTCTGACCGCGCCACTGTGCGCGAGGGTGTTGTCCAGCACCAGGTCCGCGACCCGGGACCGGTGCTGCTCGGCACTGCCCAGCAGGGCGGCATCGGTGGCGGCGCGTTTGAAGTACAGATGCGCCTGGTGTTCCCAGGTGAAACCGATACCGCCATGCACCTGGATGGTGTCGGCGGCGATCCGACTGAATGCGGCCGAGCAGGTGGCCTGCGCGATGCTGGCCGCCAGTGCCGGGTCATCCGAGCCGTCGGCCAGCGCCCACACCGCGTGGTAGGCCGTCGAACGGGCGTGCTCGAGTTCCACGAACATATCGGCCAGCCGGTGTTTGATCGCCTGGAACGAACCGATCTGCCGACCGAACTGCAATCGCGATTTGGCGTACTCCACCGACAGGTCCAGCAGATGCTGGGCGGCGCCGACCTGTTCGACCGCCAGCAGTGCCGAGCCCACCCGCAGGGCGTGGTTGATGATCCGCCCGGTGTCTCCCGGTCCGGCCAACAGCCGCGCCGGCGCATCGCGGAGGACCACGCCGGCCTGCGGGCGAGTGGGGTCCATGGTGACCAGCGGTGTTCGGTCGGCCTCAGAGGCCTCCACCGCATACAGGCCGGGGCCATCGGATCCGCTGGCGGCGAGCAGGATCACCTCCGCGGCCGTCGCGTCGACCACCCGGCCGGCATCCCCGCTGAGTCGGTCCTGGTCGACGTTTATCGAGACCCGGTCCGGGTCGAACGCCCCGGCGAGATCGGCCACCGCGAACGCGGCGGTGCGCCGGCCGTCGGCGAGGGTGCGCAACAACTCGTCGCGAGCCCGGCCGGGCGGGCAGGCGGCCAATGCCGGGATGGCCAGGTAGACGGTGCCGAACAACGGCCCGCCGGCCAGTGCGGCGCCGAACTCCTCAACGGCGACAGCCTGGTCCACCAGGGAGCCGCCCGCTCCGCCGTCCGCCTCGGGTACCGACATCGCGAGTACCCCGAGTTCGGAGCCCAGTCGATGCCATGTGCCGGCGTCGAAGGTCTCGCCGGATTCCATCAGCCGGCGTGCCGCCGTCTCGCCGAAACTCTCGGCGCAGAACTTCCGGACCGCGGCCCGCAGTTGCCGTTGCTCGGCGTCGAAGACGAATCTGATGCCGGTGTCAGCCACGGGGAATCTCCTTCCACGGCATGCCGGCGTCGGCGCGCAGATCCCCGGGCAGGCCCAGTACCCGCTCGCCGAGGATGTTGCGCATCACCTCCGAGGTTCCGCCTTCGATCGTGTTGGCCCGGCTGCGCAGGTAGCGCTGTTGGACCGGTCCGCGCCAGTCGCCATCGTCGTTGGCGCCGTGCATCGCATAGCTGTGGTAGAGAATCCCTTCCGGGCCAAGGAGATCCATGCAGAACTCGTAGATACGCTGATTGAGTTCGGCGCCCACCATCTTGCCGATCGAACCCTCCGGGCCGGGATCGCCGGAGGTGGCCGCCATCCTCGAGCGTTCCGAGGTGAGCCGCTGCGCCTCAGCGCGCAGCCACAGCTGGGACAGCCGGTCGCGCAGTACCGGTGTGTGTAACTCCGGGCGGGCCGCCCACAATTGCACGGCGTCAGCGATGGTGCCGCTACCACGCCGACTGCCGCTGGCTCCGAGCGCGCTGCGCTCGTTCATCAGGGTGGTCATGGCAACCCGCCACCCGTCACCCACCGCACCGAGTCGGTGGACGTCGGGGATCCGGGCGTCGGTGATGTAGACCTCGTTGAACTCGGCCTGGCCGGTCATCTGGCGCAAAGGCCGGCACTGGACGCCGGGGCCGCGCATATCGAGGACGAAGTAGCTCAGGCCTTTGTGTTTGGGCGCGTCCGGATCGGTGCGGGCCAGCAGCAAACCCCAGCGGGACTTATGGGCCAGGCTGGTCCACACCTTCTGGCCGTTGATGATCCATTCGTCGCCGTCGAGCACCGCGGAGGTGGCCAGTCCGGCGAGGTCGGAACCGGCGCCGGGCTCGGAGAACAGCTGACACCAGATGTCCTCGGTGGTGGCGAGTGGGCGGAGCAGGAATCGCTTGAGGTCCTCGCTCTGGGCGTGCTCGCGCACCGTCGGCGCCGCCATTCCGTAACCCATCGGGTTCAGACCCAGCGGGACCGGGCCGCCGGCACCCTGCAGGATGCCGTCGGCGACGGATTGCAGCCCACGCGAGACGCCGAGCCCGCCCAGCCCTACCGGAAAGTGCACCCACGAGAGCCCGGCGTCGTAGCAGGCGCCGAGGAACTCGGTGACGGGAACTTGTTTGGGGTCGTACTCAGCGACCACCGCATGGGCCAGTTCGGTGACCCGCCCGGTATCTCCAGCGCTGCTCATGCCGTCACGATAGCCGTTGCCCACGACGCGTTTGACGGCCTCAGCCGCTCGGACCCGGGCGCTCGACTGCATTCTCGGTAAGCCCGTGTCGTCTAACATTCGACCGACGGGGCGCGCGCGCTCCTCGAGGAGGCCTGGATGAATAAGGGCCGGGCATTGGCCTTGGTCGCAGCGGCCTATGTCATCGCTGTGGCCGTCGCGGCGGCCTGGCTGTTCGGTGGGCCGAGCACCGGTCGGCTGTGGTTGGACACCCTGATCGCCGACGTGCTGGGCACTCTTGTGGTGTTCGTGTTCAGCCGCGTCTACCGCAACTCCAGCTTCTACGACGCCTATTGGAGCGTCATCCCGCCGCTGCTGTTTCTCTATTGGTGGTGGCAGGGCCCGGTGGGCTGGGACGGTCCGGGCGCGCTGCGGTGCTGGCTGCTTGCGGTGGTGATCGGTTACTGGGCGGTCCGCCTGACCGGAAACTGGGTCAACGGCTTTGCCGGGCTGCGGCACGAGGATTGGCGCTATCCGATCCTGCGGGCCGGCGCCGGCCGATTCGAGTTCGTCGCTGATCTGTTCGGGATTCATCTGTTCCCCACCCTTCAGGTATTCGTCGGCATGTTGCCGGTCTACGTGGCGGTGACCCGGCCCGGTGACGGCTGGATGTGGCTGACATGGGTGGCCTTCGCGGTCGGTGTCGCCGCCGTCACGCTCGAACTCGTCGCCGATGCCCAGATGCGGCGTTTCGTTGCCGGGCGCGGGCCGGGCGCAGTGCTGGACACCGGGTTGTGGGCCTGGTCGCGGCATCCGAACTACCTGGGGGAGATCGGATTCTGGTTCTCATTGGCGCTGTTCGGGATCTCGGCTGCGCCGCACTTGTGGTGGTGGCTGTTCGTCGGCGTGGCGGTGATGGTGGCGATGTTCCTCGGCGCCAGCATTCCGATGATGGAGAAACGCAGCCTGGAACGCCGGCCGAACTACCAGGGTGTCATCGACCGGGTTCCGCGACTGTTACCACGTCCGCCGGGCAGGGCCGGGCGGTGAGCATGAGTCGGCAGCGGGTCGTCATCGCCGGGCTCGGCGACAGCGGGTTGCTGACCGCGATCAGACTGGCCCGCTCGTCGTCGGTGGTGGGAATCTCGGTGAAACCAGGGCTGGTCAGCGGGCAGGAACTCGGGGTTCGGCTGACCTGCCCGGCCCAGTGGGCCCGGGACTACTGGGTTCCGTTCGACCGCTACCGCGGACTTGATCGGGTGCGCACCGTGCAGGCCACGCTGGTCGGCGTCGATTTCGCCGAACGCGTGGTCCGGGGTCGCCGCGAAGACGGTACCGAAGTCTGCGAACCCTATGACGCCCTGGTCATCTCAACCGGAGTGAGTAACGGATTCTGGCGTCGGCCCGACCTGCAGTCGGGGGCCGAGATCGGTGCCGAGTTGACCGCGGTCCACGACCGACTGGCGGCCGCGCGGTCGGTGATCGTGATCGGTGGGGGAGCGGCAGCGGTCAGCGTCGCCGCGAACATCGCCGCGCGCTGGCCGGGTACCCGGGTCGACCTGTACTACCCCCAGGAGCGGGCTCTGCTCGAACACCATCCCCGGGTGTGGGAGCACCTGCGGCGCAGGCTGATCCGGCTGGGTGTCGGGCTCCATCCCGGTCACCGGGCGGAGGTGCCGGAGGGGTTTGCACTTGACGCGATCACCAGCGACGAGGTGCGTTGGAGCACCGGCCAGCCCGCAGTCCGGGCCGATGCCGTGTTGTGGACCGTCGGGCGGGTGCGCCCCAATACCGGCTGGCTGCCGGCCGATGTCCTCGATGAGGACGGATTCGTCAGGGTCACCCCGGAGTTGCGGGTGCCCGGCCACCGCGGCGTATTCGCCATCGGCGATGTGGCCGCGACGGATCCACTGCGCTCGTCGGCCCGCAACCGGGCCGACGCGGTGCTGGCGCACAACATTCTCGCCGAACCGGCCGGACGGCCGCTGCGCTCTTATCGGCCGCCCCGGCGCCGATGGGGGTCGGTGATCGGAGTCCAGTCCGATGGGGTTGAGGTTTTCGCCCCCAACGGCCGGCCTTTCCGGGTACCGGCCTGGCCCGTCCAGTGGGTGCTGATGCCGTGGATCGTTCGGCGTGGCATCTACCGCGGGGTGCGGGCCAATCAGCCGCTGGGGTAGCCGCCGACCCAGCCGCTGCCGCGGTATGCCCCGCGTACTGGAACGCCAGCCGTGCCGAACCGCTAGGGCGGCGGCGGGGGCAGCGGCTCCGGCGGTGGCGGTGGCGGTGGGGGCGGCAACGGTTCCGGTGGTGGCGGTGGGGGCGGTGGCGGCAACGGTTCCGGTGGGGGCGGTGGGGGCGGGGGCGGGGGGGGGGGCGGGGGGGCCGGGATGGGGATCGGGGGCGGGCCAGGGAGGTGGATGAGTTTCACGCCCGGCGGCGGCGCCTCGGCCGGTGGCGGTGGCGGCGGTGGGTCAAAGTTGTTGTAGTCCGGGTTGTAGACCGGGGCCGGCGCGCGGTAGACCGGCGGCGGTGGTGCCGGGGCGATCCCGTTGCTGACGGTGATCGTGACGACCGCGCCGGGAAGTACCGAACCGCTGGGAGTGGTGCCGACCACGGTGCCGATCGCGGCGGTGCTGTTGATGGGCGTCGTCTGGCTCGCCACCCGGAAGCCGGCGTCACTGACGCGTTTTCTGGCCGCGTCGAGGTTCAGCCCCACCACGCTGGGAACCTCGGCGCCGGGTGCGCCGCTGAGATAGCGCGGATCGGTCGGCGGCAGCTCGACCGGGCCGAAATCGGTGGCGATCGGGTTCATCGCCAGGAACCAGGTCTGCGCCGGGGAGGTGCCGCCGTAGAGGTTCCCGTTGCCACCACACTTGCGCAGCGGGAAGGCGCACAGCGCCGCCGGCTTGGGCGAGTCGTCGAAGACGTAGCTCGCGGCGGCCAACTGGTTGGTGTAGCCGAGGAAGGCCGAGGACCGGTGGGATTCGGTGGTGCCGGTCTTACCCGCCATCGGCAGACTCCAGCCCGCCGCGCCCGCGGCCGCCGCGCCGGTGCCCGTGGTGGTGTCCTTCGCCAGCGCGTTCGTCAGGGCGTTGGCCAACCCCTCGGGGACCACCTGCTCGCACTTCGGAGTCGAGAGCCGCACCTCGTCACCTCGGCGGTTGAACACCTTCTCAATGGGGCTCGGCGGACACCAGACGCCGCCGGAGGCCAGGGTGGCCCCGACGTTGGACAGTTCCAGAGCGTTCACCTCGAACGGACCGAGGGTGAAAGAGCCGATGTTCTCCCGACTGATGTACTCGGCGAGGCTCTCGTCGCTCTTCGGCACATAGGCTCGCGCAGTCCCCGGTTCGGCATAGGAACGCAGACCCAGCCGCACCGCCATGTCAACCGTGCGGCCCACGCCGACCTGCTGGATGAGCTCGGCGAAGGCGGTGTTGGGGGACAGCGCCAGGGCATCGGTCATGCTCATCGGGCTGCGGTAGCCGGCCGAGTTCTTCACGCACCAGGTTTTCGGCGGGCAGCCGGGAGTGTCGCTGTTACCGAGGTCCCTACCCTGGAAGAACGGTGGAACATCGAGCATCGCCTCGATACCCATACCCATATCCAGCGCGGCCGCGCTGGTGAAGATCTTGAAGATCGACCCCGCGCCATCCCCCAGCAGGGTGAAGGGCTGGGGTTGCACGGTCTGACCCGCATCCAGTTTGAGTCCGTAGCCCCGGTTGTCACCCATCGCCAGAACCCGGTGCGCGTCTTTTCCGGGCCGGATCACGCTCATCACACTGGCGACACTGTCCAGGGTGGGGCTCGCGACAGTGTCGATGGCCCGCTTGACGCTGCGCTGCACTGTCGGGTCCAGGGTGGTCCGGATCAGGTAGCCGTTACGGGCGACATCCTGTTCGCTGATCCCCGCGCGGGCCAGGTATTTCAGGGCGTAATCGCAGAAGAAGGCACGATCCCGCGCAGCGATGCACCCCTGTGGCAGCGTGCGGGGTTTACCCAGGATGCCCAATGGTTGTTCGCGCGCGGCCCGAAGCTCGTCGGCCAGATCGGGCAGGTTCTCGATCATGCTGTCCAGCACGACGTTTCGCCGGTCCAGTGCACCCTGCGGATTGGTGTACGGGTTGAGCGTGCTGGTCGACTGCACCAGGCCGGCCAGCAGTGCCGCCTGCTGCCAGTTGAGATCGGCGGCATTGATGCCGAAGTAGGTCCGCGCCGCGGCCTGAACCCCGTAGGCGCTGTTACCGAAGGAGACCAGGTTCAGGTAGCGGGTCAGGATTTCCGGTTTGTTCAGCGACTTGTTCAACGCCAGCGCCATCCGGATCTCGCGGAGTTTCCGGGCCGGTGTGGTCTCCACCGCCGCGCGCCGTTCGGCCTCGGTGTCAGCGTTGACCAGCAGGTTGTAGTTCTTGACGTACTGCTGTTCGATGGTGGACCCGCCGCGGGTGTCCACCGCCCCCTGCAGGAAACCCGCCAGACCCGTGAGGGTGCCCTGCAGGTCCACCCCGTTGTGGTCGGCGAAGCGCTTGTCCTCGATCGAGACGATGGCCAGTTTCATCGTGTCGGCGATGCGATGGGTCGGCACCTGCCAGCGCCGCTGGACATACAGCCAGGCGATCGGTTTACCGGTGACATCGACCATGGTCGAGATCCCCGGTACGTCGCCATCGACGATATCGGCCGAGCCCTGGATGACGAGATCGGAGGCGTGGTTGCTGATCATCCCGGCACCACCGGCGACCGGAAACAGCAGCGCGGCCATCAAAACCCCGGCGAGCAGGCAAAACTGTGCCATCTTGCGCACCGTGGACCCGGTCGGCGGGTACTGGTCCGACATGCCGCCTACTTTAATCCCAACCGCGCGGGCCGACCAACGGCGGTATCGGGTTCTGGTGAAGATTGCGCATGTTGCTGATGTCGTTCGTCAGCGGGCCGTCATCGCGACGATCCCGTCCTCATCGCTGAAGGCCAGGTCTCCAGGGGTGAAGTCCACCCCGCCGATCGCGACCGTGATATCCCGTTTGCCGGCGCCGGTTTTAGCGCTCTTGCGGGGATTGGTACCGAGCGCCTTGATCCCGATAGCGAGGGTCCGCAGCACGGCGGCGTCGCGAACCGCGCCGTAGACGATCAGTCCCGCCCACCCGTTGCGCCGGCCCAAGTCGGCGATCACGTCACCGACCAGGGCCGTGTGCAGCGAACCACCGCCGTCGACCACCAGGACCCGGCCGTTGCCCGGTTCGGACAGCACCGATTTGAGCAGCGCATTGTCTTCGAGGCAGCGAACCGTGACGATCGGGCCGGCGAATTGTGCTCGGGCCCCGAACTGGCGGAACTGCACATCGCAACTGCGAACCTCGGGACCGATGTCGTCGACGAGGTCAGCGGTCGGCCGGAACGCGACATCCACGGATTCAGCCGCGGCGGAATCGGTTCAGCACCACCGCCACCAACCCGATGGCCGCCAACACGATCGTGACCGGCAGGCGGGCGTGGCCGCCGTTGACCTCCCGCGCCGGCACCGGGGCAGGGCGCGTGGTTGACGGTGCGTCCCGGTGGGCATCGCCGCCCGCGGGCAGTGCGGCGTGCGGGGGCGCGGGTTCGAGGGCGGGCCGCGACGGCTTCGCGGTCAAGCTCGGGGGTGCCTTGCTGGCGACTTTGGCCGGGGCTTTCTTGCCGGGCTTCTTCTGGGCTGCCGCCTTTGTTGCTGCTGCCTTCTTGGCCGGCACCTTTTTCGCAGCCGCCTTTTTCGCAGCCGCCTTCTTGGCCGGTGTTTTCTTGGCCGGTGTTTT